>Ga0335081_10010559_pt1 | contig 14929 bp, 15 predicted proteins | sample Lox_Sample_35_FD_206713 | JGI IMG/M metagenome (GOLD analysis project Ga0335081, IMG submission 206713) | Soil microbial communities from Loxahatchee National Wildlife Refuge, Florida, United States - Lox_Sample_3.5 | ecosystem: Environmental > Terrestrial > Soil > Wetlands | place: USA...
CGCAGCTTTTGTAGTCTCTCTAACGGCACGGCTGGAAGCCGTGCCCTTCCCGAATCTGTTTATGAGACCCAGTTTCTCCAGAAGCAGAAAATCCCACGTCTCGCAAAACCGGCGAGACGTGGGGCATCCACATTCGAGTGATGATCAGCTAGGTGGTGATCAGCGGCTCTTATAGCTGAAAGTTACCTTGGTCTCCTCGTCGAGCACTAGAGGCCGGACGAAACTGAACATCGTGCCAGCCCGCGGCACATCGATTGCCACCGGCAAGACTCCGGCGACGCGCTTCTGCAGATTCACGACGTTGGCGGAGGCATTCATGCCCACGGCCCCCGGCGCCATTTGTGGTTGCTTGGCATGGTAGGTGTCGTTTCGCCCGTTGATTGGAGTGTTGCTGTAGGTCGACGAGATCTCGGCATTCTCAGTTTGGATCAGCGGGGCTGAAGCCGTTACCTCGACGGTCTCTTGCCGATGTTCAGCGAGAAGCTGTACATCGCAGGCTGATTTGCGTCGTAGTTGATGTTGTACTGAGTCGCTTTAAAGCCAGTCTGTTCTGCTTTGGCTTTGTAGTTTCCCGACTGCATTCCGCCGATGATCCATCGGCCCGAAGAGTCGGTTGTCGCCGAGCGAACAGTTCCGTTGTCGGACGAAGTAACAGTGATGCGAGCGTTTGGAACTACCGCGCCGCTCGGATCCGTCACATATCCGCCCATCTGTCCGGGCAAAGCCTGCATCTGCAGCGCCTGCCTCTGCGGCAAGGGAATCGGTTGGGACACTGCGATGTCGATCGGGGCTTGCTCTCGAAACGCCGTCGGCACCAGATTCGCAGCGATCACGTCTCCGCCAAAATCTTTCACCTTGTAGCGCTCTGGCAGAAAAAGTTCCCAGTTCAACACGCTGATCGGAATGTCCATACTCGGCAGGCTCAAATCCGCGCCGCCTTTCTTCGCAAACGGAGTTCCGGAGTGGAGGAACACAAACGACACGGTGTACGGCCCTGTGGGGCGGAATCCGGCGCGTAACAGTGGCACCCGATTTCCGTCCGGGCCTTGCACAGGTTTCACTCGCTCTCCGGCAACTTCGGCCGAGAGAATCGTAGCGTCGGCCGGCAACGAGACCTTCAGGAACGGCTGCGCCTGATTCTTCAGGGTCAGTTTGATTTCGGTGAGCGATTTTCCTTCCGACGTCACCATGGTCGTGACATCGGCACTCTCGGCCACGGCACCAAGCACGCTTCCGTCCGGGAAGCGCACCCAATCGAGCGCCAGGGTTGGCGTTTCGCTCGGCTGGCGGTGATAGCGAAACGCGGCCTGCGGCGGGAAGTGCGCCATCGACCGCAAATACGGATTCGCTTCCTTCACGTCCATGCGCTTAAGCCCGCCGCCTTCTTTCGCGGTGATCTCCATCGTCCCCGCGCCTTCGACGAGAACTTCGCCGTCCTCGCGCTGCGCTCCTTTGAAGCTGAGGAACGGCACATCGACGTTCGTACTATTGATCGAGCGCTCCATCGAGATCAGGAACTCGTGTCCCTTCTGGCCGGGAGCGTTGACCTTTAAAGTCAGCACTCCATTCTGCGTTTCTGTGGAATCCAGCGTCGCTCCCGTAACACCCGTGACTTCGTAGCCGGCGGGCAGATCCATCTGGAACTGCATGGGCTCTCCCTGCACGACCGTGATGTCTGCCAGCACGGCGACGCGCATCTCAGCCTCACTCACCGACACGAGAGTCTTCGCATCGGAAAGGAAACGAACTTCCTTTGGCACCGTCGGCGCGACGACTTCGCGGGTCGCCCACGAGATCGTCGCGGGCTGTCCGGGAACGAGAGTCGCTTCGATGGTGGTGTGACCGTTGTCGGACTTGCGGTTGGTGATCAGGCCGGGAGTGATGTATGCGACCGTATGATCGCCGGGGATCACCAGCGAAAGCTGCACGCTGCCCGCTGTGGGCACGGGCAGACTGAACGAGGCGCGGCCGGCATCGATGCGCAACGGCAGCCCCGTATCGAGCGCTATCGAAAAATCTCCCGGGCCGGGTAGTAGCGCCGAATGCGTGCCACCCTCCTGAATCATCGGAATGCCTTTGCCATTCTGGCGGGCATCGAGAATCGTCATGCCGCTGGTCAGAGGAACCTTGTGGATACCTTTGTGGAAGACTTCGCCTTCCAATTCAACGGAACCCAGCACACCGTTGTTCTCGACGTGCAGTTTCACGTCGGCATGCTTGATCGAGTAGGGAAGCGGTGCTACATCCGGTTTCTTCGGAGGCTTGCTGGCGAGCTCCACCAGTTTGTCATATTCCGCGAGCGTCAGTGTGACGTTCCCCGAATCCGGCAAGGGAAGCGTCGACTTTTCTTGCGCCCAGCACAGCGACGCCACACACATCAACACGAACATCGTTGCGAAGAATCTGTTTTTCATCGCGCACCTCCCTTTTTCTCACGCTGGAAATTAAATTGTGCCGCCGGGAACTGGTTTTCGCTTGTAAGTTCAGAGACCAGGTAGATCGAAGGACCGAAGGCCGGAAAGTCAACGTTGACGGGAAGGATTCCGGTCACCTTTCCGCCGAGAGACTTCGAACGGAAAGAGTCGAGTAGAGCAAGCGTGGAATCTTTCTTTTCTTTGTCGTCGGCCCCGTTGAGTTTTGTGAACTGTTCGAGGCGATCGAACTCGCGTACGGGCCCTCCGATATTCGCTCCATACACCTTCGGCGCAACAATCCCGCCAACTCCATCGCCGGTTCCGCTACCGTCAACCGTTTGGGGTCCGAGCGCCGCCGAACTCGGATTCTGATACTCCTGCGGCCGGAACGTGCCCGCCTCCGCCGTGACCTTAAACATCGGCGGATAGTAGAGCAGCAGCCCGGTGCGCGAGATCGGCAGATCGAGCGCCGGCAGAGTCAGTTTCTCCGAGCCCTTCTCCTGCCAGCTTGTCGCCTTGGTGATGTACATGATCTCGACGACGAAAGCTGGAGCATCTTCACCGCCGCGCGATTTCTCGAGGGGCAGCAGCAAGCTTCCATCCGGTGACTGTCCGGGACGCACCGCCCTTCCACCGAGCGTCGCGCTCCACACGGTCGCTCCCGCGGGCAGCGTGATCTTCACGAAGTTGCGCTGATTGTTGCGAACGGCATAACGCGCTTCGACCAGTTCCTTGCCATCGGCGCTCATCAGCACGTGATAGCGTGCCTCTTCGATGTTCGCCATCAGCACGGCTTGCTGGTCGTAGCGCACGACGTTGACGCTCAGCGAGCGATCTTTGCCCGCTTCGCCGAGCCGCGCGCGGAATGCAAACAGCGCTGGCGATTGCCGGCTCGCGACCATCTCGCCTAGATCGGTAGCATCAGCCTCTTCGAGTCCCTGCAGTTTTTGATCTTTGATCTCGCCCGCACCCAGGATCTCGACCGCGACTCCGCCGGGGTCGCGCTCGGTGTTCAAGAGCCGCAGGATCGGAATGTCGATGACTCCATCGCGCGGCAACTTTGCTTCTCCGCTGATGACGAAGCGCGCACTGTGCTCGACCGGTTCGAGGAACGTTACGGTGAGCTGGCCATTCTTCATTTCCCAGTCCCCAACCATTGCACCCGAGACTTGATTGACCGTGACTTTCTCCGGGAGTTGAATGCGAACTTCCTTGGCTGCCCCTTGGACAACTTGATAGCTGGCCTCCGCGTAAACCGCGGTTGCATCTTCGCCGAGGCTGGTGAGTTGGGTCAGCGATCCGCGTAGCCGGAGCGGCAATTCCACATGATGGTCTTCAGTCTTCTTGCGCCAGGTGAAGGTCAGCGCTTCATTGCCGCGGCCGTAGGCGAGCCACTTTGTCTCTCCCGGATTTTCGGATTTCTCCGAGAGAATCCCGCCGCCCACGCGCAGATCGATCCCCTGCCGCGACAGTTGCACCGCTGCGCGAGTCACGCCTGACTCCGTTGCGGGCAGGGAAAGACTCTCGTCGCCAGTGGAAGCCGTGACCGGCACGTCGACATCGAGCGTCAGCACCCACCGGCCCGGATGCGAGAGCAGAGCGCACAGATGGGTCGCTCCTTTGCCCGCGGCTCCCGGCACCAGCGACACCAGCTTGCCATCAAGGCGAGCCTCGCGAACCAGCAGTCCAGTGGGCACCGGGACGCGGACCCAGCCGTCTTTCAGGACGTCCACCGTGAGGTTGGCGTGGCCGGCCGCGAGATCTCCCAGCACGTGTAGGTCGTAGTCCACCCGCGTGAGAGTCGCGTCGAGCGGAGGAGGCTCGGGATCGCGCTCCACCGGGTACGCTTTGGCGCGCAGCACTTTGTATTCGTCTACCGGGATCACCACCCATCCCGGCGTGTGTGCCGTTTCAGCCGGTTTTTCTTGAGCTCGCGCCGCTATTCCGCACAAAACCGAAGTGGCTGCGAGGCAGGGAACGAATCGTCTCAGCGCAAAGTCTCTGAGTTCAGAAATGACAGCGGGAAGTGACCTTTTCATGTTCAACCCTCACTCCAACTCTCCTGGGGATGCGCGTCTTCCATCGGGGGATGTTTCGGCGGCCGCCGCCGCCTGGAGTAAGAATGCGGGGCCGGCGGAAAATTGCAGGCAATTTCAGCTGGTAACCTCCGGGTGCTTACCTTCGGAATCAGGCGTCACCAGCGGGAATCAGGACGGCTCGGGTTGCGGTACCATAGCGGGTCGCGCTCGGGTCGGGCTCGGCATTTGGGAGGGAGATTGACCTTCACCACGGAAAAATCGCGCCAGGCGTACGAACGCACCCTCGGTGTGCTGATCGAAGCGAGCAGTTCGTCCTCGCGGGGCCCGGCGAACTTCGGCAAATATCCGATCTTCATGGAGCGTGGCCGCGGCTCGCGCATCTACGATGTCGACGGGAACGATTACATCGACTGGATGATGGCTTTCGGCGCGCTGCCATTGGGACATGCACATCCAGAGGTCGTCGAAGCGATTACGGAGGCGGCTTCATCCGGCGCACACTTCGCTACCGCGACTCCCGTCGAGTGCGAAGTTGCCGAGATGATCCAGAAGATCGTGCCCAATGCGGAGCGGGTGCGCTTCGCCAATACCGGCACCGAGGCAGTGATGGCTGCCATCCGGCTGGCGCGCGGGGTTACAGGGCGTCCGAAGATTCTGAAATTCGAAGGCCACTACCACGGCTGGCACGACGACCTGCTTGTCAGTTCCAACGTGCTTCCGTCCGCAGCTCTCGGATTGCGAACCGACCCGGTGAAGATTCCCGACAGCTCAGGTCTGAACCGCACTGCGCTCGATGACACGATCGTTGTCCCGTGGAATGATCTGCCTGCTCTCGAGCGAGTGATCGAAAATCACCGCGGCCAGATTGCCGCCATCATCACCGAAGGCGTCATGGCCAACATGGGAGTTATTCCACCGGCTGATGGATATCTGCATGGCTTGCAAAAACTTGCTCGCGCGAATGGAATTCTCTTCATTCTCGACGAAACGGTGACCGGATTCCGCATCGCGCCGGGAGGCTGCCAGGAGCACTACAAACTTTCTCCCGACCTGGTGACCTTCGGCAAAGCGCTGGGCTGCGGCTTGCCAGTTGCGGCGCTGGCGGGCCGAGCCGAAATCATGGACGCCCTGCAATGGGGCGGTGTGCTGCACTATGGCACGCACAACGGGTCGCGCATCGGCATGTTTGCGGCGCGGGCAAATCTGCGTGTGCTGACTCGTGACGACAACGCATCGTTTCGTCACACCTGGAAGATCGCTGAGAAGCTTTGTGCTGGCTTGCGTGATGTGTTGCGCGATCTCTATGGGAAGCAGGGCCGCAAGGCCATCGTCCAGCATGTCGGCCCGATGCTTCAGTTGTTCTTTACCGATCAACCGGCGATCCGTGACTACCGCGATTTTTGCCAGCACGTCGACCGCGCTGCGTTCCAGAAGTTCGTGCTGTCGCTGTTTCCACGCGGGGTGTATGCGTCGCCGTCCGCGGCGCTGCATTCGATCGTCACGCTGGCGCACACGGAGCAGGACGTCGATTTCACCATCGAAGCCGCTGGCAAAGCTTTGGATGCGATAGGGAATTGAGCGAGTTTTTTCACCACAGGGGGCAAAGGGGATCACAGAAGATGTAGCTGTGTTCCTCTGTGACCTCTGTGGCAAAGGTTTTGGGCGGGTGCTCACTCACCGGAGTTGGATTTGCCAAATCTGAAGGACAATGCTGCGAAGCTTCTTTCGCTTGAAGGCAAGGTTGCCGTTGTCACCGGAGCCGCGTCGGGCATCGGGCGCGGGATTTCCCTCCGGCTAGCCGCTCTCGGAGCCTTTGTGGCCCTGCTCGACATCGACGAGAGAAATGGCAGCGAGACCGCAAACGAAATCCAAGTGCAGGGCGGGCAAGCCCTGTTCCTCAAATGCGATGTTTGCAGCGCAGCGGACTGCAAGCGAGCGACTGAGACGATCATCGCGCACCAACGCAAGATCGATGTTCTTTGTAACTGCGCCGGCATCACGGTTCGCAAAGACGTCGTCGATTTAACCGAGGCCGAGTGGGACCACGTTCTCGACGTGACCCTGAAGGGAATCTACGTTCTCTCACACGAAGTGATCCCCCACATGATCCGGCAAGGCGGAGGGAGCATCATCAACATCGGGTCAGGATGGTCGCTGAAAGGCGGTCCGAAGGCGGCGGCCTACTGCGCGGCCAAGGGCGGCGCGGTGAACCTGACGCGTGCCATGGCGATCGATCATGGCCGGCACAACATCCGCGTGAACTGCGTTTGCCCCGGCGACGTCGACACGCCCATGCTGCGCAGCGAATGCGCCCAGCTCGGAGAAGACGCTCAGGCATTCATGCGCGGAGCCGCGAATCGCCCGCTGGCGCGCGTCGGCACTCCCGAAGATGTCGCGAATGCGGTTCTTTTTCTCGCCAGTCCGATGTCGAGTTGGATCACCGGCGCAATCTTGGTTGTGGACGGCGGCGGGTTGGCCTAAGGGCCTGATTCCGCCCTGTGCGGTCCGACCTCTTTACGGCTTTGCCTCGCGCACGCTCTTGATGAGAGCGGCGGTTTGAAAGTCAACTCTTCCCGTGGGATTGGGTCCGCGGCCACCGGCAAAAAAATGTTCCTGAATCGTTAGCACCGCGCGTTCAGTTTTCAGCAGAAAATGGCCGTCGGGAGTTCCCAGCGAGTATCCGATGTCGGTAAGATCCTGCTGTAGTTCCTGGATGGGCGTGCCGGTCACGGTTTTATGCACCGCTCCCCCGAACCGGTGGTGAGCATCGTTGTCGCCGTTGCGAAACGCTCCATTGGCGACGACCTGGAAGAAGCCCCCGTAGATGTTCGGGTCCGGAGGTCCCATCGCCATCAGCATCCCGAGGCGCTTGGCTTCGAGGCGATCCCAATGAAACTGCAGGCCGGGGTCGCCCGATTTGCGGCCGAGGGTGCCATCGTCGCTGGTTCCAATATCGCTGTGGCCGATGATATTCCAGTTGTCGATACTCGAGAAGCTGGAGGTCAGGCGATCGAGCAGGCCGAGAAGCGCGATCATTTGCGCCTCCGGATAGGGCCCGGTCGTATTTACAATCTCGATGCCGATCGAAGAGGAATTCATGCCGATCACCCCATTCCAGCGGGATTTGCCGGCATGCGCGGCGGATCGACGGTCCTGCACCCATTTCACGATCTGGCCGTCGGTGTCGATCATGTAGTGTGGGCCTTTCTCGGAGAGAAAGGTGGAGATCGCAATTCCAACGTTGCACGCCGTGTGATGAACGATGATGGCGTCGATGGTTGCGGTGCCACGAGACGAGTTCACCGAAGACTTCATCCACACGGGCTGAATATCCACGGAAACCAGGGCGCCACTGACGGCGACGTCGGCGGTTTGCGGATCGTCGGGCCGGGCGGTTTTGATGGCGTGTCCCGCAATTTTCACGCTGAGGGTGACGGGCCGGTAAATTCGGTCGGGCACGGGCGCGGCGGTGGCCAAGGCTGGACCTACCGGATCCGAGCTCGTGTCGGCGGCGGTGATCGTGCAGGAATAGTCCCCATCGGCCACAGTGGTCAAATTCAACTCAGCGAGGCCGTGCGCGTTGCTGGCGCCGGATGCGACCACGGTTGAGCTTGCGTCCAGAATCTGGACTTGCGCCCCGCTGATATTGTCAACTTTGTGAAGCCGGTTGCGGAGCTTGAACTTCACTTTTATCTGTACTGGCGCGGCAGCTTTCTTGGGTGGGCCCATTTCATGTCCTCCGTAGGTGCAGATCTTTCGGGGAGCGCGGGGAGAGTTTTACGATCGCGACTTCATTTCGAGGGCTATGCTCGCGAGAGTCAAATGCTGGGCCGACGATGCCGGGTCGTCCCCCTAGATGGTCCAGCCAGCGTGGATGATACCAGAAAGGTACCATTTGGATTGGTGCTGCTCGAATACCAGCCGCAGATGCTCCCCGGGTTTGGTCCCGGTTTCCGGTAGCCCATAATCGACCACGATCGCGTTGGGATACTGATCGCCGGCGCGGTTGATCGGTTTTTCCTCGCTGTTGTATGTGATCTTCGGGGCCTGGGCGAAATCCCGATCGTAGACGAATTTGTGGTAGTAGCCGGCGAAGGACAGACGTATCGGATCTCCCGATCCATCGTCGGTTCCCCAAACTCTTTTCGCAGGGTTCCGCAGCGCGTCGGCCAGTTGCGATGCTGTCATCACCACATCGGTGGTGTCCTTCGACGCGTAGGGGGAAAATCGCAAACCTTTGACGGGATGAACGAATTGCGCCAGGGCCGACATGTTCGCTTTCATCAATGCCTGCATGACATCGGCGGCCTGCGCGGCGATGAGGTCTTGTGCCTGCTGAGAGGGAATCCGGCAGACGACGTACTTTGCTGACACCCAGCCGTCGTGTTGGCTGGCGTGGACTTTCAGCCAATCGCCGGCGCGACTGCCGATGGCATCCATCCGGACGAGGGAAGAGGCTTCTCTTCTAGGGATGTACTGGAGAGGAGTTCCTTTCGTGCTCGGCTCGCTGCGCAGGGTAATCAACTCATCGGCGAGGTCGGTAGCCGAACAGCCAGTTGGGTCAGGCGCCGCCGCGCCGCTCGATAGGGTGATGCCCAGTACTGCAATGCCCAGGACTACGATGACCAGGGAGCGCATGGAACCTTCTCTCTAACCTTTTTGCCGTCGAAAACACCTGGCGCGGAAATCTCCGTGGACGGCAAAAAACGGCTTTTATTATAGACCGGTGTCTGGGATGCTCGTGTTGGAATACGGTCCCAGCTTTGGTTCATACCCGGCGGGCTAGCATGGCGATTCTCTTTGCTGGGCTACAAGACTGCATCCGGGTTTTACGAGTTAGCCGTGCGCGGTCGATTGAAGCTGGACTCTCGACCGAACAGATACGATGCCAATTCAATAACGGCGAAAAGTGTTACTCCGGCTAGGAGCGGAAGCGTCGAATCGATCACAAGTGTGAACCCAAGTGTCAGGACCAGCACGACGAACCCCAGTTTCTCGATAGGCTTGGGAATATTACTTAGAACACAGCGGGCGCAGAGCACAAACGCGGGCGTCAGCAAAAGCAGAAATTTTAGATAGAGCGGCGTGTAATGAAAAGCTATCGCGAACGCTGATTTGAGAGCATACAGACCCAAAAATCCCACGAACCACTTTGCCCAGTATTGAGTGCTGGCGAACAGTACGGCGGAAATCGCAGCAAGGCCAAGGACTCCTAAGCAGCGGAGGGCAAGACTGTGATGCGCAGATCTGTCTAGCACAAGGGATGTGCTACCGAGCAACAAGTACAAGAGCGCCAAGGTCAACAAGACCCATCCGGCAAGACGAAGTCCCGACTTGACCTGCTCTCCAACACTGCGCTCGTCTCTTACGTTCACATCGTTAGATTCTAGTCCCAATCCAAGGTGCTCTCGCGAGAAGCAGTTGATTTTGCTTATGGAGGCAGATCTCGTGGCTCGAGTGAACCCCTGCCATCGTCCAGGTGCCTGCGGTCATTCTCCGCGCCGCTGCCGCAGAAGCCAATTCGAGCGCTCCCGATGTTTTAGTCTCAGTTGGGGGGAGGCTTGAAACTGGTACTTCTCAGGTAATAGCTCTTTTCGTATCAGCCTTAAACCTCTGCCAGCAGCCATCACATAGTCGTAAAAGCCGCATGGGCCGGTCTCCCCAAGGCAGCCGTTGAGTTTGAACAGACGGCTGGTTGGGCGGTACTCGATTGTTTTCCAGTCCGTACCCTCATGTTCATTCAGCCAGTCATATGGCAACACGACCTGCTTGCCATCGAATACCTTGCCGGTAATCGAATCGACTAGGTCGAAGACGATGCAGCCTGCGCCACAGCCCCACGCTGGCACCGTGTAGTGCCCTGCGAACTGAACAGGCGCCTTCGCTCCTTCGTGGATCCTGGTTCTGAAAAAGCGTTGGTCCTTGCTGAGAATTGGCACTGCGGGCTTTCCCTTATAAACTCGCGCCACGGGAAAATCTTCGAAATCAGGCCTCTGCTTGTCTGCTTGGGCCAGCGCGGGACTGGTACGAACAGCGAATCTAAAAAGCAGACTCAGAGCTGCCGCTCGAGCCACTGAGCAGTTGTACGATTTGAGAGTTAACCAGCGCATGGAGTTAATCTCGTTTTCTCTGCCGCGCCGCCTCATACAGCACAATGCTCCCCGCCACGCCCGCGTTCAGGGACTCGACCTGCGGGTTGTGCGGAATCGCAATGAGCTGGTCCGCGTGTGTCATCAGAGTGCGCGGCAGTCCCGAGCCCTCGCTCCCGATGAATACCGCCAACGGCCCGGTCAGTTTCGCCTGATCGAGCGGTGTTCCTTTGTGCGAGGACGTCGCGAGCAGCGGCACACCCGCCTTTCGCAGCCGGTTCACGATCTCCTCCAGACCACCTGCCGCCTTTGCAGCAGAAACGGGCAGCCGAAACAACGATCCCGCCGATGCCCGGATTACTTTCGAATTCAGGAAACTGACCGTGCCTTCTCCGACGACCACGCCTGCGCTGCCCAACGCCTCGGCTGACCGCAGGATCGTCCCGAGATTTCCCGGATCTTGCAAGCCTACGATCACGACGATAGGCCCCACCTGAAGCCGCTCCAGAATGTCGTCGATCGAGAACTCGCGCAACCGCACCAATGCTGCCACGCCCTGTGGAGTCTCGCTCGGGACAGCGCTGTCGAAGAGCTTGTCGGGAAGCAGCAGCGTCTCAACGTGCGAGCCTAGTTGCGGCAGGAGTTTCTCAGCGACATTCTGCGCCGACTCTTTGAATAGCGCGGCCCGGAAGCGAAGCCCGCTGCGGATTGCTTCCTCCACGATCCGCACGCCCTCGATGGCGCATTCGCCGCTTTCCGTGCGCTCTGCATGCGCGAAGGCCTGCCGGATCTCCTTCACCAGAGGATTGTGGCGCCCCTCGATCCGGCGAAGGCGCTGGGCGCTTGTCGTTTCAGATGTTCGAGTCATTTCCGTTCAAACAGCTTGCAACCACGAAGGACACTGAGGTACACGAAGTTTCGGCACTGGCTCAGGTTGAATTCCAATTTCAGCGGTGTCATTGTGAAGGCACACAGTATGCTAGTGGGAGCTCCCTCGCTTCGCCTGAAAAACGGCTCCGCTCGGGATGACGCCATCCAAATGCATTCTACAAATTCAAACTGAGTTACCACCTGAAGTTCAGACTACTAGAGTCTCCTTCGTGGTTCTCGATGTTGCCAATGTTTGCAGTGCCTGATCCTGGCGTCTTTGCCGTATTATGATAGGTTCCGCCGTCTAAATTCATCCGTCTTGGCAGTTTGAGAAGGGAGCGCCGTGCGCGCCGAGATCGTAAAAATTAATCCCGATACCCCTGAAGCTTCCCTCGTGAAATACGCCGCCGATCAAATCCGCTCCGGTGAAGTGCTGGGCATGCCCACCGACACGTTCTACGGCCTCGCGGCTGATCCCTTCAATCTGCGGGCCGTCGACAAGGTATACGAGATCAAAACGCGCTCCCGGCACAAGCCGCTGTCATTGCTGATCGAGAGTGTCGATCAAGCCGAGGAACTCGCCAAGCCTTTGCCCGAAGAATTCTACGCGCTGGCGCGCAAGTTCTGGCCCGGTCCGCTGACGATCATTGTCAAAGCCGGTTCCCGCCTGCCGCTCAAAGTAACAGCCAACACGGGCAACGTCGCCCTGCGCGTGCCCAACGCCAAGATTCCGCTCGCAGTCGTGACGGCCGCTGCCATTCCGATCACCGCGACGTCGGCCAATCTCAGCGGCGCTTCCGAGTGTACGACTGCCGAGCAGGTGCATGATCAACTTCACGGACGCATCAGCATCATTGTCGACGGCGGCGACTCTCCGCGCGATGTCGCTTCGACCATTGTCGACTTGAGCGACGAGAACGAGCGTTGGCGCATCATTCGCGAGGGTGCCATTCCCGCCGACGAGATTTCGAAGTTCTTTGCCCAGGGATGACCGCGTCAACCTGACCGCGAGGATCAACGCCATCGGATGACCGACGAGCCCGCCAACCAACAACGACCATGGCGGTCGTGGGTCCGTCTGCTGATTTTTGCAGTGGCTGCCCTCGTCCTGTTCTTTGCGATCACTGCCATCAGGATCGTTCACGCCGCTTCGCTGCAGGAACTTCACCCGGCAGACGCGATCGTCGTTTTCGGGGCAGCCGAATATTCTGGCCATCCGTCACCCGTTTTGAGAGCCCGGCTGGATCACGCCTTGAGTCTGTTTCATCGCGGGCTAGCGCCGGTCGTGATCACAACCGGAGGCGGTGCTTCCGATCCAACGTACACCGAGGGTGGAGTCGGCAAGGATTATCTGATGCGCCACGGCCTTTCCGAGCGCAACCTGATTGCCGAGACTCAAGGCCGCGATACGTCGGAATCCGCAGTTCGCGTGGGCGTGATCATGCACGCCAACGGCCTGCACAGTTGCATCGCGGTCAGTGATGCCTACCACGTCTTCCGCATTCGCAAGCTGCTCGAACACGAGGGCGTTGGACCCGTCTACGTCGCTCCCAGGCCTGATTCGCGTCCCCACAGCGCAATTCAGCGGGCAGTTGCGGTCACACGCGAATCGACAAGTTATTTGCTGTGGCGAATCGGAGTCCGCTGAGAGAGCTCAGAACTGGTCGATGCCGTTCGTGGTTCGAATCTTGAACCACTCGTAGCGCAGATTGCTGATCGCCAGCCCGTTGCGGACTTTCATGAACGCGTGCTGAATCCGGACCTCGAGTTGGTTGTTCTTCGCCATCGCGATGGAATCGCTGCGGGCGCCGCGCGCCTCGGCCATCTGGCGATTGCGGCACTGCTGGTAGTCGCCGCTCTCCTGGCAGAGTTCGTATCCGTTGGACGTATTCGCGTTGCGGAGGGCAGCCGTGTCCTGGTTGTCCTGAATCGCAGCGGCGAGCATTTCATCGTAACGCTCATACCAGACGCGCACTGCCTTTTCGGTTTCCTCGGGAGTGTGCGTTACTTTGTATTTTGCGATCGCGGCGACGACTTCGTCGGCATTCTCCGGACCGTCCATTTTCAAGCGTGGAAGCGGGCCGGCGGTGGCTTCCATATCTTCGTCGGTAAAAACCTTCTTTGCCTTACCGACTTTCTGAGCCTTGGCATCCCGAGCCGCAGCCGCAATCGAACCGGGATCGGTGGACTTCGATTGTGTGTCTGGCTGAGGGGGCTGCGTCGTGCAGTTCTCCTGAGTTGCTCCCTGCGACACTATCGAGAAAAAAGCTGCAAAGAGGATGACAGCAAGGCGCAAACGTAGGACGAGTTGGCTTATACCCAGCATGACATGCCCATGCTATGAACGATCTAAGGGGCGTGGAAGATGACTGAAGTTTCGGTGAAAAGGTTCCGATGGGCCATTGCATGAAGAGTTGTGATTCGCATCACACATTCCCGTCACGGCTGCGCACCTGGACAACTCTGACACTGCGAGGCTAAAACGTCCCGGCGTCGATCCCACGCTCCGACCTGACTTCGTAGTGCGAAGCCTTGGCGTCCCACTTGGCTAGATATTGGCGGCGTTCTTCAGGGATGACGGCTGTCTCATAGTCCGATCCGGCTACGGCGCGAACTGCATCCAGCGACTCCCACAGAATGATCGTGATGAACTCGATCTCGGCACCAGCATTGCGTCTCAACAGATAGCTTCCCCGGAAGCCTTTTACCTTGCTCAACCCCGGCAGAAGTTCAGGCTTCAGCATGGCTTCGTATGCGTCAGCGTGTTCAGGCTTGGTGTAACCGTGCCAGACTCTGGCGATCATCGGCAGTTCCCCTCGGGCTACCACGACATCCGTTTACGAAGTTCGGTGATGTGAGCGACGTGATGGCGTCCGTGCCACGCGTAGAGCGCGAGTGTCTTCTCGAGAGTCATTGGCCCAAGCTCAGGATGGCGGAACGTGCGCTTCCAGTCTTCCGGCGTGAGCGAGCGCAGCAAACGCATCCAGCGATCGTGCAGTGAATCCAGCAGTGTGAGCGAAACTTCGATAGGCGTCGCCTTGGTATCGGATAACTCGGCCCACCGATCCTCGGCGTAGGGCTTGATGGTCGGCTCATTCTCGGTAAGCGCGAGTTTGAAGCGCACGTAGGAATTCATGTGGCTGTCGGGCACGTGATGGACGACCTGCCGCACGGTCCATCCGCCGTCGCGATAGGGCGTGTCAAGCTGCGCCTCCGACAAGTCTTTGACCGCGGTACGTAGATGGTCCGGCGTTTGCGTGACATCAGCCAGAAATGATTCTTTTCGTTCCGCTGTCAGCGGACCGTCATAGTGAAACTTGCCAACAGGGTAGCGGGGATCAAGCATGGCATCTCCATGATTCCGAATTAAAAGATGACACGAGTAGGACAAAGGGTTCAGAGAGATAGTGCCACGTTATCTCCGAGCGAATCACCAGCGTCATCAGGAAATACATCAGTACGGCGGCAGCAAGCCGCCTGCGATGTCGAAAGGTCCGGTATGGCGCATCTCCGCCGT
>Ga0335081_10010562_pt1 | contig 14927 bp, 10 predicted proteins | sample Lox_Sample_35_FD_206713 | JGI IMG/M metagenome (GOLD analysis project Ga0335081, IMG submission 206713) | Soil microbial communities from Loxahatchee National Wildlife Refuge, Florida, United States - Lox_Sample_3.5 | ecosystem: Environmental > Terrestrial > Soil > Wetlands | place: USA...
GCCCCTTTGGGGCTGAAGAAGATAATATAAGGAACTAGTTTAGCAGGTGCTGAAAAGGCTGAAAAAGGCTTTCTGTCATGCTGAGCCCAGCGAAGCATCGCTCTTAACTCTTTGAAAACACAGAAGACAGATCCTCCGCGGAGTTTACCCTGAGCCCCTTCGCTGGCCGCTCAGCCGTTCGCTGCGGAAGGGCGAACGGGCTCAGGATGACATTTTGCGGGAGCCTTTTTCAGCACCCCAGGTAGACTTACGATCGCCGGCGCCAAAGGTTCCAGAGGTAGTAGGCGGGGATTCCGCTGCCCATCAGGGCGAGGCACCACAGCAGGTCGGCGCGCTGCTCAAAAAAAGTGTTAGCCAGGAACAGCACGGCGATGGTCACGAATGCCGCCGGGACGAGTGGATATCCCCAGGTGCGGTAAGGGCGGGGAAGCTCGGGTTCGCGGCGGCGGAGGACGAAAACAGCGGTGGTGACGAGGGCGTAAAAAACCCACTCGGAGAAGATGGCCTTAGTGTAAAGGCCGCGGTATTGTCCGGTCAGCGCGAAGAGTCCGGCCACCACCGCCTGCGCGGCAATAGAAGCCGCCGGCGTATGAAATCGGGGGTGAACGGCGGCTAGGGACCCGGGGAACAATCCGTCGCGCGCCTGCGCATAGGGAATACGCGAGCCGGAGAGGATGGAACCGTTCAACGTGGCAAAGGTGGAGATCAGCACGCCGACGGCGACGAAAGCGCCTCCGGCCTGGCCGAGAAATCGCCGCGTGGCGTCGGCGGCGATGGTGCTGGTGGCGAGAGCCTGGGCCGGGGTGAGAACATAAAAGTAGGCGATGTTCACCAGCAGGTAAACCAGCCCCACCAGCATGGCGCCGAAGATCAAAGCTGCTGGCACGTAGCGCTGCGGGTTCTCCACTTCGCCAGCCACCATGCTCAAGTTGTTCCAGCCGTCGTAGGCCCAGAGCGCGGAGACGGTGGCGAGTCCAAAGGCGGCGACGTACCCGGCGTGAGGCGTACCGCCCAAGAGGCCGCGAAAGTTCCCGAACGATCCGTGGCCCAACGTGAGGCCTAGGACGATGATTACCCCCAGCACCAGGAGCTTGGAAACAGTAAAGACCGTCTGCACGGCGCCGCTCTTGCGCACTCCCAGCGTGTTCACCACGGAAAGGAACGCGATCATGCCGACAGCGCCGACCTGAATGCCCGTCAGGTTGAAGACCAGGGAATGGCCGGCCACGCTGACCGCGTGACTGAAGAGGACGCGGCCGAGCCGGGGAAAGAAGTAAGCGAGGTAGAGCAGAAACCCAGTGGAAATGGTTGCGATGGACGTGGACTTGGCCACCAGGAACTGGGTCCAGCCATAGAGAAACCCGACGAGAGGGCCGTAAGCGCGATGCAGATAAACGTACTCGCCGCCGGCTTCGGGGATCGCGGCGCCGAGTTCCGCGTAGCCAAGGGCGCCGAAAAGGCTCAGAATGCCGGCGAAGATCCACACCGCAAGCACCAGGAGCGGTGTGCCCAAATCGCGCAGCATGTCGCTGGGCACCAGAAAAATGGCGGTACCGATCATGGTACCGGCCACCACCGAGGTGGCGCCGTAAACGCCGAGTCCTTTTACGAGGTCGTTCGGAGAAGAGTTTTCAGTCATCAGTTTTCAGCAGCTATCAGCAATCAGCTATCAGCCTTCAGCAATCAGCTATCAGCAATCAGCAATCCGCTATCAGCTATCAGCCTTCAGCAATCAGCAGGAAGACTCGTTATTCTTGCGTGCTGATAGCTGACGGCTGACGGCTGAAAGCTGAACCGAGCAGCCCGCCGCCAAAAGTCACCAGCGCGCCTATGGCAACGTACCACGTCCAGGCGAGCGAAAACAGGTGCAGCGCGTTGCCTGCCACCACGAAGCAGAGGGCGGCGAGTCCCAAGGCGGCTCCGATCAAGGCGCCCCGCTCCGTCACTTTCCTGGTAAGCACGCCGAGCAGGAAGATCCCGAGCATGGCGCCGTAAGGGACCGAAGCAATGGTGAGGGCCAGTTCCAGCACGCTTTCATGGAGGTGCTGCGCCCCCAGCGCGATCACCACCAGCACGCCTCCCCAGACCAACGTCAGGCCGCGCGAGACCCGCAGGTAGTGCGCTTCGCCCGCGCCGGGTCGGAAGAAAGGCTTGTAGAAGTCCATCACCGAACTCGAGGCAAGCGAGTTGAAGGCCGCGCTGAGATTCGACATGGCAGCCGCAATGATGGCGGCGATCAAAAGTCCGGCAAGGCCGCGCGGCAACTGGGTGGCGACAAAACTGGGAAAGATGCGGTCCGGGCGTCCGAACGGCGCCGAGGAAGCGTGCTGGAGATAGAAGGCGAAAAGCGCCACGCCCACCACCAGGAACAGGCTGAACTGAAACAAAATCACCAGGCCGCTCGCCAGCAGCGCCGTCTGGCTCTCGCGTTTGCTGCGCGCCGCGAGAAGCCGCTGCACGATCAACTGGTCGGTGCCGTGGCTGGCGCTGGTGAGGAACGTGCCGCCAACCAGCCCGGACCAGAAGAGGTACGGCTGGCGCCAGTTGAAATGGAAGTCGAAGACGGTGAATTTGCCTCCGTGCTGGTTAGCGACGTGGACCACCGACGACCACCCACCCGGAATGCCGTGGAGCGCTACGAAGAGAGCTACCAAGGTGCCGGTAAGATAGATGAGTAACTGAATCACGTCGGTCCAGATCACTGCCGTGAGGCCGCCTTCAAAGGTATAAAACAGAGTGAGCGCGGTGATGATGAGAACCGACGGCAGAACGCCGGTCTTGAAGATGACCCCGATGACGATGGAAATGGCGAAGACGCGCACGCCCTCCGCCAGAGCGCGCGAGCTGAGAAACAGCCCGGCGGTGAACACCTTGAGCCGGGGTCCGAAGCGCTTCTCGATGAGCTGATACGCCGTAAACAGCTCACCCGCAAAATAGCGAGGGATCAGCAGGAAACTCACCACCACGCGCCCCACCAGGTATCCAAGCACAAGCTGCAAGAACGCCAGGTTCGATTGGTAGGCGATACCGGGCGTGCTGATAATGGTGAGAATGCTGGTCTCAGCCGATACTACGGAGAACGCGATGGCCCACCAGGGAAGCCGCCGTCCGCCGAGAAAGTAGTCGCGCAGGGTGTGCTGGCTCTTGCGAAAGTGGGCGCCAAACGCCGTGATGGCGATGAGATAGGCGACGACGACACCGAGATCGAGCCAACTGAACGCCAACAATTCTCCTCAGGCCCCTGAGGGTCTCCTCGGGCGGCCACCGCTCGTCGCGCAAGCTCCGTCCCAAGATTAACAGAAGAAAGAACGATTCCAAGGAGGATTGCGATTACCCTTACTATCCGGTTTCTCCTTGGCCCATCTTCACGCCATCTTCACGCTGGTCCGCCAACGCTCGTCAGATTAGTTATAATGGCCCTCTGAAATGGCTTCCCCGCTTGACTCCGACTCGCTCGCTGGCCTCCAAGGTGAAATCGAGACCTTTCTCCGTACTCTCGCGCACCCCATCGCGCGCGAAGGCGATGGTGACTTGCTTGATCTCACAGTCCACCACTGGCGGATAGCCGTCGAGTTTGGCAAGTTACTGTTTGAAGTCTGGAGCCCGGGGCACTCGCTGGCGCGACGTGTGGAAGGCATCGCTTATCGCGATAGCGGCCAACTGGGAATCTTCGTACGCAAGCCGGGCGCCCAAACGACCTCCGTGCTGGAATTCCGCGAGGACACCGACCACGGCCGGTGTGGCGCGGACGATGGTCCTCCGCGGGACCGCGCTGGTTTTCGCCAAGCCTTCACGGCGATGATCGAGCGCGAATTCCCCGGACGGCGCGTGGAGCGAGCCAGCAACCGCTCTGACCGCGAGTTCTCGTTCTCGGCCTGGTACACGCGCGGCTGGGCGCGGCAAGGTCGAACGGCGTGGGCTTTCCTGGGGTTTGGGGAAGGCGAGGCTCCGGCCGCCGCTGACTCGGTGCTGGCGTTCGGTCTTATCTGGCTCGACTGGCTGCGCGCGCACGCGCCGGAGACTGTGGTTTCCGGTCTCAAGCTCTTCGTGCCGCCGGAGGCAATCGAAGTCATCGCCCACCGCGCCGCGTACCTCGATCCGCGGGCCGCGAATGTCGAGCTATTGGAATGGAGGTGGGACGGCAGGCGCGATGGCCCAGGAGCTGAGAAGCCGCGGCAAATCGATCTCGATGATTACGGGAACGTCCAGACCCGGCTGACGCCGCGCCACCAGCGCGACCTGCTGCTGGGCCGGCACGCCGGCCTGACGCGCGAACTGCTGGGCGACCTCGCCGGCCGCGTTGACGTGGTCCCCGATGCGCGATCCAACGCCTTGTCCCTGCGGGTACTCGGCCTCGAGGTGGCTCGGATAGAGGGCGACCTGGCGCCGCGCGTGACGTTCGGCCTGGAAGGCGGCGCCCGTCGACTGGAGGTAGGCGATGAAGCTAACAGGGACGAGTTACGCGAGTTCCTCCAGCGCGTTCTGGCCGTGCGACGAGCCGAGAGCGACGATCCGGCACACGAAATCTATCGTCTTCAGGGCGAGCGATGGCTGGAGAGCCTGCTGGTGCGCGATATCAGTCGTATCGATCCGGCGCTCTCGCCCGAGTGTGTCTATCCACAAGTGCCCGCTTTTGCGGGCTTCGATCGCGGGGTGATCGACATTCTGAGCGTGGCCCGCGACCCCCATCGCGGCAACCGCCTGGCCGTGATCGAACTGAAAGTGCACGAGGAGATTAACCTCCCACTGCAAGGGCTCGATTACTGGCTGCGCGTGAAGTGGCTATTAGAGCGCCGTCAGTTCCAGGAGTTCGGCTATTTCCCTGGCTTGGAGTTGTCGTCGGCGCCGCCGCTGCTTTACTTGGTGTCGCCGGCCTTCCGATTCCATTCGACTACTGGGTGCATGATCAGGTATCTCAGTCCTGCCATCGAGGTGATCCAGGTAGGAATCAACCAGCAGTGGCGGAGCGGAATCAAGGTGCTGTTCCGGCGCGCGTCAACAAATCCTGGGAGCGCGGGCGTCTCGCCCGCTCCTTCGCCCTAAGTGTCGAGAAACTAAGACCAAGAGCGGGCGAGACGCCCGCGCTCTCAGGATTTTTCACACCTTCTTCGGGACGTAGATCGACAATCGGCAATTCTCTGTGCGTCAGGCTTTCATCGCCAGGATCAGCGGCGAAGGTCCCGGGGCATCGATGGTCCGGATGTCCTGGAATCCTGCGGCCTCCAGCCATTCGCGGTATTCCTGGAACGTAAAGGTATCGCCTTCGTCCGTCTCCGCGAGCATGAGCACGGCGAACATGAGGGGCATGAATGCGGTCTTCCGCTGGTCGTCCGGCATAAGTTCGGCGATAAGCAAACGGCCGCCGGGCCGGAGAGCGCGGTGAATGCGCGCGAAGAGGTCCCCGATACGCCGTTCCCCCTGGCCGTGGCAGATGTAGCCCAGCAGGGCCACGTCATACTGTGTTTCGCCGAAATCCACCTGTCGAAAGTCGCCGGGCAAATAGTCGTAGCGATCGTCCACGCGTTCCCGTTGGGCGAAACGCTTGGTGGACTTCTCAACGACCTGGGGCCAATCCACTACCGTGACGTGCGCCTGCGGATCGCGCTGCGCGACTGCCAGACTCCACACCCCGGAGCCGGCACCAAGGTCGAGCACGCGCAGTCCCTGGGGTCGAGAATCGCAGAGTGCTTGCGCCGCAACGTCGGCAGCGGCACGGGAAGACACATAAAGTGGGTTCACCAACTGGCTGAAGAACTCAGCCTCATCGTCTACACTCTCAGGTCCACCGGGCCGGCGGCCTGTGCGCACAACTTCGGAAACGCCGTCCCAAATGCGGCGCATCCTGGGATGGTCGTAAGTGACGGTGACAAAGTCGCCCAGGTACTGCGGACTGTCTTTGGTGAGAAATCTGGCGGCTACGGGAGTCAGGGCATAGTGGCCCTCGTCCTTTTCCAAGTATCTCATCGCCACCAACGCATTCAAGAGAATACGGAGTCCACGAAGAGGATACCCCGTGGCTGAGGACAGCGCCTCGATTGTCCGGGCGCCGTGCTTGATGGGGGTGAAGAGATCAAGGTCGATGGCGGTGGCCAGGACACGGGTCTGAACGAAGCTGAACGTCGTATCGAAAATCGGCGCTGGAGAAACTTCGGCAAAGCCTCCCGGTTGCATTTGTGCTGTACTCATCGAGATTGTCCGCTCCTTCTGCCACGAGCCGGCGCCCAAGACCGGCGACGTTCGGATCGACACATTCTACACCGGATCCACGTCCAGATATCGACGCTTGCGCGGAAACTTGCTGCAGAACTGCGCGCCGAATGGGGCGGTTGCGTTGGATGGCGAAGAAAAAGCGAATATATTCTTGACGCGAGCCGAATATCGTGCTGCAATAGTCGCCGTACGTTATCTTTCCAACTGGAGGAATCAATGGCTTTGAACGAAGCTTTGTTGCTCGATTTTGATGTTGAGATGGCGAATACGCGAAGGACCCTGGAGCGCGTGCCGGTGGAAAAGCCCGAGTGGAGACCACATGAGAAGTCTATGCCCCTAGGCCGGCTGGCCCGTCACGTCGCCGAGCTCCCAGGTTGGATCTCGATGACGATCGGGACAGAATCTCTCGACATCGCCCCGCCGGAGGCCCCGCCTTACCAGCCGCCCCCGCCTGCTCGCTCGCGCGAGGAACTCCTCGGTTTGTTCGAGAAGAGCGTGACGGACGCTCGGGGCGCCCTCGCCGGCGCCAGCGACGACCGCCTGCGCGAAACCTGGAGCCTGCTTTTTGGCGGCAAAGTGATTTTCACTTTACCGCGCCTTTCAGTGGTGCGCGTCTCCGCGCTGAACCACATGATCCATCACCGGGCGCAGCTTGGGGTCTATCTGCGGCTGAATGGGATCCCAGTGCCGGCGCTTTACGGACCGTCAGCCGATGAGAGCGGCATGTAGCCACCCTTTTTGCCTGGATTGTCCGGCGCCGTTTTGGTGGCCATCCGGATGCCGCAAGGCCGTTGCTATTGAGTTGATGCTGGCCGGACGCAGCCTTCTCGGTGTAACATGGTCAGTCTTGGCTGGGCCGTGCAAGCGACCGTTATCGGTTGATGCAGGGTTTCCGGCAGGGCTCCGCGATAAGGTGCGAGTCGCAGGCCGGGCGGGCGTCAGCGCCGGGCGGATTCTTCAGTCCGTGCCTCGCCGTGAAGAACGGTGGAAGCGGGCCGGGAGGATGTGATGGCGGTGGAAAAAGAAATCGAGCTTTCAGGCGCCTCCGTCGATGCGCTGCAGCAAGCGTTGCAAGAAGGTACTGCCCGCGTCGGCGTGGTCGGAATGGGCTATGTGGGCCTGCCGCTCGCCCTCCTGTTCGCCAAGGGGGGATTCCTGACCACGGGTTTCGACATCGACTCCGAAAAGGTTCAGAAACTTCGGGCCGGCGAAACCTATATCAAGCATATTCCCTCCCAAACCATCGCCGGAGCGATCGAGAAGAAGCGCTTTCGGGTAACCGACGACTTCGATGAACTAGCGGAGATGGATGCTATCGTGATCTGCGTGCCCACTCCGCTTGACGACCATCGCGAACCTGACCTTTCGTTCATCCGCGACACCGCGGAGGCGATCTGTCCGAGGCTGCGCGCGGGCCAACTGGTGGTGCTCGAGAGTACTACCTATCCCGGGACCACTGAGGAAGTGGTTCTGCCTATTCTCGCCAAGTCCGGGCTCCGTTGCCCCGTCTCGTCCTATGACACCGACGGTGTTACCGCCGAAGCCGTCGCGAGCGAGGAAGCCGATTTTTTGCTGGCGTTCTCGCCCGAGCGCGAGGATCCCGGGAACAAGGATTTCCGCACGCACCAGATACCCAAGGTCATTGGTGGCGTTAACGCCACCAGCGCGCGCGCCGCTCGCGCACTCTATCAACGGGGCTTTGACCGCACCCTTCTGGTGAGCTCGTCGCGCGCCGCCGAGATGACCAAGCTGTTGGAAAACATTTTCCGCTGCGTCAATATCGCGCTGGTGAACGAGCTGAAGCTCCTGTGCCTGCGTATGGGGATCGACATCTGGGAGGTGATCGAGGCCGCTAAGACAAAACCCTTCGGCTTCACCCCGTTCTACCCCGGTCCCGGCCTGGGCGGACACTGCATTCCGATTGACCCGTTTTACCTGACGTGGAAAGCGCACGAGTACGAGTTCCCCACTCGCTTCATCGAGTTGGCGGGCGAAATCAACTCGGCCATGCCGGAGCACGTGGTGGCCACGGTGGGAGAGGCGCTGAACCGGCGCCGGCGCTGCCTCCAGGATGCGAAGGTCCTGGTGCTGGGAGTCGCCTACAAAAAAGACATCGACGATCTGCGCGAGTCGCCTTCACTGCGGATCATCGAGTTGCTGCAGTCGCACGGGGCGCGGGTGGACTACCATGACCCTTATTTTCCGCGGTTGCACAAAATGCGCCGCTACAACCTCGGTATGGAGTCGGTGAACCTTACGCCGGAGGCGCTGGCCGCATACGATACCGTGGTGATCGCAACCGACCATTCGAGTTACGATTACGAGGCGATCGTGGCGGCGGCGCAGCAGGTGGTCGACACGCGCAACGCCACCGGCAAAGTACGGGCGCACCGCGAGAAGATTGTACGATGCTGACCATCGTCGCTTGTCCTTTGTACAAAAAGGGATGGCGCGCGTCGCGGTTTTATGTCGGTCGGAATAGCCCATGGAAATAACGTTCCCTAACCGGCCTTCCAGAATCATCACCACACTCCTAGGCACGGTGGCGTGTCTTCTGGCGATCACCTGGATCACCAAAGTTTACCTCGCGACCCGGCTAGGCGGTGCTCCGACATTGCCGAACCTGCGCTACGCCGTCAAGCTTGATCCTACCGATAGCCTGTACCACCTGGAGCTGGGTCGACTGCTTCAATACGACCCGCAGGTGGTCGATCCTGAGCAGTCAGTGGTCGAGTTAAGGCAGGCCGTGAGGCTCAGCCCTTACGATCCGGAAGCTTGGCGCGACTTGGCCATGGCGCTTCAGTTCGGGGGGCGACCGGACGAGTCGTTGGCTTGCCTCCGGCGGGCCGATGCGTTGGCTCCCCACCTGCCCGCGTTGCAGTGGTACGTGGGCAACGCGTTCCTCCTGCACGGGGACGTGGCGGAGGCGTTCCGGCACTTCAGCGTGGTGCTGGCGGGAAGTAACCAGTACAACGCGATTCTGTTCAACACCGTCTGGGAGGCTTCCCACGATCCCAGCCAGATCCTGGCACAGGCGATACCGGATAGCGTGCCCGTCGAGTTCAACTACCTGAACTACCTGCTGGGCCGCTCGCGGTTGGATGATGCCCACGGCGTCTGGGAGCGCATTATCGCCAGCCCGGACAAGTTCGACCCCGCGCAAGCAGTTTGGTACATCGACAAGCTCATCGCCGCGCACCGCACTGAGGAAGCGTGGCAAGCGTGGGACGATCTGCGATCTAAGGGCGTGATCGGCACACTAGAACACCCTACAGTTCAGAATCTGGTGATAAATGGCGACTTCGAGCAACCGGCACTGAACATGGGTTTTGACTGGCGTATTGCGCCTGCGCCCGACACTTATGCCGGTATCGACTCGACGCATTACCACTCCGCCAACCACTCTTTGCTGGTGCAATTCTCGGGTACGAACAACATCGGCTATGAGAACGTCTTTCAGTTCGTCCGGGTTAGCCCGGCGCGTTCTTACCGGTTGAGCGCCTACCTGAGAACGGAGGGCATCACCACAGACAGCGGTCCCCGCCTCATGGTTCATGACGCCTACGACCGCAAGGCGCTCGACAAGGTTTCGGACGATCTGGAAGGATCGAGCGGGGGCTGGCAGCAGATGCTGCTTGATTTCAAGACCGGGCCGCGAACCGAACTGATGATGGTAGGCCTGACGCGACTCCCCAGCCGCAAGCTGGACAACCAGATCGCCGGGCGGGTGTGGCTGGACGACGTAACGCTCGCGCCGCTGCCGTGATACCTCCGTCTCGCCGACGTTGGTGATGTAAGAGCCGACGATCGGAAGAGAAGACGCCAGCTCTTTCCCAGAGTCCATTCGAAATAGTCAATTGGAGATTCTGGTTCTCTGTCTATCCGTCGGAGTGGAGTAAACTCGCCCCTCAGCAACGGACACCGCAATCGGCGTTGCGGCCGGTAGGCGCTCCAGGCGTCGTTCGATTATCGCAGCTTTGTAGCCTACACCTAACACGATGGCGAAAACAAGCGCGTTGGCCGGGATTTGCAGATTGAAGTCGGTAGTGCTGTGCACGAGCAGGGCGGCGACACTTCCGATGCAACCCAGGATGACGGCACGGCGGTAACGGCGCGAGTCACTAAGGAAGGACCCCACCATTCGGGCCAGGAGGACGAAGATGGGGAGAAAGAGCAGCGCCACGCCTACCAATCCGGTGTCGGAGGCGACCTCCAGGTAGTCGTTGTGCGGGTGATCGAAGAAGAGGGCGACACCGGCCGTCTGGTAGTGCCGAAAGCCCAAGGCGAACGTACCCAGGCCGGTGCCCGTCAGCGGGTAGTCGTGAATAAGGCGGAGGTCGTCCCTCCAGATGGGAAGCCGCAGGTCCGTGTGCTCCATGTAGCCCTGTTGCCCGATCCATTGGAAGCGCTCGGCCAGAGGGCCGAGGCCGATCCACATTCCATAAGCACCCACCGATACCAAGAAGAGCACGAGGCCGGCTAGCCACACGCGTTGTCCTGTCTTCAGTTGGGCCAGCGCCGCGACCAACATCACGCTGAACACGATGCCCACGATCCCACCGCGCGACTTAGAGCAGATCGCTCCCACCACCACGATGACCGCGAGGAAGAGATAAAAAAAGGCACGAAGCCCCGCCGAACCGCCCGCGATACGACGGCCGCGGCCCGCCTCTCGCCCCTCCGACCAAAGCTGGAAATGGTAGAAGACCGACGCCACCACGAACGGCAGGGCAAGCTCCAGCAAGCCGGCAAAATGATTGTGATTGATGTAAGTGCCAGTTCCTTCCGTCGTATAGTACTGCTTGGTATAAGCGAAGATCTTCTGCCACCCGGTCAAATACTGCACGGCGCCGTACGCCGCCTCGAAGATCCCCAACGCCATGAGCGCCGCGAGAAGGAGGCTCTTGCGTTTGCCAGAATCGAAAAGGTAAGCGGCCAGAACAAAGGCGGATAGATAAGCGATGAACTTCATTAGCATCACGGCCGTGTCGTGGGCATTGATGCTCAGTGTAGCCGCGTGGGCGGCTGCGAGACTGGGGTCGAGGGCCCGGGCCGGCGAGAGGCGTACCACCCACGCCACGGGAAGCGGAATGATCCCGATAACGGCCCACAGCACGAACGGCAGTGCCCATGGTGAAACGCGCAGACCACCGGCGACGCCCTTTCGCGACTCGGCGTACCTTGATGAGGCGGCCGGGCGGGTTCCCGTGTAGAGCGCCAGGAGCAGCACCAGAAACAGTACTATTTCCATCAGGGAGTAGGCGATCGGCTGAACGCCGCCGAAGGCCAACGCTGACGCGATCATCGCCGAGGCCAGCACGAGTTCGAGTACCCTGCCCACCAGGTCCAACCTTTCCCACACCACCCCGTCCGCAAGAACCCGCTAGTAAGCGTTCTTATTCGCGGCAACGGTCCGCCAAAGCGTAAGCAAGATGATCTTCAGGTCAAAGCCCAGGCTCCAATTGCGAAGGTAGAAGAGATCGTGCTCGATGCGTCCCTCGATCGACGTGTCTCCCCGGAAGCCGTTCACCTGGGCCCAGCCTGTGATCCCGACCTTCAGGTAGTGCCGATTATTGTACTGCGCGACGTCTTGCAGGAACTTCCGTACAAAGAAAGGCCGCTCAGGCCGCGGTCCCACGAGGCTCATATCCCCTTTGATGACGTTAAACAACTGCGGCAGCTCATCGAGATTGGTGCGCCGCAGAAAGCGCCCCAGGCGTGTGCGACGGGGATCGCCTGGCACTGTCCAGCGCGTATCGTTTTCGGCGGGATCGCCTACCCGCATGGTGCGGAACTTGTACATGGGGAAAACTCGTCCGTTCAAACCCACGCGGTTCTGGACAAACAGAATCGGGCCGGGCGAGGAGAGGCGCGTCGCCAGCGCGATCAGGGCCATCATTGGGGTGAGAATCAGAAGCCCCAGGGTCGAGAGCACCAGATCCAGCCCGCGCTTGGCCACGATGTAGACCAACGACTCCGAGGGAGTGGCGCGCAGGTCGAGCATGGGTAGGCCGCCAAAATCAAAGAGCGTCTCGTGAAACGCGATCTCGACGCCGAGGTCAAGGATCGCGCGCACCGGAACGCACAATGGATCGAGCCGCCTCAAGAGGGCCGGAAGCTCGGAAAGGCGTCGGGGGGAAACAGCAACGATGATGTCATCAATTTCTCCTCCGCGCACGCAAGTCTCCAATGCCTCCAACTCGATGACCGCAGCGCCGGTCACGCGAACCTCCTGGTCAGGAAGCCGGACGAAACCCTCGATGGCGCACGGGACGACGTTGTTCAACAGAAGGCCGGCGGCGCGATCCGCCACCTCATCCGCGCCGATCACCAGGATGCGGGTGCAGTTCCTGCCCTGCCGGCGCGCGCGTTCAAGAGCGCTCCGGGCTCCCCGCTGGGAAAGCAGAACCAGCACAAAAAGGGCCGCTCCGCTGATCGTCACGAACAATCGCGAGAAGCTGGCAGACCGATAGAAAAACGTTGCGCCCGTCACCGCCACGTAAGTCATAGTGCAGGCGCGAAGAGCCACCCAGGTGGAACTCCGTGCCGCAAAAAGGATATCGAAACGCGCCAAACCGACGTGATCGAGCACCACCGACCAAACGATAGTAGTGAAAAACAACAGGCCGAAGTAGTCCCAAGGGTCGACGTCCGTGGTGGCGAGCGGCAACCATCCCGAACCGAACCTGATCCACGCCGCCGCGGCAAACGCCAATAGCGGCAGACACAGCATCTCCAGCCTAACGAAAAAGCCGATATAGTTGAGCCGCCGGCGAATCATCGTACCCTATTCGTTGATCGTGTAAACGGCCTCGTGCGGCCGCTGCGACGCCTGCAAACAGGATCCAACTTCTTTTGGCCGCGTCTGGTTTCCGGGGCTCCTCAGCGTCAGCTCTTCGACGCCGCGCCGCCGTCTTCTCATAGCCCAGGGCCCCGTTTCTCGACAAGGTTCAACCCGCTCCAAATAACTCGGTCTCAACGATCTCGCAAAGAATATGTCCAATTAGAATGTGGCACTCCTGTATGCGAGGCGTTTCGTCCGACGGGATGCAAAGGCACCATTCGACGATCCCACGGAGTTGCCCGCCGGTGCGCCCCGTCATCCCCACGGTTACCAAGCCCTTGCTTTTCGCGGCTTCCACCGCCGCCAGAATATTGCGCGAGGTGCCGCTGGTGGAAATCGCTACCGCGACGTCCCCAGCCGACCCCAGCGCCTCGATCTGACGTGAAAAGACAGAATCGAAGGAGTAATCGTTGCCAATTGCCGTCAGCGACGACGCGTTGACGGTGAGCGCGATCGCCGGCAGGCCGGGGCGCTCGCGACGGTACCGCCCCACCAGTTCAGCGGCCAGATGCTGAGCGTCAGCAGCGCTGCCACCGTTGCCAAAGAAGAAGATGCGCCGTCCCTGGCGCAGGGCCACCGTAAGTAGGAACGCTACTTCGGCGGTCGTTCGCACAAGGTCGGGGTCGGCGGGCAGCGCTGCGCTGACGTTGGCGCTCTCGCCGGCGCGCTGCCGGATCAGCCTTTCAAATTCGTTGTGCGCGCCCATCTCGTCACTCGTCGCTGGCCGCGAATCGCCTTTAGCCGGCGCCGCGACAACTTGAAGCCCAGTATAGCCATTGGAGTGGCTAGCGCACAAGCCTTAAGCCCAACACCCCAACAGTTGCAAGCTAGCGAAAGCATGCTCGGTGCAATCTCGGGTTACACGCTTGCGCCGACTCCTCAAATCCACAAATCGGCATATGAAATCGATATGGTTGACACGAGGCGAATCATATCAAGTGTCTGGCCAACCGAAACGTGGCGCAACTTTCGCATTTCTTGTAGTTCGGCTGGGGATCCGTTTCTGACTTCTGAAGAAATTCCGTGCCAGCGACAATCCGCACATCCCGTATAAACCCGCCCAAACCGACGAATTCAACAGAAAGTGGTATTGCGAGGCACAATGTCTCCTGTAGACGAGCCAGAGGGCTTTATACCACCAACAGATCATGAAGTAACTTCTCTTATTACTGCTCTGACTCTTGTAATGTGCGACTCTAGCCTCGGGATAGTACACAACCTTCCATCCTGCACGCCGGGCGCGGTAGCACCAGTCCAAGTCTTCACCGTACATGTAGAATTGCTCATCCAGCAAACCGATCTGCTGCACGGTCTCCGCCCTGATCATCAGGAAAGCGCCCACCACCGAATCAACCTCGTGAATCTGGTTCTCGTCAAGGTAAGTAAGCTGATACTTGCCGAACCGCGGGCTATTGGGAAACAGCGTGTCCAGGTGCAACGCTCTATACAGGAACATCGATGGTGTAAGGAACGATCGCTTGCAGGGCCAGTCGAGCGTCCCGTCTGGCTTCGTCAGTTTGCACCCGATCACCCCTGCCTCGGGGTGTTCGTCCATATAGGCAACCACATCATCGATGGCGCCCGAAGCCACAACGGTATCGGGATTGAGAAGAAGAAAGTAGCGGGCCTTACCCGAGTATCGCCGCAGCACCTGATTGTTGGCGCGGGCGAACCCGGCGTTGCAGCCGTTGCGTATGATTTCGACCCGGGGGAAGTCCTTCCTGAGCATGCCTTGAACGTCTTCGGTAGATGCGTTGTCGACGACGACGACGGAGAACGACACTTTGCGGGCGGTGTTGAAAACAGATTCCAGGCACGACCGCAGAAGATCCCGGCCATTCCAGGCGACGACGGACAAACAAACATCGAGCAT
>Ga0335081_10010563_pt1 | contig 14926 bp, 17 predicted proteins | sample Lox_Sample_35_FD_206713 | JGI IMG/M metagenome (GOLD analysis project Ga0335081, IMG submission 206713) | Soil microbial communities from Loxahatchee National Wildlife Refuge, Florida, United States - Lox_Sample_3.5 | ecosystem: Environmental > Terrestrial > Soil > Wetlands | place: USA...
GCGTTGCCGCGCGGGCACGCAGCCTGGCGGCTGTTCTCGGCGCGGACGCTGATCTCCTGGAAGGAGCTGCGTGGCTGCACGACATCGGCTACGCGCCCGGCCTGGCCGTGACGGGCCTGCACGCCCTGAACGGTGCCCGTTACCTGCGCGACGCCCAGCACGCTGACGCCATGCTGTGCCGACTGGTTGCTCATCATTCCTGCGCCACCATCGAAGCTGGCGAACGCGGACTCGCCGATGGCAGTCAGCTGGTGATCAGGTTGACGCTGTCTGCGAGATGATGAGGTAGAGGCTGTTGGCGATCAGCCAGAAGCCGATGATCAGACTCCCGGCGATGATCACCTGGTCGGTGTGGGTGTCGATCCGGGTCCGGAACCGGGCAAGCAGTTCCTGGCTCGGGCCGGGCCGGGCCGACGTGGGCGGGTTGTTGCCGGTGGCGAGCACGGTGATCGTGACCACGATGGCCAGGGACACCAGCCAGCCGAACACGAAGGACGCGCCTTTGATCGTGCCGCGCTGGGAGGGCAGCACGACCAGGAACGCCGTCAGCGGCAGCGGGTCGAGCGCGATCGCCAGGCCGATCAGCATCAGGTTAACCACCACGGCTGTCCCTCCCCTCTCACCCGGGCCGCCGGGCAGCCGGGGCCGGCATGAGAGCACGCTCCTATCACGCCAGCCCCGGCGAGATCACGAGTGTCGGAGGCTGTGCACAAGACGCGTCGATGAACTGTGCATACACCCCGGATCGTGCCAGCGGACGTGCCCGGGGCAGACCCTGACGGCCCCACCTCCGATTACCAGGACAGATGCCGTTGGCAGGCTGGTTGGCGAGAAGATCCGGAAACGATCGCGTCCGGACCGGCGCCAGATAGTTATCCACACGTGACCTGTGGATGACGGGTTACCGCCCGGCTCCGCGGCGTCGCCGCGGTGGTAGCGCCGGCCGCACCGAAAGCGCGGCATGGCTGTGACGAGGACACCGGCACCGTGGCGCCGGCCAGCCCGCCCGCCCCGTCGAAGTCGCCCTTGGGCCGCAGGACGGCGATCCCGGCGCCGTGCCCGGAATTCCCCGGTGATGACCGCCCCGCGGGTCACCTCGGCGGGCAAGAACATCCCTGAGCGAAGGCCGGGCGCCGCGGCCGGCCGGCGCCCCCGGCGCTCGGACCACCAGCCCAGTAAGGGCGCGGGGGGCGGGGCTTGTGTACCGCGGGGACGGGGGCCTGGCCCTGGCCACGGCCAGGCTCGTATTCGCGGGCCGGCCGCACCAGCCTGCTACCGGTACGGGCCGGGCCGGGCCGGACAAATCGGCGGCCCGGCCGGCCGATCCCCTTCCGGCGATGGCATCGGATCCGGCTGGGCTGAGGATCGCGGAGCCGCGTCCGCCAGGCCGGCTCTGGGCGCACGGACCGCTCCGGGCGGTCCCGGTCCCGGTCGTCAGCGTGCTGTTCCCGGCACCGGGTCGCGGCCTGCCCGGCCCGGGTACCGGGCCGGGGAAGGCGGTGCGTGCCGTGCGGTGAACATGGCCCACACGACCTTTCCCGCCTCGCTTGGCGTGGTGCAGCCCCACAGGTCGCTGAACGCGCAGATCATCTGCAGCCCGCGGCCGGCCTCGGCCAGCGGACCGGGGGTTCGCGGCACCGGAGCCGCTGTGCCCGGGTCGGCGACCGCGCACAGCACCCAGGGCCCCTGTTGCAGCAGGCCGAGCCGGACCGGCCGCCGGGGACCGGTATCGCCGGGCCCCGGCAGGGCGTGCCGCAGCGCGTTGGTCACCATCTCCGACACCACGATCGCGATGTCCTGGCTGCTGTGTGCCGTGCCCCACCGGCGCAAGGTGGCAAGGGTGAAGTACCGCGCAGCACGGACCGACCCGGCCTGCGCGCTGAGCGCGCGCGTGGCGATCCTCGGCGGGCAGGCCCACCCTGCCAGGGCGGGATCCGGCGGTGACCGCCAGCTGCCGGCCGCCAGGCCGGCCATCTCCGCGGCCAGCATCAGCCAGTCGCAGCCGGTGCTGCCCGCCGGCTGTGCGGGGTGCGCCGCCATCACCGCCCGGTCGATCTCGGTGCGACACGGAAACAGGCGCCAGCCCCGGACCGCCTTCAAGACCGCCGCCGCGGGAACGGCGGGGCTCACTGATGCCATCCCGGCTCCGGCGGCCCAACGCGGGGATAGCCGCCGGCCACGCGGCCGGGGTCACTGCTGCTGCCCCAGGCGGCGGTACCGTCGCCGCGCCCGGCGGCCCGGGCGGCCCTGGCGACGGCGGTGTACCGGTCCCACGGCACGACCGGGCCGGTGGCCCAGAAGGCGGGGTCGTTTTGCTGGCATCGGGGGCAGGCCAGCCTGCCGAGGGCGTCGATGCGCCAGCCGCCGCCGATCGCGCGGGCCCGGGTGTCGGCCTCGCCGAGCGCGGCGGGATCGGCATGCCAGGAGACGCACGAGCCCATCTCGCACCACATGATCGGCATCCGCAGCTGATCGCCGATCACCGCCCGCCCGGTCACCTCCGCACGGGCAGCAGCCTCCGCACGGGCAGCAGCCTCCGCACGGGCAGCAGCCTCCGCACGGGCAGCAGCCTCCGCCTGGGTGCGGGCGTCAGCCTCGGCCTCGGCCTGGGCGCGGGCATCTGCCTGAGCGCGGGCGCGGGCCTCGGCGCGGGCATCTGCCTGAGCGCGGGCATCTACGTGAGCGCGGGCGGCAGCCTGAGCGCGGGCGCGGGCCTCGGCGAGGGCATCAGCCGCGGCGAGGGCTTCTGGCCAGGGGCCGCTGACGCCGTCCGGTCCGGCGTGGGCATCGCCGGGCGGGTCGGCACCGCCGTCGTCCCGGAGCTCGGCGAGCCAGCCGTCCGGCTGGAACCAGCCGTTTTCCCGGAGCCTGCTGGTGTCCTCCGGCCGGATCTTGATCTTCATATCGGGCCTCCCGTTGTGGCAGTGGTGTGTGTCGTGCCGCTGCGGGTGACCTGCCCCGGGGACAGGCGCGTGCACTGGGATGACGGAACGGGCGGCGGTTGCGCGTCCCGGGTGTGCCGGGTTCGGGTGGTGCCAGCGCGGCGTCGATGTCATGCCGGGCTGGCATCGGCAGGCACGGGATCGCGGCCTGCCATCAGCAAACGCCTGGTTTGTCCCGGTGCGCGCGTGCCGCTAGTGCGGCTTGCCCTCCCCTTGTCAAAGCGCCCCGGGTTCACCGTCTGTGGGTTTCATTGATTGACGGTTCCGGCCCCGGATCACGGCTGGATATATTTGCGGTAAACGTTCGGCTTATTTATGCGCTATTGCGGCGTGGCGTGTGGACAGTTTCGCTTTTTTCTCCGTCCACAGGGCGTGGATCGCGCTTTCCCAGGTGAAACGCCCTGTTACCGGCGCGGCCCGGTAACACGATCCCCAGCATTTCCCCAAGGCGCGCACAGGCCTGGCGCCGTTTTACACAAGTGATCCACATGGTTGTGCACAGCAAAGCCGATAACACGTTCTCGTGCCGGGCTGGCAGGCAGCGCGTCAGCGTGCCGGTGCTCGCGCGAGGCGGCCGGCCCGCAGGACGCCGATCTGGCCTGGGCCATCGCCCACGACGACGGCACCGGATGCCCGCCGCATACCCTGCAGGCAGGCGGCCCGCGTCCCCAGGCGCCTGCCTGCTGTCACGCTCATCGTGATCTTGCCGGCGGCGCGTCCTCGATACGCTCACGCTGCCCGGGCTCAGCCGCCGCCGGCGCTGGCCCCCCGGCCTGTGCCAGCACGACCACGAGCCGGAGCGGGAGGCGCCGGACCCCACCGGCGACCGGGCTCAGCAGCTGATCACCGCCCCGGCAACGGCCGGTGCCGGGCCGCTGGCCCCCGGAAGCGTCCCTGCTCGCCACGGCGCGGCGCCCAGTCATGCGGCTCGCACTCCGGCGGTCCTGCACGGGCCTGGTGCCGGCCCGGCGGCCCTCGCGCTAACCGCCTGCGGCCCAGCGCGGCCGCCCGGGAACCTCGTCCGTGCCCGGCCGGGCCCCCGATCATCGCGGCCTGGCATCCCCGCGGTTGCCGGGGCGCCGGCCCCGGCAAGACGTTCCCGCCGGGCTGAATCAGGCACGGCCCCTCCATGTATGAGTGGGCGGGCCCGCGCCCGGCCCCGCCGCGCCGGCTGGCCAGTTGCCTGGTCTTCGCCGCGCGCCGCGCGCCGCGCGCCGGGGCCAGGTACCCGCGGGAGGGGCCGGTCTCCCGGCTCCTCCCGCGTTCCCGGCGTCGCCCCGGGTGGTGCCCGTTTCCAGCGGTGAAAGCATTATTACTACCGCCGCAAGCACCGCGCAAGGCCTTGCGGCCAGCCATTTCCTGTTGTTCCGCTATCCATGGAAGGCTCCACAGAAAGCAGGCAGTTATCCGCATTTCACACAGGTTATCTACGGTTTTACTCACAGCCTGCCCAAAGGCTGCCGGGTGTCAGACGGAGAACACCACAACCGCCGGTGCCGAATGCCCGGTGTTATGTAGCCAGTTAGCCACCTAAAGCTCATCTGTCCCTTTACCGAGGTATCCCGCTCCCCACCGCGCAGGCTGGCGCTGCCGGGGTAACCGCACGACCTGGCTCTCAGCGCCCGGTGCCCGGTCAGGTGCCGAACAGGCGGCGGTCCGGCCGGCCGGCTTTTGCCGCTGATATCCGGGGCCTCGGGGGCACGCTCAGCGGTGCGGCTGGCGTGCCGCTGCCCGGTCAGCGCCGGTGCCTGCCGCTATCAGCTGGCCAGAACCCGTGTGCCGTTGCCAGCCCGCCGGGACTGGCTCACCTGGTGGCCACAGGGCGCCGGTGAGCTCCGCGCCGGCGAACTCCGCACGGGAGAGGTCCGCGCCGACCAGATCGGCATCGGCGAGGTCGGCGCCGGCGAGGTCCGCGCCAGCCAGACTCGCGCCGGTAAGCCTGGCGCCGCCGAGGTCGGCGCCGGAAAGGTCCGCGTGCACGAGCCTGGCGGCGAGCAGATCCGCCCGGGCCAGGACCGCGCGGGCGAGTACCGCGCCGGTGAGGTCGGCGTCGGTGAGGTCGGCGTCGGTGAGGTCCGCGCCGGCCAGGTCAACAGGCCGCAGGTCGCGCTCGGTGCGCCGACGCCCGAGCGCGGTGATGGCTGCCTGCACGTCGGGCCGCGGCGATGGCTCCGGGGCCTGGCGGCCGGGGCCGGGTGGCGGCCGGGGCGGGCCTGAGCGCTCCCGGATGAAGTCCGCGAGCATCCCCATCACAGCGGGGTGGTGCCCGGGCGAATCGCGGGCGACGCGCTCCAGTGCGCGGATGCCGCCGATCCGCACGTCAAGCTCCTCACAGCCGAACTGCTCCAGCGCCAGGGCGTAGCGGCCGGCTAGCTGCCCGGCACGGGACCGCGCACGGCTCCGCGCGGTGACCACCAGCGCGCCTGCGGCGAGCAGCCCGGCACCAAGGGCCAGCAGCCGGCCGCGCGCGGCATCGCGTGCCGTCAGGGGACGTGGTTGCCAGGCCCGGCCGACGTCATGGTACGCGAGCCAGCCGCCGGCCGGCAGCGCCAGGCGAGGACTGACCGGACGCTGCTCACGTCCCGATCCCAGGGACATCGTCGCAACTGAAGCATGTGGGGCCATGGTTCCTCCAGCGGGACACGGGTCACCAGGCCGCGGCCCTGTGGAGGAATCCCAGGGGACCCGACCGTGACGTCATCTGGTCAGGCAAGCTCGCTCATACCGAGCCCGCTCATGGGGCGGCTCGCTCATACCGAGCCCGCTCGTGCTAGGACAAGCTCGCTCACACCAAGCCCGCGCATCCAAGGTAGTCACCCATGCGCGGGCGGCTCAAGGCAAAGCCGCAAAGTCCCTCAGTTCCCGCCGCAAGCCGCTGAGGTCCCACAGCCACCCGCACCGTGGCTCGGGTTCGGCGCTGATGAAACCGTCCCATAGCTGGTCAAGGTTGACCCTTCCCTGCGGAGGAGCCAGGACTGGGCAAGTGACCAGCGTGATCGCGGGGACATCGGGGAAACCCGGGAGCGCCAGGCAGGGCGCCCCTAGGTCGCATGAGAGCGCCCGCCAGGCGGATCGGTGGTTTGTGCTGCTGTCTGCTGTTTGTGCTGGCAGGAAGCGTGCCTGGCCGACGTCTACGGGTCGACCTAATCGTCGGCGTACTCGCGGTGCACAGGGCGCCCACCGCGCTGCAGGGTGCGCTGGTCGGCATCGGTTTCATCGGCGCCGGCCTGGTATTCCGCCAGCCGAAGGGTCGCCTGCCACTGATCCGGAACCGGACGACAGCGGCGGCGATCTTCGCCGCCGCAGCCATCGGCGCGGCTGCGGGCGAGTGGCGGCTGCTCCTGGCTACCGTTGGCACGGCCCTCGCGCTGCTGGTACTAGAGGTGCGGCACATCCCGCTGCTGAGACCGCTGGATGACCGCAGCTGGGCGCCCCGGTTCCGCGACGACGAGTCGCCGCGCCGGCCAGCCGAGGCTGCGGCCGATGATCCGCAATGCGAGGCGGGTGATCATTGACGCGGGCGCACCGCGACCGAGCACGAAATCCGTTGCAGCCATTGCGCATCTCACGACCAGTGAGGACGAACCGGTCGAGATCGGCGAGATCAAAGGGCCGGTCGGGGCGGCGCCCGGGGCATGCGTCCAGGGACCAGTCACCTGGGCCAATGAGCACCAGCGCCGCGGATACGCCAAGCAGCGCAGGGTACTCATAGCCGCCGCGAGACAGAGCGATCCTCGGCTTGGGCGGCCGCTCGTATCTCGGCAACGGAGACGGGCAGCGGCCTGATCCGGACCTTCTCCTGGCATTGCCTGCCGGTTCCGTCTGACGCCGTCGCATTGAGTCTGATTACCGTAGATTGGAGGGGCGCCCGGTGTCCGGAACGTCGCGCTGCACCTGCTGTCAGCTGGAGCCGCATCACTTAGTTAGTCACTTGATCTTGAAATCAGCTGTCGAAGAATGATTCGAAAAATCTCGCTGAGCTGGAGCCCCGTTACGGAATCGAACCGTAGACCTTCTCCTTACCATGCATGCCAGTTCCGTCCGGTGCCGTCGCATCAAGTCTGATTACCGCAGTTCAAAGGGATCTCGGTGTCTGGGTACGTCGCGTTGTGCCGGCTGTAGCCTGGAGTCGTTGTCACTTACTTTGTCACTGGCTCCATCTCTAGGACCATCTCCCTTCGAACGGACAATCGCCGGTCCTGGCGAACCCGAGTCCGGCATGACCATAGTGCCATGACCGGTGAATCCTGCGCCGAAACCAAGATCCGCGAACGGACTCTGCTGTTGCCGGTCAAGGGTGGCTACTGCCTCGCTGGCTACTCGTTCCGATCCGGTAGGCGAGGGTACGACGTCGGCGAGCCTCTTGGAGGCGCCGGGGGAATGCCCGGTTCGTCGATGCCCTACTGAAGGGAAACGGGCCAGCCTGGGCGGGTAATCGTAGGACGAGGCGGCGCAGCGTGTCACACTAGCCGCGTGAGCGTCACCATCCTGGACCGGGAGATGTACACCGAGGCGGCCGCCGCGCGGCTGCTGCGGGTGGCGCCGTCGACGCTGCACTGGTGGCTGGAGGGCCGCCCGCCGCGCTACCGTCCGGTGATCCGCGTAGAGCCCACCGGTTCCCGCCACGTCACATGGGCGGAATTCGTCGAGGCCGGCCTGCTGCGGTCCTACCGGCGCGATCACGAGGTGCCGCTGAAGGAGCTGCGGGAGTTCATCGACCGGCTTCGCGAGGAGTTCCAGGTGCCGTACCCGCTGGCGGACCGGCGCCCTTATGTCGGCTCGGGCCGGCGGCTGCTGATCGACCTGCAAGACCGCAGTCACCTCGATCCGGAATTCTGTCTCGTCGCGATCGCGAACGGGCAGACGGTCCTGACCGCGCCGGGAGAGGAGTTCTTCGAGCGGGTGGACTGGTCGGACGACCAGCCGGCTGGCTGGCGTCCTCATGAGGACTCTTCGTCGCCGATCCGGATCAACCCGCTGGTCCGTTTCGGCATGCCGGCCGTCGGCGGCATCTCCACCGAGGCCATCGCCGGTGAGCTCGACGGCGGGGCATCGCTGGAGGAGGTCGCCGGGGACTTCGGCCTTGATCTGGACGCGGTGCGGTGGGCCCAGAGTTATGAGTTGTCGCAGCGCGCTGCCACATGAGCCCGCGGGCGGCACACGTCCGCTTCTACGTCGACGCTGACATTCTCGGGCTCGGCAAGATTCTCGGCGGCCTCCGCAACGACGTCACCTATCCCGGCGACCCTGGAGCCGTCATCCACAAGCGGCAAAGGGAACCCTGCCCCATCACGAGCCCTGACGTGCTCGACACGGACTGGATACCCGAGGTGGCCGCCCGGGGATGGCTGATCGTGACGCGCGACAGCATGATCATCCAGAACCGGAACGAGATCGCCGCCATCCGGGAGAACAACGCCAAGATGGTGGCCCTCAACCAGCGGGACGCCCAGACCAAGTGGGGCCAGCTCGAAGTGTTCATGACACAGTGGCGCCGTATCGAGGCACTGACCGCAGAGCGCGGCCCGTTCATCTGGCGGGTGTCACGGACCGCGATGACATCAATCCCGCTCGACTAGCCACTAATGTTCCAAACGCGGCCCAGCAAAGATGGCTCCATCCGGGATGTCTAGGCAGCGCCCGGCCGGGTGAGTCCGCTTTTCGCAAGGCGAAAGCGACGGCTCGGCCCTAGTCACGCAGGCCGAGCCTGACGAGCAGGCCGGCGAGATGTCGTTTGATAGGCAGTGACGGGGGCGCGAATGATCAGCCTCGGTCACGGACCCGATGCTGGCGCGGGCTCTCGCCGTACTGCCTGGAGAACTCCCGGCTGAAGAAAGCTTGATTCGAGAAGCCGAACCGGGACGCGATTTCGTTGATGGGCACGGCTTGTGATCCAGGGGAGACGAGCGCGCGCCGGCACGCCTCGAGCCGCCGGTTCTTGATCCAGGCGGCCATCGTGAGCCCGTGCCGGGCAAAGAGCCGGTGCAGCGTCCGGGCTGATATGTAGAACTCCTGGGCGATACGGGCCGGAGTGAGCGCTGGGTCAGCAAGATTTTGTTCAATGAAAAGCTGGATCTCGCGAAGCTGCTCTCGGTCCGAATGCTCGTGCTCCCCTCCTCGTCCGGCTTCGAGGGCCGCGATGATGGACAGTTCCGCGACCTCGCCGGCCAGGCGGACGGAGCCTGACGGCGAGAGACTGGCGTCGGTTCGGGCTAGGCGGGCAAGCATCGGCGACAGGAAGCGGCCGACACCGACGTTGCCGGGTACCGCGGTTGCTGTCAGCTGCTGCGAGTCCGGCTCGGTCATCGTGATGCTTTCGCGCGGCCACGTGTAGACACGCAGCCTCCAGTCTCCGGTCAGGGACCAGGTAAAGGGCCGGGTCGTGTCACGGAGCGCGAAGTCGCCGCCGGAGACTACGCAGCTGCGGCCATCCTGTTCGAGATATCCGGTGCCCCGCTCGACCACCCCGAGCGCGAACAGTTCGTGGTCCCCGGCGGAGATCAACCGCCTGGTTCGGGTGAAGGTCTGGGGACTGAGTCGACGATCGAGGCCTGGAGGTGACCGATCTGCCGTGACCGGACCGATCCGGCCAGATCGGACGCATCACGCTGGGCGATCTGGAGCGGGATGAACCGCTGGCGGATCACGTCCGCCCATCCACGCAGCGATGTCGCCGTCTCGACAACGGCGCCAGTCGTCTCCGCCCTGGCCACGAACTTCACTCTAGGCCGGGCACGGCGCGAGTACCAGGCCACCTCAGCCCCGCTGGATCCTGTCATCCAGCGACAACTATGTGGCGGTCACAGGAAAGTAATCCCCCCGGCAGGCGCCTAACGTTTGGCCCATCCACCAGGAGCGGTGTGAAGGAGGAAGAACATGACCACCGTGCAGACCCGGCAGGTCTACGTCGGGAGCCGCAACTTGAACCCAGCCGGTGGCTGGACGCCGTTCGAGTGGGTTGAGCCCGTGCACGGCCCGCAGATGAAGGACGAAGGGATCATCATCCGGCCGGAAGGGACGTCCGGCGACGTCAAAGCCGGACTCTGGCGGACGGGCCCCGGAATTGCCGGATGCGAACCCGACGGTTCCTGCCACGCGAGGTACTCCGCCCCGGACGCAGACGAGACCGTCGTGATCTTGGAAGGCTCCGCCGAGGTCACTGTGACCGCAACGGGAAAGAAGTACCGGCTCGAGGCGGGTTCGATCATGAGTCACCCGAAGGGCCTCGACATCACCTGGGAGATCAGCGCGCCCTTCCTGAAGAAGTTCTGGGTGCTCTGGGACAGCCCCTACGCCGCCACGCCCGGCGATGATCTCTACGTCGCGAACATCAGCGACAACCCGGCCACGTGGACACCGTATGAGTGGGTCGAGCCGGCCCACGGGCCGCAGGTCTGCGGCGAACTCTTCACTATCAGGGACACCGGAGCCACCGGCACGCTGATGTGCGGCCTATGGCGGACCGGCGTCGGCATCGCCGGCTGCGCGGCCGACGGTTCCTCGACGGTTCCCTACACCGCCCCGCCGGGCGACGAAACCATGCTCCTCCTGGAAGGGCGCGCGCACCTGGTCGACGAAGGGACAGGGGAGGAGTACGACTTCTCCGCCGGGGACGTGGTCTGCCTGCCATCCGGGTTGCCGGTCCGGTGGACCTCCCAGGCGCCATTCGTGAAGAAGTCCTGGGTGATTACCACCGAAACGCCGCCCGCCGCCTGAGTAAACGAAAAACCATCAAGAGTATTGCGGTCTGGGCGGCGTACGCCGTCCAGACCGCAAAGCCAGCTGCTGCTGGCGCTTTCCGCTTCCGCGGCCGGGAGGCTGGTTGCCTCCCGGCCCCGGGATGAGCGAAGGGGTGTCAGGCCGGGCTGGCGCTGGGCTGCGGGTCCGGGCTGGCGGTAGCGAGGTCTTCGGCGTCGACGTCGGTGGTGGCCAGTGCCGCGTAGACGGCGGGACGACGGCAGCGGAGCTCGGCGGCGTAGGCGGCGCCGAGGGCGAACACGGCGGGGACCGAGCCGATCAGGGTCCAGTTGACCGCCGGGCCGGCCGCGGTGAGCAGGCCGATCTTCCAGATGATCAGCAGGGCGGCGCCGGACAGCAGCACGCCGGCGGTCAGCGGGCCGGCCACGGTGCGGGCGGCGGACTCGGCGTGGCTGGTGCGGCGGAAGTACCGCCAGACAGCGAACGCGGTCAGCGCCTGCAGGGCGACGATGCCGATGACGCCGGGGTGTTGACCCACAGCAGCAGCCGGAGGTAGGGGTCGGCGTGGGCGGCGGCGAAGCCGGCCACGACGGCGGCGGCCAGGGCGTAGCCGGCGACATACGGGCTCTTGTGGACGGGGTGGATGTGGCCGAGGCGGCGGGGCAGCGCGCCTTCGGAGGCCAGCGCGCAGGCCAGCGCAGCGGGATGGCGCCGGCGGTGACGGCGGCGCCGATCACCGGTCGCATCGCCTGGCAGCCCTGGTTCTGGTCCGGTTCCCCATCGCGGGCATACATCTTCGGCGGCTACCCCACTGCCGGAAGCAGACTGCACCGAGCATCCCTGCCGTGCCCGGCCCGGGCCACGTTGACAACGTGCCGGCCGATCTCCGCGCAACGATGTGGGTGATCCTGTGGGAACTCTTTCGTGGTGATCCTGCCGCCCCTTGCCTAGCGTTTATCACAGGCAATAAGGCATCGCCGGTCCGCCGACCTCGGCGGACCGGCTTGGAAGGAGCATGACGATGATGCACGGAATCGCAGAAGTCACAGCAGCAGGACTGGCACTGACACGGTCTCAGTCGCGCAGTGCGCAGCCCAGCGCCTGACGAATTCGGGTTGCAGGTAAGTTGCAGGTAAGCGGACCGTATTGGCAGCCGCCAGCGAGGCTCCGGCCGCATATCGGGTGGACCGAACAACCATAACCGCGTTGACCGAAGACAACGCGCGGGTCGGCTTACCGGATTTCCCACGATCTGTTAGGGCTTGCCCAAACCTGTCCCACGCGATCGCTTGGCGATAGGGACGAAATTTAGTGGCCAGGGTGACAGCGCCGACCCAGCCACACACTGCCGGTAAGCCGAGGTTTGGGAACACTACAGCCCTGGCCGCTTCCTGAATACATCCGATCTTTGTCATTCCAGTGTCTAAGCGAAGCCCTGGCAAGCGAAAAGGCACTGCCATCAGGAATTTCTGATACCGGGCTGATTGCGCCGGATCCGACTAACCGGCCTATCGAGCCAATAGCTACACCAAACGAACAAAACATGTATATCTACCGTGGAAAGAGTATAGTCATGAAGATCATCGCCCTCATTGCAGCGGTGGTAATAATAATCATTATTGCGATGCATCTGCCGTCCGGTGCCAGCGGCGGCCCGAGCCCATACCTAGGCCCAGGTACCGGCCCGGAGATGCCGAAGATTCACAGTATCGTTGATGCTCCCTAGCGATAGGCTCACGCGCAGGCCCTGGGTCACGATCAGCGCCTGCCAAAGCTCAGCGGCTCCAGCGCCAGAGGTGCCGATCGAGCTCGCCAGCGGTGACACGTGGAAGGCCCTGATCCTGGCACGGCGCTCGCCGAGCCTGGGGCGCCGGTCATCAATCCTAGGCGAGCCTGCGGTCGCGCTGCATCGCCGGCAGAGCTCGTGGCCACCTCTAGGCCGTCGCTCGGTCCGCAAGGAGACCGCCGATGTCTTGGCTGCGGTGTTAGCGCGCTCAGGAGTCCGGCGTACGAACCAGCCGCCTGGCGGCCGCGATTCACGCTGTCGCGCTGGCGTCCCGGCCGGACCTCCCGACCTAGGACCGAGCCGTCATAACCGCGTTGACCGAAGACAACGCGCGGGACGGCTCACTGGATTTCCCGCGATCTGTTAGTACTCCAGCCGTAGATCGTGATCTTGTTGCTGAGCGGCCACAGACCGTCAGTCGTCCGGACGAGATCGACCTTTGCTGGTGTGCGCGTCCGCTGCTTCTCGGTCTGCCTGAGTCCGTCGGCGGAGGGAGTCCTTGATCTCGCTGAACCTGGCCACCGCGGCCGGGGTCCACTGCGCCGTTTGCTCGCTGGCGCGCAGGGCGTCGTCGATCTCGCTGAGCTTGGCGGCAGACACCGCGCCTGCCCGCTCGGTTAGGTCTTCCCGGTTCAAGGTGGTCAGCCAGGTGCACGGGGTAAAGCCCGGCCTCGGGAAGACGAACCGCAGCACGCCGTCGAAGGGCAGTCCTTCCTTCGCGCCGACTGCGACTTCGGTTCCCAGCCCGGAGATGTCGGTATCCGCCGGGGCGACAACCTGCATTGCCCGGAACCCGGATGGGTCTTCTCCGGACAGCAGCACGACCGGCCGGCGCTCATCGAACTCGGCCCACCAGACCTCGCCTCGTCGCGTGGTGTCCTCCTGGTTCCTCAGCCGGGACCTCGGGCGTGTCGGTGCTGGAGACGGGGCGGCCACCGTCTGATCATCGCGGTTTGTGACGACTCGTGATGATTCTCTGGTGGCCGCTGGCCCCAGCGTAGACCCTGGCCGGTGGCTGGGGATATTTGACGAGCTGATGACCCGGGCCGGGTCCCGTTTCCGCAGGGCGGAGCCGCGGCGGCGGGCGCGGGCGTTCGCGCTGGGGCTGCTGGCGGAGCTGCCGCGGGTGAACTGCTGGACGATCGCCGAGCACGCCGGGGACTCCTCGCCGGACGGGATGCAGCACCTGCTGGCCCGCGCGAGGTGGGATGCTGACGGCGTCCGCGATGACGTGCGCGGCTATGTCGTCGAGCACCTCGGCGACCCTGGCGCGGTGCTGGTCGTTGACCTATGCCGATCTTGGAACTATGCCGAGGCACCCGCAGCGTGACGCGAATGTGGCCGGTAGGGCGGGCTTCTGGGGGCGGCCGGGGTGCCGATGCTCGGCATAGTCAGAGGCTTTCCAGGAAGGCCAGCAGCGGGTCCGCGGGGCGGTAACGTCCTGGTGGTGTGGACGCGGGGCTGGTGAGGTCGAGAGCTCGCTGTTTGATGGTCATGTCGGCGTGCAGGTAGGCGTTGGTGGACCGGATGTCAGCGTGGCCGAGCCAGAGCGCGATGACGGCGGTGTCGACGTCGGCGTGCAGCAGGGTCATGGCGCAGCTGTGGCGATTATGTGGAGTGCCACATAAGCGCCATACATGCGCCATGAGATTGCAAGGGCGGCGTCGATACCTCGGTCATCGCCCTCTGGATGGGCCACGAGCAGGCAGACACCACGCAGATCTACCTGCACGCCGACCTTGAGCTCAAGGAGAAAGCCCTGGCCAAGACCACTCCCGCGAACACCAAGCCCGGACGCTACCAGCCCCAGGACTCCTCATATGAAACGGCCCTGTCAAGCTCTTGCAAGTCGCCGGGTGGTTGATCACTAATGTCCGTTTCCCGCGGGTGTTTTCGCGCGCGGGAGGCTTGCCCGCCCGGGGGTGGCGGTTCCGGCGGGATGGGTGCGTGCGGCCGCCGCTGGCCGGGCCGGATCGGCGGGGGCAGGCTGGGCCAGCCCGCGGTTTCCTGCCCGGGGGGCCGTAGAGGCTCCGGCGTCCAGGCCGGCCCGCAGGGCCGTCGCCGCAGGCGATGCGCAGCAGCCTGGACGCTGGAGGGGCGGCCCCGTACGCTTCCGGCCCGGCCAGCGGCCCACCGCGGGACGGCGGCGGCCGGGGTGAGTGGGGGCGGTGCGCCGGGGCGAGATGGTGGCGGCGTGCGCCACTGCCAGCCTCATATGCGCGTGTCGGGTTCGCAGGTCGGTGTTCCGCAGGGCGGGGCCCCGCACTGACATCGGGCGTCGGGTAGCCCAGGGAGTCCGCGGGGATCGGCCCTGCCGCGGCGTGCGTCCCGGCGCACCGCCCGGCTCGGGGGGTGGTGGTCAACGGGGTCAGCTGGTCATCTCGGCCCAGGCGAACCCGGCGAGCTCGCGGGCGACCGCGGTCACCGCCACCGGGGGGATCTTCCCGCGCCGGGTCAGCTTGGCGTAGGTGGCGTGCAGCCGCTGCTGGGCCTTCCACGA
>Ga0335081_10010564_pt1 | contig 14926 bp, 5 predicted proteins | sample Lox_Sample_35_FD_206713 | JGI IMG/M metagenome (GOLD analysis project Ga0335081, IMG submission 206713) | Soil microbial communities from Loxahatchee National Wildlife Refuge, Florida, United States - Lox_Sample_3.5 | ecosystem: Environmental > Terrestrial > Soil > Wetlands | place: USA: Florida...
TGTCAAAGCCGACGCCGGGTTTCGTGCTTTGCGCCTCCGGCACGTTGCGGTCGAGCCCCACGCGCAAAGCCCGGGATGCTTCGGGAACGGCCTCACCTCGCACTTCGTCGCGAGGCAAGCCGCTGCCATCCTGATTCTTCTGCTGGTTGGGGAGAATCTCGCGCACCGGCTCGAGATGTGGAATGCTGCTGTCGGTGAGGGCCTTGATGCTGCCCTGCACCGTTGGTTCCAGAAGCGCTCGCTCGGCGGTCGTCGCCCGGTGGTGCTCTACCGCCGCCTGGAGGGCCTTGAGAAACAAATCGGGCAGCAATGGCTTGGTGAGGAAGCGGAAGACGGTTCCTTCGCTGACGACACCAGGATGGCGGGCGGCGTCGGTGAGGGCGCTGGCAAGGTCGGTTTTTCCCGTAAGCAGAACGCGCGTGGTGTCGGGCGCCGACTTGCGCGCCTGAGCGAGGAGCTCCAGGCCCCCCATCCCGGGCATTCGCAGGTCGGAAACCAGCACGGCAAAAGGCCCCTGGTGCTCCAGGATGTCGAGCGCCTCGGAGCCACTGGTCGCAGTAGTGATGTCGAAGTGCGTGCGGAGATTGCGCCGCATCGCTTCGAGTACGCGGACCTCGTCGTCCACCAGCAGGATCCTAGCCCGTTCTGTCTCGCTCATGGTTACCCTCCGTTTTCCTCGGCCGCCACCTCGGCGGCCATCGATTCCCACTCGGTGATCCGATCTGCAACTCCCAGGTCAGCGAGATACTGCCGGTCCAAAGACGGTGGCGTGAACCCCGCGCTCGGCGGCACCGACTCCTGCGTGTGTGCCAGGGCGTCGGCGACGTGTACCGCAGCCAGGCAATCGAAGACCTGATGGGGCACCTGGCTCGGGTTGTGATGATAGGCTGCGGCCTCCACGATGGGAAGGGGCAGCCCCCACAGGCCCAGCAGGTAGGCGCCGATTTCCGCGTGAGTCACTCCCACCACTTCCCTCTCCACATCGTGTAAAGGGCGGCCCTGCTCACGGGCAAACTGCGCGATGCCGGCGAACTCCTTGGGAAGCCGCGCCATCAGGATTAGCCTTCCCACGTCGTGCAGCAGGGCGGCGGCGCCCGCGGTCTCCTTAACTGATTTTTCGATGGGCAGGCGGCTGGCAATGCGGGCGGTGAGGTAGGCGTGAGCATGAATCCCCTCGAGGCTGTACCCGTCGATGGCAGCGACGCCGTCGAAGGCGCGGAAGGCCTCCACTGAAAGCACCAGGTTGCGGATGATGTCCGTTCCCAGATAGCTCACCGCTGTTCGGACAGTGGAGACACGATGATGCAACCCGAACAGCATGGAATTGACAAGCTGCAGGACTCGGGCAGCGAGGGATATGTCTTGCTCCACCAGGCGGCCGACGCGGTCCAATCCCACTTCGGGGTCCGAAAGCGCCTGCACCATGGCGGCATAGGTGCGCGGCAAGGCGGGAAGTCCGCGCATGGCGCCGACCGTGCGCAGAATCAGGTTGCTGCCCAGGAGATCCTTCAACTCACAGGCCCGATCCACGGTCACGCGCAACAGGCCGGGGTCGCAGGGCTTCAACAGGAACTGGTGGGCCACGGGAACGGCCCTCAGCGCGGACTCGAGCGAAGTGTAGCCGCTGAGCACCATTCGCACCACGCCGGGAAAGCGATCGCGGACGTGGGTCAAAAGGGCCGCGCCGTCCATCTCCGGCATGCGCATGTCGGTGACAATCACGTCAAAGGGGCGCTCCTCCAGCAGCTTCAAGGCCGCCGCGCCGTCTGGGGCGAAGGCGATTTCCCAGTGCTGCCGCTGCGGGCGCAGCATGCGCTGCAGCCCCTCGAGGACGTGGGGTTCGTCGTCGACAAACAAAATGCGTCTCATGCCGCGCCTTCCTTCCGGGCGGCGTCGGGGTCCACCGGCAGCCGGATATGAAATGTCGTGCCCCTCCCCACCTCCGTATCAAAAGTCAGCGATCCGCCGTGCTTGTCCACCACGATGGACCGGGCGATCGCCAGACCCTGCCCGGTGCCGCGGCCTACTCCCTTGGTAGTAAAGAAAGGTTCGAAGATCTTGTCCCGGATGTCTTCGGGAATACCGGAGCCGGTGTCCGCGATTGAAATCAAGACTTCGTCACCCTCCTGGCGGGTCGTAACCCGGATCAATCCCGTTTTACCGCTGTCTTTTGCGACATCCTGAATGGCGTGCGCAGCGTTCACCAGCAGGTTGAGGAAGACTTGATTGATGTCGCCGCCGTGGCAGAGCACGAGCGGTAATTCCCCGAAATCGGTCTCCGTGTCCGCCACATACTTGATCTCGTTGCGAGCCACGATGAGCGTACTCTCCAACGATTTGTTGATGTCGGTGGCCATTTTCTCGCTGCGGTCAGGGTGGGCAAACTCCTTCATAGCCCGCACTATCCTCGCCACCCGGGTTACGCCGTCCAGGGATTGCTCCAGAGCCTTCGGGATTTCCTGCCGCAGATAGTCCAAGTCCGCTGCTGCCTCGACTTGGGCCACCTCCTCGAGCAGGGCCGGGGGCACCACGCCGCCGGCGGCCGCGTTCCGAACCTGACGGTACTGCTCCAGCACGCGGTCGAGATCCCGGAAAGCGTCTTGAAGGAAATGGGTGTTGTCACCCACGAACTGGATGGGCGTATTGAGCTCGTGGGCGATGCCGGATGCCAGTCCGCCCACCGCTTCCAGCTTCTGCGAGTGACGCAGTTCGAGCTCGAGCTGCTTGCGCGCCGTGACATCCTGGGCGATGACCACTGCGGCCCGGCGCCCGCCGTAGTCGAAAGTGTGCAGGCTGGCTTCCACATTCACCACGCGGCCGTCCTTGGTGCGATGCTTCCATTCGCCTATGCCCTGATAGGGCGAACGGATCTGCTGCACGTATTTCTTTAATTGGTCCTGCTCCTCGGCAGGGCGAATCTGCGTGACGGTCATGTGCAGGAACTCATCCCGGCTGTATCCATAGCGCTCCACGGCCGCGTCGTTGACCTCAAGAAACTCCAGCGTATCGAGGTCGACCACATAGGCCGGATGCGGAATGGTGGCGAAGAGGAGTCGGGCGCGCTCTTCGCTGCGCTGCAGGGCATCCTCGGCTCGGCGCCTCTCGTCTTCGGCGTGCCGGCGCTCCATCCACGAACCGATCTGGCCGCCGATCGTGGTCAGTACTTGCAGAGTCTGCTCGTCGGGCGGCACCACCCCACGGCTGAACAGTTGCATAACGCTCAGGACTTCTCTCCCGACTACGATGGGAAAAGTGAGGGCGGCGTGCAGCCCGCCCTTGCCGGCGAGGGTGATAAACCCCCGCAGTTGGCTGATGTCCGGAATCCATAAGGGCTGCCCGCTGGTCCAGACGCTCCCGGCCAGCCCGGAACCCGGAGGGAACGTCATCTGGCGTTCGGCCGACTCGAGTTCCGCGACGTCGACCGAGTCCTTATGCCAACTCCCCGCGCAACGCAAGACGTTGGCTTTCCGGTCCACAACCCAAAGGACGCCGTGATCCCACCCCAGAGGCGCGCACACCGCTTGGAGGATTCTCGGCGTCGCCTCGGTCAGGCTCCCGGAATCGGCCAGGGCAAGCGCCGCCTGGTACTGGGCCGTCAGACGCGCTTCCGCCCGCTTGCGCTCAGTTACGTCTGCGTGCGTACCGACAAGCTCCATCATTTCACCGCGTTCGTTCGCGACCGGGTGACCGGTGCCGTGGATGTACTTTATCGATCCATCCGGAAGAAGGAGTCGGAAATCCCACTCGAAGTCGTTTTGTTCACGGACTATCCCGGCAACAACCTTATTTACCGCACGCCGGTCTTCGGGGTGTACCCGTTCCAGGGCGGTGGCAAAAGAAACGGGCCCTTTCCCGGCGTCAAAGCCGAAGATGCGATAGTGTTCCGGCGACCAGTAGACGAGCTCCCGGGTGGCAACGTCCCAAGCCCAACTGCCGACGTGGCTCAGTCTCTGCGACTCGGCCAGGTAGGCCTCGCTGCGTTGCAGGGCCTCCTCGGCGCGCTTGCCGTGGACGAACCGGGCGATCTGGTTGGCGACGGACGCAAACGCCAGAAGCGTGGCCTCAGTGAAAAGGCGCTGCCCAAAGGCCGCAACTACCCCTACCAGCTTGTTTCCGACTAGCAAGGGATGGCCCACAAAACTGACCAGGCCTTCTCTTTGGGCCCACGCGTGATCGCCGACCTCGGGGTCGGTCTGCACGTCGTTCGAGAAGTGCGGCGTCTGGGACTGGGCGATACGGCCGATTTTGAAACTCCCTACCGGTACCCGCCCGTGCGGGCCGTCAAGGTGGGTGTAGATTCCGGCGCTGGCCTCCAGCACCAAAGTGGCGGCCGCTTCGTTCAGTGTCCAGATGCGCGCAAAAGCCGCGCCCGCGTGGCGCACTAAAGCCTCGGCGCACTCCCGAAGTCCCGCACGCAGCGTGCCTCCCCGCGTCAAGGCCACGCCGACCTCCGCCCGCAAGGCGGAGAGCCTTGCCCCTTCGGCCAAGGCCTCCTCGGCGCGCTTGCGCTCCGTGATGTCCTCGTAGGTTCCTAGGACCCCAGCCACCCGGCCCTCTCGGTCACGTAGGGGCAATTTGCTGGTCCGGACCCACAGCAGGCTTCCGTCTGCCCTACTCAATTGTTCCTCGAAGTTGAACTTGGGCGTTTCCTGCTCCATCACCAGCCGATCATCGGCGCGGTACAGTTCCGCCAATCCACTCCAGGCGAGATCGAAGTCATTCTTGCCGAGAATCTCCATCGGATCTCGCAGCCCCGCATCGATCGCGAAAGCCCGGTTACAGCCCAGGTACGTCAGGTTCCGGTCCTTCCAGAACACCTGTTGGGGAATGTTATCCAGGATGAACTGAAGCATCTGACGTGACTGGTACAATTCATCTTCGGCCCGCTTGCGTTCGGTAATGTCACGTGCGAACGCGAAGCTGTACTCCTTCCCATTGAACTCCAGGTAGTTCGCAGTGACTTCTACAGGGAAAACCCTTCCGTCCTTCATTAGGTGCTCGGTTTCAAAAGTCACCGAGCCGCGTGCTCTGATCTTTTCCCAGATCGCCGGCCAGCCTTCCTTCAAGACAAGCGGATCTATTTCCGCAACCGACAAGGAGAGAAGTTCCTCCCGGGAACGTCCCAAAGAGCGGCAGGCGGCCTCGTTAACGTACACGAGAAACCCTTGCGCGTTTACCCAGTGGACGGCGTCCGAGGCGTGCTCCAGTGAAAACTGCGTCAGGCGAAGTTCTTCCTCCGCTCGCTTGCGCTCGGTGATGTCGAACAGGGTGCCTTGTACAAATGCCTCGCCGCTGTCGTCTGGTGGGGTCAGGCTGAGGTTGAGGATCAACCAGACGGGTCTGCCAGCCTTGTGCCGGAACTTCACCTCAGCCCCGGCTATGGTTTTCTCAGCTTGCAGCCGGGCCATCAATCCCACCCGCTTTTCAGGATCCCAGTGGATATCCCTTATGCTGAGGCCCATCATTTCTTGGGGCGACTCGTAGCCCAGAATACGCGCGGCCGCAACATTGCAATCGACGATGCGACCTTCTGTCGTGTTGCGAATAATCGCGGCGACGTTGGTTTCGAACAGCAACCGGTAGCGTGACTCGGAAGTTCGCAGAGCGGCTTCGGCTCGCTTGCGCTCGGTGATATCGGAAAGCAGACCGTCGGCATACCGTGTCCCATTCTTTTCATAGGTGGCGACGGCCCTATCGTTGACCCAGATCCACTCGCCCGTCTTACGCTGGACCCGATACTCGACGTTATAAGCCTCACCCCTGGTGAACAGCGATTCGAAGGCCTTCCTTACGTTCTCAGCGTCGTCAGGATGAAGGGATTCAAAGAGAAGATCCGCGCCGCGCTGGTAGACCTCGTCGGCCGTGTACCCTCTGACGCGTTGGATATTGGGGCTCATGAAGGCGAAGCGGCCTTTGCCGTCCAACGTCCAGGCGACATCGGGGATGTTGGCCACCAGTGACCGGTACTTCTCCTCGCTCTGCCGGATGGTTTCTTCGGCCCGCTTGAGTTCGGTGATGTCGCGAGCAATGGTGGCCGCGCCGGTTACCTCTCCGACGGCATTCTTAATGGGAGATATGGTAAGCGAGACATCGACGGGCCTGCCGTCCTTGGCCATTCGCAGTGTGTCAAAGTGCGAGATTCTGTCTCCGCGCCTGATCTTCTCCAGGATGGTCGAGATCTCATCGGGCCGGCCGGGAGGAGCGAGAATGGAAACAGACCTGCCGGTGACTTCGTCGGCGCGATAGCCATAAAGCAACTCGGCGGCCCGGTTCCAACTCACGATCGTTCCACCCAGGTCCTTTCCGATGATGGCGTCATCGGAAAACTCCACGATGGAAGCCAGCAGGCTTCTTGCTTCTTCCGCCTGCTTACGGCCAGTAATGTCGCTGAACGTCACGGCAAACTGGCCGCGGCGCGGGCAAAAAGCGTTAAGCTCGAAGTACTTCTGAAGCGGTTGGGCGAAGCTCTCGAAATGAGCCGACTCCCCATTCAGCGCCACCTTTCCATACCTTTCAATCCACAGTGGTTCAATGTCGGGCAGAACCTCCCGAACCGTCTTTCCAAGGATCCTGTTACTGCGCAACCCGGTGAGCCCTTCGAAGGCCGTGTTTACTGCCAAGAAGCGGTAGTCGGCGGGCTTTCCATCCTGGTCACAGATGAGTTCATGAAGCGCAAATCCTACCCCCATTTCACTAAAGAGCAAGCGATAGCGCTGTTCGCTCTCGTGTAGCGCTTCTTCAGCGCGTTTGCGCTCGGTCACATCCTGCTTAACGGCTATAAAGTTGGTGATAAGGCCGGATGGATCCCGAACGGGAGTTATTGTCATCTCTTCCGTGTACAGGGTGCCGTCCTTGCGCCGGTTGACCACTTCATCGTGCCAGATCTGCCCGGAGAGGATGGTTTTCCAGAGGTCCCGATAGAACGCTGCGTCCTGTTTGTCGGACTTGAGCAGCCTCGGGTTTTGGCCGAAGACGTCGACGCCGGTGTAACCCGTCATCCTGGTGAATGCCGGGTTAACGTATTGGATTCGCCCCTCGGCGTTGGTGATAACGACAGCGTCTGCCGCCTGCTCGACCGCCGTCGTCAACAGGAGGCGATCGGCTTCCGCCTTTTGGCGCGCCGTCAGAGCTTTTTCCAGATCCCCAACCCGCTGCGCGAGGGTGCTCTGAAGTTGCAACACGCGGGCACCCACCTGGACCCTTGCTCGCAGTTCGGTCGGGTCAAAGGGCTTGCAGAGGTAATCGTCGGCGCCAGCCTCCAGCCCGCGGACGAGATGCCGCTTCTCGTCGAGGCTGGTGAGAAGGATGACGTAAAACGGCTCGGTGGCGAAGGTGGCTCGGAACTTGCGGATGACTTCGATGCCTTCTATCTTCGGCAAAATCCAGTCCATGACCGCCAGTTTCGGCGCGTCGGGTTGTTGGAGAATGCTCCAGGCCTGTTCGCCGTCTTCAGCCCCCACCACCTCGTGGCCGGCTTTTCCCAGCGCCGCCGACACGATGAGCCGCGCCGCTTTGTCGTCGTCCGCAATCAAGATCCTCATGTTGGCAATCCTCGGAGGCGCGGATCACATCTTGGACTTCACAATACAAGCACTCAGTTGACGCTGCCTGCTGCGCTCGCCCCAGCGTCGGCATTCCGGGGCTTGACTTCCCAATCCTGAGCTCGTCTCTTCCGAGTTTCCAAGCGTTTCTTATCCCCACTTCGAGACGATGGTCAATAGTTAATATAAGTTTCCGGTCGGGGACCGAAATGGGTTCGTATCAAAAACCCAACCCAAGATCTCCTTTTCTTCCAATACAGGATTTGGGTTCGGTCCGTCTATTTTTCATCTTCGCATGGGATCTGTCTGGATCCTCGCCCACGTCGCCACTCCGCCTGGACTCACAGCTATAGTTAGTCTTATTGTATAAATTCGTTTAATCTCAGTTGTCAGACGTCGGGCTTCAGCTTCGGGAATTCCCGTTCACAATTCAGAGCCGCCTTCTTCACGCGAGTCAGATCCTGTTCATTCCGGCACCGTCGGTGGCCTGGGCTGCCTTCCGCTATGAACCCACTCTGGACTATTCCTCCAGGTGTCGTGCCGTCCAGGAACACACCTGCCCAGGAACCGAATTGGGTTAACCCGACTACACTCCGTGAAAATACCATTTAATACTACATGAGTCAAGTATGATTTTGGGTAACTAGCTCCTAACAATCTTTTTCGGATATGTACACTCACCGAGCATGGCGGAGTAGCCCGGAGCGCGAACCATTGTGTTTCGCACCGGACGTAGAAGATTTTCCTTGACAGATGTGTGGCGGACCCCATACAGTTCGAAATGACAATTGAGTTGATTCAGTGACCCTGAATCTCATCCAGAGTGGCCGAGGGACAGGCCCGACGACGCCACGGCAACCGCTCCGATTCCGATTGGAGGTCAAGGTGCCAACTCCTGCCCGATTCGACGGGGAAGATGAGAGGGCTGCAAGATTTTCCAAGGCCTCCCCGAGTTAATCGGCGAGGCTTTTTGATTGATGCCTCCCGATTCACTCCTCGACATTTCCCCTCGTAATTTTCGGGCGGATGGTGCGCCGCCGTTCCCGCAGACGGGCAAGGTCCCGGTGCCACTGGAGCGGTGAAGGAACTTGGAAGAACAAAAAGAGTTTCTCGCAAAGGCGCAAAGTCCGCAAAGTAAGCAAAGGAGTTGTTCTTTGGCACCTTTCCCGCCTCCGCGGCTTTGCGAGAGACGTCCTTTCCCCTCGCACGCTCACTGAAGGAGGGAAAGGCTAGCTGGATAGGAGGAGCGATTCATAATGAGTACCTGCATCCATCTTCAGTGCCGGGAATGTGGCGCGACTTACCCACTGGAACCGCTGGCGGCGTGCGCCGAGTGCTGGGCGCCGCTGGAAGTGGTCTATGATTACGCACGTATCTGGTCCGAAGTAAGGCGCGACGACCTTGCCTCGCGTCCGCCGACGATGTGGCGCTATCGCGAACTGCTACCGGTGTCGGGCGAGCCGTGGGTAGGACGCCACACCGGATTCACGCCGTTGGTGCCGGCGCCACGCCTCGCCCAGGCACTGGGAGCGCGCGAGGTCTACGTGAAGAACGACGCGGTGAATCATCCCACGCTTTCCTTCAAGGATCGGGTGGTAGCGGTGGCGCTGAGCAAAGCTCACGAGTTCGGTTTCGACACGGTCGGGTGCTCGTCCACCGGCAATCTCGCCAACGCGGTGGCGGCCCAGGCGGCGGCGGGCGGTTTCACCGCTTACATTTTTGTGCCTGCCGACCTGGAGCCGGAGAAGATCGCGGCCACCCAGATCTACGGCGCAAACCTGGTGAAGGTGGACGGCAACTACGATCAAGTGAATCGCCTGTGCGCCGAGATTGCCGAGAAGTTCGCCTGGGGCATCGTCAACGTCAACCTGCGGTCTTATTACTCGGAGGGCTCCAAGACCGTGGGCCTGGAAATCGCCGAGCAACTCGGCTGGCGGCTGCCGCAGAACATCGTGGTGCCCATGGCCGGCGGATCGCTCATCACCAAGATCCGCAAAGCGTTCAGCGAACTGCAGAAGCTCGGATGGGTGGAGTCCGCCGCCACGAAGTTTTTCGGCGCCCAGGCCAGCGGCTGCTCTCCCATTACCACCGCGGCCAAAGCGGGGGCGGAGGAGATCACGCCGCAGAAGCCGCACACCATCGCCAAGTCGCTCGCCATCGGCAATCCGGCGGATGGCGTTTATGCCGTGCGGGGAATCCGCGAGAGCGGCGGCGCCGGCGAAGACGTGACGGACGAGGAGATCGTCGAAGGCATGCGGCTGCTGGCGGAGACGCAAGGCATCTTCACCGAGACCGCCGGCGGCGTGACCGTGGCGGTGGCGCGCAAGCTGATCCGCGAAGGGCGCATCGATCCGCGCGAGTCGATGGTGCTGGCGATCACCGGCAATGGTCTGAAGACCCTCAGCGCGCTGGACGGGAAGTTCGAGGGGAGCGCGGCGATCCGCCCCAGGCTCGCCGACTTCGAGGAACGCTATGTAGGGGGCAGGGTACAGGTGATAGGGGACAGGGTATAGGTGATAGGGGAAAAGGGGGCACGCACAGGGAACAGTTTCGACTGGGTTGCGGAATTTCCCCTGTACCCTATTCCCTTTACCCTGTACCCTGTTTTGGAATGGACGCGCGCATCTCAGTTCGTGTTCCGGCCACCAGCGCCAACCTTGGCTGCGCCTTCGATTGTGCGGCGCTGGCCCTGAACCTCTATGTCGATATTCACGTGACGCCGCGCGCCGACCGTGCCGTCACCATCCGTTACACCGGGGTCACGCCGGAGCGCATTTCCACCAGCAGCGACAACCTGGTCGCGCGCACTATCTGGAACACTCTGGAGGGCTGGAATAAGGCTCGCGGCTTCGACCTGGAAATTGAGAACCAGATTCCGGTCGGCGTCGGTCTGGGATCGAGTGCGGCGGCGATCGTAGGGTCGCTGGCGGTCTGCCACCTGATCGCCAACCGGCCGCTCTGGGACACCGAGTTGCTGACCCTGGCCACGCGGCTGGAAGGTCATCCCGACAACGCTGCTGCGGCGTGGCACGGCGGCTTCACCGTAGCCGTGGAGGAGGCCGGCCGGGTCGTTTCCTGCTCGTGTCCCGTTCCCGACTCGGTGCACATCATCCTGGTGGTTCCCAACTATCCCTTGCTGACCGACGACGCGCGCGCGGTTCTGCCGGCGGAGTATTCGCGTGCGGATGCGGTGCACAATCTGCAGCGCGCGGTGGCGCTGGCGGCACACTTCTTCTCCGCCCGGCCGGAGTTTCGCCGCTCCTTTTTCGACGACCACTGGCACCAGCCCTATCGCGCCACCATGGTCCCCGGCCTCACTGCCGTGCTTGAGCATACCCATCCGGACCTGCAAGGGGTGTGCCTGAGCGGCGCTGGCCCTTCGGTGCTTGCCTTTGCGCGCGCCAGTGCTGAAGCCATTGGGGCGGAGATTCGACAATTGCTCGCGCAGCACGGTGTCGAATCCGAGGTCCGTTGCCTCTCGGCTGACAATCTCGGCGCCAAAGGCTGGAACAGAATCGAGGGACTAGGGCCTAGGGGTTAGGGGCCACCACGGAAGAGCCTACTCTACTGACGACGCAACCTCAGCGCCTGGATCAAACCGTTCAGCATCCTGCCAATCTCTTCGATCTGCGACTCGAGACCGGCAAGTTGTTCCTCGCTGAAATAAGAGAGTTTCTAACCCCTATTCCCTAATCCCTAACCCCTTCTCTTTTCTACAAACCCCTAACCCCTCGACCCAAGTTCCCTAACCCTCTCTTCGCTGCCGACCCCTAGCCCCTAGTCCCTAACCCCTAACCCCTGAACTCGCCCAGCAGATCAAGCCGGGCAGAAATGGGACAGCAAGGTCGGCGTGGGAAGGCCTTATGCGGACGGTGAAGCCATGCAGTCCGCTTCGAGCGCACGGAGTGGTGGCTTCGAACAGCCAGTTGCCGCCGCCGTCTCGCTCGGCTGGCGTCATGGCGATGGCGGCGGCGCCCAAGAGGTCTCCCGCAGCATCGAGTTGACCGAGGTAGAGCTCGGCGGCCACGTCCCGTGGTGATAGCGAACCGAGCCGGACCCGAGCGCGCACCCGAATGTCGGTTCCCACCGGCAAGGTCGCGCTGGGTCCCTGCTCGACCCCTTCGATGCGAACATGGGGCCACTCCTGCCGGACGTGGGCGGTCCAGGCAGCCAGCGACCTGGCCCGTGCGGCGTTTTCAGCCTCCAGGGCACGGTATGACTGGTGTGCCCGCAGGTAGAACTGGCAGGTGTAATCCCTCACCATGCGATGGGTGTTGACAAAGGGGCAGATGGCACCGATGGTCGCCTTCATCCGCTCCACCCATTTGCGCGGGACTCGATCCGGACCTCGATCGTAGAAGGCAGGGACGACGTCCCGTTCGAGGAGGTCATACAAGGCCTCGGCTTCCACCTGGTCCTGATAGTTGGGATCGTCGTAGATCTCGCCCTTTCCGATAGCCCATCCGCCTATGTTGACGAGGTCCGAGACGCGCCGGGCGCGGCCACCTGCGGGGGCCGGGGCGCGCCAGACCTCGTCCCACCAGCCGTCCAGCGTGCTCAGGTTCAGCACCCCGTTGGCGGCGGCTTTCATACCGCTGGTGCCGCTGGCTTCCATGGGGCGAAGGGGCGTGTTCAACCAAACGTCGACGCCCTGAACGAGGTACCGCGCCACCGCCATATCGTAGTCGGTGAGGAAGACAATACGCCGGCCAAGCTCCGGCGATCGCGAAAAATGGGTGATCTGACGGATCAGTTCCTTGCCCGCGTCGTCACGCGGGTGAGCTTTGCCGGCGAAAATCAGTTGCACCGGGCGCTGGCTATCGGTGAGGATGCGCTCGAGGCGGGGGAGATCGTGAAGGATGAGCGTGGCGCGTTTGTAGGTGGCAAAGCGGCGGGCGAAACCGATGGTGAGCGCGTCGGGGTCCAGCACTTCTTCCGCGGCCAGGATTTCCCTTTGCGGGGCGCTGCGGCGCAGCCGCTGGTCGCGCACCCGGCGCCGCGCCCAACCCACCAGCCGGTCGCGCCGGCGCTCATGGGAGCGCCACAACTCCTCGGCGGGAATCGAGTAGACGCGATTCCACACCTCGTTGTTGGCGGGTTCGACGCGCCAGCTCGGCCCCAGGTAGCGATCGTAGAGCTGGTTCATCTCCTGGGAGATCCAACTGCGAAAATGCACGCCATTGGTAATGTGCTGGATCGGGATCTCATCCACCGGCACCCCCGGCCACAACCCCTGCCACATGCGGCGGCTGACCTCGCCGTGCAACTTGCTCACGCCATTCGACTGCGAGGAAAGACGCAGGGCGAGGACGGTCATGCAGAACTCGCCTTGATCGTGGGGATCTTTGCGGCCCAGCGCCAGGAAGTCCTCCCGCGGCAAGCCCAGCCGGCGTGAGTAGTCGCCGAAGTAGCGGTCCATCTGCTCCGGTGAGAAGTAGTCGTGGCCGGCCTCGACCGGCGTGTGAGTGGTGAAGACCAGGCTCGACGACGCAAGTTCGCGCGCCTCGGCAAAAGAAAGATGGCGGGTTTCCATCAGCCGCCGCACCCGCTCCAGCGCCAGGAAAGCCGAGTGGCCTTCATTCATGTGGTAAACGGTGGGTTGGAGGCCCAGCGCTTCGAGCGCCCGATAGCCGCCGATGCCCAGCAGGACTTCCTGCTTGATGCGCATCTCCCGATCGCCGCCATACAACTGGTAGGTGATGGCCCGGTCCTCGTCGCTGGCATTAGCAGCGAGGTTCGTATCGAGCAGGTAGAGCGGCACCCGCCCCACTTGGGCTTGCCAAACCTGGGCCAGAACGCGCCGGCCGGGATATTCCACTTGCACGGTGAGCGGCTTGCCGTCGTCGCCGGTGACCTGGCTGAGCGGCAAGTTATGGAAGTCGTTGTTCTCGTACGACTCCTGCTGCCAGCCGGCCTGGTTCAGGTACTGCCGAAAGTAGCCCTGCTGATAGAGCAAGCCCACACCCACCAACGGAAGCCCGAGGTCGCTCGCCGACTTCAGGTGGTCACCCGCCAGGATGCCGAGCCCTCCCGCGAAGATGGACAGGCACTCGGTGAGGCCGAATTCGGCACAAAAATAGGCGATGAGCGGGTTGTCGGCCGATGCGCCACTCAACTTTTGAAACCAGGAGGTCTCGCTCTGGAGGTGCGAATCAAGGTTCGTCGACACCCGCTGCAGGTGCGCCAGGAAAGCGTCGTCGCGAGCCGCAGCTTCGAGCTTTTCTTGTTCTATGGAGCCGAGCATCAACACCGGATTGTGGCCCGAGGTTTCCCACAGGTCGTGGTCGAGCCGGCGGAAGATCTCGATGCTGTCGTGACTCCAGGACCAGCTCAAGTTGTAGGCAATTCCTCGCAGCGCTTCGATGGAAGGCGGCAGCGAGGGGATCACGGTGAAGGTTCGAATTGGTTTCATATTCGAATTCGAACAGTACTCCCTAAGATATCAGAATGCAACAATTAATTTCCTGCCCTGTTTCTCAGAGGGCGATTCACAGGAGTCGGCTTCGGAAGAAGTCGAACCGTTGAAGGTCGAACAGTCGAGGGGTGCCCCCTTTGGGCGCCGGACTCTTCGACCTTCGACCTTGAACGTTCGACTCCTCTTCCCGTGGCTTCGTTCCTGATTTCTTCAAAGCCCGATCCTTTGTTTTCAAGCAAATCGGTGGCTTCGTTTCTTAAAAAGTCCTAGCTAGCAGGGTGTGAAAAACCCGTTTTGGCACTTGTAGAGGCCGGCTCTAGCCGGGCATCTTGTTGAATTCAAGGTGCCGCCCTGAAGGGCGCCGCTACGAAAACCGCTCGAAACCGGGTTTTTCATCACCCTGCTGGGTCTTCACTCAGATTTGTTGGCCCTCCGCCACCCAAATCGGGAATATAGAAACCCTCGATCCACTATCACTTACTCGAAAATCGGCCCCAAAATCGCCGTAAGTGATTGATGGCGCGCGTGATAGGTGCCGTGGCTTCGTCTCTCTCGTTTTTGGCCTATCTCATTGAAAAAAATCGCGTTAAGTCCCTTGGCTTCGCATGGCTTTGTGTCCCCGAGATCGGGGCCCGGGTCTTGAGAATCGGCCCTCGCGAAACGAGCGGGGTTCGGGTTCGGCGTTCTTTCTGCGAATCCCGACCCCCGACTCCCGACTCTCGTTCTTTCAAGTTCCGCGTTTTCCATTTTCCAGTTTCGAATTTTCACTTTCCAGTTCCATTCTCGAGTCGCCCAATTCAGCAATCGGGGGAGAACAAAACGAGTGAGTTTTTCCCGCCAACCAGCACCTATCCCTAACATAATAAAGGGGCCGTCGCTGAATATTTCGTTCTCTCAAAAATCACTCATCTTGTAGAAAATAAGTGAGATATCGATTGCATTTCGTTTAAGCTTAATGCTTTCAATATGT
>Ga0335081_10010565_pt1 | contig 14925 bp, 9 predicted proteins | sample Lox_Sample_35_FD_206713 | JGI IMG/M metagenome (GOLD analysis project Ga0335081, IMG submission 206713) | Soil microbial communities from Loxahatchee National Wildlife Refuge, Florida, United States - Lox_Sample_3.5 | ecosystem: Environmental > Terrestrial > Soil > Wetlands | place: USA: Florida...
ATGGGCAAGACCGATCCACAAGCGCCGACACACAAGCAGCAGTCCATGATTTTGGTGCCGATGGATACGCCGGGAGTAAGAATCGTACGACTGCTCACGGTTTTTGGCTATGACCATGCGCCACACGGCCACGCGGAAATTGACTTTGAGAACGTTCGCGTGCCCGCTGGGAATTTGCTGCTCGGCGAAGGACGCGGATTCGAAATCGCGCAAGGGCGCCTCGGGCCGGGACGGATTCATCATTGCATGCGCTGCATCGGCGTGGCGGAGCGAGCGCTGGAGACGATGTGCAAGCGAGTTCAAGCGCGCACGGCATTTGGTAAAACGTTGGCCGAACAGGGCACGATTCGCGCGGACATCGCCAAGTCGCGCATGGAGATCGACCAGGCGCGGTTGCTTACGCTGAAGGCTGCGGACATGATGGACAAAGCCGGCAACAAAGCCGCACGCACGGAGATCGCGATGATAAAGGTCGTCGCACCGAATGTGGCGTTGCGCGTGTTAGACCGCGCGATTCAGGTTCACGGCGGAGCAGGCGTGTCGGAGGATACGTTTTTGGCCAGTGCGTGGGCGAATGTGCGCACACTGCGCCTCGCGGATGGTCCGGACGAAGTGCACACCGAAGCGATCGCCAAATGGGAGCTAGCGAAGTGGACAAAGCCGAAATCGGCAGGTGGCTCCAACTGACTTCATAGCCTCGTTCTCGGCGTCCGTGTAGTGTTCAACCGCGCCTAAATGGAGCCGGTCTGTGCAGTGCGCCATGCTGCTTGCATCAGAATCTGCACGACCTGCCACATCGCCGAGAAGCGTGAATCGCGTGTCAGGCCGAGATGGTAACGATAGTAGATCTGCTGCACGATGACCGCCAGTTTGAAGCGCGCGAAAACGAGATAAAACGCCATGTTCTCTACGTCGCGGCCCGAAGCGCGCGCGTAGCGTTCCACCAGTTCGTTGCGCCTCAGACTGCCGGGAAAATTGGTCGGTCCCCAGCGAATTTTTTGTAATTCCTGCGGGTCGCCGGACTCCACCCAATAGGCCAGGACAGTGCCAACATCGCTAAGGGGATCGCCAATCGTGGCCATCTCCCAATCCAGAACTCCGACGATGTGCGCCAGATTTTCGGGATCGAGAACGACGTTGTCGAGTTTGTAGTCGTTGTGGATCAACGTGCCGGCGATAGATGGCGGCAGATGCTCGCGCATCCACGCTGAAAGGCGTTCGATTTCTGCAATATCGTGCGTATGCGAGCCGTGATAGCGCTCGATCCAGCCGTTTACCTGGCGTTCGAGGTAGCCTACGGGCTTGCCGAAGTCGGTGAGCCCGATTGCGGCGTAGTCGATGGCGTGCAGGCGTGCGAGATTGTCGATAAAGGATTCGCAGATGGCTCGTGCTGTAGGGGGAGCAAAGGGCATGCCAGGCGGCAGATCGCGGCGGAGAATGGTCCCGTGAATCGGAGCCATCACGTAGAACGGCGCTCCGAGGATGGAAACATCATCGCAAAAAAGAAATACCTCGGGAGCTGGCGCGTAGGCGGCATGAAGTTTCGAAAGCACACGAAACTCGCGGCTCATGTCGTGCGCGGATTTCACTTTGCTGCCAAAGGGCGGACGCCGGAGGACCATTTCGCGGTCGCCAAGCTGAATGGCGTAAGTGAGATTTGAATGGCCGCTGGGAAATTGCTGAACGACGAAGACGCCGTTGGGTATATCGAAATGCGAACGAAGAAACGGTTCCAGCTTGCCAAGTTGCAGTTCTTCGCCAGAGCGAATCGGAGTTGGAGCGTCGCGAAAATCCATAAAGATAGGCCCGCTTCCGCTGAACCACAGCCAACCGCTGTGTGCTTTTCCTCTGGTGGCTAACGATAGGTCAAAAGCGCTTCGTCATCCAGATGCGGAAAGCTGTTGAACGTGCTGAGCGTAAACCGGTCTCCTGAAAAAAGGAATTCAGTCAGCGAACAATTGCGTGCCATCCAGGCGATCTGCAAAGTATCAGGCGTGGAAAGATGCAACGCGCGTTGAACCGCGATGGCGATCGGGCCGCCCGAAGTGAAAATGACGGAGAGTTCGCCCTTCTCCGATTGTGCGAGAAAGTTGGTCAGCCCGCGTTGCGCACGGTTGGCAAAGTCCTGCCAGGATTCGACGCCGGGCACGGCAATCTTGTGGTCGACCCAGAGTGCAATCACAGCCTGGAAGAGCCGTTGAAAATTGGCGTGCTTTTCCGCATCCGTGGTCGAGGATTGCAGAGCATCGCGCATTTCGCGAAAACGGCTGTCGGTTGCGCAGAGCTGGGGAAGGCACTGTGCCATCACAGCGTCACCTTGAAACTCGTCGAAATCGTTAAGCACAGTTGGGGCCGAGAAGGCTAAGCCGCTGCTCCGATATGCTTCGGCCGCCAAATTTGCAGTCTGCTGATGCCGAACGGCGGGCCCGCAAGCAATGCGATTGAAGTGGATCTTGCGCTGCGCCCAATATTGTCCCAGCAGGCGAGCTTGCGTTTCTCCGTGTGCGGACAGTTGGTCATAGTTCGCTGCAAGAAACGAAGCCTGGGCATGGCGAACCAGCAGCAGGCGGCTCATTGCTTTCCGCCGCGGATTCTTCGAACCGGAAGAGGCACTTTGATTTTGGTTCGCACCGGCGAGTGCGCAATAAATCGGTTTGCACGGAAACAACCGAACGAAGGCTCACGCATGCTGCGCGGACGTGACGGCCGCATCGATGACCAGAGTGGCCAGGCGCTCCCGGTGGAAGGTTGCGTCGCCGAACATGGTTTCCGAAGATTTGGCGCGGCGGTAATAAAGGTGAATATCGTTTTCCCAAGTGAAGCCCATGCCGCCGTGGATCTGAATGGCGCGGTTGCCCACGGTGCGGCTTGCGTCGCTGGTGTAGAGTTTGGCGATGGACACAGCCGCCGCAGCATCTGGCGACTCGTGTTGGAGCGCCCACGCCGCATAGTAAACGGCCGAGCGAGTGCTTTCCGTTTCGAGGTACATATCGGCGCACTGATGCTGCACGGCCTGAAACATCCCGATGGGCTTGCCGAACTGCTTGCGCGTCTTGGCGTACTCTACGCTTAGATCCAGCACACGTTGCATCCCGCCAACCGCCTCGGCGCAAAGCGCTACAGTCGCAATATCGAGCCCTTTGGAAATTGCGGATAGTTCGCCAAGCTGGTCCGCCGGCGTGTTTTCGAACTGCACCTTGTAAAGCTTGCGTGTGAGGTCCATGCCGAGCATTGGCGTTACGCGCAACCCGGGAGCCTCCTTCCGCACAACGAACACACCATTTTGTGCGGCGACCAGTATCCAGTCCGCGACGGCAGCATCCGTGGCGAACAATTTTTCGCCGGTCAGCTTGTCGTTCTTCGCGACGATCCGCAGATCAGTTGGATTCCAGCTCGCCTCACGCTCTAGAAAAGCGACTGTGCCACGTGCCTCGCCACGCGCAATAGCAGCGAGATATTCCTTACGCTGCGCCGCAGCACCTATCGACTGAAAAATGCTTCCGGCGAGCGCCACGGTCGAAAAGAACGGTCCGGGAAGCAACGCCCGGCCAGCTTCTTCCATTAACAGGATCAACTCGACGCAACCCAGTCCGGCGCCGCCAACTGCTTCCGGAAACGTGATCCCTGTGTAACCCTGCTCTGCGAGTTTCGTCCATAACGTCTGCTCAAAGGCGGTATCTGTTTCCATCAGTCGGCGCACTTCGCTCATGGGGCATTCGCCGGCGAAAAATTGCCGTGCGCTGTCCCGCAAAATTTCCTGACTCTCATTCAGTCCGAATTCCATCTGCTGTCCCTCAATAACTTCGTGGCAGGCCGAGCACAAAATGGCCGATGATGTTGCGCTGTACCTCGGAGGTGCCCGCCTCAATGGTGTTGCCTCGCGAACGCAAATAGCCGTAAGACCAGACACCCCGATCGACGGCGTTCTCATCGCCGGCGGCCAATTGGCCAAAAGGACCGAGCAATTCCTGGGTCAGCTGTTGCAACCGCTGATTCAATTCGCTCCAGAACAGTTTTTGGATCGAGCCTTCCGGGCCAGGCGCACCAGTCGCCGTGATGCGGCTGAACGCGCGCAGTTGATTCAGCCGCATGATCTCTACTTCGGCATAGCACTGCGCGAGTTTCTGGCGCAGCACAGGATCGTGCGCCGCCGGGCGGCCATTGCGCTGCGTGTTGCGCGCCAGTTCGATCATCCGATGGATGTTGCGTTTGAACGTCAGAATCAGGCGCGCGCCATATGCGCCACGTTCGTGCATGAGCGTGCTCACCGCCACATTCCAGCCGTCGTTCACGCTACCTAGGACGTTTTCGACGGGCACGTGCACGTCGCGAAAAAATATCTCGTTGAATTCGCTTTCCCCAGTCATCTGGCGTAACGGGCGCACTTCCACGCCGGCCGACTTCATGTCCACGAGCAGTACGGTGAGGCCTTTGTGCTTGGCCGCGGCGGAGTCTGTGCGCACAACCAACTCGCACCAGTCGCCGACCCAGCCGTAACTCGTCCAGACTTTCTGGCCGTTGACGATGTATTTCCCGTTGTTTAACCGCGCTTCCGTCTGCAATGCAGCCAGATCGGAGCCCGCATTGGGCTCCGAAAAACCCTGGCACCAGATTTCTTCCGCGCTGAGGATCTTGGGAATGAAGCGCGCCTTCTGCTGGGGCGTTCCGTAGGCGATGATTGTCGGCCCGATCAGTCCTAAGCCAAGCGCGTTCGCCATCGGCGGGGCTTCAACGCGCGACATCTCCTCCCAAAAAATCGCTTGTTGCATCAACGTGGCGCTACGTCCGCCGTATTCTCGGGGCCATGAAACTGCAGCCCATCCGCTTTCGTACAGCTTTCGCTGCCACGCTCGCAAATAAGAAAACGCGTCCTCGAGCGGCTTCTCGCGCCATGTGCTCCAGTCCTTCGGCACATTGCTTTCCAGCCAGGCGCGGAACTCCTCGCGAAAGGCAAGCTCTTCCGAGGTGAGATTTAGATCCATTGCGTTTTCGCGGCTCCTTCTGGGTGTTAGCTTCGCGCTTGGCCTTTTGCGGACTTGGCTTCGGGCTCGTTAACGATACCGTGAGACGGATTTGCCGCTGCTTTCGCCTTAAGCGGATCGAAGTCCGGCCGAATGGTTTCCGCGCCATGCCAGTACTTTTTTCGCAGGTCGCGCTTCAGCACTTTGCCGGTTCCTGTGCGCGGCAGCGCTTCGAGAAATTCGACCGAGCGCGGGCATTTGTAGTGCGCCAACTGCGAGCGGCAATGCTCGATCAGCTCCTTTTCGCTGGAGCGTGCTTCAGGCTTCAACACCACCAACGCTTTCGGCACTTCGCCCCAATGCTCGTGCGGCACAGGAATCACCGCGACTTCCAGCACGGCCGGATGCGAAAGAATTGTGCGCTCGACTTCCAGCGAAGAAATGTTTTCACCCCCGCTGACGATAATGTCCTTTTTGCGGTCCACAATCAGCAGATAGCCGTCCTCATTCCACGTGGCCATATCCCCGGTGTGGAACCAACCGCCACGTAACGCCTGCGCGGATGCTTCCGGTTGTTGCCAGTAGCCCTGCATCACGCCGTCGCCGCGGGCGACAATTTCTCCGATTGCTTGTCCATCGCGCGCGACGTCGCAATCGTTCGCGTCGACCACCCGAAGCTCGGTGCAGGGAATCGCGTAGCCTGTCATAGCCTGACCGAAGAATTTTTCGTCTCCTTCCCAGGACATGCCGGGTTTCATCGGAGAAATGGATAACACCGGCGCCGTTTCCGTAAGGCCATAGCCGGAAAAACACGTGCAACGCAGTTTTTCTTCGACTTCGCGCACCAGCGTTGGCGAGGATGCTGCTCCACCCAACGTAATGCGTCGCAGACTGCTCAAGTCGTACTTCTCGCGCTCTGGGCAATTCACCAGCACCGTAGCCATCGCCGGCACCAGGCTGCAGTAGTTCACGCGCTCCTCTTGAATCAGCCGGAACACTTCCACCGGATCGAACTTGCCAATCATCACGTGGCGGCAGCCGAGCAGCGTCAAAAAATGCGCCACGCCCCAACCGTTGGCATGAAACAGCGGAATCGTATGCAACTCCACGGAATCGTTGTCGCTATGCAACCCGAGGCACGCGTTGAACGCATGCAGATAAATGTTGCGGTGCGTCAGCATCACACCCTTGGGCTGTGCGCTGGTGCCGCTCGTATAAAACAGTTCGGCCAGTCCGTTTTCGTCGACGCTGATGATATCCGTACGGTGTGGCGTTGCAGCGGCGAGCAACACTTCGTAATTTTGACCCGCGATCCAGCTGCGATCCGGCTCGCCATCCAAAAGATGAAATGCCTCTACTGTGGACAAATGCGGACGGAAAGCTTCCACCAGCTCAACGAATTGCTTCTGAAAGAAGAGCACGCGCGTGCCCGAGTCATTCAAAATAAACGCCAACTCCTGCGCGGCCAGCCGAATATTCAGCGGTAGCAGCACGGCCCCCGCTTCCAGCACGCCATAGTAGGCCTCCAGCAGCCGATGGCAATTGGTGCTGAGAAACGCCACGCGGTCTCCCGGCTGCACCCCCGCGGCGCGCAGTCCTCCCGCGAGCCGGCCCGCGCGTTCCGCAAACTGCCCATACGTGAAGCGGTCTTTGCCGCAAACAACGCCCGTCCTTTGCGGAAACTGTTGCTCCGCATAGCGTAGAAAACGAATCGGTGTCAGGGGAATATTCATGTTGAGTCCCGCCGGCTCAGGCGGTTTGTCCTCCATCCACGACCAGAACATGTCCGGTCACAAAGTCCGACGCCGCCGAAGCCAGAAAAACCGCCGCGCCTTTTAAGTCCGAATCGCCGCCAAAGCGGCCGAGCGGAATGTTTTTCAGAAAGGCCTCGCGATTTCGTTCGATGAGCACTTGCGACATTTGCGTGGGAAACCAGCCCGGGGCGATAGCGTTCACCTTTATGTTGTGCACGCCCCATTTGCACGCCAAATCTTTCGTGAACGCGATGATTCCGCCTTTACTGGCATGGTAGCCGATGGCTTGAAATGCTGGTGGCGCGCCCTGAATGCCCGCGACGGAAGCGATATTGACAATTTTCCCGCTTCGCTGGAGAACCATGAATTTTCCAACCGCCTGCGAAAATAGAAAGGTCCCGGTCAAATTCGTCTCAATCACTTTGTTCCAGTGCTCGAGCTTCATTTCTTCGACCGGCGCGCCCCAGGAAGTTCCCGCGTTGTTAATCAGGACATCAATCCGCCCGAATCGCGCCATCGTTTGCTCGACCACGTCACGGACCTGCTCGGGGATCTTTACGTCGCAGCCGGTGGCCAGGGTTTCGACGCCGAGTTGCCGCAGTTCCGTCGCGGCCTGTTCGCAGCGTTCTTTCTTGCGCGCGCAGAGCACCAGGTTTGCGCCGGCTTCCGCCAAACCCTCGGCCATTTGCCTACCGAGGCCGATCGAACCGCCCGTGATGATAGCGACGCGCCCACGCAAATCAAAAAGTTGTTGGATATTCACCCGGGATCCTCGACTCGTCGGCCGCTGGTATAGAGCTTCCTCGATTTTCCGTCAATGATGAAAGAATCTCGAGAACGGATCACCGCAGAAAAGCCCAAACCTGCAGTTCTCATCCTCTTGATCGAACGGCCGGAGGTACGGCGCAGGATGGAAGTCTACAAAAGCGGGCGGCACCGGAACGATAGCGCCTTGTGCGTTCGCAAAAATGTTGAAGTTCGGCCCGAGCGCCGTCGCCGCGGAATTCAACCCTGCTGCTTCGATGTGGGGCCATCTGCCGGTTTCGAGCCGCGTGAGCAGCGTTTCGACAGCGGCAATCGTTTCCGCCGGAGTGAACGCGCAGTGGCCGGCGCGCGAAACGAACGTGCGGCGCAGCAACTCTCCATTTCCTTGCTCGTCGACAACTTGACGATACGCGCTTTCGTTTTCCACCACCACCAGGCCGTCGCCTGTCGTGTGCAACGTCAGCACCGGAATATGAATCTCGCCGTTATAAATAATGTTCCGCTTCAAGTAAGCGGTGGCGAGAGGATCCGCGCTAATGCGTGCTGCCTCATTTAACGTCCGCAGATCGGTGTCCAGGTCTAGGCCGGCCTGTTCGTAAAGCGCGCGCACTTCTGCCGCGTTGGTCGAATGCTCAAATTGCCGCCGGTAGTCCACGGCGGTATTCCACGAAGGATTGCCCAGTGCGCGAGCCTCGAGCTCCGCGCGGAACGCGAACACAAACGGAAAGTCCACCTGCTGATCCCACAGGAATTGATTCGTCTCTTGGTCCGCAAAGTCTGTCGCCGCCGGCTCCGCCGAAAGCGGAGTGAACCAGCCCGGAATGTCAGAAAGGGCAGCCGAGAGTGCCAACTTGGCACGGCCTTGCGGCGTTCCTTGCGCTGCTGCGAGGGACGCCTCCGCCAGTTCGAGATTGGCGACGGGATTCGCAATGTTCACAACCTGTAGTCCCGAGCCCGGCGCTATGAGTGTCTTGAACGCAAACGCTCCATCGAGCGCGGTGTTCCACGTGGCCACTCCGCCCGAAAGCACGCCGCACATCGGCAGCGCCGCGTCAAACCGCTCCGGATAGCGCTGGATCAGTCCCGCGGTGATCATTCCACCAAGCGAATGTCCCCAGGCGATGGTGTGCTTGGGAGCGCCAAAAGATTTTTTGAAAATGTCGAGAACCGCAATTTGATCGGGCAACGCCTGCTGCACGGCCCAGCCCGTCGTCGCATACGACGAACCCGCCAGCGCGAAGCCGCTGCCGAGCATGAACGCCCGCGTTGCTGCGTCACCCACGTCTTGCGCCGGATTTGCGCTGCCGGGAGGCACGTACCCATGGCTATAGAGAAACAACGTGCCATTCCAATTGGCAGGAACCTCGATCACATACGTTGCGCCGTCGGATTGCGCGCCAGTATGTGTGCTGATCCCCTGAGCGGAGATGCGTGAAACCGAAATAACTAGCAACGCCAGAAACAAAAGGACGAAGTGTCTGCTGCGCAGCCGCATTTTTCCTCCTGCTGTCAAATCGGGCGCGAGCTTCCCTCGACGGAAGGAAGCGCCGAAGCATCATTTTTCGAAAGTTGTCACTGTCACCCAATCCGGCGGGGGCTTCGCCGGAAACTTAACTAGAACGTCAGGCGCAATCCCAACTGAATTTCGCGGTTCGGAAACGCTGCCGTGAAGCCAAGCGGTTGGCTTGGCCCGAGCGTGGCTGTACCATGCACGTTGAACGGCGGAGCAAACGCTGCGCCAACGATGTTGTTCACGCTGGCATAGTTGGTGTGGTTCGCCAAATTAAATGCTTCGGCCGTGAACTGCAGGCTGGTCTTTTCCCAAAGCTTGAACGTGCGGCCCAGCCGCAGATCGAAATTCGTGTAGTCGGGTCCGACGCCGGTGTTGCGCCCGGCAGCCGGTGGGCGATCGTTGGTGAAATGACCGTCGCCGTTGATATCCGCGCCAGCCAGCAGATTGAATGGGTGCCCGCTGTTGTACGTGAAAATCGGAGCCAGTTCGAATCCGCCAAGAATCCTCGAGTGCTCCCACGGGCTTTCCAGGACGCCCGCCAGCACGATTTTGTTGCGCTGATCGAAATCAGAAAGCGCATAGTCACAACGCAGGCAAGCCGCATTGAACGGCGAGTAATCGCTGTTGAAGTCGGTGGCGTTGTCGGTGGCGCGACTGTACGTGTAGTTCGCCAGCAGCGTGAAGTGATTGCCGAACCGCTTCTTGACCTCCAGCAGCCCGCCTTGGTACAGCGCGGAAGCCGCCGAACTGTACACGTTGCTTTGCAGAATGACGTGCGTGGGATCGGCGAAGCACAGTCCCGGATTGGCAGCGCACGCCGGTGCGCCCCAGTTCTGGAAGGGCAGGCCGTTGGTCGGCAGATTGTTTGCGCCAATGCCCGGAGCGCCGCATTCGGCGGCGCCAGCCGTCGGGCAAATCGGCGCGCCCGGCAAGAGGTTGCTGTCGAGCGCCACCGGTAGATGCGTGGTGTGCACGTAAATGTAGCTGGCGGAAACCGAGAGGCCACCCGGAAGCGCCCGCTCTACGCCCAGCGAAATCTGCTGCGACGTCGGACTCTTGTAGCCCGGCTCACCGGAGAAGAGCACCGTGCCCGGCGGCAGCGGCCCGGTATTCGCCACAGTCAAACCGAACTGCTGCAACATCGCCGGAGTAATGCAGGCGAACTGGCCCGCGTCCGGCGTTCCGCAGCCGATAATGCTGTTCTGTGTCGGATTGCTCGTCAACCCTTCGAAAAACAGCGTCTGGAAAATTGCCGGCGCCGTGACGGCAGGATTGAGCGGGTCGCCCAAAATGGAAACCAGCGTGTTCGCGATTTTCCGTGTGCCATTGACATTGCCGAGGACCGACACCACGTTCGGAATCTGCGCGTAAATCTGCGAATAGAAGAGTCCGTAGCCGCCGCGAATGACCGTCTTGTGATCGTTGAACGGATCCCACGCAAACGAAACTCGCGGTCCGAAATTCTTTTTTGGCGTGTTCAACGGGCCGTACTGATTATCCAGCTCGTAGCGCAGCCCGTAGTTTAGGGTGAACTTCGGATGCACTTTCCAGGTGTCTTGCCAGAACAACCCCGTGAACGGCCGCGTGCTGATATATTTCGGATCGCCGAAGCCCTGCTCGTAAAACGCTGGCAAACCAAGGCTCCAGGTTTGCAGAGTGCTGATGCTGGCTCCCGCTTGTGTGGCTGGCAGCCCGCACGCGGCAGGCGCTTCCAGACACAAACTCACCAGCGCGCCCGGCAGTTCCAGAAACTCAAAACGACCAGGGAAAAACGTCTGCGACGTCGTGTCATTCCCGCGGATCAGTTCCTCGAAACCCATCTTCATATCGTGATTGCCGTGCACGATCGAGATGTTATCGGCAAATTCGTAGCGGCGAGCAATTGTGTGGCTGGGCAGGAAAATACTACGGCCAAAAAAGCCGAATCCTTCGACGTCCAGTCCTGGCCCGCCGGGATCGTTGGTGTCTACGTTGAATTTGTACCAGTTCCATTGCACGCGCGCTTCGTTTTGCGTGTCCGAACTGAACTGATGAAACCACGACGCTTGCGCCGTGCTGTCCCAGGCCAGTTCCGAAGTGCCGCGCGAAAATGCGGTCAAGGCTTGTACGTCCGGGCTCTTTTCCGTCAGGTGCACGAAGCTGTAGCGGAAGAACGCCTGATCGCTGTCGCCGAACCGGTGATCAAAGCGCGCCGAGAATTGGTGTTCGCGCGTGGGGAAGGGAAATAGCCCGCCATTCGCTTCGAACTGGTTCACGATGTACGGATCGAGCGCCGCTTGCGCCGGCCCGACAAATGGATTCGGCCCCGGATTTGGATTCACGGTCAGGATGCTGTTCAGCGCAAATGCGCATTGATTCGCCGGCAATATCAGCGGGTTGCTCAGCGGATTTGCCGGATTCGTCGTGATACACGGTACCGGTGTCGCGCCTTCGCCATTCAGTCCAGCGATGATCCCTTGTTGCGTCGTGGTCGGCGCAAAAATGCTGCTGCTGGTCAGGAGCGGCACCGAGTCCTGCGCATCGGACACCAATCCCTCGTAAGCGAGGTACAAAAAGGACTTGTCCTTCTTCACCGGAAATCCAACGCTGCCGCCGAATTGCTCGCGCTTCAGCGAATTTTTGATTGGGCTGCCGTTCGCCGTCAGCGAAAAGGGATCGCCTGGTTCCAGCGCCTGGCTGAAAGAAAACCGGTCGCGCGCATCCATCCCGTCATTGCGGAAAAAGCCGAACAGGCTGCCGTGCACCTCATTCGTGCCCGACTTCGACACGATGTTGATCGTGGCGCCGCTGGCCCCGCCGAACTCCGCGCTGTAGTTGCTGCGATTGATTTGAAATTCCTGCACCGCGTCCTGGCTCATCGTCAGCCGCACGCCGCCGGCATCGTCATTCGCTTCGCCGCCGTCCACCGTCACGCTGTTGCCCCGCCCGTTGCTCCCATAAAACGAAAGCCCGCTTTGCGGCGTCTGCTTTACGCGAAAATCGGCGTTGTCCGCGATCGTATTCGAATTGCTCACGCCCGGCGCCAGCAGTGTAAACGTCAGATAGTCCCGGCGATCAATCGGCAGGCCCGCGATATAGTCGTCGGTCAGCGTATCTGCCTGGCTGCCCCGCTCCGTTTCTACGACTGGCAGTTCGGAAGTGACTTCCACGCGCGTCTGTGCTCCGGCCAGCTTCAAATGAAAATCCAGAACCATCGTTTGGCCAACTGTCAGCGCCACGCCGTTCATGTCCTCCGACTGAAAACCGGCGTGCTCCACGCTGACTTTGTAATTCGCGGGCGGCAAGCCGGACAGACGGTACGAACCGTGCTCGTCCGTCATCGCCGTTCGTTGCAGGCCCTTGGCCGTGTCCGTTACCGTGACCTTTGCTCCGGGCACGTTGCCGCCGGAAGGATCGCTGACCGTACCCGTGAGATCGGCTGACGTTCCCACGCCCTGCGCTTTCGTTTCCGGGCCCACCAGAACAGAAAAGAACGCGAGCAACAACACTGCGGGAAGTAAGGTGACCTTCATGTCTCCTCCTGGCTGTCAAAGAGCGCCATCGCCTGTCCTGAAAACCGTGCTGGCCCGGCTACCCTATCGATACCACGGACTGCGCGGCAGTCCCGACATTCCGCCGCCACTACATTCCTCCGGAGAGTTCCTACAAAAGGATGAGCAGGAAATAGAAATAGTGCTGAACCGCTTCGAGCCCATCCTCCCCCGAGGTACTGCTATCTGAGATTGTGATAGTCGGTATCACATTTTAGGAACTAACGTCAACCCGAAATTTACCGTAGCAGCAGAAGCTTCTTTAACGCGGCTTTGGGAGGAGCACAACTCAAACGAAAGGAAACTTCGTGATCGAGGATCACCGAGAAAAAGCAATTCAGGTTAGTTTAGAGAAAAAGAAAGAGAGCAGAGGGAAGCCGCGGCGCCCCTGACGAACCGTTTTTTGTAACTTCAGGGTCTTGTGGTCTCAGGCCCTCAAGGCCGCGCGCCAGCCAGGAAGAACTCCACAGCGCTGCGCACTTTTTCGATCAGATCATGCGATGCGGAAATGCTCCCCGCCCAGCGCCGCACGACTGTCGTATACAGCCCTTCCATATACTCCGCCAGGTAGGTCACCGGGAAACGCTTCGTAATTTCCTTGCGCTTTTGGCCTTCCGCCAGAATCTCGCCCAGCAAACTCACCGTGATCTCTTCCGGCCGCCGCATCTCCGGCGAACGCACTGGATCCATCGCACCCGAAAGCACCACGGCGCGCCATAGCGGCCGGTCGGACTGCACTTCCCGCGCCATCGCTCCATACATGTGTTTCAGGCGTTCTTCTGTGCTGGCGTCGCTCGAAAGCTCCGTCTGCAAATGCTCCTTGATGCAACTGAATCCGCGCCGTCCCACCTCGCGCAGAACAGCGTCCTTGCTCGGAAAATATCTAAAAAACGTGGGCTGGCTGATCTCCAGAATCTGCACAATGTCTTCGACACGCGTGTTCTCATAGCCGCGCTTTCGAAACAGCCGGATCGACGTGTCAATAATCTGTTGCCGCAGCCGCGCCTTCTTGCGTTCGCGAAGCCCGGGCGCCTCGGCGCTGATTCCCGCACTCTGCATTCCGGATCTGCGAACGCTCACTCCCGCGCGGCCGTGACTTGCCGGATTCCTGCGCACCGGCAGTTCCAACCGGACGGCCTTCGTTCCTGCCATGTTGAAATTTCTCCTCGACGGGACTGCGGCTCCTGGAAACTACTCCACCACAACAAATTCCAAGAGTAACTCTAACATGATAGAGACACACGTCAAGGTTCAGAAAACCGTCCTCAGTCGCTATTTTTTCCATGGAATTGTCCTGTTTTTTGGAGGCGCTGCGCCGCGGACCTAGCCCTTCCAATCCGTTTCGCGGCCTACTGCGATTCTATCTTTTTGCCGAACCCGTCGCGATCTGCAAGCGCATCGCGTCTGCCGCCGTCCGTTCGAACTCCCGCTGTACGCCCGCTGCCTCGTGTCCCATTTCTTTTTGTACAGCGCTCACCGCGTCCTTCACTGCAGCCACGTCCTCGCCCGACGCGCCCTCCAAAACTTTCTCCGCCTTCAACAAACACGCCAACACATACCGCTCCGGTTGTTTCTCTCTCTTCAAAAACTGCGCATAGTTAAACCAGTCCGACGCCACACTGTGCGCATCTTTCACCTGCGCGTCGGTTCGCAGCGCCAACTGGTACGACTCTGCCGCTCCCGCCGCATTCCCCTGCTTTTCCTGCAAATCCGCTAGGTGCGCCGCCGCCAAACTCTCCAGCGTGCTTTCTCCCGATTTCTGTGCAAATCCGATGGCCGCGCCATAACCCTTCGCCGCATCGGCAACGTGGCCCGCTCCCGCATCCGCGTCCGCCACTTTTACCAACGCCGCCAAAATCTGTGGCGCACTCGCTGCGACCTTCCCGTGCTGCCCCGCGACAATCTCGAGATACGCGCGATAGTGCCGCGCCGCTGCCTGCTGTTGTCCTTCCTGATCCAGGCCCTGCGCTAAATAAAGTTGCGCGTTCGCTTGGCTCGGATCCGCGTCCACCGCACGCTGCCAACTGTCCACCGCTTCCTCATCATGCCCCAGTCGATGCGCCAGCATTCCGTAGTCAATTAGCGCGTTCGTGTTTTTCGGCCAGTGCGTCACCATTTTCTGGTACTGCGCATACGCTTCCGCGTCGCGTCCCGCTTCGATCAACAGTCGCCCATAACCTTCCTGCACCGCAAAACTCGCCGAATTCAGCCGCGCCGCGTCCTGCATCGTTGCCAACGCCGCATCTCGTTGTCCCACTGTTTCGCGCGCTCTCGACAGCCGCGTCAGAACGGAACTGTCCTCAGGATTCAGTGCCGCTGCACGTAGTAGCGCCGCCAGATTCGTCGTCTCGTTCGACCACCAGAAGTGCGCCTGGTCCATCGCCGCCCAGCCAAACAGCAAC
>Ga0335081_10010566_pt1 | contig 14925 bp, 13 predicted proteins | sample Lox_Sample_35_FD_206713 | JGI IMG/M metagenome (GOLD analysis project Ga0335081, IMG submission 206713) | Soil microbial communities from Loxahatchee National Wildlife Refuge, Florida, United States - Lox_Sample_3.5 | ecosystem: Environmental > Terrestrial > Soil > Wetlands | place: USA...
CCGAAGGTGCAACTCGGCAAAAGGCATGGAGCATGGGGCTGTCGCTCGATTCTCGCTAACGATTCTGATATGTTTGCGTTGCCGATCCGTTCGGCTGGATGGGTTTCATCCATGGTGGACTAAGCCCCGGTAGCCATTCCGGGGCTTTTTTCTTTGGCTGGATTTGCTCAAGGACTTGTTTCGCGTAGGATGCTTTCGCTGCCTGCCGATCCGTTTCGCTGAGTTCGGGGTCGGGCAGTCGCAGCGAGACGTTGTTGACTTAGCCCCGGTTTCTTCGAACGCCGGGGCTTCTTCTTTCGCGCGTAAGGTGCTTCTTTGCCGCGTCGTTCTGCGAGCCGACGGAGGCCTTGGCGGTTTCTGTGTCGCTTCGAGCTTGGATATCGCCTCCGCTCGACCATGTTCGGGCAGCGGCGCAAGAATTGCACGGAACGATCAGTGACGCCGCGGCAAAGCGCGCCGGGGCCACGAAGGCCGATCTTGAGGCTTTGGCGCAGAAGGCCAAAGCGGTGACCGAGTCCGTGCGACGACCTTTCTGACCGAGGTTTCGAATGCTTGGCCAGAAGACTTCAGACCTTCAGCGACGTCGTCATGGCAATGCAAGCAACTGCGAGGACCGGGATGGATCCCAAGGTCAAGGACGCGACGCGCGTTGAAAGCCCATCCTTCGAAAGTCACCGTTCATGTCCCGGTCTATGCCATGTCGGGTGGAACCTTGCTGGCGCTTGCGGCAGGCGAGATCGTGATGGACTCGTTTTCGGTTATTCGCGGAATGGTCGCTGATATGGACCGTGTGTTGCTGAAAAATCTGAGTGAACGGGTCTGTCTCTGCAGCGCGCGGCAGAAGCTCGCGAGCACACCGAAGAAATGTACGTCATCGCGAGCAGGGCGTATTGTCGCATGGCACCCAGTGCTGAGTACCTTGCGCGGCCTGCACGAATTTGCTTTTGCGCAAGCTACCTTCTTGCGGCGGATGACCAGTTCCTGGACAAGGAAAGCATCACAGAGCCAGAAGACGGCGCCAATATGTAGTTTTGAGTGACACCATCCAGCACGACTGTGATCGGACGGCGCGGGCGGGTGAGAAATTGGTCACGGGTTGCTTTGCTGCGGCGCAACTCAAGTGTTGTCAGCGGTCGGCGCACGGTCTTGGCAAACTGGCTACGTGCTTGCCCTCAGCCTACAGCGGGGTCGAGCTGAGGCGGCAATTCGCGCGCGCTCAAGCGGCAGGGCGGCGGCTGGTGCGCACTCCCTCCGTTCGGCGGCAAATCTTGATCATCCCTGACGCGCTCAAGCGCCGGACCGCGCCATGGGCACCGAGTTGCAAGAGCTGCTGGCGGCAGCGGCGCCTCGGTCCGCTTGGATCAATCCCGAGCGCCACATCGACGTGGTGAAGGCGAAGCCCGAGGAGTATGGGAATAGCGCGCGCGCTATGTGATCGGCGGACGGGAAGAACGCCGTGTGAGCGGCGCGTCACTTTCAATGGCGCACGGGGCCGTTGATGATCGCGACCACGCTAGCGCCATCGCGATGGTTCCGCCGCGCGATCAAGAACTGCCTGGCCTTACAGAGTTTTGCTCCGAACTGGTTGGCTTGTGACGGCGGCTTTATTCGCTCAAATTTGATGGGGCAGACCGATATCAATTGGTTTTCCGCCATCTAGCGCCATTGCTTTTGCGCAGTATTCATTTGCCATCTTCCACAGTGCGCGAGCTACCGCTTTTGTCTGCGTCGCACGTTCTTGGCGCAGATGAGCGCCAATTCGACGAATTCCTCATAGGTCTGCATTGTGTTCCTTCTGAACAATGCAACACATAAGTGGCCCTCGTTGGCTGCTAAGCTGCAAAAAACATGCAAATGCTTGACCAGGATCAAATATCCACTTTGTCTGACTGGTCTGGCGTGGTGGGATACTCGGCAAAGAAATCGTCGATCTGTTCAACCAACATGCTTAGGCGGCAGCTTTAAACTTCTGAACAACTTGATCGACATGCGCCCCCCACCGATCCAGCGCGTCCTTCCTATCGACCAAGAATTCATGGCGTTGATAGACAGCGGCCACGCCAGAAATCGTGCCTGATTGATGATTAAGGATCTTGTCGGCAATGTGCGGTGGAATACCCAAGCGGGCCATCCCCGATACGATGGTGCGCCGAAGGTCGTGGACGCGCCATCCGCTAATTCCAGACAATTCATCAAGACGCCGTTTGGCATCTCCGAAGCTCTGAAAATGCTTGGCTCCAGAGGTCGCAAATACATAGCCGCCGGTTTTAGGCCGATCGCGGATCACGGCCCAGGCGGGCTCCGATAGATGGACAATATGCACTTTGCCGTTCTTGGTACGCGTTCCGGGAATGCACCAAGTCCGCGTCTCGCCTTCGATCTCAGGCCACTTAAGCTGGGTTACCTCTTGCCGGCGTTGTCCGGTTAGCGCCAGGAACTCAACAATTCCCCCAAATGGCCATGGCATCTGGCGGGCCGCAAGAATGACGGCGGCAAGCTCCTGGTCGGTGAGAACACGGTCGCGGCTGACTTCGCGCCATTGTGTGGGAATGCCTTCGGCCGGTGAGAATTCAATCACCGCGCGGCCCACGCACCATCGAAAAAAGGTCTTCAAGGTCTTAAGCAGCCTGTAGCCAGCGTGGGCGCCGCGTTGGGACACCTCATTCACGAGCTCGATGACGTCCCGCTTCTTGATCTCGTGAATACTCTTCGTACCCCAGTGCGGGAGCACATCGCGCCGCAACAGGTTCGAGATCTTCTTGGCGGTTCGGACTCGTGAAACGCGCTCGCGAATGTAAGTCTCGACCAGATCATCGATACCGTCGACCACGAGACGACGCCGGGATTGTTTCTTCTCTTCAGCTGGGTCCCTCCCATCGAGCCGCGCGGCAAAGATCTTCTGCGCCTGTGCCCGCGCCATGGGCAACGTGACCCGCCCATAAGGGCCAATTGTGTATTTGCGCAAACGCGAGCCCGCACCGGCGAGGCGGTACATCACCAGGAAGACCTTGCGACCCTTTGGCGTCACCTTCACGCCAAAGCCCGGAACGCCGGCATCCCAATAGACCGCGTCCCTTGGCAGAACCGGCAAGCCATCAATCGAGGATTTGGTCAGCCGGAGACGGGGAATAGATCGCTCCTCGCGCTGTTACCTCACCTCAACATAGGTAGCACTGAATGGCAAACAAAGAACTATTCTGTCCATCAATATCCACTTACAACCTTACAATCAGCCATCAAAATCAATCTATCGCCATCAGGAGGAACGTCGGTCTAAGCCGACCCCGGGTCCGCCCGGGGGCGGATCGCATTCATCCGCGCGCGGGCACCGCTCCCGCTCCGCTTTCCGGGAGTGCCCTCGCGAAAGGCGTCCCTCGATGAACAGGTGATTTTATTCCTAGCACTGCCAGGGACTGGTGTCAAGTCGTCTCATTTACCCGCGCGCGGCAAGCGCGCGTCAGTTGTCCGCTTGAAATATGGGATGCTACGCGCTATAGTTGTGGCGCTGGTAGTAGGGGCGCGATTCGGGTGCAATTCGTCGGACAACGGACGTCGGGCAAGGGAAAATGGGATCGATCCTGGTGCTTGCTCTAGTGCTGCTTCTGATTCTCGGCCACTACGGCATAGCCGGCGCGGTTATTGCGCTGCTCGTCGGGCGGGCGGCTCTCGGCCGCGCGGCCAATTGGGTCATATCGTAAGCCGTCGTGACCTGCGGCGAGACGCCGCAAGGTAGGGCGCGGCGCGGCCACCGGAAGGCCCGCGCGCGCTCGCTTTAGCGAATCACTTAGCGAATCATGGCGCCTTCGGCGCGCTTGCTATCGGCAACCGATAGGTGCGCTGGGCGGTGTTGAAGAACAGCTCGGCCTTCTCCTCGGCGCTATACGGCTCGGCGAGCCGCTTGAATGCGTTCCACATGACGCCGTAGCCGTAGAAGCGCTTATCGACCGGGAAATTGCTCTCGAACATCGCGCGCTGCGGGCCGAATGCTTCGATGCAGACCTCGACCAAGGGCCGCCACGCCGTGGCGAGCTGTCCCGAGGACGGCGGCAGCGGCTGCTTGTGGAAGCCGAACCCGAACATGTGCATGCCCATGCCGCCGAGCTTGACCCGAGCATTGGGACATTGGGCGAGCTCGGCGATGGCGCGGCGCCAGTCGGCGAACACCTCTTTGCCGCGGCCGGCATAGGCGCCGATGCCGAGCGGGGCGCCGATATGGTCGAGGATGATGATGGTGTCCGGGAACGCCCGGGCAAGGCCGGTGAGCTCGCGGATCTGCGGATGATAAAGCCAGGCATCGAAGGAGAGGCCGTAGCGGGCGAGCCGGGCAAAGCCGGCGCGGAATTTGCCGTCGAGGAGGACGCCTTCGGCAATGTCCCACGACGTCGATTTGATCGATCGATCGGCGTCCCACACCGAGCAGTAGCGCACGCCCTTGAAGCGCTCGCCGGCGGCGCGCAGATGCGCCTCCAGCACCTCGTCGACTTTGGCGCCGAGCATCAGATCGGCGAAGCCGACGATGCCGGCGCAAAGCCGCGCCGGCCCATAGGTGTTGCTGGCGCTCATCGCCGCGATGCCGTTGACGAATTCGGTCTCGCCAACCGGCGCGAATTTCTTGTCACCATCGACGCGGTGCATCGCACCGCACTGCAGATAGACGCTGCCGCGGATATTGTGGCCGCCGGCGTCGATGTCGCCTTTGTATGCGTCGTGCAGATAGCGCGAGCCGGGCCGATCCCACAGATGATGATGCGGATCGAGGATCGGCATCGCCGGATCGATCGGCTCCTCGCGCCGCTGCGCCAGCCAATCCTCCCGCACCGGGATCGGCGCGCTCGGCGCCGCCGGGCTCGTGCTGGCGCGGTCATTCATTGCGGGTCCTCCCTCGCCGGCAAGATTATCGCGGATTGCGCCCGGCTCAATCGGGCCCCGGTCCGTCGCCCCAACCGACGCCGGCAAAACTGCCGCTAAGCCGTCACGGCATAAAAGCGCAGACGGGATCGCGCCACCGCGGGCGCCTCACTCCGCCGCCCGTTCCGGCACCAGGGTGGCGCCGAATCCATGCCGGGCCGCCGCCTCGCGCGCCGCGGCGAGCGCGCGCTTGAGCGCGGCGAGGTCATAAGGCTTCTGCAGCACCTCGAAGCCCTGGCGCACGGCGTCCTGCGCGCTCACGCTGTAGCCGGTGGTGAGCAGAACGAGGATCATGGGAAAGCGGCGGCGCACCTCGCACGCGAGATCAAGACCGTTCATGCCGCCGCGCAGCAGAATATCGGCGAACAAAAGAGCGACCTCGCCCTCGCGCGCGATCAGGTCGAGGCCGGCCTGTGCGCTCGCCGCCTGTTTCACGCTGTAGCCGAGCTCGCGCAGATAGGTGCTGGCGATCTCGATCACGTCGGCATCGTCCTCGACCAGGAGCACGGTGCCGGCGGCCGGCGGCGCGGCAGCCGCGCTCGTGGGCTGGCGCGGCTCCGCCGGCGCCTCGAAGCTGCGCGGCAGGAACAGCGTGATCGCGGTGCCGCGGCCCGGCGTGCTGGTGACGGTGGCGGCGCCGCCCGATTGACGGGCGAAGCCGTCGACCTGGGAGAGCCCGAGCCCGGTGCCCTTGCCGGGTTCCTTGGTGGTGAAGAACGGCTCGAACACCCGCGGCAGCGCCTCGGCCGCGATGCCCTCGCCAGTATCTGAGACCCGGATGGCGACGAAATCGCCGCGCAGGCCCGGCTCGTTGGCCTTGCCGCGCAGCACGATCGGCTTGGCAGTAATGGTCAGGGTGCCGCCCGCGGGCATGGCGTCGCGGGCGTTGAAGGCGAGGTTAAGGAGCGCCAGCTCGAATTCGCTCGGATCGACCTTGATGCGGCACGGCCGCCGCGGCGCCGCCAGGCGGATCTCGATATCGCCGCGCAGCGAGCGGCTGAGCATATCCTTGAGCTCGGGCAGCCGTTCGGCAAGATCGATCACACTCGGCTGCCGCGTCTGCCGCCGCGACAAGCTCAAGAGCTGCCGGGTGAGACTTTCGCCGCGCTCGGTCGCATTAGCGATGGCGTCGAGCAACCGGGTCTGCTTCTCGTCGCTGAGCCCGCGGCGCAGCCGGTGCACGCTGCCGCTGACGATCATCAGCAAGTTGTTGAAATCGTGGGCGACGCCGCCGGTCAATTGGCCGATGGCTTCGAGGCGCTGCGCCTGACGCAGCGCCTCCTCGGCAGCCCGGCGGCCGTCATGCTCCTCGTAGAGGCGCCGGGTGCGCCGCAGCGCAACCGCGAGCACGGTGAGGATCGCGAGCACCGCCGGCACGCCGACGATCAGGTGGGTTCGCATGTCGGCGCGCCATTGCGCCCACAGCGCGGCGCTGGTCACGCCGGCGAGCGCGTAGACCGGGAAGCCGGGCAGCTTGCGGAAGCCGATGCGCCGCGAGACGCCGTCGATCTCCGAGGTCACGCTGTAGAGGCCGTGCTCGGCGCCGCGCGCGATCGCCATGCGCAGCTCGCTGGCGTTGGACAGCCGCCGGGTCCGGTTCGGCGCCGCCGGGTAGCGCGCCAGATACGCGCCGTCGGCGCGCACCAACGCGAAAAAGCTGCCGCGCGTCGGGCCGATCAAGGAATAGAAGTTCTCGAAGTAGCTCGGGCGCACCGCGACCGCGATGACCCCGCGAAACGAGCCGTCGAGCGAATCGAGACGCCGGGACAGATCGAAGAAGTCGGCGCCGATGCCGGGTAGGCGCGGCGAGCGCATGTCGCTCACATAAATGCCGGCGTCGCGGTCGAGCTGGGCCTTGAAGTAGTCGCGGTCGTCGAAGCGGACGTCGCTCGGCACCGCGGCGAGGTTGCTCGCAGCAAGCGGCTCGCCGTCGCGGCCGACCAGAAGGATGGCGTAGAGCTGCGGCATAACCGCGACGATGCGAGCGAGCCGCGGCGAAAGCCGCGATTGCGCCGCGCGGATGTCGTCGTCCGACATGCCGCGCACGATCTCGTTGACCTCGGCGAAGGTGCGGTCGATCGTTTCGAACACCTTGAGCGAGTGCTCCTGCATGACGTCGAGCGAGCGGGTGAGGCGCTCGTCGGCGACCGCACGGACTTCGCGATAGGTAAACCAGGAGGCGTAGGCGAACAGCGCCGCCGGCAGTACCACTGCGGCGATCATCATCAAGTGCAGCAGGCGGACGGCCGAATCCCGTGCTGTGTTCATCGACTGCCAAACTTGACCGGCCACTCCGGCCGGCGTCGGGCCAATATCCGGCAATAATCCGGCGAATACGCCGCGCAATGTCCGCCGCCAATCGGGCGCCAGCGAGGCAGCCGCGGCGGCGCCGTGATGGCGGACTGCCGCACCGCGGCGTAGCGGAAATAATCGGCTGCGCGAAATCGTCGCATTTGCCGCTAATGCAACGTTAAGTCGCAGGCCTCGCCACGGCGCGCAGCGAGAGAATATGGCGGGCGGGGGGCTCGCCGGCGGGGCGCCTTATTCCGGCTTGAAGTTCATCGCCACGCCATTGATGCAATAGCGCAGATGCGTCGGCGGCGGGCCGTCCTCGAAGACGTGGCCGAGATGGCTGCCGCAGCGGCTGCAATGCACCTCGGTGCGGACCATGCCGTAGCTGCGGTCGGTCGAGGTCTCGACCGCGCCGGGCACCGGATCGTTGAAGCTCGGCCAGCCGGTGCCGCTCTCGAACTTCTCCTTGGAGGCGAACAGTTCCTGGCCGCAGCCGGCGCAGAAGAATTTGCCGGCGCGCTTCTCGACATTGAGCGCGCAACTCCCCGGCGGCTCGGTGCCGTGATTGCGCATGATGCGGAACTGCTCCGGGGTGAGGAGCTTGCGCCACTCCGCCTCGGTGTGGGTGACCGGATATTGTTTGCTGTCCATTGCGGCGCGCCTCTTAAAGGAGACTGCACGTCATATAGGCGCGAAACCGCGGCGGCCAAGCGGCCAGGCCGATTACGGCAGCTTGTCGAAGCCCTCGCCGAAGCCTTTGAGGCTCATCGGGAAGCCGATGCCTTCCTCGGGGGTCTGGAAGATGATGAAGGTCGAGGTCTGGCCGCTGCGCATCTGCCCGATCAGCTTGTCGTCCATCACCACTTCGGCGACGCAGCCATTAGGCAGGCAGCGCACGAAGCCGGCGCGGCCGACATCGGCGTTGTCGATCTTGAGGCCGAGGCCGGACGGCAGCAGCACGCCGAGCGGGGCGACGACGCGCATCAGCCGGCTTTTCTGATCGGTGGTCTTGAGCACGATCACGGTGAGTCCGACATTGGGCCGGTCCTCGGCGGTCACGCTCTGCATCAGCGCGCATTGCTCGGCTTGCGCGCCCGGCGGGGTGTCGCAGCGGATCTGCCAGTCGCCATGGACCGAGCGGACCGCGCCTTGCGCCACAGCGGCGCCGCTCGATGCCGAGAACGCGGCGCAAAGCACAGCGCCGGCGGCGAGCGCCGAGGCCATTCGCCGCCTCGGCGCGGCATCGAAGAACGCCATGATCGTCTTTCCCTCGACCGGTTTGCGACGGCGGCGCGGCGAATCACCCGCCGCCGCTACGGGCGCGAGCCTGCCTACATGGTGAGCTTGCGCTGTCAAGCGGCGATGAAAATCAAGCCATTGTGGCCGCGGCAAGGACGCAAAATCAGGCCGCCGCGGGTGCCCGGACCGTGCTCTCATCGCCCCGCGACCTGCGCCGACGAGCGCATTGCGGTAGGCCGCGATTTGTGGTTTGAGGGGCCGGGATTTCCCCATCCCGCCGATGCCTGCCAAGGATAAAAGCCATGGCGCAAACTCCGCCGGCCCGCAGGCGGCGTCGGGCTGTCGCGATTGCGCTTGAGACGTTCGGCGCCGGGTGCACGCGGTCGCGGCCGAGATTAAGAAACAGGGAGCGGTGAACAAAGATGGCGGCGATTTCACGCTTGAGCGCAGCCGCGGTGACCGTCGGGGCGTTGCTCGCCAGCGCCGGCGCGGCGCTTGCCGGCCTCGGACAGCCGGTGCCGTGGCAGTTAGGGCTTCAGGAATCGGCGTCGCCGATCATGGACGACGTTTCCTGGTTCAGCGACTTTCTGCTTTGGGTGATCAGCGCCATTACACTTTTCGTCCTCGTCCTGCTCGCGATCATCATTTTGCGTTTCAATGCGCGCGCCAATCCGGCGCCCTCGCGCACCACCCACAACACCCCGCTCGAGATCATCTGGACGATCGTGCCCGTGATCATCCTGGTGACGATCGCGGTGCCGTCGTTCCGCCTGCTGTTCGTTCAGCTCGAGGTGCCGAAACCGGACCTCACCCTCAAGGCGACCGGCAAGCAGTGGTACTGGAGCTACGGCTATCCCGACAACGGCAATTTCGAATTCGACTCGCAGCTGGTGGCCGACAAGGACCTCAAGCCCGGCCAGCCGCGTCTCCTGACCGTCGACAACGAGATGGTGGTGCCGGTGAACAAGGTCGTGCACGTGCTGGTGACCGGCGCCGACGTGATCCACTCCTTCACCGTGCCGTCGTTCGGCATCAGGATCGACGCCATTCCCGGGCGCCTCAACGACACCTGGTTCAAGGCGACCAAGGAGGGCATGTATTACGGCCAATGCTCGGAGCTGTGCGGCACCGACCACGCGTTCATGCCGATCGCCGTGCGCGTCGTCAGCGACGCCGATTTCGCGACCTGGCTGGCGACGGCGAAGAAGGAACACTCGGCCGGCGGCAGCACTGCGCCGGACCGGCTCGCGGCGGCCGCCGCGCCGGGGCGCTGACGATCTTGAGGCCGATGACGAGCAGCACGAGCACGCGCTACAGCGGGGACTAGACAATGAGCATGACGACACACGCGGCGCACGGCGACGACAATGGGCACGCGCTGCCGCATGGCTGGCGGCGCTACCTTTATTCGACGAACCACAAGGACATCGGCACGATGTACCTGGTGTTCGCGCTCATCGCCGGCCTGATCGGCGGCGTCTTCTCGATCCTGATCCGCGCCGAGCTGATGTTTCCCGGCCTGCAGCTTTTCCACCAGACCCACTATTTCGACGTCATCGTGACCGCGCACGGGTTGATCATGATCTTCTTCGTGATCATGCCGGCAATGATCGGCGGCTTCGGCAACTGGATGATCCCGCTGATGATCGGCGCGCCGGACATGGCGTTTCCGCGCATGAACAATATTTCGTTCTGGCTCTTGCCGGCGTCGTTCGCGCTGTTGCTGGCTTCGTTTTTCTTCGAGGGCGAGCCCGGCACCTTAGGCGCCGGAACCGGATGGACGATCTACGCGCCGCTTTCGACCTACGGCCATCCCGGCCCGGCGATGGATTTCGTGATCCTGTCGATCCACCTCGCCGGCGCCTCCTCGATCCTCGGCGCCATCAACTTCATCACCACGATCTTCAACATGCGCGCGCCGGGCATGACCATGCACAAGATGCCGCTGTTCGTGTGGTCGGAGCTAGTCACGGTGTTCCTGCTGCTGCTCGCCTTGCCGGTGCTCGCCGGCGCCATCACCATGCTGCTCACCGACAGGAATTTCGGCACCACCTTCTTCGATCCGCATGGCGGCGGCGATCCGCTGCTGTTCCAGCACCTGTTCTGGTTCTTCGGCCACCCCGAGGTCTACATTCTCATTCTGCCCGGCTTCGGCATGGTCAGCCAGATCGTCGCCACCTTCTCGAAGAAGCCGGTGTTCGGCTATCTCGGCATGGCCTACGCCATGGTGGCGATCGGCGGCATCGGCTTCATCGTCTGGGCGCACCACATGTACAACGTCGGCATGTCGGCGAGCGTGCAGGCCTATTTCATCGCCGCCACCATGGTGATCGCGGTGCCGACCGGGGTGAAGATCTTCTCCTGGATCGCCACCATGTGGGGCGGCTCGATCGAGTTCAAGACGCCGATGCTGTGGGCGGTCGGCTTCATCTTCCTGTTCACCATCGGCGGCGTCACCGGCGTGGTCTTGGCCAATGCCGGCGTCGACCGCGCCCTGCACGGCACCTACTACGTCGTGGCGCACTTCCACTACGTGCTCTCGCTCGGCGCCATCTTCGCCATCTTCGGCGGCTGGTATTATTGGTTCCCGAAGATGACCGGCTACATGTACAGCGAGCCGATCGGCAAGCTGCACTTCTGGCTCACCTTCATCGGCGTCAACGTCGCGTTCTTCCCGCAGCATTTCCTCGGCATGGCCGGCATGCCGCGCCGGATCGCCGACTATCCCGACGCCTATTCCGACTGGAATTTCATCTCCTCGATCGGCTCCTACATCTCCGGCTTCGGCACGGTGGTGTTCTTCTTCGGCGTCGCGCTCGCGTTCATGCGCAAGGAGCGGGCGGCCGCCAATCCCTGGGGCCCGGGCGCGACCACGCTCGAATGGACGCTGCCGTCGCCGCCGCCATTCCACCAATACGACACGCTGCCGCTGGTCCGATGAGCGTCACGCACGCACGCGCCGAGCCGAGCATCGCCGGCGTCGGCGACTACCTCGAACTGATGAAGCCGCGGGTGATGTCGCTCGTGGTGTTCACGGCGCTGGTCGGCCTCCTGATCGCGCCCGGTCACGTCCATCCGGTGATCGGGGCGACCGCGCTTCTGTGCATCGCGGTCGGCGCCGGCGCCGCCGGCGCGCTCAATATGTGGTACGACGCCGACATCGACGCGCGGATGGGGCGCACCGCGGCGCGGCCGATCCCGGCCGGGCGGCTCGCGCCCGGCGAGGCGCTCGCCTTCGGGCTCACGCTCGCGGTCGGCTCGGTGGTCGTGCTCGGCCTTCTCGTCAATGTCGTCGCGGCGGCGCTGCTCGCGGGGACGATCGCGTTCTACGTCGTGGTCTATACGATGTGGCTCAAGCGCCTGACGCCGCAGAACATCGTCATCGGCGGCGCCGCCGGAGCGCTGCCGCCGGCGATCGGCTGGGCCGCGGCGACCGGCAGTCTCGCCTTCGAGCCGGTGATCCTGTTCCTCATCATCTTCTTCTGGACGCCGCCGCATTTCTGGGCGCTGTCGCTTTTCCGCTGCGCCGATTATGCCCGCGCCGGAATCCCGATGCTGCCGGTCGTCGCGGGCGAGCGCGAGACGCGCCGGCAGATTCTCCTCTACGCGCTCATTCTGGCGCCGCTCGGCGCCGCGCCCTGGCTCCTCGGCTACGCCGGCGCGCGCTACGGCGTCGTCGCGCTCGTTGCCGGCGCGGCGATGATCGCGTTCGCTTTGCGCCTGCGCGCCGAAGCGCCGGACGCGACGGCGAACAAGCATGCCGCCAGCAAGCGCCTGTTCGGTTTCTCGATCCTCTATCTGTTCCTGCTGTTCGCGATGCTGCTCGTTGACCACACTGCCGCGGTGCTCGCCGGCCATCTCGCATGACGACGACGGACGCGATCATGACCGACGCCAATGACGGCGCCAAAGCAGAGCCGAAGCCGCAGCCCGGCATCAGGCTGACCGACGCGCAGCTGCGCGCCCGCCGCGCCCGCTCGATCGCCATTGCGCTCGCGCTCGGCGTGCTTGCCGTGCTGTTCTACATCGTGACCCTGGTGAAGGGGCCGGGCGTGCTGGTGCGGCCGCTGTGAATGCGTGAGATGAGATGCATCGTGAGCCGATGAGCGCAGCGAAGCCCAAAACCGCGACCGCCTCGCGCCGCGACCTTGCGGTTGCGTTCGCCTGCGGCGGCTGCGTCGCGGCGATGGTCGGCTTGTCGTTCGCGGCGGTGCCGCTCTATTCCTGGTTCTGCCGCACCACCGGCTATGGCGGCACCCCGCAGGTGGCGAAGGCGGCGCCGGCGCAGATCTCCGATCGCAAGATCACGGTGCGCTTCGATTCCAACGTCGCCGCCGGGCTGCCATGGCGGTTCGAGCCCGAGCGGCGCACCATCGAGGTGCGGCTCGGCGAGGTCGTGACCGTCTACTACAAGGTCGTCAATGAGGCGGCGCGGGTGACCGCGGGCCAGGCCGGCTACAATGTCAATCCGCCGACCGTCGGCATCTATTTCGAGAAGATCAACTGCTTCTGCTTCACCGAGCAGACCATGCAGCCCGGCGAGCAGCGCGACATGGCGGTGGTGTTCTACGTCGATCCGAAGCTCGCCCAGGACTCCGAACAGGACGGCACCAGACTGATCACGCTCTCCTACACCTTCTATCCGGCGCGCGTGCCGGAGCAGGCGGCGGTGGAGAACGCGGCACCCGGCGCGCCGGGGCGCATTTGACCGAGGCAATCAAAACGGCGCGCACGGCGACTGTGGTCGCGCCAAGGTGGAGATGATGACGATGGCTACCGCTGCCCACGCCAAACCGCACCACGACTACCACCTGGTCAATCCCAGCCCATGGCCGGCGGTCGGCGCGGCGTCCGCCTTCGTCACCGCCGTCGGCCTGATCCTGTGGATGCACAACAGCGTCGCCTACGCCCCGATCGTGTTCGGCGCCGGCGCCATCGGCATCGCCTACACCATGATCGGCTGGTGGCGCGACGTCATCTTCGAAGCCGAGGTCGAGAACGACCACACCCGCGTGGTGCAGATCTCGCACCGCTACGGCATGATCCTGTTCATCGCCTCCGAGGTGATGTTCTTCGTCGCCTGGTTCTGGGCCTATTTCAACACCGCGCTGTTTCCCGACGAGCTCAAGGACGTGGCGCGGATGGCCTATACCGGCGGCGTGTGGCCGCCGAAGAGCGTCGAGACCTTCGACCCGTGGCACTTCCCGCTGCTCAACACCCTCATCCTGCTCACCTCCGGCACGACCGTCACCTGGGCGCACCACGCGCTCCTTGAGAACAACCGCAAGGGACTGATCTGGGGCCTCGTCTGCACCATCGTGCTCGGCATCAGCTTCACCTGTGTGCAGGCGTGGGAATATGGCCACGCCGCGTTCCACTATTCCGGCAACATCTACGGCGCCACCTTCTTCATGGCGACCGGCTTCCACGGCGCCCATGTGATCATCGGCACGATCTTTCTCATCGTCTGCCTGTTCCGGGCGATGGCCGGACAGTTCAAGCCGACCCAGCATCTCGGCTTCGAGTTCGCCGCCTGGTACTGGCACTTCGTCGACGTGGTGTGGCTGTTCCTGTTCGCCTGCATCTATGTCTGGGGCAGCGGCGCGCACGCGGCGGAGTAACGGCATCCCCCTCCCCGTAGGCAGGGAGAGGGTTGGGGGTGAGGCTGCAAGGCATCCCCCTCACCCGGATCGCTGCGCGATCCGACCTCTCCCCGCGCGCGGGGAGAGGTGAAGCTCACCCGCTTGCGCCGGGACGAGCGGCTTGCGACATCGGGATCATGGAAAGACGCATCACAACGCTGTCGGGAGCGATCCGCGCCGGATTGGCGTGCGCCTGTCCGCGCTGCGGCGAGGGCAAGCTATTCCAAGGATTTCTGACGGTGCGGCCGCGCTGCGAGGTTTGCGGCCTCGACTATAGCTTCGCCGATTCCGGCGACGGGCCGGCGGTGTTCATCATGTTCCTCGCCGGCTTCGTCGTGGTCGGCGCCGCGCTCATCACCGAGATCGCGTATCAGCCGCCATTCTGGGTGCACGCGGCATTGTGGCTGCCGCTCATTCTCCTCGTCACGCTCGGGCCGCTGCGGCCGATGAAGGGACTGATGATCGCGCTGCAATACCATCATCAGGCCGCGGAAACCCGTTTCGGCGGAGAGCACTGAACGTGCCGGCCGCGGCGCGGCGCACCTGGCTCGGCCTCCTCGTCCCGGCGCTGCTGGTGTTTGCCGTCCTGATCGGGCTCGGCACCTGGCAGCTCGAGCGCAAAACCTGGAAGGAAGGCTTGATCGCGGCGCTTGATGAGCGCATCGCCGCCGCGCCCGCGGCGCTGCCCGCGCCCGCCGCCTGGCCGCGGCTCGATGAGGCGAGCGAGGAATATCGCCGCGTCACCTTCAGCGCCACCTTCGATCACGGCGAGGAAGCGCTCGTCTACGCCGCGCCCTCGGCGTTCCGCCCCGACGCGTCCGGGCCGGGCTATTGGGTGTTCACA
>Ga0335081_10010567_pt1 | contig 14924 bp, 10 predicted proteins | sample Lox_Sample_35_FD_206713 | JGI IMG/M metagenome (GOLD analysis project Ga0335081, IMG submission 206713) | Soil microbial communities from Loxahatchee National Wildlife Refuge, Florida, United States - Lox_Sample_3.5 | ecosystem: Environmental > Terrestrial > Soil > Wetlands | place: USA...
CCGCGAACCCTCAGTCCTGCATCTATTCGAGTGGCGACCTGTGGCCGCATGCTTCAGAACGCTAAAGTCTTACCTACCGAGAAGGAACGCCGTGTGCGCTCCCCCACATCGCTGTTGACCACGGCGACTCATGTTCCACAAGTACGATGTCCATGCTCACCGTGTTGTCGTAGCTGTGCGTGGGTCGCTCGGTGAGGCGGCAGACCCCCGCGCCGGCCATCAGTGTCGGAGGATGTCAAAGCCACTTCTCCACTTCCAGCGCTGCTTGGCGTCGCAGTGGGCTCAGCGCTCCGCCCTCCGAGCTCGCGTGCTTTGGGTCGACCCCGCGCCACCCCGCTCCCGCGCCGCACGCATGGTGGAGCGATCATGTTCGGACGGGGCACATTCACCCGCGTCCCGCATCCGAATGGGATAGCCACAGCGTCACGCCAACCAGCGCGATACCGGCTGCGACCCATAGCAACTCGATGGCTGACCGGGGCGCCACCGTCAAGACCTCCTCGAAGAAGGTCACGATCATGATGATGAGGATGACCTTGCCGAGTCGGTCTTTCAGGTCATCGAGGTCGCGCACCACGAAGGGGTTCGCCCTTGTGCGCGAGACCCCGGCCGGTTCAAGGGGTATCACGAATAGTCCGAAGAAGCCCACGGCGAAGACAAGCAGGAACATCGCGAGGAGGTATCCATCCACGATCTCGACCACATGGACGATGGTTTCGCCGTGCAGCATCTTGCGCGAGGCTGCGTCGAGTGACGGATCGGTGTATGGCCGCAGATGCAAGACCAGATAGATCGCGTCGGTAGTCGCGAGGTAGAACACCACCAGCGAAGCAACCGCGCTCCCCAGAACCGCCACGAGCACGACAAGGCGAGTCGACCACACCGCGCGGGCCAACGCTGGCTGAGCTCCGCGGGAGGCGTCCTGCCCCGCGGCGGGAATGTCGCTCGGCGAAACGGGGTCGGTCATTTTGAAAGCATAGTCCACGAGCGGTTCAGGGCTGGCCGCTTCCGGGGCGGCCTCGTCGGCAATGCTCGAGGGCCCCCTGGCCATTCGCAATGGCCCCTGCCGCGACATGCCTCAGACGAATCGATCGCCGCGCCTTCGAGCGAACGCGCGCAAGAACCTGGATTCTCCCCGGTGGCGTTGGAATCTGGCGCTCCTCTCCGGGCGATTCCGAATCGTGCGGTCACGGAAGGATCGACCCGCCAACACCTCGATCGTCGATCGTCATGCTCGCCGGGCGGACTGGAGTACAAGCGCCACGTCCCGCCTGCGACTGACCATTTCCTACCTGTCCGGTCTACCGATGGACGCCCGATCGAGGCCTTCAATTCGTGCCGCGCGGGTACACGGTTCGGTGAAGCTCCTCCATCGGGCCCTTGCGTGATCCCCAACGGATCGGATCCGGCCGGGAAGGCCACCTGGCGCCTTCTGGCCGCAATGCCCTCTCATCAGCACGAACGAGACGTTCTCCGGCGACGCAACGTTCCCCCCGGAGCGAACCAAGAGAGTCTGGTTCTGCTCGCCTATGAATCGATACAATCGCTTCTTTGCGCCGACCCACCGACAGTTCGTTTCCATTGCAAGCGCCAAGGACAAGGCGTCCATTCCGTCGATGGCGACACGATGAGGACAGGGCACGCGCACAGACATCAGGAGACCAGCATGAACCAGGGACAAATTCTCTCACGCACCGACGGGCCGGTGCGCATTCTCACCATTGACCGACCAGAGAAACGAAACGCCCTCACAATCGCCATGTATGAGTCGCTCATTGAGGAACTCCGGAAGGTGGACGCCGAGGATGGCATCCGCGTCGTGCTCCTCACGGGCCAGGGCGATGCCTTCACGGCTGGGAACGACCTCGGGGACTTCCTCCACGACCCGCCCGCGGGTGAGGACAGCGCCGTTGTCAAGCTCCTGTTCCAACTCGTCGATCTTCAAAAGCCGCTCGTCGCCGCGGTCGATGGGCCCGCCATCGGGATCGGGACGACGCTGCTCCTCCACGCAGACTACGTGCTGGCCTCGACGCGGGCCCGCTTTCAGTTTCCCTTCGTGCAGCTCGGGATCACGCCCGAGGGCGGGTCGACCCTCCTCCTGCCGCTGCTCGTGGGAATGGCGCGTGCCTCCGAATGGCTCCTCTTCGGAGATTCGTTTGACGCCGCGGCAGCGAAGGAGGCACGGTTCGTGAACGCTGTTGTACCCTCGGAGGAACTGGCGACCGCCGCGCTCGCTCGCTCCCGCTCTCTCGCCAACAGACCGTTCTCCGCCGTTCTCGCGACGAAGCACCTTCTGCGCGCACCACTCAGGGAACGGGTGAAGGATGCTCTCCGGCGCGAAGGGCAACAGTTCATCGAGCGCGTTCGATCGCCCGAGGCGGTCGCTGCATTCAGGGCGTTTCTTGAGAGAGGAGCGCACAAACCTTAGGCCGGCTCCGGCAGAGGTTGGGCGCAATGGTGCATTGCACCGAAGGAATTCGCGCCAGGGCTGGTTCATGTTGTGGACCAAGAGCCTTCCCGCAATTCTTCAGCCTGCGAGAGGAAGCGACCTGGTCGGCGATGATCGGGGAGGATGCGCCAGTGTCACGGAGACCGGCGGCGACCTTCCGCGTGGGGTGCCGCCTTGCCCACCGATTGCACTGCCGCCTCGCTTACCCCGAACCGCGTGGCAGCCGACGCGCAGCCGTGTTGGCCGCCCCCTCCAACGTCGCTTCTATTGTCCCCAAGTCATGGCGCGCCCTCGCTGGAGACAGGCTCTCCGACTGTTGCGCGCTCTCTTGCTCATTCACCGGCCCCATCCGAGCGCGGCTCCACCGCCGTCGCCCCGCTGTCCGGTCACTCAGACCGGGTCGTGGAGGGAAGCTGAACTGCCAGCCCCTGCTGGGACTTGGCCCTTCCCGACGTCATCTCCGCAAGTCTTTCCCAAGATGCTTGAGCCCTGATCCCGGTAGGTCGCATGGTGCACTTACCTGTTTCTTCCCTTACGTCGTCGGCCTACTCCCTCGCCGGCCCAGCGCTCTGGGCACTTCGGGTCGCCGCTGCAGCTCCTCGCCCGCGTAGTGGAGGACGAAGAAGTCCCACTTCAACGCGTCGTTGTCGTCTGGCAGGCGATTGCAGTCGCGGTCAGCCGGGTCGTCGCCTTCCTGGCAAGGCCGAGAAGCTCTTGGCGTCCCTTGACGATGGCATACGGCTCCAGTCCGGTTACCTCAGCCACAATGCGATCACCGTCGATTCTCATCGGCTGAGTACCAAGAGACACAACCCGCCACAACCTCGGGCGAGCCGGCCGGCACCCTCCGCTCCTTGTGTTCTACGGCATCCGACACGCCCGGAAAACCGCCGTTCCTCCCGACACCTGAAGACGCGGGCTTCCCGGTGGCGATCCGGTGAGCTCCCATCCCAAGATGCGGCCCTCATCCGCAACGCGGAACTGGTCCGGGCTGCACCTGACCGCTGGCTTCGTCCAACACGCGTCCCGGCCTTGGCGCGCGGGGCCATGCTGGCCATCCAGGTCACTCCTTGGCCGCTCTGAAGGCTAGCAGATAGCCGTTTGGCGAGTGATCGTTGATCGAGTATGGCAGCTTGATCGAAGCCAGCGCCGGGAACTGCTTGAAGACGAAGGCTGCCGCGCCAATCGGGAGGGTGAATAGGATAGTGGGGGCCTGGCGCACTGCCTTCTCCCGCGGCACCCAGCCGTTCACGGAACCAGCGTACTCGCTCCCCGAGTGCTTGAAGATGCCAGCCGTCACAGGCGGCATCGTGGGGACGATGTCGTTCTCATAGATGTGCCGGAACAGCAGGCTCCCGAATCGCTCATCGCAACTCCGAGCGAACTCCTTGTCGCCGACCATCGGCTGGCCATACGTGTAGATGCCACCGATCGCCCGACGCCAGCGGGCGTAGCGCTCGTCCGCGAAGATGGCGGCGGCAGCGATCACGGCCATCGCAGCGCCGAGGCTGTGCCCCGTGATGAACAGCGCGGTGAGACGGTCGCCGTGCTTGCCATCGAACGCCTGTGAAATCCGGTCGTCGATGTCGTTCCAGAGCGCTTGCAGGTTCCGGTAAAACCCACCGTGAACGTGGCCCAACGACAGCAAATCCCGGACCTCGACGTTCGCGTCGGCCAGAAAGCTGATCGCATTAGCGGGCTCGGTCCCCCGGAACGAGAGCACGCCGACGTGGCCGCTCTTGACGAAGAAAGCGGTCGCGACTACCAGCATCGCGTCGTTTCGAAGCGAGATCTGGTGACACGTGTCGCGCTTCCCGATGATGCCGCGGTGCAAGAGCTCGTCCGCGAGCGTCTGACCGTCGGAGTACGACCAGCTCGCAATCTCCGCGAGGATCTCCGCGACATCGCGGCGATACCGCACGCTCTCGCCAGGGATGGTGACCAGGCCCTCGGGCGACGCCAGGTTGCGCAAGCGGCATTTCTCGCCGCGGATGAGGTTTCGATCCTCGGCGTGCGCGGGCATGAACTCGCAGCGAACCTTCCCGATCGGCGAAACTCCTCTCAGAGACATGAGGAGCGCGTCCACCAGGTCCTGAGGCAAGCGCGGCCCCAGCCCCTCCTCATGGGTCATTGCTTCACCGTAGCCCGACTTCTGCGGCGAAGCGACCGGGTCAGGCGTCGACACAAGAGACGTATTCTCTGGGTTTGTCATGGCGGTAACCGGTACCAGAACGGGAACGATCTAGCATAGCGTACTCGGGGTCCTTCGCTCGGAGCGCTCTATACGTAGCGTACGGCCTGCCCCAGATCGGGGAGGCAACGGCCAGTGCACCTGAACAGCACGCGCACATTCCCGAGCAGCCCCCTTTTCTGGCGACACCCAAGAACTAGCCAAGAGCGACCAACCCATGATCGGACTGCGGTTTCGCGCCCGGGAACGCCAGAGCGGCCCCCCGAGCATCGAGCGAGTCCTCTACCACGAAGCGCGCCAAGAAGGCGCTGTACAGATCCCTGCACTTCACCCGCCGGGAAGCCCGCGCCTTCAGACGTCGATAGAACTCGAGGTGAAGCCAGACCACGTGCACGCGCTTGTGGAGGTCCATCCGCAGTATGGCATCCATCGGCTCGTGAAGACCATGAAGGGGAGGAGCTCCCGCGCGCTTCGCGCCGAGTTCCCGTGACTGAAGAGCTGCCTTGAGTGGCCCTCGTGCCCGCCGCCCAGCCTGTCTGGACCCTATCCGGGTGTCACGCGGGCCGCCGCTGAGCGCGAACCATGCCGCCGCTCTCGGCCGAGCGCGGCAAGCTGTCCTATCGGCCTGCGCCTTGCCTATTCGACGGCCGTGCAGCCGGATGCGCCACAGGTGCTGCTCTCGGGCGGCCCCTCGGCCTGGGCGCCAGCCCGGCGATCTACCGCCTGGCCGCACTCGGGAAGCTTGACACGGTCCGTCACATCGCCGCGAGGGCACTGCGCACGCGCGCTCGAGGAACATCGAAAACCAACCCCGACGGGTCTCCTTCACGCGTGGGGCAGGTGCGGGGGCACCGCGAGGAGTAGGGACCCCGTTATGGCTCCCGCCGTGCTTCGCGGCCAGGCGGCCGCTGTCTCGCTGTCGATACTCGCTGCACTCGCTCTCACGGTGAACGCGATGATCACCGTGGTCGATGTGAGACGGATTGCCGAAGCAAACGCCTGGGTGAACCACACGCACGAGGTCCTGGGCACGCTGCAGGCAGTCAGGTCGAGCTTGCTGGAAGCTGAGACGAGCCAGCGCGGCTTCATCATCACGGGCGACGGGGCATACCTGGCACCGTACCGGGCGGGCGTCGCCGCCGTTGGCAAGCACCTGGAACACCTCGGTCACTTGACCCGAGACAACCCCGCCCAGCAGCGGCGCATGTCAGTCATGAAGCCCGTGATAGCAGAGCGGCTCGCGTCGCTGGAAAGCAACATCGCTCTCAGGCAGGGTGAGCCGGGCGGGTTCGATGCGGCTCGCATCTCCATTCTCGCCCGCGATGGCAAGCGAACGATGAACGATCTGCGGGCCATGGTCGACGATATGGTCTCGCACGAAGAACGGCTTCTCGGCGAACGAGTGCACGCGTCTGCGGAGGCGTCGCGCGTCGCCATCATCGCGACCTTGCTCGGACTCGGGGCGAGCCTCGCCCTGGTGGCTGCCGCCGTCGGTTCGTTCCGAAGCCGCGCGAGAGAGCGCGAGCGCGCTGCCGCCCACCTCTACGAGGAGAAGGAGCGGTTCCGCACCACGTTGACCAGCATCGGCGACGCGATCATCGTCACCGAAGGCAAGGGTCGCGTCACGATGATGAACCATACGGCGGCCTCGGTGACGGGCTGGAACGATGACGCCATTGGGAGACCACTCGACGAGGTATTCCATATCGTCAACGAGCACACGCGGCTCACCGTGGAGCACCCTGTCGCCAAAGTGCTCCGCGAGGAAAAGACGGTGGGACTCGCGAACCACACCGTCGTCATCCGCCGCGACGGGACCGAAGTGCCCATCGACGACAGCGCGGCTCCCGTGCGCGGCCCGGACGGCCGCGTTGCCGGAGTCGTGCTCGTCTTCCGCGACATCCGGGAGCGCCGCGAGGCGGAGCGCGAACTCCAGCGGCGTGCTGACCTGCTCAAGGAACAGAATCGACGCAAGGACGAGTTCCTCGCCATCCTCTCGCACGAGCTGCGCAACCCGCTCGCGCCCATTCGCAACGCCGTCGTGCTCTTGAAGAAGGCATCCACACCCGCACTCGGCGAAAAGGGCCGGCGCTACGTCAGTGTCATCGACCGTCAGGTCGAGCAGATGACGCGGCTCGTGAACGACCTGCTCGACATCTCGCGCATCGCGGAGGGGAAGATCCATCTCAACAAGGAGCCGCTCAGCTTGCGGGACGCCGTACGACGCACGGTGGAGGACCATCGAAGTCTCTTCCAGAGCAAGGAGATCGCAGTGGAGGTCCACGACTCGGACGGGCCGGTGTGGGTCGAGGCCGACGCCACCAGGCTCGTCCAAGTCGTCGGCAACATCATTCAGAACGCAGTGAAGTTCAGTAGCCCCGGGGGGCGCGTTCTCGTGCGGGTGACCACTGAAGCGGACCGCGCAGTCCTGCGCATCCGTGACGATGGCGTGGGCATGGACGAGGCGACCCTCGGGAGGCTCTTCCAGCCCTTCATGCAGGCCGAGAGCACTCTGGCGCATGCCGGGGGTGGTCTGGGGCTTGGGCTCGCTCTCGCCAAGAAGCTCGTCGAGCTTCACGACGGGACCGTCGACGCGTCGAGCGAGGGCATCGGCAGGGGCTCGGAGTTCGTCGTGACTCTCCCGGCGGCACAGCACATCGGACGGCAGCCCGCGACCACACGGGCGCCTGCCCGTGTGCCCCTTGGTATCCTGATCATCGAAGACAACGAGGACGCCGCCGAGATGCTGCGCGACGTGCTCGAACGGGACGGCCATCAGGTCTTCGTCGCCCATGATGGTCGAGAGGGCGTGGACGTGGCCCTCGAACGAGAGCCTGACGTGGTGCTCTGCGACATCGGACTGCCGGGCATGGATGGATACGAGGTGGCGATGCGACTTCGCGCAGCCGGGTTGCGGGCGCACCTCGTGGCGCTCACCGGCTACGCCACCCCGGATGACGCCGATCGAGCCCACTGGGCAGGGTTCGACGACCACCTCGGCAAGCCTCCCGACCCCGAGAAACTCGCGGACGCGCTGGCAAGCGCGTCGGAGCCGCGGGAACCAGACCCAACCGCCCCATATCTGCAATGAGGGGCCCCGACGGGGTGAAGCCGTCGTTGGGTCGCTCCAGGTGCTGGGCCAGCGCCGACAGGGTGCCGCTCGCTCGTCTGGCGATGAACTCCGCCAGCTAGCGGTTTGGTCCAGGAGCAACCACGTCCTCGCGGTGCCAGCCAGCATGTCGAGGCTCTCAGGGGGGAGCACCGTCGCGCTCCCTCCTTGAGCGCCCTGAACTGGCGCTTGTGCCCGCCGGGTGCCGCGGCCGCCTCCTCGCACCGAAAGTGAGTCCGCTCCAGGAAGCGCAGCGGCTCCCAGACGGAACCGGGGTTGGCGGCGCGCAGACGCCCCAGTTCCGAGAATATTTGCCTCGCCGTGCACCGTCGCGATGCCTGCATTTGCGCCGAGCGCTCAGGCCACCGTTCCTCTCGGCACCTGAAGGCGCGTTTCCAATGACCTTCCTCCTGAGGAGGCGTGCTCACGGGACACACCGATCACATCACGCTTCCGGGTCCCGCATCCCCTCTTCGAGATCCGGGTCGGGCGCTTCCGGCGGCGGCCGTTCCTCCTCGGGCACGTGCTCCAGATTGACGCGAACGCGCGTCCACATCGCGTACCGACCGCGCATGGAATCGACGAGCACATCCTGGGGCAACAGCCGCACGGCTGCGCCCGAGTATCGCGCCTTCCAGCGCTCGAGTCCTGCCAGGGCGTCGTCCTTCCGCGCCGCGCGCGCAACCACGACCACGGGAGAGCTTCCCCGGCGCCCCGACCTCTTCTTCTTCGATGGTGGCACTCGCGCCGGCTCGTCATCACCCTTGGCGTAGTGCGGCGGCCAGGGCGCGTCGACCAGACCGTCCGCGCGCTGGCGCTCGGCCAGCTCGAGAAGCGACGCGAGGGAGCCGACAGAGCCGTCGATGCCGCCACCCGCGTCTCCCAACTCAGCAAGGCGGGCCGGCATCGAGCGCAACGTGAAATCAGCCGGATCGCACAGAGGCAGCTCCGCCCACGTGACCGGTGCGGAGACGCGGGCGTCCGGCGTGGGCCGCACCGAGTACGCCGACGCAACCGTGCGATCCTTGGCATTCTGGTTGTAATCGATGAACACGCCGTGCCGTTCCTCCTTCCACCACCGGCTGGTAGCGAGCCGCGGCACGCGCCGCTCGACGTCGCGAGCGAGTGCAAGCGCCGCACGACGCACCTCGGCAAAGCCCAAGACCGGCTCGATGCGCGCATACACGTGCATGCCTCGCGAACCGCTCGTCTTTGGCCATCCCGTGAGCCCATGCTCGGCCATCACCTCGCGGACGACTTGCGCCACGCGCACAACCTCGTTCCATTCCACTCCTGGCCCTGGATCGAGATCGATGCGGAACTCATCGGGATGATCGAGATCGCTGGCTCGTGCCGGATGGGGATCGAGATCGAGGCAGCCAAGGTTCACCACCCACGCCAGCTGGGCAGCGTCGCGCACGACGATCTCCTCTGCTGACCGGCCGGAAGGGAAACGCAGTTCGACGACGTCCACCCAGGACGGGCGGGAAGAGGGTGCTCGCTTCTGAAAGAAGAAATCTCCTTCTGCGCCGTCCACGTACCGTTTCAGGGCCATCGGTCGATCGCGGACGCCGCGGAGCACTCCCTCCGCCACCGCGAGGTAGTACTGCACGAGCTCGCGTTTGGCGATTCCTGCAGCACGGAAATAGATCTTGTCTGGATTCGAGATCGCCACCTCGCGTCCGGCAACCCGGATCAGTTCCTTCGCGGTCGCTGCCATGGCGTTCGGGACATGTCTTGCTTGGAAACTGTCCGGACCGCCACTCGGCTCGACCGGCGTGCTTGACCGGGAGCCGACGCAGCTGATCGTCGAGACAAGCCCGTTCGAGGCAGCTCGCCTGCCAGCTTACCGGCCGATCAGCCAGGCACCGAGCGGAACTCATCCGAAAGACCCCGGGAAGGCGCTTCCAAACGTCGAGAGGAGCGGTGCTGGAAAGGTCCGTTTCCGGCAACCGGTGCTACCACACGTGCGCGAGTAGCATGAGCCTCACGCGGTAAATCCCCGACCCGAAGTGCTCGCGTCGGAGCGGGACGGATCGCCGCCGAAGAAACGCGAAGGCGGTCGCGAGGCCGCAGACGGAGCGCGAACGATCGGGGCCCACTTCCCTAAGGCATCGCAAAAAAATAAACGCTTCATCTCAAGACGCGTTCCTGCCATGTTGGACAAGTGGCAGCGAGGCGACCGAGAGCCGCCCAGCCGCGGCGCCGCGCCAGGAAGAGGCGGGGATGGCTGGAGCGCGCTACCATGCTTTCGTACATGGGGCGCGAGGCAGAGATACGGCGGAAGTGGAAAGCCGTGGGCCGTGAGCTCAGCGAGCGTGAGGCGCGTCTGTGGGCTGGCGCCGAGGCGAAAACGATTGGCCAGGGAGGTGTTTCCCTTGTTTCGCGTGCCACCGGGTTGGCGCGCTCAACCGTTCATCGTGGCGTGCGCGAGTTGGAAGACGGTCGCGAATTACCTGCCGGCCGTTCGCGCCGTGCGGGTGGCGGCCGCAAACGATGTTCTGTTGCCCAGGGCGGCATCCGTGCGGCACTGGATGCCCTTGTCGACCCCAGCACCCGCGGCGACCCCATGTGTCCGCTGCGCTGGTGCTCCAAGAGCACGGCACACTTGGCCGAAGCTTTGGGGAGCAAGGGGTTCGAGATCAGCCCGCCAACCGTGGCGCGGCTCCTCAGGGAATCTGGGTACACCCTGCAGCGCACCCGCAAAACGAGGGAAGGAACCGACCACCCCGACCGGGATGCGCAGTTCAAGCGGATTTGCCAACTGGTTCGTGAATACCAGGCGAGTGATCAGCCGGTTGTATCGGTAGACACGAAGAAGAAGGAGCTGATCGGCGACTTCGCGAACTCGGGACAAGAGTGGCAACCTCAAGGCCGCCCTGAGGAAGTCCGTACCCATGACTTCATCGACAAAACTCTCGGCAAGGTCATCCCGTATGGGATCTACGACGTCGCTCGCAACGAGGGTTTTGTGAATGTGGGCGTGACGCATGATACCCCGGAGTTCGCGGTGGCAGCCCTGCGGCGATGGTGGTCCGAAATAGGTCGCGCGACGTATCCGAAAGCCGCAAAACTGCTGGTCACGGCCGACTGCGGTGGCAGCAATGGGCACCGGGTACGAGCGTGGAAAGCCGAGCTTCACCGATTCGCGTCAGACGCCGGACTGACGATCCGTGTAGCGCACTTCCCTCCGGGGACGAGCAAGTGGAACAAAATCGAGCACCGGCTTTTCTGCCACATAACGCACAACTGGCGGGGTCGGCCGCTAGTCTCGCGCGAAGTCGTCGTTAGCCTCGTCGGGTCCACTACGACAAGCTCTGGCCTGCGCGTCCGGGCTGTGCTCGACGACCGCAAATATGAGACTGGCGTGAAGGTCTCAGACCAGGAGTTCGCAGCGATTGCGATTGAACGCGATGCCTTCCATGGAGACTGGAACTACGTAATCACTCCTTGTTGAGATGGAGCGGTTATTTTTTTGCGACGCCTTAGTGGCAGCCGCCCGGGAAACGTGAGTCCCTATCAGCGGTTGATAGGGACGCGCTTCGAGAGGCTTGTGCGCAGGTGGTGGCGCCGCGTCCGGGACGGTGGCGGAATGCCCAACTGTTTCAGCTCTCGACGCGGCTTGGCTCGGTGGGACCTGCCGGAGCCCCGAGTCTGTCCAGGGTGCCGCGCAATGCCCGGTCACCTGGTCTGTATCCTCAGGCCGTGACCCATTCTCGGAGCACCCGATCGATCTGCTCCTCGGAGAGGCTACCCTTATCGGCCATCTCCTTGATGCGGAGCGTGATGGCCTTGAGCTCGGCTTCGCCGAAGGTGATGCCGATCTCCCGGGCACGGTAGCCGATGGCGTGCTTGCCGGTAAGGCGGCTGCCCACGATCAGGCGCCGCGAGAGGCCGAATGCCTCGGGCGGGATGATCTCGTACGATCCCGGGTTGACGGTCATGGCCTTGAGGTGCATGCCCGCTTTGTGGGAGTAGGCGGTCTCCCCGGTCAGGAAGTTGTTGAACGGAATGTCGATTCCGACCACCTTCCCGACCAGCCGTTCCAGCTCGCGGAGCTGACCGAGATGGTACCGTTGGGCGACGCCCTGCGGGTCGAGCGAGTACAGGCGCGCGATGAAGCCCCCGAGAGGCGTGATGCCAACCCTCTCGCCGATGCCGAGGATTGAGACATCGACGTGCGTCGCGCCGGCCGCGACTGCTTCGTGCGCGTTGGCAATGGCGCATCCGGTGTCGTTGTGTCCGTGAAACCCGATGTCACACTTCACGACCCGGCGCACCTCCCGCACCGCGGCGAACACCTGGCGCGGGGTGGCGATGCCGACCGTATCTGCGAGGCCGACGCGGTGGACGCCGAGGCTCGAGGCGGCTCGGTATGTGGCGAGGAGGTCCGATTCCTCCGTGCGGAAGGAGTCCTCAGCGCTGAAGCGCACCTCCAGCCCTGCCCTGCGGGCGAGCTCGATGGGCGGGCCCATGGCGTCAATGATCTGCTGGATGCTCTTGCCATGCGAGGACTCGCGCAGGATTCGGCTGGTTCCAAAGAGAAGGCCAATGCCGCGAACGCCGGTGTCGATGGCGGCGCGGACGTCGTCCACTGCGCAGCGGGAGTGGGTGATGACGCGCGCCCCGAGCCCTAGCTTGACGATCTGCGCGAGGTCCCGCTGGGATTGCGGGGAGGCAGCCGGAGAAGTGAGCTCGATGTAGTCGATCCCGAAGCCGTCGAGAGCGCGCGCGATCTCCAGCTTGTCCTGCGTGCGGAAGTTGGACTTGGCAAACTGCTCGCCTTCTCGCAGGGTCGAGTCGACGATGCGCACCGCGCGAGCAGCCATGGCGTCACTCATCGAAGAAGGCCCCAGGGGCGAGCCCGCTCCAGCTCGGCGATGCGACTGACAAGGCCTCCCGAGGTGGGGTCCGTGCGGAACCCGAACCGGCGCAGGTAGTCTGGCTGGTAGTAGCCGGTCTCGACACTCGCCACACCTTGCGCTCGCAGCCTGCGGAGAAACACGCGCATGAGGCCGTCCGAGACGCCAAACCCGCGGTGCTTGCGCGACACCACCAGCTTCTCCATGTGCACGCGGTCGGCCGCCAGGGCGCGATAGAATACGCCGCCCAGCACCGCGTCCGAGCTGTCGAGCGCGAGAAGAAACTCGTGTTCGGCAGTGAAGGTGACCGCCAGGTTGGCATCGTGGAAGATTTGGAGCAGTCGCGCCACCTCGCGCGGGCTCTTGGGCCCGCGCACCCAGTACCGGTTGCCGTCCTCGTCCCGCAAACCCATCACCACTTCGGTAGTGTGCCGGTCGCCTGCGGGCAGCGAGATGAGCCGAGCCTCGTCGGTCGGCGCGAGATAGGGATAGGTCATGCGAGCGAGAAAGTAGTCCTCTTCGGCAGTCGGCCGGATGGCGGCTCGGTTGGCGGCCACCTGTTCCTCCAGATCGAGCTCGCCGATGGGGACGCTGCGGGCACGTAGCATGAGGTGCTCGAGCGCGGAAACGAGTTCAGGCCGGCACGACGCGAAGACGGTCTCCCGAAAGAAGCGGATGCGCGTATCGGGCCAGGCCTGCTCGACCTGGGATAGCCGGTAGGTGCCCCACAGCTCCCCCAGCATCTTGCCCCTCGCCTCGACGGTCGCGGTCGGGTTCACCTCAAGCCAGCGCAGGTAGCGGCGGGCGGCGAAGTGGACCCGCAAGGGCGTGTGGCCGCGCTCGCGCAAGCGGTCGAGGAAAGCCACCGTCGAGCTGAGGTGCTGACCGTGGCGGATCGCTTCTTCGAGCAACGCCCTGGCCCTGGGCAGTCCCAGCGCTTCGACCACCGCCGAATGGACGATGTCCTCGGAGACCTGACCTCGCAGCTCGGGACGAGTCGCCTCGACCGCGTCGAGAAAGCACTTCTGAAAGCGATCGATGAGCTCGTCGAAGCGCTTGCACGGGGACCGGTCCGAAACCGATACCAGGCGAGTGCCGGAATGGTAGTCGTGCGAGGGCACGATGAAGGCTTGCGGCGAGGGCTGCCGCAGTGCCAGGCGCCGGCCGGTTCGGTCCCAGAAGGCGACATGGACAGATAGGGAAGACCAGGCCAGGAAGGGCCACAGCGCCTCCAGTCGTTTGGCCTCCGCGTGCTGCTCGAGCCGCTCGATCTGACGCCCTGCGGTGTCGCCCGGGAGGTACTCTTCCGTGAATATGCCATACTCTGGGTAGTAGCCACCGAAGGCCTCGACGAGCGCCGGGGGCGCGCCGGCCGCGAGGAGCCACGAGATCTCGTCCCGCAGCTCGGACGGGTGGGTGCCCGAGACGAGGTTGATGGCGAGATCGAAGGTCTCGCGGGCGCGGGTGTGGATGGAGAGCCGGTAGACCGAGTTACCATGGCGATGGCCGATCTGGCTCACGGTTGCGCCACCGGGCGGGACGTCGGCGAGTGACAGGAGCGCCCCGCGACCGAACAGGAACACGGACGCGCGCATGAGCGTCGTGTCGGCAATGGCGCGCAGCAACAGCTCGCGCTCTCGCTCGTCGATCCCTTCCTCAAAGGCAACGACGTCCTTCCATCCGTACTCCAGGCCGCTGCCGGGGTCGATGGCGAGGCGCAGATTGGGGCCGATCCAGTGGGAGAATGCGCGCCGCAGCCGATCGAGCTCTTCGCCAGCGCGCGCCGCCAATTCCTCGTCCTCATGGAGGGACAACCGGGCGAGGGGGACGCGCACGATTGGATAGAAGCGCGGGTGGGCGACGGCGTGGGCGGTCGCGAGCCGGGTCGCGCCCACCACGAGTCGCCGGTCCGAGGCGTCGCGAGCATTTTCGAGCGCATCGGGAGAAAACGAGGCGAGGAGTACATCCATCTCGGCATCGGACAGACCGCGCTCCCCGAGGTAGGCGAGGTCGTCGTCACGCAGTGGCATCGGTTCGAGGCGATCGAGGAACAGTCGAAGCGTGGCGAGCGTCTCTGCGGGCTCCTCGTTGGGCAGGATGGCGCGCAGAGCCGAGCGGCGAAGCTCTTCGTCGGGGGAATGGGCCGCCCGGCGCAAGAGGGCCCGGGACAGCGAGGCGTGCTCGGTACGCCGGCTCGCCGTTGCGCGCTCCAGGTGGGCTACCGCTTCCTGGGCCTCGGGCCCTGGACTGCGAAGCAGTACCGCTGCCTCGTGGAGCGTGCGGAAGGTGATCTCCTCGGGGGCAGTCGACTTG
>Ga0335081_10010569_pt1 | contig 14923 bp, 16 predicted proteins | sample Lox_Sample_35_FD_206713 | JGI IMG/M metagenome (GOLD analysis project Ga0335081, IMG submission 206713) | Soil microbial communities from Loxahatchee National Wildlife Refuge, Florida, United States - Lox_Sample_3.5 | ecosystem: Environmental > Terrestrial > Soil > Wetlands | place: USA...
GCGGTCGGCCGTCCCGCTCCTCAACCAGTTCCTGATCGCCTTCGAGCGGGGCCCGAGCGGCACGATTGCCCCTCAAAGTGCCCCTCAGGATGAGTGAAGGCCCTCCTCCCAGTGCGGGAAAAGGTCCTCTGAACTGCGGAGCCCCGTTACGGAATCGAACCGTAGACCTTCTCCTTACCATGGACGCCCGTCCCGTCTGGAAGGGTCGCGCTGGGTCGCGTCAGTGCAGTTCAGGGCGGTAGCGCTGTCTGGCTGGCACTGACGCGGTCCGGCGTTGACCGGGGCTGTTGTCACTTGGTTTGTCACTGGCTTTCCGGGCCTCACTACCGAAGGTGAGGTCTCGATGGGTGCTCGAATCGACGACGGCTTCATGACCGCGGAGTACGACGGTCGCGTGATCGCCACCGCACGGTACAGCTCGCACGCGTCGGCTGACGGCCAGGGCGCGTGGATCTTGTCCAGTCTTCCCCGCCGCTCGTTCACTCGCAACCAGGCGATCACGGCCATGGTCCTGGCGGAGCGGCTCGCCGCCGGGTACAGGGACGATGATCTGTTCGTCATCGGGTGGCATGAGGAGCTGGGCCTGTGACGGACCGGCTCATCCGGATCACCACCGCGCTGGCGGTGGTGGCCGTGGCTCTCGTTGCCGCGGTGATCTCGTACACCATTTCAGCCATGCCTGGCTGGACCGCGGCGGGGCGGAGGGGGACCTGATGGAGCTGAACGGCTGGTCCTCGCCGCAGATGCCTGAACTGTACGGCGGCAGCGGGCACGGCGCGCGGGCACGTCGGCACTACGACCTCATCATGAGAGACTGACCCACCGTATGGCGCATGGCGCGGGCGGTGGCTGCCGCCCGCGCCATGCAGCCAGGTCCCGGTCCGCGAACCTATATCCGGTGCCATGTCGGGTGATTGCATTGGGCCCGCACAAGGAAAGCTGCAACTAGCGGGTTCCGAGAAAAAGCCTCATACTCGGAAGCGAGATCGTCGCTGAGGAGTTGCCGTGACCATAGCCGTCGAGGAGAGGCGTCTCCGCAGCTTGTTCGAGCGGGTCGAGGCCGTCGAGGATGTTGCCAGGACGCTGGCTGAAGACGATGAGCGCCGGGCGAAGCTCCTGGCCGTGTCGGACAGTGTGCTGGCGGAGGAAGGCACGGTGCGGCCTGTCATCGCGGCCCGGCTGCTGGGGCTGAGCGAGAAGACGGTGCGCGCCTGGGCAGCTGCGGGCGTGCTGGTCGTTGCCCGGCGCTCGCCCCGGCTGCTGCTGGACATCCGCAGCGTGCATGCCGTCAGTCACCTGGTCAGCGAGCTGCGGGGCGCCGGGCAGGACCGGGATCTGCTGGACCAGGTGTGGCGGCGCCTGACCGATGCGGCGCTGCTGGATCGCGACGACCTGCGGGAGAGCCTGGACCAGATGCGCCGCGGTGCGGGGCGCGTGCTTCGTCCTCTTCCCCCGGATAGTACCCAAGGTAGCCGCTAGAGTCCGGTGAGTGCCCACCGAAGTTGTTGCCACGCCTCGCGCGGAGCAGCAGATAGCCGGGCTGGACCGCGTCCATGCCAGGGCATTCGGCGATTTCCTGGATGACCTTGCCGCTCGGGGCTGCAGGGCGCTCGGCTACCGGCTGAGCGGCTCTACGCCCGTGGACCGCATGTGCGTCAAGCACCTGCGAGATAATTTCAGGGTGGTCGTCGCGTTCGAGGCACCGCATCGGGCCTGGATACTCCTGGTCGGCCGCCACGACGACCAGGATCCGGTTCTCAATGTCTACGCTGAGCTGTACCGCCTGCTCGGCGTAGACCCGCAGGACGGAGCGGGCCGGGACAAGCCTCCGTGCTGCGACGAGGACACCGATCTGCCGCCTGTCCTCGGCGCTGCCGTCGATGAGTTCACCGAGCGTGCGTCAAAGGTACGCAGATCAAGGCGCCAGCCAGCCTAACGGCGGCGTGCCAGGCACCCTCTTGTGTCAGGGGTGCCCCGTGGGACGTAAGAGTCCACAGTGGCGGCGCAGGAGTTGTCAGCGTCGTGGCCCATGCAAGACCCGGCTAGGACATGCGGGACTGGTGCCTGGGCTGCGTCATCTGGGTCGCCGACCGGGGGTTCTCCTCCCGGGCCAACCGGAAGTTCCTGCAGCAAGGCGGCGGCGCCTACATCATCGGTGAGAAGCTGCGGTCCGGGTCGGCCGAGGCGCAGGCCGCGCTGTCGCGGCAGGGCCGCTACAAGACCGTCACCGGGAACCTGCAGGTCAAGGAAGTCTGGCTCCCGGATGTGGGCGACCGGTTCATCATCTGCTTCAACCCGGACCAGGCCGTCCGCGACGCCGCCGTCCGCGCGAAGATGATCACCGCACTGGAAGCGATGACCGCCGGGTCTGACCAGCTCAGCGTGACGAGGCGGGCCGAGCTGCGCGGGAGGATCTCCACGATGCCGGGGCCGAACCGGTTCCTACGCGTCACCCCCGGCGGCCTGCTCCGCACCGACAAGGCCAAGGAGAAGGCCGAGGAGAAGGCCGAGGAGAACCTCGACGGCAAGTACCTGCTGCGCAGCGCCGACCCGGCGATGAGCGCCGAGGACATCGCCGCCGACTACAAGCAGCTCCTCGAAGTCGAGCGCGGCTGGCGCGACATGAAATCCGTCCTGGACCTGCGCCCGGTCTACCACCGGCTCGAAGAGCGCATCCGCGCCCACGTCATCCTCTGCTGGCTCGCCCTCCTGCTCGTCCGCGTCGGCGAGAACCAGGCCGGGCAGATCTGGCCCGCCCTGCGCCGCGAGCTGCAGCGCATCGCCATCGGCACCTTCACCGGCCCGGCCGGCACCTTCCGCCAGCGCACCGACATCCCCAGGACGGCGCTGTTTCCGGCGGCCTGCCGTCCCTTGGCCCACGCAAGTAGCCTTTGCTTCCTCTAGACTTCCTCCGCAAGTAGGTAATAGCCCTCGGCGGGACGAACAATTACCCTCCTTAAGGCGGCCGACGAAGAATGATCGCTGGCGGCCACGAAAAATACGGGTATGCAGCCACGCTCAGCGTCACATCTCACATGCATTCTGCGGCACGATCACGTCCTGCCGCACCGATGTGCGCGCAATGGGTCACTGTCTCTATCCCGGCTAGCGCGTCATGCCGCGCAAGGAATTCCAGGCGTGGCCGGATGACCTCATCCGCAAGTCGTCACATTCTTTTCCGGACGCAGAACGTCGCTGTCCCCGATAGGTCAGTTACCCGTGCACTAGAGTGACATCCAGCGTCCCCCGAAGGGACATGGCTGCTGGCGTCGTCGGGATGTATTCATCTGCCGCGATGAGGTAGTCCGGGACTACTGGTTTAGTGTCAATCGAGTTTGGTCAGCGGAAGCAGCCCGGTTCTCGGCTTCGGCCCAACCTCCGGCAACATTGCGAGCAGCCGAGTTCAACCTCACAAGGTTTGCTATGCACGAAGATTGCCAACGCTTCCAATGGCGTGCGATCCCTCTTCTCTTCTGGTTAGACGGCCATTCAGGAGAGCTTCGATGCTCAGCAGGCGGGCGGCGAGTCCCGGTGCTTGCCGACGCAGTGTCCCTATATCGTTCAGCATGGTGCCCCAGAGCACTGCGCGGCTCATCTCCATCCAGGTCAAAGAATCTGCGGCTGCGTTCGCGGAGATGCTCCACGCGGTCACCTCACCGGCCAGACCCTGGATGCGCACCAGATTCTCTTCCTGCGATTCACGGTCCAGGCCGCGCGGGATACTGAACTGGATCAGGGACACGGCGGTCTGGAAGAGTGCTGCCGCCGTCTCCCCCCGAGCCATTGACGCAGCCAGCTGGCCACCCCAGCGAGCAGCGAACAGTCGCCGGAGCGGAGGTGCCGTCGGCATGGACGCTGCTCGTTCGTAGCATTCGAGCGCGCGCAGTGCGTCGGTTTCCGTACCCGTACCGCGATGCCGCGCGGTGAGGGCAAGAGCCAGGTTAACCAGATACGTCGCCAGGTCTGGGTAGTGTTCGGGGGTCATTCGCAACGCGCGGTCACCGGTCTCGATCGCCTCGTTGAGACTCTGAGGGTCACCCGTCAGCTGGGCGCGGGTCCAGAGGGTGAACGAGAGGTTTGCGAGCATCACGACCTGCCCGGGCGAGTCGGACGCGGCTGCTTTCATGGCCTCGCGACACACGGCGACAGCCTCATCGGCGTAGGCGGTGTCACTGCCGCGCTCGGCGGCCAGCTGGAGCGCCGCGCCGAGGTTGGTGAGCCGAGCCGGAAGATACGAACTGCCAGCCACGGTGGCCCGTACCGCCTGGCGGGCAGCATCCAGGGCTTCCTCGAGGTCATGGATGTCGCCGGGGCCGCCCCATCGGCTCTGCAGGGCAGCTCCCAGGACCGAGAGATGCTCGGCTTGCCGTGGGCTATCCGGGGGCGTCGCCTCGACCGCCCATTTGGCTAGCGAGATCGCCTCGTCGATGTCCACGATGCTGCTCAGTGCCTCATAGCGAGTCCGGAGGGCTGCGCCGAGATTGCTGAGCCGGACCGGGCGCATCCAGTCCTCGACCCTGGTCAAGCTCAGGGCTCGGCGGCCGACCTCGATAGCGTCATGGACGTCTTGCGGATCGCCACTGATCTCGAACCGCTCAGAGAGGGCTGCGCAGAGGTTCGACAACGCCGCCGGTGCGTCAATTGAGTCGCCGGAGAGGTTCGCCGACCGGCGCAGCAGAGAGATAGCTTCGTCAAGATCGGAAGCGGAGGCGCGGTGATCAAACCGGCTGGAGAGGATAGTGGCCAGATTATTCAGCAGGGTTTCGATCGGCTGTTGATTGCGCTCCGCTGATATGAGCGCCTGGCGAGCCAGATCCGTCGCCTCATCAAGCGCATCCTCCGAAGCATCACGATCAGCAGTTGACAGGAGCACCAGGGCCAGCATCGACATGGCCCGGCTGCTTTCTGGGTGCTCCGGCTCGAGGGCCGCTACGGCCTGGCGTCCCGCGGCGAGAGCGGCGTTCAGGTCGGCGGGCTCGCCGCGGGCCTCATAGCGGCTGTGCAGCAGCGTCGTGAGCGTGGTCAGATACTGCCCTCGGTAAGGGCTGCCAGATGGTGTGTGGCCGGTGGCCTGCTGGGACGTGGCTATCGCTTCGTCCAGCGTTGACATCCGGCCGGTGCTCTCGAACCGCAGGTACAGGATGCCGCTCAGACTGGCCAGGCAGGTCGGATCCCCCGGTTCCTGAGCCAGCGCCGTTCGGGTCAGTTGCTCGGCCTCATCAAGGTCGGTCAAGTTGCGGGTCAATTCAAACCGGGCCACCAGCGCCGACGACAGATTTGCCAGCCCGACGGGCAGCGCCGTGCGGCCGGCTTCGATCGCTTCCGCCAGGTCGCCTTCGGACCCAGAAACCTCATACCTCTCCTTCAGCGCCAAGCAGAGGGTGGACAACGCCGCCAGGTGCTCCGGGGCCTCGGCTGGCCCCAGGACGGCCTGCCTGCAGGCGTCCAGGGCAAGGTCGGCATCGGCGACGTCGCCGTGGTAGTCGAATCGGGTCAGCGCGATCGCGGCCAGGTTCGTGAGGTACACCGAGCGTCGTGAGTCTCCGACTGCGCAGATCGCCACCGCTTCGCTCGAGGCACTGAGCGCCGACTCCAGGTCGGTGTCCGCTCCGCCGTTCTCGAACCTGGCCAGAAGCGCCGAGGCCAGGTTGGAGAGGCGGCGGGCGCGCGCGGCGTCATCGTCTGCGGTCAGCTCAAGCGAGCGCTGGATGGCGTCGACGGCCTCTTCGAGATCCGTTATCTCACCGCCCAACCGGAACCGCTCCTGCAGGGCGGCCGACAGATCAGACAGGTGGCCTGGCAGTAGCGGTTCATCGGCCCGGGTCATACCCGTGATCCCGCGGATGAGCTGGATTGCCTCGTCCAGGGCTACCCGGTCGCCGGATCGCTGGTACTCCGCGTAATAGTCGGCGCCGGTAATGGGCTCCCCTGCCTGGTCTGCGTCGAGTAGCGAACGCAGCTCCGGCGGCAGCAGATCAGGATCAAGTTCATACAGCGGAGTGAACAGCGCGATGCTGGTCGCGATGTCGCGTTCCCGTTCCTGAGCGGTGACGTCCGGGATGCTGGACCGCAGCCAGATCAGCCAAGCGACAGCGAGGACGGCCTCGGCGTCGAGCGTCGGGCCACCGTCGTCTGGATCCCAGCCCACGGCCTGAAGTAGTTCCTGGGCGTCAGTCTCAGCCTCGGCCTCGAGCAGAGCCGACACGTCGCGTGTTTCGGCGTAGTGCTCCACCCTGTGCTCAACGCGGCCGAGCAAATCCGCCCGGTTCGGCGGCTCAGATGAGGTGCCGCGACGCCTGGTCACTCTCGGACCGTCCCGTCAACGTGAGCCACCAACGGTCCCGGCTCCGGCTCGGGCCGCGTTCGCAAAAACATGGGATCAATTATTCGGAACGAGCCGTGCTCGACAATGGATACGTGCATGACGTCGCCGCGCTCGAGGCTGTTCTCGCCGGTCTGGCACTGGATGACCCTGCTCGGTTTGGCGTCCTGGCGAATCTCGGGACGGCGCTGTCGATGCGGGGCCAGAGAGACGCCTCGCCGGAGGACCTCGACCAGGCGCTCGAAGTGTTCAAGCAGGCGCTGGCTGCAGCGCACGACGCCGCCGAGCGAGCCCTGGTGCATGCCAACGGCTCGCGGGCACTGCGCCTCCGGCACGAGTTCCTCGGCGCAGACGCAGATCTCGACGTCGCAATCGAGGAGATCGAACGGGCGCTGACACTGACCCCCGCCGACTCTTCGGCGTGGGTCGGCCGCAGCACCGCGCTCTCCCTGGCACTCCTCGCCCGCTTCGAGGAACGGGGTCTGCGCGACGACCTGGAAAAAGCGGTGGCGGCCGCCCGGGCCGCTGCGAATCGCGAGGACTCCGCGCCGTTGTCGCGTGCACGGTGCACCTCCAACCTGTCCATCGTGCTGAAAGCCCGCTACGAATGGCTGGGCGAACCAGCTGATCTGGACGAGTCGGTAATCGCGCAGCCGCGCCAGCCCTGCCCGATGCAGATCGGGCGGACTTTCTGTCCGCACTCTGCGTCTCCCTGCGGATCCGCTACCGCCGCGAGCCGCCCACCAATCGCGTCCAGGACCTTCGGGATGCTGTGACCGCCGGGCGAGAGTCCGCCCGGCTGGGCGCGGCGAGCCCAGGGCGGCAGCCAGGGCGCCTGTCTAACCTGGCCACCGCGCTGCGACTGGTGGCGAAGGAAACCGGCGACCAGGCCGCCGTGGGTGAGGCCGTGTCGGCACTGCGCACGGCGCTGGCCGCGCTCAGCGCCGATGATTTACGCCGAGCAGCCTACCTAGCCAACCTCTCACTATGCCTCTACGACCGCGGCGACCTTGACGAGGCGATCGGCCTGGCTCGGGAAGTGGCATCACGCGCGGCGCCCTTGGACGCCCGGCGGGCCTGGTACCAGGCTAACCTCGGGGTAACGCTGATGTCTCGGTCACGAAGGATGCCGGACGATCCGGCCGACGTGACCGGGGCGGCTCAGGTGTGGCAGGCTGCCGCAGCCGACCCGGCCGCACCCGCGCTCGCCCGGCTCCGGGCCGCGGCCGCTTGGTGAATCACTGGGCGACCTTGCCGCCGATGGCACAGCCGAGCTCTAGCCGTCCGCGGCAGAAGGCTTCCGCGCATTCGAAGCAGTTCTCTCAGCCGCTGTATGGTCTGGTCTCGATCTGAGCACGCGAGAGGATCTGCTGGCCAGACTGGCCGGCGCTCCCGGCCTCGCGGCGGCGGCAACGTTGAGCGCCGGGCAGGGGTCAGGCTCGCTCGAGCTGACCGAGGCGTGCCGCTCACTGCTGTGGCAGCAACGGGTGATCCCCGAACGTGAGTTGCGCCGGCTTGAACTGACCGCTCCTGAGCTGGCCTTCCGGCTGGGACGGGTTCACCGCGAGCTAAACGCCCGTGCCGAGTACTAACGTACGTTGACTCATGGAGAGGCCGGGGCGGGACACTGATCGACTGCCCGGAGGCCGGTGGCCTGCGTCATCGAGACATTGGCCAGGCCAGCGGATGTCTTCAGGGTCAGGGTTCCCCGGGACAGCTTTTGCACCTCACCGCAGGGCGCCCCGCCAGGCAGGACGACCTGCACACGCTCCTGCTTGCCGGGTCCGTACCAGGTTGATCCGACCGCCAGCACCAGGAGCGCCGCGCAACAGTACGCCAGAACGACTCCGCAGGTCAGTGCCCTGGCGGCGGTAAGCGCCTCGATCCGATCTGCGTTTCCCAGTGGATCATCGGCGGCCTCGTCGATCACCTCATCGGCGTCGACCGAACCCGGCGGCCCGTGGGCTGCGCGCAGCAGGCAGGCCGCTGCCGCCCCGCCAGCGAGCAGGGAGAGCGCCAGCAGGCCGCCGACCACGACTGGCCACGGCCGCTGCAGCTGGCTGATGTCCGAACGCCCCTTGATCAGGCTGAAGCCGACAAGGCCGGCGAGAAGCGCGGCGAGCCCGTTACGCCAGGCCAGGGCGGTGGCGCGGATCCGCGGGAGCTCTTCCACCGGGAGCTGTAGCCGCGCCGCCGCGACAAGGCGGTCGTGCGGCGTGGCCTCACTTGCCGCCCGGGTGATCCGCAGCGTCATGTCGCCGAGTTCTGCAGCGCGACCCTCCAGTACGCGCCGCAGCCGTGTTCGTCAGCCGACCGACCAGGGTGCTCCTGGGTACAGGTGCACAGCATGGGCAGCTCGCGATCCTGCGAATCCGACCGCCTGCGCCGACGAATACCAATGCCGCGCACAATCACGCGCTTGGGGTACGGATAGGTCATCCGATGCCCGCAGCGCGGGCAGGTGCCAACAATTCTGAACCCGCCCTTTCGCTCCACGATCTCGCAGCTGTCAGCGAATCCCGCATAAGACGGGTCGGTGATCTCCTCAAAGGGCTCGGCTGCGGGCGGCCGCCCTTCGGCGTCGGCAGGGTCGTCGGACATGTGTTCCCTCCATCCCTCACGGGCCGATATGGATGAACGGCGTCCAGGTGCGCGAGCCGCCAGAGCCGCGGTCCCGTCGCTCGCGGACCGCATCGTGCAGGGCCTCAGCGGCTTCGCCCGGTCTGAGTCTGCCGCCAGCGACGATGCGCCGGTAGAGAAAAGCGAAGACCTCGGACGAGACCTCGTCGTCGACCGACCACAGCGTGGCGACGACGTGCCGGTAACCGGTGTAGTGAAGGGCAGCTGCCAGGGTGATCGCCTCATCGAGCAGCTCCACGCCGCCGACGGCGGACTTGCACGACCCGAGGCCAGCGTAGTCACCGTCGAAGCGGCTAGCGGCGATCTCGGCAATGGTCAGCCTGCCGTCATACAGCTGCAGGCCGCCCCGGGAAGGATCCTGCAGGTTCTGGTCCCCGTGGCAGGTGAAGTGCACCCACCGGTACTGCGGCAGGGCCGCCAGGACGGCTTCCCGCGTCGCGGCCGGACCGAGCAGCTCGGCGCGGCGGCTCTCGTCGATCGCAGTGAACGCGGCCCGCTCCTGCGTGGCGTCGAGCGACAGCTGGTCGGGCGTGTTCTCCAGGACGACGTGCAAAAGACGGTCCGCCGTGTCGTCTCTGTCTTCTGCGGTTTCGGATGACACCGCAGAGGCGAGCCGGCGATCCGGGGCGCGCGCCTCCAGGAGTGCGCGCAGGGTCGGCGTGTACGACGACACGGCGCGGTCGATGACGGTCCGCCGACCTGGGCCAGGCGGGTCATCGTGGAACCCGGCGCTGTGCAGCGGCAGTACGGTGAGCGGCCCGGTGGGGCACCACCACAGCCGCGGCCACTTCGATGACGGGCCAGCTGGTGTCCGGTCCCATTCAAGCTCGCCAAAAACCGGCTCGGCGATGGCCGACCACATCCACTCCTGCAGCTCGCGCAGCAAGTCCTCGACCCGCTCCAGCGCAGCTTCCTGCGCCTGCCCGGCGGCAAGTTGCCGACGGGCCGCATCCCGGCTTCTATCCGGGGAGTCGAGAGCCTCAAGGTAGGCGTCGGCGGCTATATCCACACCCTGCAGCGCCGACAGGTACTCCTCGGCACGCCGGGTGGCATCGTCCAGCGTGAGCCTGGGAAGCTCAACCGGGGTGACACCGCTCGTCCGCACAACGAGGGCATCGCATCGCCACCGGCTGACATTCACCACGACGACGGGGCCATGCTCCGCCGCCGGCAGCAACTGCTCGATCGAGGGCGGCCGGAGGAAGTCCTCGAAGCCCTCAACCGTGCGAACTTCCTCGACCAAGGCGTCCCACTCGCGAGCGAGTGCCATCCTCCGGTCGACAGCGCTGCCGTCATTTCCCTGCGTCACTGTTGCCCGCCCCGTCCGCGAAGGTGATGCCGCGACGCCGGAATCATTCCATCCGTTACGGTGCTGGTGCATGGCTTCACCACTGTCGTCCCCTTCCGTCGCGTCGGGCGGTTGCCGCACATCGCGTCAGATTGGCCTCCCCGCAACTGATATTGGACGAGAAAGCTACGCCGAGGTTGTCCAGGTGCCGGGCCCAATCCGGCAAATTCGCGCTGCCACTGGCGGCAAGCGAGCGGAACAGCGCGATCGAAGTCTGCGATGTCGCCACTCCGTCCGAGGGCGGCGGCGCTCGCCAGCCCTTCATCGGTGAGCTCCGTCCAGGTCGTGTCCCGACAGTGGCTCGCGCGGCGGTTTCCGAACCGGCGCCACGGCCAGTTCATCCGGTCGCCCGTTCGGGGCGCTCGCGGCCAAGTTCCTGGGCCTGCAGCGCCGCACCGACCTCGCCCAGCCGGTGGGCGAGGTCGGGTGCGACAAGGGTGAGACGGTCGAGGTCGGCCCGCAGTTGCAAGGTCCGCTGCCAGAGCAGGGAACGGCCGCTGTCGGCCAGCTCCAGCGCATCGGCCTTCCGCCCCGCACCGAGGACGATCGCTGCGGCGTCGCCGGCTAGGCCCGGCCACTCTGAGAGCTGCCGTTCCCGGTCCCGGCGCGGCAGGCCGAATGAGCCCAGACGCGTGACCAGGACCAGCGCGAGGCGAAAGGCCGTCTCCGCAGCTGCGAAGTCCCCGGCCGCGACGGCCGCGCTGGCTTCGCCCTCGGCGGCCGCGAGTCGCACCGGAACGGTCGCCACGTCGCGGCCGGCTGCAGCGCGCCACACCGCCCTGGCCTCCGGCAGGTCGCCGCGGGCCAGCAGGGTGCGCGCGAGGTCGTGCTCGTCCAAGGCACGGTCGGGCAGGCCGTCCGGACAGGCATCAACGGCCGCCCGGTACGCGTCGACTGCCGCGTTCAGATCGGCCGGTGCTCCCGACAGGTCAAATCGCTGCTCATAGGCGTCGCCCAGATGCCGCAGCCGGGCCTCGCGGACCTGATCCTGGTCCTCCGTCAGCTGGACGGCGCTCGCAGCCACCTGGACAGCATCGGCCGCAGTGCCCGGATCACGGTCAAGTTCAGCCTGCCGGGTTAGGGCCACGCCCAGCGTGTCGAGCCGGTACGGCAGATCAACGCCACCGTCTGGGGTCTCCCGTACGGCGGCGCGCAGCAGCTGGACGGCCTCCTGTACCTCGGCCGCGGCCGGGCTCACCCCGTTCCGGCTCATCAGCGCAGTAGCCAGGTTCGCGACCAGGCGCGGGTGGTCTGACTCATCTGCAGACAGCAGACCGACCGTACGACGATACAGCGCGATCGCCTCCACGCGGTCAGCCGACACCCCGTGGGTCCAATATCGCAGCATCAGTGTGGACGCAAGCGCACCAAGGTGATGCGCCTGCCGGCGCGGGCCGGAGGCCGCGGCGCATGCGCGGCGCTGCGTGCCGACCGCCTCCGTAAGGTCGGCCTCGTGGCCCCAGCGTTCAAAGCTCTGCTCTAGGGCCAGGCCAAGATTCGCCAGGCGACGGGAGAGATCCTGGTCACGAGGCGGTGTCAGATCCACAGCCTCCCGGCCCGCCGCCACAGCCTCAGCCAGGTCGTCGTCCCGGTCGGAACGCATCGCGCGGGCTAGGAGCAGCCCAGCGAGGTTGGCGAGCAGCGTTGCCCGGCGGCTACGCTCCGGTGCTCGCAGACCGATGCGCAACTGCTCGACGCCCTGGTTCAGCAGGCCGAGGCGATTGGTGCGGTCGGTCCAGGCGGCGAGCGCATTGCCATAGTTCCCGTGTACGGTCGGCCGGAGAAAGTCGCCGGCCGGCAGCGGGCACAGCGCCAGGCGCTGGGCAGCGATCGAGCGGCTCAGATCGCGGTGGCCGCCGCCAATCCTGTGCCGGGCGAGCAGCGCCTGCCCGAGGTTGGTGAGCAGCTGCGGCCGCAGGCGGTCATGCCGGTTGGTGCGAGCGAGCGCGGCCTCGTAGAGCTCGATCGCCGGAGTAAGCCCCGCTGCCTCGTCGGCCGCCAGCACCCCGGCCAGCCCCCCTGCCGACGCGGCAGGTCTGGGTCATCGTGCGCGGTTTGGCTCAGCACTTCCCGCATCAGCGCTGCGGCCTCGTCGAGGTCGGCCCTGGCTTCGCCCGCTGCATACCGCTCTCGCAGCATCTCGGCGAGGTCGGTGACGTGGTTTAGCCGCGCGGAGGCCGCGACGGCGGCGCGGAGACGGTCGATCGCCAGGCCGATCAGGTCCCGGTTACCGCTCGCCCTGGCCTCGGCGAGGAGGGTCCCGCCGTACGCCGCCATAGCCCGGGCCCGGAGTCCAGTGTCCAGGTGCTCCACACCGTCGCCGAGAAGCCGTTCAAATACCGCAGCAGACTTGCGGAGCGCAGCCGCGTCACCATACGCCTCACCGTGCTCACGGAGGCTGATGCCGAGGTTCACCAGGTGCGGCGCCCGCGCAACGTCATCAAGGCTTGCGCTGACCGCGTCCTGACAGGCGGCCACCGCCCGGTCGAGGGAAGCGCGGTCACCGGTGACACGGAACGCGGTGGACGCGACAGACGCAAGCAGTGAATAACGGTCCGCCCGGTCCGGGGCATCCTCGGGAGTCAGCACCAGGGCGGCTGAGGTCAGCACTTCCACGGCCGTCAGGCTTGCCGGGTGGAAACGCCGAAGCAGGCTCTCCGCGACGGCGAGGGCCTCATCGGCGAGAAGGACCGCAGCGTCGGGCACCTGCCCCAGGGCTTCGTGGACCTCCGGCGGGAGGTTACCCGGCGCTCCGAGCGCATCACGATCCACCAGGTTCAATAGCAGGAAGATCCGCAGCGCTGACTCCAGGGCCTCCCGGTCGGGGCCGTCCGGCAGAGTCTTCCAGCGGGCCCAGAACAGCCACGCCGCCGCCGCGAGCAGGTCGGCCTCAAACGCCACCTCCGCCTCGCCGGGGCGGATGGCCGCCACCAGCACCTCGTACGCGCGGACTCGAGTAGCTTCCGAAATGATCTCCTCCGCTCGCGGCTCCCCAGCCGCCCACTCCCGCACGAGCCGCCGCACTTCGGCGGCCGCTGAGCCATCGGACCCGGGATCGGCGTCCGCTGTCGCGGGCACACGGTGCGTACGCTGCCGGAGCCCCGCAGTCAGGCGGCCGAACGTTGCGCGCACTCGGAAGCGCTCCACCGCCGTCACCCATCCTCGTCGTCGAGCAGGGCCAGCAACGCCGGCGCACGCTGTCCGAGGTCGGGCCGCCGATCAGCCAGCCGGCCGAGGTCGCTCCGGGCTTCCAGCAGTTGCGACCATAGGACAGCCCGCCCGCCCTCCAGCCATGTCAGCGCGCTGCCGGGTTGGCGGGCGGCCAGGGCGCACGCTGCGGCATCACGCGCGAGGCCTTGGGTGCGGCCGAGCCGGTACTCACGGCTGCGGCGGGTAATCCGCCGCCAGGCCACGCGGGAAACCAGGGCCACCGCCTGGCCATAGCCCTCTGCAGCGGCGTCCCAGCTACCCCGGGCGGCCAGTGTTGACGCCCAGGACACCGCAGCGTTGAGCCGGCTGCTCGGCCGCGCTCCCGCCACTGCTGTGGCCTCGCGCCAGTACGCGAGCGCCTCGTCAGCCGCTGACGCATCACCGGTCCGCGAATGATCGAGAAATCGGGCCGTGGCGAGATTGCCTGCGACCGTGGCGCGATCGGGGTGTCCGGCTGGCAGCGCGTCGAGCGCCGTGCGTAGTTCCCGGGTGGCGGCCATAAGGTCCGCTGGGACACCGGTGGCGCGGTAGCGGTCACGCAGACGCGTGGCCAGGTTCACCCGGTGTGGTACCTGCTCGGCAGGCGCGAGTCCAGCGGCGTTGACCGCTGTCACGGCAGCGCGGCTCGCCTCAATTGCCTCGTCGCCGTCGACCACCAGCGCCGCAGGGGTGTCAGCCCGGATCGCGAGGACGTTTCCCAAGTTGTTGAGCCGTCCGGCCCGCGACCACGTGCCCTCCGGTGTGTCCGCCACGGCGTCCCGGCTCGCTTGGACCGCCTCGTCGATGTCTGCAGGGTCGCCATATTGCCCGAACCGAAGCCGGAGAGCGTTGCCAAGATTCGTGAGCGCGGCCGGACGGCGCGGGTGTCCCGGTGGGAAAGCATCGACCGCCGCCCGCGCGGCGCTGAGGCCGCCTTCCAGATCAGATAGCTCACCGAACGCGGCGAACCGGGTTTGTAGGGACTTGCTCAAGTTTGACAAGATTGCGGCGTGATTCCGGTGACCGGACGGCGTCCGTGCTGTGGCCTCCTGCCCGGCCGTGATGGCTTCGTCGAGGTCCTCACCTCGGCCCGTCACCTCATACCGGGACTGCAGAGCATTTGCCAGCGCAGCGCCCCGGACGGCCCGCCACGGATCGCCGTCAGGTACCGCGAGCAAGGCACGGCGGCCCTCCTCCACAGCAAGGTCCAGATCCGTGCGATCGCCCGACGCATGAAACCGCAGCTGGAGAGTTGCGCTCAAGTTGAACCGCGCCGTGCCCGCATCGTCTAAACCAGCCGCGGCCACCGCTCGCCGACCGATCACGACGGCGTCCTCGAGATCTTCAGCCTCGCCGTACCGCTCGAACCGGAGCCGAAGGGCGGCACCAAGATTTGACAGGGTGGTCACGAGCTCTGGCACCCG
>Ga0335081_10010570_pt1 | contig 14923 bp, 14 predicted proteins | sample Lox_Sample_35_FD_206713 | JGI IMG/M metagenome (GOLD analysis project Ga0335081, IMG submission 206713) | Soil microbial communities from Loxahatchee National Wildlife Refuge, Florida, United States - Lox_Sample_3.5 | ecosystem: Environmental > Terrestrial > Soil > Wetlands | place: USA...
GTCAAACCGCGCGCTGCTCATGGGAAGGAGTGCGCTGGAGCAGGACAGGCTCCGCCTCGCGAGCGAGCAGCTCAGGTCGCGGGCATCCGTGCAGGCCCTGAAGTGCGAGGTCCTTGCACCCGCGCCCGGAACGCTCGTCGAGATCCGGCGAGACCAGTCGGGGGGGAAGGAGAAGGTGTCTTTCGTGATCCGGAGCGGTCCGCCGTAACGGGGCATGGCATTCGAGTGCACCGCCTGCCGCAATGTGTGCGGAGAGTTCTCCCTGCTCTGCCCGTGGTGCGGGGCATGGCTGACGCTCCGGGAAGGGGCCGGGGAGGAGCAGGAGGCGGCTGCGATTCCGCTCACCGCCGTGATGCCCCCGGCCGTCGCCCGCCGAACGACGGGCATCGACCGGATCGACGCACTCCTTGGGGGAGGGTTCGTCGCCGGCAGCTCTGTTCTGCTCACCGGAGCGCCCGGGGCGGGAAAATCGACGCTTCTCCTGCAGATCCTCTCCGCCTCCGCTACGGCCGCCCTGTACGTCAGCGGCGAGGAAGCATCGGAGCAGATCAAGATGCGCGCGAACCGGCTCGGGATCAACTCGCCGGCGATCGCGATCGCGTTCGAAACGAATATCCGCCCCGTGCTCGCGTACGTCAGGAAGCACCCTCCCGTCTTCTGTGTCATCGACTCGATTCAGACGATGTACACGGACGCCTCGGACTCGCTGCCGGGGAGCGTGACGCAGATCCGCAAGTGCACATACGTCCTCCGGCGTCTCGCGCAGGAGAAGGGAATGGTGCTGCTCATCGTCGGACAGGTCACGAAGGGATTGCAGGCGGCGGGACCGAAGATGCTGGAGCATGCAGTGGACGTCGTCGTCTCGCTGAGCGTGCAGGAGAGGGACCCCGCCATCCGGCTCCTCTCGGTGTCCAAGAACAGGTTCGGTCCCGCCGGGTGTTCCCTCCCGCTCTGCATGGCCGGGGGAGGCTTTCGATTTGACGCGGGGTGACGCGTGGAGAGGGTCCTTCGGGGAGAGGATGTCCGGAGAGACCAGGCGTTTTTCGGGAGGGAGGAGCAGCTCTTCCGGCTCGTGAAGAATCTCTCGGACGGCAGGCACACGCTTCTCACGGGTGAATACGGAATCGGCAAAAGGCGCCTGATGCAGGAAGCGCGCCTCGTTCTCTCGGGAGAGCGCCTGAGGCTCGAACTCGGCCCGATGAAGTCTCTTTGGCCGCGGGAGAACATGCTGACAGTCCAGTGCCCCGTGCCGCGGGGGACGTGCGTCAAGGAGGTCGGCGAGGTGCTCTTCCGCAACGGCGATATCCGCGTCGAATCCGCGGACGGAAGGGAAGACTGGGGGGCTATCCGCTCCCGCTTCACGGAGCTTGGCGTGGACGGCATGGAGTCGGAAGTGATCAGGGCACTTGCCTCCAGCCCGAGAAAGTATATCGTGTTCGTGGCCGGCCTGGAGCGGATCACCGTACAGTGCACGAGATTCCTCGATGCGCTCCTCCACCTGGCAGTCGTGTGCGGATCGGCCACTGCGACCAGGGACCTCGAGGCGTTCAGGTGCTTCTGGTCGTCGTTCGAGCGGCTGCCGCTCACACCGCTCCCGGAGCAGACGGCCATGAGGATGGTGCGGCATCTTATGAGCAAATACCCCCTGGACACGTCCGACCCCGCCATGTGTGCGCGGGAGATTCTCGCCAGCGCGGACGGCAACCCTTTCCACATCCGGAACCTGGTGCACAGGGCGCGGACGCGGCATCCCCTGCTCGAAGGGGACATCCGTGCGTTTCGCCAGGCGGAAGAGGGGCAGTTCTTCAACATGGGGCCCCTCTACATGATATGCGCGGGGGTGCTGGCCGCGGCGAAGTTCTTTTCCTCAGGCCCGGACAGCAGGGAACACTACATTTACTATTCGGCGATCGCATTCATCCTCTATCTCACGTTCCGCGCCTTCCGCGGCTTCTTCATATTCAGGCCGCAGCGGAGGAAGTGAACGGCGTTGAGGTTCGTCGCAGATTTTCCTATCATGACTCCATGACAACAAGAACGCTTGGCGCGACGGGGCTCAGGATCGGCCCGCTCATTCTCGGGGGAAACGTGTTCGGCTGGACGATCGACCAGCGGGGCTCGTTCGGGGTCCTTGACGCGTTTGTGGCATCCGGCTTTAACTGCATCGACACCGCGGACTCCTATTCCACCTGGGTGCAGGGACACAGCGGGGGGGAATCCGAATCGATCATCGGCAGCTGGATGAAGCTGCGGGGCAACCGCGACCGGATGGTCATTGCCACGAAGGTCGGCAGCGAGATGGGCCCGGGGAGGAAGGGGCTCTCGAAAGCCTACATCCTCGCCGAGGTGGAGGACTCGCTCAGGCGCCTGCAGACCGACTACATCGATCTCTACCAGACGCACCGGGACGATTCCGCGACACCGGTGGAGGAGACGCTTGCGGCCTACGCGGAGCTGGTGAAAGCCGGCAAGGTGAGGCATATCGGCGCGTCGAACCTCGAGGCGGCCCGGCTCACCGCTTCCTGCCGGGCTGCGGATCGGGACGGGTTGCCCCGCTATGCGACGATGCAGCCTCACTACAATCTCTGCGAGCGCGCGCTCTACGAGCGCGAGCTGGAAGGTGTCTGCCGCTCGCTGGGGCTCGCCGTGATCCCCTATTATCCGCTCGCCTCCGGGTTTCTCACAGGGAAATACCGCTCGGTCAAAGACCTGGGGAAGAGCGCACGGGGGACGGGCGTGCGGAAGTACCTCAACGAGCGCGGATTCCGGATCCTCTCCGCCCTCGACGGCGTGGCACGCCGGTACGGCGCGACTCCGGGCGCGGTTGCGCTCGCGTGGCTGCTCGACCGGCCCGGGATTGCCGCGCCGATCGTCAGCGTGACGAGCCCCGCCCAGTGGCAGGAGCTGGCCGTCGCCCCCGGTCTCCGCCTGGATGCGGAGGCGCGGGGCCTCCTGGACGGGGCGAGCGCCTGAAGGTGCACCGATGAAGGCAATGCTCCTCCGCCGCATTGCTCCCCTGTCAGTCAATCCCGATCCTCTCGACGCCGCCGAAATTCCCGTCCCCGTTCCCGCGAACGGCGAAGTGCTGATCCGCGTTTCCGTGTGCGGCGTCTGCCACACGGATCTCGACGAAATCGAGGGGCGCGCCGTGCCTCCGCGGCTGCCCCTCGTCCCCGGCCACCAGGTCATCGGGCGCATCGAGCGGTTGGGGCCGGGCGTGACCGGCTTCCGCGAGGGGGACCGCGTGGGCGTGGCGTGGATCTTCTCGGCCTGCGGCGAGTGCAGGTACTGCCGCGAAGGAAACGAAAACCTCTGCGCGGATTTTGTCGCCACCGGGAAGGACGTCCCGGGCGGATACGCGGAGTACATGGTCGCGCGCGCGGCGTTTGTCCACCGGATTCCGGAGCCGTTTTCGGACGTCGACGCCGCGCCGCTCCTGTGCGCCGGGGCGATCGGCTACCGATCGCTTCGCCTCGCGGGCATCAGGGACGGCGACACGCTGGGCCTCGCCGGGTTCGGGGCCTCTGCGCACCTCGTGCTGCAATTGATCCGGTCGATCTATCCTCGTACCGGTGTCGCCGTATTTGCCAGGGGGGACGGGGAGCGGGCGTTCGCCAGGGAACTCGGGGCGGCCTGGGCGGGCGAATTCCAGGATGCGCCCCCGTGGAAGCTCCGGGCCGTTATCGACACGACCCCGGCCTGGGCTCCCGTGCTGGAGGCGCTCAAACATCTCGAGCCCGGCGGGCGCCTCGTGGTCAACGCCATCCGGAAAGAGGACGCAGACAGGGCCGTGTTGCAGACGATTGACTACCCCTCGCAGCTCTGGATGGAGAAGGAGATCAAGAGCGTCGCGAACGTCGCGCGTGCTGACGTCCGTGAATTCCTGGATGTCGCCGCGGGGCTTCCGGTCAGGCCCTCCACCGAGGAATTCCCGCTCCACGACGCAAATGCGGCGCTACGGGGGCTCAAAAACAGGAATATCCGGGGGGCCAAAGTCTTGAGAATAAGATCGCGAGTGGATATATTGGGGTGAAGATCCGTTCGTCTTCATAGGCCCTCCGCAACCCGGGGGGCTTTTTTTATTTATGGCGCCTCTCAGCCGTCATTGCGAGCGTTTTCTGCGAAGCAATCCAATGACCATCACCGAACTCTCGATCAAGCGCCCCACGCTGGTCATCGTCGTATTCACCGTTCTCGGCGTGCTCGGCATCTTCAGCTACACGCAGCTCAAGTACGAGTTGCTCCCGAAAATCACTCCCCCGTTCGTCACGGTCACCACGATCTACCCCGGCGCCTCGCCCGCTGAAGTCGAGACGAGCGTCACCAAGGTCGTCGAAGATGCGGTCTCGGGCATCGACAAGGTGTCCAACGTTTACGCGACTTCGTCCGAAGGGTACTCGATCGTCTCGCTCGAGTTCACGATGAGCGCCGATGTCAACACCGCGCTCCAGGATGTCCAGCGGAAGGTGAGCGAGGTCGCCTCGCTCTTCCCCTCCGGGGCAAAGAGCCCGACATTCTCCAAGTTCGCGCTCGACGAGCTCCCGGTCCTCCGCATCGGGGCGACGGCGAACATGCCGACCCGGGATTTCTTCAAGCTGCTGGACGACCACGTCCGGCCGAGGCTTGCAAAACTGGAGGGGGTGGGGCAGATCACGCTGGTGGGAGGTGACGAGCGGGAGATCAGGGTCAACGTCGATGCGTCGAAGCTCCGATCGTGCGGGCTCTCCCTCCTCCAGGTGGACCAGATGATCCGGTCCTCGAACCTTGATTTTCCCACGGGGAAGGTGGAGGAGGGGGGCGCGCAGTTTATCGTGCGGCTGGCGGGGAAGTACCGCTCCATGGACGAGATCCGGCGGCTGGTCATCGGCGAGACACGCGGCGGCGGCTGCATCCGCATCGCCGACGTTGCGGAAGTCGAGGACGGCCGGAAGGACTACACGCAGCTCAGCAGGATCAACGGGAAGAGCTCCGTCGGCATCATCGTGCAGAAGCAGGGGGACGCAAACGCGGTCGAGGTGAGCCGCGTCGTGCGGGCCGAGATGAAGGCGCTGGAGAAGGAGGAAGCAGCAATCGGGCTCGCATTCGACGTGGCCCAGGACGGGTCCACGTTTACCGTGGACGCCGCGGATGCGGTCAAGCACGACCTCATGCTGGCGGTGATCTTCGTGGCTGTCGTTATGCTGGCGTTCCTGCACAGCATCAGGGACTCGGTCATCGTGATGATCGCGATCCCCTCCTCGCTCATCTCCACGTTCATCATGATCCTGGCGTTCGGGTTCTCCCTCAACCTGATGACGCTGCTCGGGCTCTCGCTGGTGATCGGGATACTCGTGGACGACTCGATCGTCGTCCTGGAGAACATCCACCGCCACCTGGAGATGGGGCAGGAACGGCGCGATGCCGCGCTGCGCGGCCGGAACGAGATAGGATTCGCGGCCCTCTCCATCACGATGGTGGACGTCGTGGTGTTCGTTCCCCTCGCGCTCGTCTCCGGGCTGATCGGGAACATCATGCGGGAGTTCGCGCTGGTGGTGGTCTTCTCGACGCTCATGAGCCTCTTTGTATCGTTCACAATCACGCCCCTGCTCGCTTCCCGGTTCTCCCGCCTGGAGGAAGCGACGCGCGGGACGATCCTCGGAAAGTTCTCCCTCTGGTTCGAGAAGCAGTTCCACGCGGCGACGGCGGTGTACCTGCGTGCCCTGGAATGGGGGCTCGGCCACCGCGGAGCAACGATCCTGATCGCGTTCGGCCTGTTCATCGGTTCGTTCATGCTGCCCGGTTTCGGGTTCATCGGGACGGAGTTCATGTCGCAGACCGACCGGGGGGAGTTCACCGTGACGATGGAGCTCCCCTCGGGCTCCTCCCTCGACAACACGAATTACGTCACGCTCCAGGCGGAGCGCACCGTCTTCTCATTCCCCGAGGTGGACAAGGTGTTTACGAACGTGGGCGTTTCCACCGAAGGGTTCGTCGGCCAGTCATCCAACTATCTGACCGAGATGAACGTGACGCTCCTGCCGAAGGAGGCCCGGTCCCGTTCCACCGATGAGATCAGCGACCTCATCAAGAAGAGGCTCCGGGAGATACCGGGCATCAAGGTGCGCTCGAGCCCCATCGGAATTTTCGGTACGGCCAACCAGTCGCCGATCGCCCTGCTGGTCAGTGCGCCGGAGTATGCGCAGGCCCTGGACGCCGCCGGGCAGGTCGCCGAGGTGGTGAAAAGGGTTCCGGGAACCGCCGATGTCCGGCTCTCCTCGGAGGCAGGGAAGCCCGAGATGCAGATCGATATCGACAGGGAGAAGATGGCGTCGCTCGGGCTCACGCTCGGCGAGGTCGGCGAAGCGCTGCGCATCGCGTTCAACGGCGACGACGAGTCGAAGTACAGGGAAGGGATGGACGAATACCCGATCCGCGTCGTCCTCGACAGGTTCGACAGGTCGCGCACCTCCGAAATCGGCTCGCTCACGTTCACCAACAGGCGGGGCCAACTCGTCCAGCTCCAGCAGTTCGCCTCGATCGGTCTTGCCACGGGGCCCACGAAGCTCCAGCGGCAGAACAGGAACTATTCCGTGACGGTCAATTCGCAGGCGGTCGCGCGCCCCTCCGGGAGCATCGTGGCCGACATCCGGACTGCCCTTGCCCACACCACGCTCCCGAAAGGGATCGACATCTCCTACCTTGGGGACGAGAAGAACCGGTCCGAGTCGTTTTCCAGCCTCTTTCTGGCACTGGCGGCGGCGATACTCTTCGTCTACATGATCATGGTGGCGCTCTACGATTCGTTTATCTACCCGTTCGTCGTCCTCTTCTCGATCCCGGTGGCCGTGATCGGGGCGTTCCTGGCCCTGGCGCTCACGATGAAGGCGCTGAACATCTTCACGATGCTGGGGATGATCATGCTGGTGGGACTCGTGGGGAAAAACGCAATCCTGCTTGTCGACAGGACGAACCAGATGCGCCGGGAGCGGAGCCTCGGCACGCACGAGGCGCTGGTGGAGGCGGCCCAGACCAGGCTGCGCCCGATCGTCATGACGACGGCCTCGATGGTGGTCGGGATGTCGCCGATTGCATTCTCGCTCAGCTCCGGTTCGGAGTTCAAGAGCGGACTGGCGTGGGCGCTTATCGGCGGCCTGATCAGCTCGCTGCTCCTGACGCTGGTCCTGGTGCCGGTGGTCTATTCGACTGTGGATGAAATGCGCGTCTGGATGCTCGAGTGGGTGGCGTCCGTCCGTTCCGGCCGGCAAGCCTAGGCACCGTCATTGCGAGCGTTTTATGCGAAGCGCGTTCTTTGCGTCCCGCCGCAGGCGGGAGCCGCTCTTTGGACCACGGCGCTTGCGGCGCCGCAGGCGCCGCTTTCGGGCGTGGCAATCCAGTTTGACATTTTCAAAGGAAACTTGCTCTATTAGACTGCACTGCGTCACAATCCCCGGCCTGAAACTTCCGGATCCCCTTTGAATTCAGGAAATGCTCTCGCCCCCGACCTCAGGCATTGGCTTGAGGCCGCGGTCGGGAATACATTGACCATTCATCAGCTCAACGGCCTCGTTGCGCTCTGCCATTCTATGGCCGCCGCGGCGCTGCGTCGCAGGATTATGCCCGCGATGCTCGACGCAGGCGTTCACGGGACGAGCTACCGCGACCTGGCCTATGACTGCATTGCCGAGCTCTTCGAACAGGGTGACGACGGGGAGTTGATGCAGATCCGGGCCTACTTCCAGGGCATCGACCGTGCTGCCGCCACGGACGACCAGCTCCTCACGCACCTGCGACGTATCGTCTTCTCGAAGGTGAACCACGGCATCGTCAGGTTCTACAGCGAGGCGGACCCGGAGCTCGGGCGGATCCTCCGCAACATACGGCTCTCCGTCCAGGCGCTCCACAACTTCACCGTCGTGGAGCGCTTCGGTGACGCGTATCTCCTCCCCGCATTCAGTCAATCGCTCGAACATCTCCCGTCGTTCGACAGGGAGGAGCTCGAGGCGGGGCTGAGGCGGGAGGCGCACCCCGACGACCATGTCCCCGCGATGCTGGCGCACCTCTCCCGGTTCCTCCTCTCCCAGTCCGAACGGTCGCGATTCGTCCCCCTGACCGGGGTGGCGCTGGCCATCAAGTCTCTCTATCTGACGCCGGGTGCGGAAGAACCGGACCGCGTGCCGGCGGAGGATCCGTTTACGGTGAGCGACATCATGACGCTGGTCGGGACTGCCTGCCGGGAAGTTCTCGGCCGCATGGCGGTCGAATACGTCGAGACCGGGAAGGTGGAACGGGAGATGTTCCGCAAATACACCGAAGTGATAGAAAAAAACGTCGCATTGCGGTTTACGAGTGAAGAATCTGACGGGCGCTCCCTCTTTTCGTGCCTCCAGGCGATGATCCCGACCCTCTCGGAATCTGAATACAGGACTAGACACCGCGCGAGGCTGGAATATCTTGCCCGGCTCGCCTACAAAAGGTCAGTGGAAATGCTCAGGGCGGATGCCTGATGAACGATTTCAGCGGCGACAGTCAGATGCAGGGACATAATCATGTGAGGATGGACCATCCCGACGAACATACCCTGGAGCTCTATGTCCTTGGCGCGCGGGAGACGGAGGGCTCGCGGAAGAAGATCGAGAGCCACCTCCGGAACTGCGCCGGGTGCCGGGACCTCGTCGACCGGGCTTCGGCGTTCTACGCCGACCTGAGCGCCGAGACCGAGCAGTGGCAGGACCTGAAGCCTGCGGCGTCGGAGTCCCTTCCCGTGCGAAGGGAGATGGCCTCCATTTTCCGTTCCCCCCTTGCAGACGCCCCGCTCTGGCCCATCCCGCGCGGGAGCTCGCTGCGCCGGTTCGTGCGCACGCATCCCGTCGTCTCGGCCGGAAGCGGGTTTGCCGTCGTGTGCGGGGTGGCGCTTGCAGCCGCGACGCTCGTCAGGCCTTCCTTCCGGGAACCGAACGTGACGCAGGTGATCGAAAACAGGTACGAGAGCCGGCTCGAGGCGTACAGCGCTGCCGGCGCGAGGCTCTGGACGATTCCCGTGCCGCATCTTGCGACATACATGGCGGAAGAAGACGCGCTCCACAAGAGCTTCGTGGAATTCGCCGACCTGGACGGGGACGGGCTGAACGAGGTTGTCGCCGATCTCCCGATGAATACCGAAGAGGCGGTTGCGAGGAACGTGATTCACGTATTCGGGGCCGACCGGGCTGAACGGTTTGCGATACGCGTCGGAGAAGCGGTCAAGTACCGTGAACGGATCTACCCCGACGAGTTCTGCGTGAGCGGCTTCACTGTATTGAAACCTCAGGGGTCCCGGACCGACGAGATCGTGGTTGCGGCAAGTCATCTCCACTCTCCGTTCATCGTGTACCGGTACGACGCCCACGGAAACAAACTGGGGAGCTACCGTCATTTCGGCCAGTTGAAGATGATGACGCCCCCCCTCGTGACGGCGGACGGCCGGTCCCTCGTCATTCTCACGGGCGTCACGGACCGCGATGATGACCGACCCGCGGCCGTGATCATCGGTCTCGATCCCTCACGGATCGCCGGGGATGCGGAATCCTCGTTTTCAGGCGGGTTCAATCTCCCGGTTTCCTCTGCGGAACTCTTCTACGTCCACGTTCCGCAATCGACGGTCGCCAGGGAGCTTGGCGAGCCTGTCAGCCTTTCGGCAGCCAGGGTCGCGCGTCTTCCCGGCGGGGTGAACGGGTTCTCGGTGAACGTGGTGAGCTCCGCGACCTCGGGCCCTCTCTACCTGGAATACATTTTCCGGCCGGACTTCACGATCGTGGAGGTCAAGTCTGCCAACTCGACCCGGGCAGTGTTCGATACGCTCAAGCAGCGGGGGGTGGTCAGCGGGGGATTCTACGACGACTACCTGAGAACGGTCGCGGGGGACGTACGGTACTGGGACGGGGCGAGCTGGCAGGCATCGGCGGCTCCCGTCCGTCACTGACGGTGCGCCCGCCGCGCCCGCCGGGGGGAGCACCCTGGTGCGGCGTTCCCCCGCGCGGGACGGACCTTCCTCAGGCCGCGGCAGCCGGCTTCTTTCCTCCGTACACCAGCGCCACGACGATCCCCAGGACGACGTACGAAACGACGCCCAGCAGGAACCACTCCAGCGTAATGCCGTAGGGCACCGCGACCATCGCGTACGTGCCGTACGCCATGCCGAGGCTGAGCCAGATCCCGATGTACAGGCCGTAGCGGACCCCCTCGAGTATCCCCTTCCCCTCGTATCCCTTCGAGAAGATGAGCGTGAAGAAGAACGCGCCTATGAACGAGAGCACGGGATAGATCCACTGGAGCGAATTCATATCGGGACGCCAGACGGGGAGCGCCTTGAACTGATCGCCGAGGATGAATCCGTACACGATGAAGCTGAGCACCATGTCGGCGACGAACACCGCGACAAACGCCAGCCAGAATTTCTTCGTCATGGCTTTCTCCGGTGAGATGGAAGGAATGGTGGGTTGGATGAAACGGAACTGCAATCTGTAGCAAAAAAAACCGCAAATGTCAACATCCCCCGGGCGCGTTTGACTCTTGTCCCGGCGGGCGATACATTGGGGCACACAATTCCGGAGTTCGCATGGAAGGAGAACCGGGGAAAGAGGCAATTCGGGACACGGTGATCAGGATGATCGGGGTCGTCGTCGTCACCGGTGCCTCCGGCTTCCTCTACTTCCGGGACAACGTCCTGAACCTGCGGATGGTCGCCTCCCAGTTCCTGACGAGCGGCGTCACTGCGGGGATCACGTACGCGGCGCTCCACCTCCCCCGATTCCGCGACGGCGTGGTGGCGCTCCTGATCTGGTTCATCGTGCTGACGTTTCTCGTCGAGCGGCCTGGCCTGCAGGTCGGGATCCTGAACTTCGCGTACATCGCGGGCGTCGCGGGGGCGGTCTGCGTCTACGTGTCGTTCGTCCGGAGAGGAGTCGTCAGGGGCCCCCTGCAGCGCGTTGCCGCCTCGGGCGTCGTGACCGCGATCGCCAACGCGCTCATCACGGTGCTCCTCGGGCTCACATCGCGCATCGTCGTGTTCGCGTCGGTCGGGTTCTTCGCGTCGACGGTCTTCAGGAACCTCCAGTACGGGACGCTGGTCGGCATCGGCATCGGCGTCGGCGCGGAGCTTGCAGAGCTCCTGATCGGCAAATTGAAGCCTGAAATCCCCCGCCCGGGCGCTCCTGCGGGGGACGAGAACTCCACACCCCCCGCCGGGCGTTAGAGCGTCAGGGAGCCCGGTCTCCGGGAGTGGTGTGCACATTGGCCGCCGGTACGCCGGCGGCGGGGGAAGATGCTATGACGGGTCAGCGACAGACAGCGTGGGCGGTTGAATACGTGGAGAACGGCAAGCGGATTGTCTCGCTCGATGCCGCGAGGCACTCGACGCCCGAGGAGGCGAAGAGCGCGTTCGAAGATTCGCGGGGCATTCCGTGGAAGGAACTCGAGCGGCGGGGGGCGAAGATCGTCGAGCAGGAGATTCCGGCGATCCCCTCGGTGCCCCCCGCCTGATGCAGGGCCTCATGCGGTCTCGACCCACCTCCCGGAGAGGCTCTTCACCGCGGCGAGCACGACGAAGGAGGTCGCGAGGAGGATCGCCGCAAGCGTGAGCGCGACGCGGAGGTCAAGCTCGAATCCGATATAGATGGCCAGCGGCATCGTCTGCGTGCGCCCGGGGAAGTTCCCGGCGAAGATAATCGTCGCGCCGAATTCCCCCAGCGCGCGCGCCCACGTCATGATCGCGCCTCCCACGGCCCCGCGCAGCGAGAGCGGCATCGTGACGCTGCGGAACGCCTGCCAGCGCGACGCGCCGTCGATGGCCGCGGCAAGCTCCAGGTCGCGATCGACGGAGGCGAACGCCACCGCGATCGTCCTGACGTACAGGGGCGAAGCCACGAAAAGCTGGGCAAGGACGACGGCCGCCCCAGTGAACGGGAGTTCGATCCCGAGCGACGCGAGCATCCCACCGATCACCCCCCTGCGTCCGAGCGTGACGAGCAACGCGATCCCCGCCACCGAAGGGGGGAGGACGACCGGGAGATCCACGAGCGCGTCCAGGAGGCTCTTGCCCGGGAATTTTTTCCGGGCGATCAGGTAGGCTGCCGGCGTCCCGAAGACGACCGTGATGATGAGTGTGGCGAGCGTCGTTCTCACGCTCAGCGCCACGGCCTGCGTGGCCTGTCCGCCGAGGAGGGTGTCGAGGATGTCTTCGCCCGAAGCGCGGAGGAGAAGTCCCGCGACGGGGAGAACCAGGAACGCGATGAGCGGGAGCGCCGCGAGCGCGAGGGGGAGCCTGAGCCGGGCGTTATTCATGTGGATGTGACTCCGTGTCGGCGGGCTTCGCGTCCGTGCTCTTCGCTGCGGCGGGGGCCCGCGTGAACCCTGCCGCTTCGAGCAGTTCCTGGCCGCGTGCGGAGAGGAGGAACCGGATGAAGAGTTCCGCCTCAGCCGGGTGCGCCGACTCCCGCACGCGAGCGATCGGATACTCGGCGATCACGTTCAGCCGTTCCGGGATATCGACCGTGTCGACCGCCCGCCGGGAGGCGGAGGCGGCGTCCGTTACGTACACGACGCCGGCGTCGGCCTCGGCCAGGACCACTTTGGCGAGCACGGCCCGCACGTTCTCTTCGTAGGAGACCACGTTCCTGAGCACGGCGCTCATGAAGTCGACGGGAAACCCTTCGGACGGTGAACATCTCCCGATGAACCGGAGCGCGTACTCGCCAGCGGGAACGGCGTTTGCCGCGAGCACGATTTTGACCCCCGGCGAACCGAGATCGGCCAGCCGGTGCACGGCCCGCCCGGCGCCGGAGGGGACGACGACGACGAGCAGGTTACGCACGAAGACCCGGATCGTGATGCTGTCGATGGCCGGGCCGGCAGCTTTCATCTGTCGTGCATCGGCCGAGGCAAAGATGTCCGCCCGCGCGCCGAGAACAAGCTGCTGGGCGAGCTGCTGCGATCCGGCGAAGTTGAATATGAACGACGTCCCGGCATGTGCGGCGCTGAATTCGTCCGCTGCCCTGTGAAACGTTTCGTTGAGCGATGCGGCGGCGAAGACTGTGAGCGTGATGTCCCCCCGCGCGTGGTCCTTCTGTGCGCCCGGGCGGGGCGCGGCCGATCCCGTTGCCAGTCCCATGCACACGGAGAGAGAGAGTGCGGCCGCGGCGACTCGCGCCCGGTCGCGCGCACTGCCGCGCCCTGAATTCCCGGATCCAATCATGATGATGCTTCCTCAGGAGATGAATATGGATAAACGCACGGATCCAGAAGTCGAGTTCCTCCGCCATGCGCTCGCGACGCTCGCCTACAGGGCCGAAAAAGCGCTCCGCGGCGCTCCGGGCATATTCCCGTCGCTGCGCATTGCCCCCGGGACCAGGTCTCCCGCCGAGATCCTCGCGCACATGGGTGACCTGATGGACTGGGCGCTCTGGCTCGCGAAGGGAAAACACGTGTGGCGCGACTCAGCCCCGCAGGAATGGGACGCGGACGTTGATCGCTTCTTTGCCGCCCTCCAGGCGCTGGACCTGTTTCTCGCCTCCGGCGTCCCCCCCGGCGCTCCCCCGGGGCGGCTCTTCCAGGGGCCCGTCGCCGACGCGCTGACGCATGTCGGACAGATCGCGATCATGCGCCGCGTCGCCGGATCGCCTGTGAAAGGCGAAAACTACTTCCGCGCGGAAATCGCTCCGGGCCGCGCCGGCGCGGATCAGTCCGGGCGCAGGGTCGAATTCGACTGAGTTCGTTCGCCAGAATACTCAGAATGCGCCACTAATGCCACCTGCGAAATGTCCTGAAAACGGGGCGTCCGCGGGATGTATACCGGTTGCAAACTCGGGGGTCGGTTGGTATATTAAGGCATGGGACCTACGCACAGGCAGGGCACTGCGGCGGTTGAGGACGAATGGGACGAGTGGTATCGGCTGACGCCCGCGGAGCGCTGGCGGGAGAGCCAGCGCCTCTGGGTCTTCTTCGTGGCTGCAGGAGGATCGCTTGATGACCAGCCCGATTCAGAAAGTCCTTTCTACGCTCTCCTCGCACAACGTCCGGTCCCTGCTGATCGGCGGCCAGGCGTGCATATTCTACGGCGGAGCGGAATTTAGCCGCGACGCCGATATCGCGGTTCTCACCTCGGCAGAAAACCTCCGGCGCCTGGAAAGGGCGCTCGTCGAACTCCGCGCAGAATCAATCGCCGTCCCCCCCTTTGCAGTCGAATATCTCCTCCGCGGACACGCAGTCCATTTCCGCTGCGCCCACCCGGACGCCGCCGGGATGCGCATCGACGTGATTGCGGTGATGCGGGGGGTCGACTCGTTCGACGCGCTCTGGGATCGGAGGACGACCGTGGACGTCGCTCCGGGGGAGTCCTACGAAGTGATCTCCCTTCAGGATCTTGTGCGCTCGAAGAAGACGCAGAGGGACAAGGACTGGCCGATGATCCGCCGGCTGATCGAGGCACATTACGTCGCGAACCGCCAGCGTCCGACGCCGGCGCAGGTCGAGTTCTGGCTCCTTGAATCGCGCACGCCCGCGATGCTCCGGGAAGTGGCCTCTGCGCACACCGCAGCACTCAAGCGCGTGTTGCCGGCGCGGCCGTTTCTGAGCGCGCTTGAGGCGATGGACGATGCCGCCCTGGAGGGGGCGCTGGAGGCGGAGGAGAAAAGAGAGAGGGAGGCGGACAGGGCCTACTGGAAGCCGCTCAGGGGGGAGCTTGAGCGGCTGCGGCTCGCGCGGTGATCCGGAAGGGCCGCCCGGGGCCCCTCCCACCTCGGGGCCCGCGGGTGACGCACCCTTCCGAATTACTGGAGACCGAACACCGCAGTGAACGTGAAGCTCAGCGCATCTTCCACGGGGATCATCAGCAGCGACGGTCTGTCGATCTTGAATTCCGTCAGGCTGAGCGTGAAGCTTCCGTCGACTTCGAGCTTCCCTTCGGACCAGT
>Ga0335081_10010571_pt1 | contig 14923 bp, 14 predicted proteins | sample Lox_Sample_35_FD_206713 | JGI IMG/M metagenome (GOLD analysis project Ga0335081, IMG submission 206713) | Soil microbial communities from Loxahatchee National Wildlife Refuge, Florida, United States - Lox_Sample_3.5 | ecosystem: Environmental > Terrestrial > Soil > Wetlands | place: USA...
TTCACTAATTGCGATTCGCTTTTGATCGGCGATCAGTGCGGCGCTCACACCGTGCCCTATATCGAGGCCAAGAACTCCTCGACCGTGTTCGAGCACGAGGCGACCACGTCCAAGATTTCCGAGGATATGCTGTTCTATTGCCGGCAGCGTGGGCTGTCGGCGGAGGAGGCGACCGCGCTTGTCGTCAACGGTTTCGTCAAGGACGTGCTGCAGCAGCTGCCGATGGAGTTTGCTGTCGAGGCGCAGAAGCTGATCTCGGTCTCGCTGGAAGGCTCGGTCGGATGAGCAGCGAGAGCTGCTTAACCCGGCTTCAATGAGCAAAGGCGAGCCTGAGCCATGATCAATTCCGGAGTTTGTTTGAATGGCACTGCTTGAAGTGAAGAATTTGCACGTCGAGATCGACGGCAGGGAAATTCTCAAGGGTCTCGACCTCGCCGTGAATGCCGGCGAGGTGCATGCCATTATGGGCCCGAACGGATCGGGCAAGTCGACTCTCGCTTACGTGCTGGCCGGGAAGGAGGGATACCAGCCGACGGCAGGCGATGTACGCTTCGATGGCCGGAATCTGTTCGAGATGAAGCCCGATGAACGCGCTGCCGCGGGTTTGTTTCTCGCTTTCCAATATCCGCTGGAGATTCCCGGCGTCGCCACCATGACCTTCCTGCGCACGGCACTCAACGCTCAACGCAAGAAGCGCGGCGAAGCCGAGCTATCCACGCCAGATTTCATCAAGAAAGTACGGGAAACTTCCGGCAAGCTCGGCATTGATCAGGAAATGTTGCGCCGTGCGGTCAATGTCGGCTTTTCCGGGGGCGAGAAGAAGCGCAACGAGATTTTGCAGCTGGCGCTCCTGCAGCCGCGGCTGGCGGTGCTCGATGAGACCGATTCCGGGCTCGACATCGACGCGCTCAAGATCGTCGCCGACGGCGTGAACCGTCTGCGTGCGCCCGACCGTTCGTTCGTCGTCATCACTCATTACCAGCGGCTTCTCAACTACATCGTTCCGGATGTGGTGCACGTCCTCTCGCGCGGACGCATCGTCAAGGCCGGCGGGAAGGAGCTGGCGCTTGAGCTCGAAGCGCGCGGTTATGCCGAATATCAAGAGGAGGTCCCAGCGTGAATGCCGAAGTTGCCGTGATCAAAACAGCAGCGGAGACCGCGCTGGCGCAAACTTTTGCGCAAGCGCGCGACCGGTTGCCCGGCGACGAATCAATCATGGCGCGGCGCAATGCGGCCTTTGACGTGTTTGCCAAAGAGGGTCTGCCGCATCGGCGCATCGAAGAATGGAAATATACCGACCTGCGCGCGCTCATGCGCGAAGCCAAGCCATTGGCGTCTCCACCCGATGCGTCAGCCAAGGCGCGCGCTAAAGACGCCGGCCGCGTACTGGGTGACCTCGATGCCCGGCGGCTGGTTTTTGTCGACGGCGCATTTGTGCCCGAACTGTCCGACTTGCGGGATTTGGAAGCTGGTCTCGTTGTGGGTTCGCTGGCCCAGGCACTGACTGACGGCGATCCGGTAGTCGCGGCACGGCTGGGCAAGCTTGCGCCAGCCAGCGATGCCGCCGTGGCGCTCAATACCGCTTTGATGGGCGACGGCGCGGTGATCCACGTCGCTAGCGGCGCCACTATCGAGCGACCGTTGCACTTGCTGTTTGTTGCTTCTGACAAGTCCGCGGCAATATTCACGCGTTCGCTGGTCACAATCGACCATGGCGCCCGCGTCATGCTGATCGAGAGCCACGAGGGCCCCGCCACGAGCGATTATCAGGTCAACGCCGCGCTTGAGCTGTTTGCCGGCGATGGCGCCCATGTCGATCACGTCAAAGTGATCGGCGAAGGGACCGACGCGCTGCATGTTTCCACTCTAGCCGCGGCGATTGGTGCGCATGCACGATTTAACACTTTCAGCTTCATCAGCGGCGGCGCGGTGGTGCGAAATCAGCTGTTTCTCAGGCTTGACGGCGAGGGCACCGTGGCCGGCATTCGCGGGGCTTCGCTGCTGAAGGACCGCCAGCACGCCGATACGACACTGTTTGCCGATCATGTAGCGCGCGATTGTCAGAGCCGCGAGATGTTCAAATCCGTGCTCGACAACGAGGCGCATGGGGTTTTCCAAGGCCGCATCATCGTGCGTCGGCACGCGCAAAAGACCGATGCGAAAATGATGACGCAAGCGCTGCTGCTGTCCGAGCGCGCCGAGGCCGACAACAAGCCGGAACTAGAAATCTTCGCCGACGACGTGCAGTGCGGCCATGGCGCGACCGCGGGCGCGCTCGATGACGAACTCAAATTTTACCTGATGGCGCGCGGCATTCCGCCGGCGGAAGCCGAGGCGATGCTGATCCAGGCGTTCCTCGGCGAGGCCATCGAAGGCATAGAACATGCCGGTTTGCGCGAGGCCCTGATCGAGAGCGTCGCGGCTTGGCTTGGAGCGCGCCGATAAACTGCCCCCTGGCGTTCCTTGGCGAGCCACTTCGACGGCCAGCCCAGGACGGCAGGTTTTGAGATCGAAAGATGGATCAGGCAACGCGCAGCAGCACTTATGACGTGAACCGCATCCGGGCGGATTTTCCGATCCTGGCCATGCAGGTCTATGGCAAGCCGCTTGTTTACCTCGACAACGCGGCTTCGGCGCAAAAGCCTCGCGTTATGCTCGACCGGCTCGAGGAGGTCTACACCACGCAATATGCCAACGTGCATCGCGGGTTGCATTTCCTCGCCAATGAGGCGACCGAGGCCTACGAGAATGCACGCGAGAAAGTTGCCGCCTTTCTCAACGCCAGGCGCAAGGAGGAGATCGTCTTCACGCGTAATGCGACCGAAGCGATCAACCTCGTCGCTTATACGTTCGGCCGCGAGTGCATCAAAGTCGGCGACGAGATCGTGCTTTCGATCATGGAGCATCACTCCAACATCGTACCGTGGCACTTCCTGCGCGAGCGGCAGGGCGCCGTGATCAAATGGGCGCCGGTCGACGACGAGGGCAACCTTCTGCTGGAGGAGTTCGAGAAGTTGCTCACCCCGCGCACCAAGCTCGTCGCGATCACGCACATATCGAACATGCTCGGAACCACCGTGCCGGCGAAAGATGTGGTCCGGCTCGCTCATGCGCGCGGCATACCGGTGCTGTTCGATGGCGCGCAAGCCGCGGTGCATCTCGATGTCGACGTGCGCGAGCTTGATTGTGACTTCTATGCCTTCACCGGTCACAAGCTCTATGGGCCCACCGGCATTGGCGTGCTTTACGGAAAGTACGAGCATCTTGCCGCCATGCCGCCGTTCAACGGCGGCGGCGAGATGATCCGCGAAGTGTTCGAAGACCATATCACCTACGGCGACCCGCCGCACAAGTTCGAGGCCGGCACGCCCTCGATCGTCCAGGCGATAGGACTTGGCGCCGCAATCGATTATGTCACGTCCGTCGGCAAGCCGCGCATCCGCGCCCACGAAGCGGAGCTCGTGCGTTACGCTCACGAGCGTTTGCGCGAGATCAATTCGCTGCGCATCTTCGGCACCGCCAAGGACAAGGGGCCGATCGTCTCGTTCGAGCTCAAGGGAGCACATCCGCACGACGTCGCCACGATCATCGATCGTGCAGGCGTCGCGGTGCGGGCCGGTACTCATTGCGTCATGCCGCTTCTAGCCCGGTTCGGCGTGACGGCAACCTGCCGCGCGTCATTCGCCATGTACAACACCCGCGATGAGGTCGATAGCCTTGCGCAGGCGCTACTCAAAGCGCAGAATCTGCTTGGATAAGGCGATGAGCGAAGACACCAAAACCGAAGCTAAGACCGCTGAAACACCGACCGTGGAGACAACCTCCACGATTCCGCCGGAGGAAATGGCGCGCCTGACCGACGAGATCGTCGGCGCGTTAAAGACCGTTTACGATCCGGAAATCCCGGCCGATATCTATGAGCTTGGTCTGATTTACAAAGTCGATATCGACGACGACCGTATGGTCAATATCGATATGACGCTGACGACGCCGAATTGTCCTTCGGCAGCGGAATTGCCTGCGCAAGTGGAAAACGCCGTTGCCGGCGTGCCGGGTGTGCGCGAAGCCAAGGTCAATATCGTGTGGGATCCGCCGTGGGACCCGAGCCGCATGTCGGACGAGGCCCGTACTGTGCTCAACATGTGGTGATTGCGCGCGAAACTGGCTCACACTACATAATTTGGTGCGAGTCGTTGTGATGACGACAGTAGAATTGAACACGCGGAGGGTGTGATAATGGCCGCTCGGCCGAAACCTCAGGTGGTGCGGCTCACCGAAGCCGCCGCGGAACGCATCAAGGCGGTGATGGCGAAAGCCGATCGTCCGATCGCCGCCGTGCGTGTCGGCGTCAAGAACGGCGGCTGCGCCGGAATGTCCTACACCATGGAATATGCCGAGAAGATCGATCCGCTGGATGAGGTCGTCGAAGACAAGGGCGTGCGCATCCTGATCGATCCCAAGGCGGTGCTGTTCCTGCTTGGAACGGAAATGGACTATAAGGTCGACAAGCTGTCGGCGCAATTCGTATTCAACAATCCGAACCAGACGGCAGCCTGCGGCTGCGGTGAGTCGGTCCAGCTTGAACCGGCGACCGGCGTCGCACCCTAATCCTCATTGCAGCTTAAGAAGCGCCGGCGAGCCGGGCTCGATTGCATCGCGCCGTCGCCGTCTATGACATTTTCGTGCTGTGCACGATAATGCGCGCCAAATGTGAATTTCGCGCCTGCAAAAACGCCCAAAGCCGGGCGTTTTAGTCGGTCGCGACCGCGGCGCGCACCGACGGGCGCGTCGACAGGGCCTGCCGATAGGCCGCAACCTTGGGCTTGCCGGCGAGAATGCCGAAGCCACCGACCCAATCAAAAGCATCGAAGTAACGAAAGACGGGGCCGAATACGACGTCAACGAGCGAAAATCGCTCGTCGTCGAAATACGGACCCGGGCCGAGGCGGGCTTCGGCGCGGTTAACGAAGGCGCAGCGGCGGGCGTTGGCTTCGATCGAGCAGGCGCTCGGCGCCGCGAAGTTGCCGCCGCTCGCCTGGTATGACGTGCTGCTCGAACTCGAGCGGGCCGGCGGGAGCCTCCGGCCATTCGAGCTCGAACGCGAAATGCTGTTGGCCCAGTATAACCTGTCGCGGCTGATCGATCGTATGGAAGAAGCGGGTTATGTGGAGCGCCGCGCACTCAAGGAGGATCGCCGCGGCCAAGTCATTGTCATCACCTCGGCGGGTAAGGCCCTGCGGCGGCGAATGTGGTCGGTCTACGGACCGGCGATCCAAGCGACGGTTGGTGACCATTTGTCGCCGAAACAGGTCGACACACTCAGCGCGTTGCTTGGCGCGCTGATCGACAGGCTGGCGGAAAAGTAGTTTCGGACAGATTCTGACGGCCGCAGGCGCAATTGCTGCTTAAGAAATCAGACCTTCACCGGCCGCAACAGGAATGCCGGCAAATGGCTGGCATCCGAATCTTCGTGGCGCGAACGCGGGGAGGACGGTGGCGCGCGGCGCGCGCGCGGTTCTTCGCTGCGTGCGAGTGAACTCTTGCGTCCGGCCTGATGATGACCATGCGGCCGCTCGGCGACACGATGTTGAGGGGGTTGCGGCGCGCCAGGCAGCTTTTCCATCATCGCAATAGGCTGCCCGATCAGTTTCTCGATTGCAGCCACTGCTTTGGCGTCATTGGCGCCCGCCACGATGGTGATCGCGGTGCCGCTGCGCCCGGCGCGTCCGGTGCGACCGATGCGGTGCACGTAGTCGTCGGGGTGGAACGGTACGTCGAAATTATAAATGTGACTGACATCCGAAATATCGAGGCCGCGCGCGGCGACATCGGAAGCGACCAACAGCGTCACCTCGCCGTTGCGAAACTTTTCGAGCGCGGCCATGCGCGCAGGCTGATCCATGTCGCCGTGCAGCGCCTGGACCGAAAAGCCGTGACGCAACAGCGAGCGGAACAGCGTGGCGACGTCACGCTTGCGATTGCAGAATATGATTGCGTTCTTCAAGCCTTCGGCGGAGCGAATCAACCGCCGCAAGGTGTCGCGCTTCTCGTGTGCCTCCCGGCCCGATTTGACGATGAGCTGCGTGGTCGTGGCGACGGTTGTTGCCGGCCGGGAGACCTCGACGCGGATCGGATTGTGCAGGAACTGCTCGGTGATGCGCCGAATTTCGGGCGGCATGGTCGCGGTGAAAAACAGCGTCTGCCGCGTGAAGGGGACCAGTTTGCAGATGCGTTCGATGTCCGGGATGAAGCCCATGTCGAGCATCCGGTCGGCTTCATCGATCACCAACAGCTCGACGCCGTTGAGCAGAAGGCGTCCGCGTTCGAAGTGGTCCAGCAAGCGGCCGGGAGTCGCGATCAGCACGTCGACGCCGCGCGTGAGCTTCACATCCTGATCGTCGAATGACACGCCGCCGATCAGGAGCGCCACGTTGAGTTTGTGGTTAGCGCCGTACTTGGCAAAGCTTTCCTCGACCTGCGCCGCGAGCTCGCGGGTTGGCTCGAGAATGAGCGTGCGCGGCATGCGGGCGCGGGCGCGCCCCTGCTCCAGCACGGTCAGCATCGGCAGCGTGAAAGCCGCAGTTTTGCCGGTGCCGGTTTGCGCAATTCCCAATACGTCGCGACGTGCGAGCACGTGGGGAATAGCTTGTTCCTGGATCGGAGTGGGAACCTTGTAACCAGCCGCAGCGACGGCGGAAACGACTTTTTCGGACAAGCCGAGATTGGAAAAGGACATAAACCCTCAAAAGACCGCGAGCGATATGTGCAGCTTGAAGCGAAAATCTGCGCTCAGCGGTCGAATCCACCCTATTTGGGTGTCCGCAACATATGATCGATTGGCTGAAAGTCAACCTAAAAGCCCCGCCCGCAACGCAGCAAGTTAATCGAATTGCTTCACTTTTTCTGGCCAGCCGGTAATCTGCCGCGCTCCGCAAGGAAAGCTCCTCCGATGTCAGATCCGTTGCCGATCGTGCTCATTCCCGGATTGACCTGCTCGGCGCGGCTTTACGCTGACCAGATTCCGGCATTGTGGCGGTTCGGGCCGGTGACGGTTGCAGACCATACCCGCGACGACAGCATGCAGGGCATCGCGCGGCGCATCTTGGCGGCAGCCCCGCCGCGCTTTGCGCTCGTGGGCCTGTCGATGGGCGGCTACATCGCTTTTGAAATCATGCGTCAGGCACCGGAACGGGTGGCGAAGCTCGCGCTCCTTGATACCGGCGCCCGCGCCGAGACGCCGGAGCAAACGGAACGGCGCAAGGTAGTCATCGCACTCGCAAAAAGCGGCCGCTATTCCGAGGTGCCCGACATCGCCTTTCCGATTTATGTTCACCGCAATCGCCACAACGATGCCGGCTTGAAGCAAACGGTGCGCATGATGGCCGCGGAGACTGGCGTCGAAGCCTTCTTGCGTCAGCAACAGGCAATCATGGATCGGCCGGATTCGCGGCGCGGCCTTGGTGCGATCAAATGCCCGACGCTTGTCCTTGTCGGCGACGGCGATGAGGCGACGCCGCCCGAGCTTGCGCGCGAGATTGCAGGCGCGATCGGCGGTGCGCGCCTCGTGGAGATCGCGAATTGCGGACACCTGTCGACGCTTGAACAACCGGAGAAAGTGACGGCCGCCTTAGTGGACTGGATGACGTAGTGAGCCGAAACGCGGTGGCGGAAATAATGGCTGCTAGCACGAGGGAGAAAACTTGATGAGTTATTTTTCACGCCGGTCAGTCCTTGGCGCGTTTGGGGCGCCGGTCGCTGCGGCAATGCTGGCAATGCCGGCGCGCGCGCAAGACGATTATCCGAACCGGCCGGTGCGGTTGATCGTGGGCTTCGCCGCCGGTGGTGGCAACGATATTTTTGCCCGCCTTGTTGGGGCCAAGCTTTCGGAGATCCTTGGTCAGCCCGTCGTGATCGAGAACCGACCCGGAGCCGGCGGCCGGCTTTCAGGTGAGTATGTCTCTAACCAGCCCGCCGACGGCTATACACTGTTGGTTGGCGCGATCGGCGCCATGTCAATCGCCGCCGCAATCTATCCGAATCTGAAATATCACCCGACCAAGACGCTTAGACCGCTCGCCATGATTGGAAGCTTCCCGCTGATCTTGGCAGTTGGGTCCGACAATCCGTCACGCAATGTCAAAGAATTGGTGGAATGGGCGAAACAGCATCCAGACAAGGCAAATTATCCGAGTACCTCGCCGCTCTTCACCATCGCCATGGAACAATTGAAATTGAAGTCCGGTATGCCGGGCGTGATGATCCCCTACAAGAGCAGCAACGAAATGGTGCTGAGCGTTATCGAGGGCCAGTGTCTCAGCACGATCGTCGATCCGCCGCCCGCCGTGCCACAAGTCAAAGCCGGGAAGATCAGAGCGCTTGCCGTGACCGGGGCCGTGCGCTTGGTGGAACTGCCGGACGTGCCAAGCATGGCCGACGCCGGCTATCCCAGCGTCGATGTGCAAGCCTGGAGCGGAATCTTTGCGCCGGCGGCGACGCCGTCCGCGATCGTCGCCAAACTGGAAAAGGCGCTGAGCCAGTCGATCCGCGATCCCGAAGTTTCGGCGAAACTGAGAAATCTCGCGGTCACGCCGGGCGGCGGCTCGCCGGACGATTTCCGCCGCATAGTCGAAGACGACATCGGTAAAGTCCGCGATGTGGTGAAGGCCGCGAACTTGAAGTTCGAGGAATGATTGTAAGAGCGCGCGATGAGAACCGGGGTTACGAGACGGACCGCAGCAATCATGGCAGTTGTCCTGGCAGCCGTCGTGGCATGGGACATGCCGGCAAAGGCGAACCAAATCGACCTTTCCACCTGGACCTGCGAACAGTTCCAGTCAGCGAGCAAGGACGAGATCACACTCATTCTCGCGTGGCTTGACGGTTACTATCGCGCCGAGGATGACCCACCGGTCGTCGACACCGATCAATTGGGCGCAAATGCCAAAAAACTCGGCGCCTATTGCGCCGCGCATCCGGATACCAAGCTGATTACGGCCGCCGACACCTTGTTCGAGCGGGAGTAAAAGCCCCGCAGAGTTAACGCGGGGCTTATCGCCGAGTAGCGGCCCCTCAATGTTGCCGCCTTTGCAGGCCGAAATGATCGCGGGTGCATTTTGGGTGCATTTTCGGCACGGCGGGGGCCGTATGCGTAAAGACCGGCGATATTTTGTTTTCTGGCTTGGTGTTGTGGTCACCGGTATCGCCATTTGGGCTTCGTGGTGGGCGGCATCAGGATTTTCGGTTCCGATATGCCAAAATGCGAGCGTTACAGATCATTGTTTGAGCTATGACGAAATCGGCGCCTGGACGTCTCAGACTTTCGATCTCGCTTCGCGCGTTGCCACGCGCGCCAACAATGGGGCCGCGCTGATAATCGCGGTATTCACCGCGGTTCTAGCGATCTTCACGGCTCGTCTGTGGCGATCCACCCAAAAACTCTGGACGATCACGAACCGGACATTGCAGCACGCCGAGCAAACGTCGCGAAAAGAGTTGCGCGCCTATGTCAGCGTCGAACCGCTCGGGATAACCGAATATGTCGGCCACAATCTCTTGGTCGGGCGGTTTAAAGTCCGGAACATCGGCAAAATTCCAGCCAGGGATGTTTCGATCTATTCCACCGTCGCATCGGACGTCGATCCGGCGCGAAGGGATTTCGCGATCGGAACGCCGCGCATCTCTCCGACCGTTCTGCAGCCGGGAGCAAAAATGGAGTTCGTATCCTATGAAGGTTACCCTATTCCTGCCGGCCAATTGGATCGTGACGAGACATTAAAACTTGCAGGTTATCTCTACGTCTGGGGAGAGGTGCTGTACACCGACGAACTTCATACGATGGGCTGGACTTCCTTCTGCCATCGCTATCCGTGCGAAATGTTCGGTACGAGCGACGATGAGGCGACTGCCGACCGCATCCGCAATCGCGGCATTCACCGCAAATTTGCCCGCTATCACGAAGAAGCCGGCAATGACGCGGGGTGACGCCAGCGAGCCTTCATACGTCGAGCGTCGACTCGTCGGCGAATTCGGCGCGTTCCTGGATGAATTCGAAACGCGCCTCGGCCTTGGTGCCCATTAGCCGTTCGACGGACTTTTCCGTGTCCTTGCGATCGTCGGCAAGGAGCGCAATGCGGAGCAGCGTACGCTTTTTCGGGTCCATGGTGGTTTCTTTGAGCTGCGCGGCCATCATCTCGCCGAGGCCCTTGAAGCGGCTCACCTCCACCTTGGCATTGGCGTGAAATTCTTTCTTCAAGATCTCGTCGCGGTGTTTTTCGTTGCGGGCATAAAGGATCTTGCCGCCATGCGACAGCCGATAGAGCGGCGGCACGGCAAGATAAAGGTGACCCTTTTCGATGAGCTGCGGCATCTGCCGGTAAAAAAAAGTGATCAGGAGGGAAGCGATATGTGCGCCGTCAACGTCGGCATCGGTCATGACGATGACGCGGCCATAGCGCAGGTCTTCGTCGCGATAATGCACGCCCGTGCCGCAGCCGAGCGCCTGAACGAGATCGGCGAGCTGCTGGTTTTGCGCGAGCTTGTCCTTGCCGGCAGAGGCGACATTGAGAATCTTACCGCGTAGCGGCAGCACCGCCTGCGAAGCGCGATCGCGCGCCTGCTTGGCCGAGCCGCCGGCGCTGTCGCCCTCGACGACGAAGAGTTCCGCGCCTTCTGCCGCGGTGCTCGTGCAATCGGCAAGCTTGCCAGGAAGGCGGAGCTTGCGCACCGCGGATTTGCGCGCGATGTCCTTTTCCTGGCGGCGGCGAATGCGCTCCTCGGCGCGCTCGACGACGAAATCAAGGAGCTTGTTGGCGGCAGTCGGGTGCCCGGCGAGCCAGTGGTCGAACGGATCTTTGATCGCCTGCTCGACCAGGCGTTGCGCTTCGGCGGTCGCGAGCCGATCCTTGGTCTGCCCCTGGAATTCCGGTTCGCGGATGAACACCGAAAGCAGAGCGCCGGCGCCGACCATGACATCGTCGCTGGTGATGGCGGCAGCGCGTTTGCCCTGACCGATGCGGTCGGCGTGATCTTTCAGCCCGCGCGTCAATGCGGCGCGCAGCCCCGATTCATGGGTGCCGCCATCCGGCGTCGGGATGGTGTTGCAGTAGGAATTGAGAAAGCCGTCGGCATCGGCGGTCCAGCCAACGGCCCATTGCACCGCGCCGTGCGCGCCGATCTTCCCAGCGCTGCCGGTGAAAATGTCGGGATGGACGAGGGTGGCGCTGGCGAGCGTTTCGGACAAATAATCCTTGAGCCCATCGGCGAAATGGAACGTGGCCTGTTCGGGTACCTCTTCGACGCCGCGAAGGAGCTCCTTGGCGCATGACCAACGTATTTCGACGCCGCCGAACAGGTAAGCCTTCGAACGCGTCATCTTGAAAACGCGATCGGGCCGGAAGTGCGCTTTTGCCCCGAAGATTTCCGGGTCGGGCCGAAAACGGACCTTGGTGCCGCGGCGGTTCGGCGCCTTGCCGGCATCCTGCAATTTTGTCTTCGGTTTGCCGCGCTCGAAAGCCATCCGGTAAAGGCGTTGGCCGCGCGCGACCTCGACTTCCATGCGCTCCGAGAGCGCATTGGCCACCGAGACGCCGACCCCGTGCAGGCCGCCAGAAGTCTCGTACACCTTGGAATCGAATTTGCCGCCGGCGTGCAGCGTGCACATGATCACTTCAAGGGCCGACTTGTTCTTGAACTTCGGGTGCGGGTCGACCGGAATGCCGCGGCCATTGTCGGTGACGGTGACAAAACCATCCGCGGTCATATCGACCTCGATCCAATCGGCATGGCCGGCGAGCGCCTCGTCCATGGCGTTGTCGATCACTTCCGCGAACAGGTGATGCAGCGCCTTCTCGTCGGTGCCGCCGATATACATGCCCGGCCGCCGGCGCACCGGTTCGAGCCCTTCCAGAACCTCGATGTGCTTGGCGGTGTATCCGGCATCTCCCGCGGGGGCGCGGGAGATGCCACGGCGCGCGCTATCGCGGCGCGATTTCGGCGCGTCGGCAAAAAGGTCGGGCGTTTTCGATGATTTTGCGCTCTTTCCCACGGCCGGTCCCAAGTGGATGTGGAGCTTGCCGCCGCCCGGTGCAATGGCGGATGAGACAGCGGCGAATCAGCCCCAAGTCTGGGTCCAACTATGCCATCGGCGCGGCAAAAGCATGAATGCCAAGCTTCAAGCAGCGATTGTACCCGTATCGGATCCGGGCGATTTGACCCTGGACGCTTTGCACCCTATATCGCCGCCCATGAATAGGTCATCAGCCCGGGCAATTTTTTCGAAGTCGCGCTGCCGCCGCGAGGCTTGGCGTCGCCGCGCCCGCCTGCGCGCTCACGCCTAGCTTCTTCATCGTGCCGCCGGGTCCGCGGCATTTTCTCTGATAAACTTTCGCGGATTCGGCCTGGCGCGCCCCCATAGCGCAAGGTGATCGAAGGATTCCACTCAATGTCAGCAGCAGGCGGCTCTGCGAAGACGAAAATCGGCGTACTCGGCGCATCCGGCTATACCGGCGCCGAACTGGTGCGCCTGCTTTTGTGCCACCCGAATTCACAGGTCGCGCTGCTGACGGCCGAACGCCGCGCCGGCAAACCCATGGCGGAGGTGTTCGCGCAATTCGCTCCCTTTGCACTACCGACACTGAGCGCGATCGAAGATGCCGATTGGGAGAAGCTCAGCCTTGACGTGGCGTTCTGTGCGCTTCCGCACGGTACGACGCAGAAGGTGATCAAGGGTCTGCTCGCTCGCGCGCCGCGCACCAAGGTGATCGATCTCTCGGCTGATTTTCGCCTGAGCGACCCGGCAGCTTATGCGCGCTGGTATGGTCACGCCCATGCCGCGCCCGACCTGCAGAGCGAGGCGGTGTACGGACTTACCGAAGTGTATCGGGACAAGATCAAAAGCTCGCGGCTAGTCGCAAATCCCGGCTGCTACACGACTTGCGCCGAACTGCCCTTGATTCCGCTTCTTAAAGCCAAGCTCATCGATCCGGACGAGATTGTGATCGATGCGAAGTCCGGCATGACCGGAGCGGGCAGGGCGGCGCGCGAGGACATGGTGTTTGCCGAAGTCTCCGAAGGCTTTCATGCCTACGGTGTCGGCCATCATCGCCACATGGCCGAGCTCGATCAGGAATTTTCCCGCGCTGCCGGTCGCGCGGTCATCGTCAGCTTCACGCCGCATCTCGTGCCGATGAACCGGGGCATTCTGGCGACGATCTATGTCCGCGGCGCCAAAGCCTCGCCGCAGGATCTTCATGCGCACCTGGCGAAAGTCTACGCGCCGGAGCCGTTCCTCCACGTGCTGCCCTTTGGCGCGACGCCGCAAACCCGGCACGTGCGCGGCTCCAACATGACCTTCATCGGGGTGGCCGCCGACCGCGTTGCCGGTCGCGCCATCATCGTTTCCGCGCTCGACAATCTGACCAAGGGCGCTTCCGGCCAGGCGGTGCAGAACATGAACGTCATGCTCGGCCTGCCGGAGACAACCGGCCTCGAACAGGTCACCTTATTTCCTTAGGCGACCGGCGCGATTTACAAAGAACCCGCAGCCAATTTCAGATCAGTTTGAAGATCGCGAGCGCCAACAGCGCCTGCGCCACGAAGCCGCCGGCAAAGGACAGAGTCCGCAGCACCGGAATGCCGAGCGTGTACACCACCACATGCGCGAGCCGCGACCAGAAATAAAGCGCGCAGGCAAACGCGGTCGCGGCCGTGGCGATGCTCAGCGCCCGCGCCGTCAAAACCAGCGGCGCAAAGATGACCAGGCTTTCCACGGCATTGGCATGCGCGGCCATCATGCGGCGCGCCCATGGCGATTGCGCTTTGTCGCTCGGACTCGGATTGGCCATCGCGCCCATGAGCCCGCGCACCATGATGCGGTCGAGGATGTACGGGATCCAGAACAGGCCCGTCATTGCCACCGTCAGCGTCAGCCAGAACAGTTCAGTGGACATGGTCGTTCCCCCCTTTGCGTCGCGAAGCACGCCGATCAAGCTAGCGTAACGTACCGCTGATTTGAACCGAGGTCACGGTTCCATTGCGCAGAAGGACGAATCGGCTTTTGCCATAGACATACCGTTCGGTGACCCCACGCGCCGTCTCACGATGATCAACACGATCGGGTTTGCCCCAGCAGGTGGCTTCGACTTGGTTTCTCGTCATGCCGACACGTGGATCGCCACGGCGCTTACACTCGGCCGCGGCCTGCGCGTGGGCAACGTCCGTCGCGAAAGTGACCAATTCGAAGGCGGAAATATATCCCGTCCGACCATCCTCCAGCTTAACGTGGTAATAGGCATCACTGGTTACGCCCCGTTCGATACCGTCCAGTTGTGGCTTCGTGCCCTCGGGAATCGACGGGCAATCGACGACATTATGTTACGGGTGTCGGACATAGGGAACCTGCTGCATAAGAGCCAATAATTCTTTCCAATATTTGGCTCATACTTCGCCTTCTCTTGTAACCTTTCTCGAAATCAACTGCCGGCGGGCGCTTTGCGCAGCCCATCATCGTCGCCAGCGCGATGATGCCGATAATGAATTGCGTCCTCAAATCACGGCTCCCAGCCGTCGCGTTGAAACTACACGCAGCTGCAACGGCTGGTCGAGTGAATGATATTGAGGTACGGCCTCGCGTCATGGGTCAGTCCCGAAGCAAATTGCTGCGGTGCATGAGTCCGCTCAAAGCGGCGACACCATCGCGGCTCGCAAGGCTCGTTGTTGAAACGGTTGTGCATTGTGATGTCCGCTTGGACCACCAAGGCCACGATGCCCGCGAGCACGGCGAAATCAGAGCGATGGGTGTGATTTGACGTTGCGCAGGCGAACACCGACGCAATCGCTGCAAACACGTAGGGGCGCGCTACGCCCTCGCTGTGGCTTGATGCGCGCATTGCCGTTTTGACGTCGCGTGCGGCTTAGGTCTGCTCGG
>Ga0335081_10010572_pt1 | contig 14923 bp, 14 predicted proteins | sample Lox_Sample_35_FD_206713 | JGI IMG/M metagenome (GOLD analysis project Ga0335081, IMG submission 206713) | Soil microbial communities from Loxahatchee National Wildlife Refuge, Florida, United States - Lox_Sample_3.5 | ecosystem: Environmental > Terrestrial > Soil > Wetlands | place: USA...
CCGCGCGCGACCCGCCAAAGCGTTTCGCCGCCTGCCGGTGCAGAGAGACTGGCCGCTGTGGGCAATTGTCGCGACACAGGTCGGAATTCTCGTGGGTCTTGTCGCGCTTTGGCAGGCGGCCGCCGACTACGGTTGGATCGACGGCTTCTTCTGGTCGAGGCCGAGCGCCATCTGGACAACTCTGATCAAATTCTTCACCGAAGGCGATGCCTGGACCGATATCGCCTTCACCTTCCGCTCGACCATTTTTGGTTTCTTCCTCGGCACGACATTCGGCTCGCTGCTCGGACTGTCGTTCTGGTGGTCGCGCAACTACGCGGCAATCGTGCAGCCCTACATCATCTGCTTCGAGGCGCTGCCAAAGCTCGCGCTCGCACCGCTGGTCATCCTGGTATTTGGTCTCGGCCTTGCTTCGAAGGTCGCGATCGCCACCGCTCTGACGCTGATCGTATCGACACTGACCACCTATGCCGGCGTGAAGGCGGTCGACCAGGATCAGGAGAAGCTGTTCTACTCGCTCGGCGCGAGCCGCATGCAAGTATTCCGCAAGCTCGTCGTGCCGTTCTGCCTGCCATGGGTGATTTCGGTTTTGCGCGTGAACATCGGTCTCGCTCTGACCGGCGCGATTGTCGGCGAGTTCATCGCATCGCAGCACGGGCTCGGCAGGCAAATTCTCTACGCCGGCCAGACCTACGACATCGCCCTTGTCTGGGTCGCGGTCTTCGTGCTTTCGACGCTGGCGGTCGTCATGTATGCGGCCGTGTCCTGGCTCGAGCGGGTCCTGCGCAAGGGCGTCAAACAGTGACCGGGGAATGCAACAATGATGAGGTTGTCATGAACAGGCGAAAGTTTCTCGGCACGAGTGCAGGCGCGAGTCTTGCTCTTCTCGCGCGACCGATGATCGGACGAGCCGCCGCAAAGGAGGTGCTGATTGCGGAGCCGGTGCATGGCACTGGCTATCTGCCGCTCTATATCGGCATGGCAAAGAATCTTTTCGAAGATGTCGACGTCAAGCTCGTCACCATCGAAACCGGCGGCGGCCATACCAATGCGGTGCTGTCCGGGCAGGCCTTCGCATTCATCGGCGGTCCGGAGCACGACGCCTATGCCAAGGTCAAAGGCGCCGAGCTGCGCGCGGTGGTCAACTGCGTCGATCGCGGCAATGTCTATTATTGCGTCGCCAAGGGGCTCGAGCCGACCAACAATGACTGGGCAAGCTTCTTCAAGGGCAAGGCCATCGCGGTCAGCCAATTCGGCGGCACGCCAAATTCGATCACGCGATACCTGCTGAAGAAATGGAATCTCGACGCCAAGCAGGACGTGACTCTGGTCGAAACCGCCAACTCGGCGGTGCTGGCGGTGGTCAAGAACAAGCAGGCCCAAATCGGCGTGTCGACCGAGCCGTTCGTCACCCAGGGTGTGCGCACGGGTGTCTGGGGCGAGCCGTTCTTCAACGTTCCAAAGGAACTCGGGCCTTACGCCTATTCGACCTTCAACGTTCGCCTCGACACAATTCAGAAGGAGCCCGACCTTGTCCGCGGCTTTGTCCGCGGCATGATGAAGGCGTTGCAATTCGTCAACGCCAACCGCGACGAGTCGGCCGAAATCGCCAAGAAGCAATTTCCGACCATGGCGCTCGACGATCTCAAGGCGACGCTCGATCGCTCGTTCGCCGACGAGCTGTGGAGCAAGGACGGCACGATCAGCCCGGCCGCCTGGGATACCGCAAAGGCCGTTGTCATGGGCGCCGGCATCCTCAAGGCCGACGTCAAATACGAGGAAATCATCGATATGAGCTTCGTCGAGAGCCTGCGCGCCACTCTATAGCGGTTGCCGAAGCAGCGCTCTTCGCGCTGATGCTGAATGGCGCTATGGTACCGACCGATCAGCACGAAGGACTTGCACGGCGACACGAACAACGACTTGCGCAGGGAATTGCACCATGTCCGAACCCATCTGGAACAAATTCCTCACTGAACGCGACAAAGCGGTATTCGACACCTCCGGCTACGGCGCGCGCGGCGGCTTCGGCAAGCGACCGGCGCTGCTCATCATCGACGTGAACTGGGCCTTCTGCGGCGACCGGCCGGAACCGATCCTCGAATCGATCAAGCGCTGGCGTAATTCGTGCGGCGAAGACGCCTGGATCGCGTTGCCCTATATCCGCTCGTTGATCGACAAGTGCCACGAGAAGGGCGTGCCGGTGCTGTACACGACCGGGGTGCGTCGCGAGGACAACTGGGATTCCGGATCCTGGGCGTGGAAGAATTCGCGCAACGAAGAGGATCGGCAAACCATCGTCACCAATCTCGACGGCAACGAGATTGTCACGCCGATCGCGCCGAGCCCGCAGGACATCGTGGTGCTCAAGCAGAAGCCGTCCGGTTTCTTCGGCACCAACATGGCGAGCTATCTCACGCTGCTCGGCTGCGACAGCCTCATCGTCACGGGCACCACCACATCAGGCTGCGTGCGCGCGACCGTGCTCGACGCCTTCAGTCTCAACTATCGCATCGCGCTTGCCGAAGAGGGCTGCTTCGATCGCTCGCAGGCGAGCCACGCTATCAATCTCTGCGACATGAACGCCAAATATGCCGACGTGGTGAAGACCTCGGAGGTACTCACCTTCCTCGAAACACTGCCGAGCGGCATGTTTGATCTGCCGAAGGGCGGCGCCGCGAAGTCCGAATCGAAGCGGGCAGCGACGTTCTGATGTGACGCGATGCGGCGTGCGCGCGAAGTCAGGGCCGCCGGCGAATGGAACGGCGTGAGCGCAGTCGACAGCGTCACGCTCGATGCGCATGAGCGCTATCGCCGTCGCATCGTGCTGACCGGCGAGCGCGGCACCAGATTTCTGCTCGACCTGCCGCGGGCCGTCGCACTGCGCGACGGCGACGCCCTTGTGCTCGACGACGATGCTCTCATTCGCGTCGCCGGCCGCCCCGAGCCGCTGGTCGAGGTGACGGCTGCCGACAGCGAGGCGCTGGCACGGCTCGCCTGGCACATCGGGAATCGTCACGTCGACGTGCAGATCATGGCCGACCGGTTTCGCATCCGTCGCGATCATGTGATCGAGGATATGCTGCGCAGCCTCGGCGCCCGGCTGACGGCAATCGAGGCGCCGTTCGAGCCCGAAGCCGGCGCCTATGATCACGACAGCTTTCACGTTTGATCTTGTCGTAAGACCACCAGCAAGGCTGGCGCTAGGATAGATCGATGAGGACCGCGGCGGCCAAATCGATCAGAATGGCCTGCGTTGTTGAACGAGGATTCAGCGCGTGACAGCGCCCGGCTCATCCGATCTCGATACCGCTGCGCTCTACCGCCTCATGGCCTGGCTGTCGCCGGCCTATCCGGTCGGTGCCTTCTCTTATTCGAGCGGCATCGAATGGGCCGTCGAGGCCGGCGATATCAAGGATGCCGCAACGCTTCGGACCTGGCTCGAAGTAATCATCGGTGACGGTACGGGTTTCTGTGATGCGGTGTTTTTCGTTCACGCCCATCGCGCCATATGTGCCAATGATGCCGCTGCACTGTGCAAGGTCGCCGAGCTTGCTTCGGCTTTCGTCGCCTCCAAGGAGCGTCTCCTGGAAACTTCGACGCAAGGCCGTGCCTTCATTGAGGCGACGCGTGCGGCATGGCCGTGCGAGGCGCTCGACCGCCACGAAGCCGCTTGGTCGGGCGCGACGACGCTGCCGGTCGCCGTGGCGGTGGCCTGCGCCGGTCATGGCATTCCTTGCGCCCCTGCGCTGCACGCCTTCCTGCACGCCATCACGGCGAACTGGATTTCGGCCGGAATACGGCTCGTGCCGCTCGGCCAGACCGATGGTCAGCGCGTACTTGCCGCGCTGGAGCCAACCATTACGGTGACCGCAGCACGGGCGATGGCGACGCAGCTCGAGGATGTCGGCTCGTGCGCCTTTCGTGCCGATCTGGTCGGCATGCGACACGAAACCCAATATACCCGGCTTTTCCGCTCGTAATCGCCGGCGGCGCTGTTCCGATTTCAGTTATTGGGCTGAATACCGGCGTCCTTGATGACCTTGGCCCATTTGGCCGTTTCGCTGGCAATGAAGTCGCGGAACTGTTCGGGCGTGTCACCGGCCAGCGTTGCGCCCTGGGCTGCGAGCTTCGACTGCACGTTCGGATCCTTCATCGCTTCGAGAGCCGCCTTATTCAGCGTCGCAATGATCGCCGGTGGCGTCTTGGCAGGCGCGACCATGCCGTACCAATTCTCGGCCAGAAGACCGGGCAACCCGGCTTCGGCGGTGGTCGGCACGTCGGGCAAGCTCGGCACGCGCTCGGGCGAGCCGACCGCAATCGCCCGGATAGTGCCGGCTTTGACGTGGGCCAGAACGGCGGGCACGTCGAGAAACACCATTTGCACCTGCTGAGCGAGCAGATCGGTGACCACCGGGGCGGCGCCGCGATAGGGCACGTGCACGATGTCGATGTTGGCCATGATCTTGAGCAATTCACCGGAGAGATCCGGCAGACTGCCGAGTCCGGTCGAGGCGAAGTTGAGTTTGCCGGGCTGCGATTTGGCGAGCGCGATCAATTCCTTCAGATTGTTCGCAGGCACGCTGGTGGCGACCACCAGCAGTTCAGGGACTTTGGCAACGAGCGTGACCGGCGCCAGGTCCTTCAGCGTGTCGTAGGCGACCTTCTCCATGCTTGGGCTGATCGCCAAGGCGCCAGAACTGGTGATCGCGATCATGTAACCGTCGGGCGCCGCCTTGGCCACGGCGTCGGTTCCGATCACGCCGCCCTGCCCGCCGCGATTATCGATCACGATTGGTTGCTTGAGAATCTCCTGCATGCGCTGGCTGAGCGTGCGGGCGATGACGTCGTTCGGACCGCCCGGAGGGAACGGCACGATCAACCGTATCGGCTTGTTCGGATAATCCTGCGCTGTGGCCAATGGCGGTAGCAGCAGGACGCCCAACCCGATCAGCAAAACCTTGAATGCACGCACCGGCGTCCTCCCAGACCTCTGTTGACCTTTGGTCGCTCTTTCGCGTCCGTATTTTCAGCTTGCCGCGCGAAGCTATATCACGGCACCTCGCCTTTGAAGCTTACAAATCGACACATCGGCTTCTGTGCGCCGCACGGCGGCGGCGATCAGCCGGATGGCTTGGCGCCATAGATAAGGCGCAGGAAACGAGACAAGGTCAGACCCTGCACGACGATGGTGAAGACGACGACCGCATAGGTCACGACCAGCAGCTCGGTGCGCCACGCCCCATCGGGCAAGGTGAGCGCCAGGGCGATCGAGATGCCGCCGCGCAATCCTGCCCAGGTCAACACCGCAGTATCGCTCGCCTTTTCGCGCAACGTTTCGCGACTCAGCGCCAAGGGGATCGCAACGCTGATGAAACGAGCAATCACGGCAAGCGGCACGATATAGGCGATCGGCATCAACTGGTTCAGCGAAACGACCAGGCCGAGGATTTGCAGGCCGATCAACAAAAACAGCATGGTGTTCAAAAGCTGATCGAGCATTGACCAGAAGCGCAGCACGACGTCGCGCGAGTCGTTTGCCATGCCGAAGCGTGGCGAACGCGAGGCCATGCACAAGCCGGCAGTAACCACGGCAATGGGACCCGACAAGTCAGCAAACATCGCCATACGGTAGCAGCCGAGAACGAGCGCAAGCGAGATCAAAAGATGCAAGCCTTCGTCATCGCGAATGCGCTGCATGAGAAGGGCGGCGAGCCAGCCGGCGACAAAGCCGAGCAGTGCTCCACCGCTGATCTCGCGGGCGAGCGCTAGCAGCACTTCGCCATGGCCGAGCGTGACGACCTCACCTTGGATGACGCCGAGTGCGAGCAGGAACAGCACCACGCCGGCGCCATCGTTGAACAGGCTCTCGCCGACGATCGCGGCACGCAGCCCGGGCGGCAGATTGGTCCGTCGCACGATGTTCTCCACCACCACGGCGTCGGTCGGCGCCAGAATGGCGCCGAGCATCGCGCACCAGGCAAGCGGGATGCTCGAACCCATGGCGCGGAGGATGTACCAAATGCCGAAGCCGAAAATCAGCGTCGAGATGATGACGCTGGCGGTCGCAAGCAGCCCGATGATCCAGGCGCGCCGCTTCAGTTCGGCGACGTCGACGTGCAGGCTGCCGGCATAAAGCAGGAGCGCCAAAACGCCGTTGAGAAAGAACTGAGGAAGCTCGGCCGAGTCGAGCGTGGTGCGGAACCACGACATTGCGTGCAGATGGAGGATGCGATCGCTTCCGGCGATGATGAGAGAGACGATCAGCGAGCCGAGCAGCATGCCGATGCCGGCCGGCAGCCCGATCCACAGGTGGTTGACGCATCCGATCAGCACGGCCAGTGCCAACAGGATGGCAAAGAGGTCTATCGGTTCGATCATTTACCCTACCCCGCCCTGGTGGAGCGGGATGCGAATGTTAGAATCGGATCGCTAGCATGACGCCGTCACCCGCCGATGACAACGCCGCTTTGCCGCGTCGGCGACAGGCACTAGACCATGATCCGTTCGGATGGAATCGGATCATGGTCTGATTCATTTGAGTGGAGCATGATCTTCTCGGAAAACCGGTATCCACTTTTCCGGATCATGCTCTAATGTTGCCCCGGAAAGGAGCTTGTGCATGGCATCGCATGGCCCCCTGCGTGTTGGTGTCGGCGGCCCGGTCGGCTCGGGCAAAACCGCACTGATGGACGCCCTGTGCAAGCTTCTGCGCGATCGCTACGACATCGCCGCGATCACCAATGACATCTACACGAAGTGGGACGCCGAATATCTGGTGCGCTCGGGAGCGCTCCCGCCTGAACGCATCGCCGGCGTCGAGACCGGCGGCTGCCCGCATACGGCGATCCGCGAGGATGCCTCGGCCAATCTCGCCGCGGTTGCCGAGATGCGGGCGAAATTCCCCGATCTCGATCTCGTCCTTATCGAATCCGGCGGCGACAATCTCGCCGCGACCTTCTCGCCTGAGCTCGCCGACCTGACAATCTACGTCATCGACGTTGCCGCCGGCGAGAAGATTCCCTCCAAGGGCGGACCGGGCATCACTCGCTCTGATCTTCTGGTCATCAACAAGATCGATCTCGCGCCTTATGTCGGCGCCTCGCTCGCCAACATGGAGCGCGACACGCGGCGCATGCGTGGCGAACGGCCTTTTATCTTCAGCAATCTGCGGACCGGCAAAGGCGTCACGGAGATCGCGCGTTTCATCGCGGACAAAGGCGGGCTCGGCGCCGCCTGAGCGCCGCTCAACGCCGACACATTCCTACTCCTGCCATCACTGCCGAGACCAAGCCCGGACACCACGAGGCTTGGATGTTGGAACATGGTCCGGAAAAAGCCTGCCCGCGGACTTGATCCGCGGGCGGAATCCCGGTTTCCGAAAAGATCATGCTCCATCAAGATGATAGAACAAATGTCGATTCAGTCCGAAGCGATTTTGCCCTAGGTTCTCCCGGCGAACTTTTGCGCCGCCGTCAGATGGCCGTAGCTGCGCACCGGGGCGCACATCAGGAAGCGATAGCCTTCCTTGACAATGCGCTCGGCATTGCCGGCCTCGACATGCGGATGGCCGACGACGACTCCGGCCTCTTTGCAGGTGGCGACGATCTGCGCCATGTGCTCGAGCACGACCTTGTGCTCGTACTGGCGCGGATAGCCAAGTTCCTGGCTGAGATCGCCCTCGCCGATCAGGATGGCGCCGATGCCCGGCACGTTCTTCAGGATATCCTTGAGGTTCTTGATGCCTTCGGTGTCCTCGATCATCAGGATAACAAAGATTTCGCCCTTCGGATTGAGCGGCCAGACATCAGCCCGCTCGTAATATTCCTGCTGGCTAATGCCCCAATAGCGCACCGCCGCGGTCGGACCGTCGCCGCGGATGCCGGCCGGCTCGTAGAGCGGCTTGTCCTTGAGCCGTGGATAGCGGCAAGCCGCGACCGCGTTATAGGCCTGCTCGACATTGCTGATGTGCGGCCAGATGATGCCGTAGGCGCCGAGGTCGAGCACCTGCTTGGCATGAAACTGCGCCTTCTCGCCGCCGTTTGGCGGAATGCGAGCAAACGGAGCCACCGCCGGCGCCACCGAACCGGACCGTGCAATCTGCCCACGGTTGAGCATGTATTGCAGGCAATCGCGGAAGGCCCTGATGTCGTATGGATTGTGCTCCATCTCGTAGACGACCGCGTCGTATTTCGCGGTGGCAAGCGCGATCGCCGTTTCGGGATCGGCCGGAGAAAAACACGTGAGCGCGGTTTGACCTGCTTCGAGCGCGCGGACGACGCCGTTGAGGCGCGGTAGATCAGCCATTCCTCAGTCTCCCTGTTGTGCCGACATCCTAGCGTGTCCGTCGGACCTTTGCGAGGATCGGCGTGGCGGAGCGCAGTGCCCAACGACCGGCTTGCTTCGCGGTGCATGAGGTGCGAGCCATGAAAATCATGCTTGTCGGATTGTCCTGCCTGGTGGGCGCTTTCTTGTTGGGCCTGGCGACCGCACTGCGCTTGGTGGCGACAGCAGAACCCGCGGCGGAAGAGCCGAAGGATGTGTTCGATTTCACGTCAATGCGTGCGACCCGCACCGACAGCGCGCCGCTGCCAAGCCTGCGGCGTTACCGGGCGCGCGACGGCGAGGAACTCGCCTATCGCATTTATCCGTCGAGCGCCGAACGTCTCCTGATCTTCATTCACGGTTCGTCGTACCACGGCGCCGGCTACCACGCGCTCGGCAGCGCCTTGAGCCTTGCCGGCGCCGCGACGGTGGTATTGCCGAATCTACGCGGGCACTATCAATCCGGCCGGCGCCGCGGCGACATCGACTATATCGGCCAATTCGAGGATGACCTCGACGACCTGATCGAATTCCTGCGCCGGGAGGGCCATCGCGGCCCAATCACGCTCGGCGGCCATTCGAGCGGCGGCGGTCTCGCCATCCGGTTTGCCGGCGGTGCTTACGCGCGGCAAGTGTCGAGCTATCTGCTCATGGCGCCGATCATCCCGCGCTCCCCTGCCGTGCGCGGGGGCACCGCGGGCGGCTGGGCCCAATTGCATTGGCGACGTCTCTACGGCCTGCTCGCACTGAACGCGATCGGCATTCACGGCTTTGACGGTCTGCCAATTGTCGCTTTCAACAAACCGGCGAAGTTTTGGGACGGCACCGAGACGCTGTCGTACTCCTATCGGCTGAACGTCTCCTACCATCCCCGTTTCAATTACGATGCCGACCTTCGCGCGCTGGGCGAGCGATCGCTTGTTCTGGTCGGCACCGATGATCAGGCGATCGACGCGCAGGCGTTGCGCGCGCTGTTCGCCGCAGATGCGCCTCAGGCCCGGACGACGATCCTGTTGGGCGTCGACCATCTCGGAATCTACGCTGATCCGCACGCGCTCGACGCCGCAGCCACCTGGCTGAACGGCCTGCCTGCCAGCGGCGACAGCCGCTAGCCGCGCGGCCCTTCGCCCAGTTTGACAATACCGCCGCGAGCCGTAGCATCTGGCCATGTTCAACCAGGAAGCGGCGTTGTCATGATCATCGACTGTCACGGCCACTACACTACCGAACCCAAAGACCTGCACCGCTTCCGCAAGGAACAGACCGCGGCGGCCAACGCCGCGGACAAGACCGCGATGCCGTCGCGGGCGTCACTGAAAATGTCCGACGACGAGATCCGCGAGTCGATCGAGCAGAATCAGCTCAAGCTGCAGCGCGAGCGCGGCACCGATCTCACCATATTTTCCCCGCGCGCTTCTGGCATGGGTCATCACATCGGCGACGAGAGCGTGAGCGTGGAATGGTCGCAGATCTGCAACGATCTGATCGCGCGCGTGATATCGCTGTATCCCCAGAATTTCATCGGCGTGTGCCAATTGCCGCAATCGCCCGGCGTCGATCCAAAAAATTCCGCGGCCGAGCTCGAGCGTTGCGTCAAGATGGGCTTCATCGGCTGCAATCTCAACCCCGATCCGTCGGGCGGCTATTTCAACTCGCCGCCGATGACCGACAAATCGTGGTTCCCGCTCTACGAGAAGATGATCGAGCTCGACGTGCCTTGCATGATTCACGTGTCGGGCTGCTGCAATCCGGCGATGCACACCACCGGCTCGTACTATCTCAATGCCGACACTATGGTCTTCATGCAGGTCATCCTCTCCGATCTGTTCAAGACCTTCCCGAAGCTGAAATTCATCATTCCGCACGGCGGCGGAGCGGTGCCGTTCCACTGGGGCCGCTTCCGCGGCATCGCGCTCAACAACGGCAAGCCCGAACTCGCCGAGATCATGGGCAACAACATCTTCTTCGATACCTGCGTGTATCATCAGCCCGGCATCGACCTGCTCACCAAGGTGGTGCCGATCGACAACATCCTGTTCGCCTCGGAGATGGTCGGCGCGGTCAAGGGCAACGATCCGAGGACCGGGTTCGGATTCGACGATACCAAACGCTATGTCGACAAGGCGCCAATCAGCGACGCCGATCGCCGCAAGATCTTCGAGGGCAATGCTTTCAAGGTGTACAGCCGGCTGAAGACGAAGGTGGCAGCGCCGGCGTAATTCGCCGCGTCGGCGCGATAGCCGCAGCGCCGGGCGCTCGCCGCGAGAGGGTGAGACTTGGCAACCGCTGACGAACGGTCGAGAGCGCGCCGTCCGCACATCATTCGCATCGGCAGCCGCGAAATGGAATCGCGCGGACTGGCCAGCGGCTTCTGGACCGATCTCTACCATCGATCGATGACCGTCTATTGGCCGGTGTTCTTTGCCAGCGCCGCCATGATCTTCTTCGTACTCAACGCCGTCTTTGCCTTCCTGTTCTGGCTCGGCGACAACCCAATCGCCAACGTCTCGGAGGATTTGCCGCTCAGCCTGTTCTATTTCTCGATCGAAACGCTGGCGACGGTCGGCTACGGCGACATGCACCCGCAAACAAATTACGGCCACCTTATCGCCACGGTCGAAATCTTCACCGGCATGAGCTTCCTCGCGGTGATGACCGGGTTGATTTTTGCGCGCTTCTCGCGACCGCGCGCGCGCTTTGTCTTTGCCGAACGGCCGGTCGTGGCCATGCATCAGGGCCTGCCGACGCTGATGATCCGCGTCGCCAATGCGCGCAATAATACGATTTCGGAGGCGACCGCACGGCTCTGGCTGTTTCGTGTGGAGCACACCGCCGAAGGCCAACAGCTACGGCGCTATCACGAACTCAAGCTCGAACGCGACGAACACCCGATGTTCACGCTGAGCTGGACGCTGTTTCACCCGATCGACGTGAACAGCCCGCTCTATGCCATGAGCAGCGACGATCTGGTCATTGCCGACGCTGCGCTCGTCCTCAACGTCAGCGGCGTTGACGACAGTTCCAAACAACACCTGCATGCCCGCCAGCTCTATTCCCAGCAGGACATCCTGTGGCGACATCGCTATCGCGACATCACCAGCATCTCGCCCTCGGGTCGCCTGATGATCGACTACACCAGGTTCCACGACGTTCAGCCCGAAGACGCTGAAGCCGCCCGGTCCTCCTGACCGCGCCGGCAGCGACGCGGAGGCGACGTCAACTTGCCTTGCGGGCGGGACGGCCGATCCAATCGTCGATCGCCTTGGCGTACACTTTCGCCCTGATCTTGCGATCAAGCGCGATCACGTGGCCGACCGGAACATTGGCGACACCGGCTCGCCGTCTACCTTCATAACGCACGCTCCGCGATCTTTTCGGCGTGGCTTTTTTCGAAGCGCCGAGCGCGATCGGACCGACATGGGTGAGAAACAGCTTCTCGTGCGGCCGAGTGAGCGTCGCGATGGCTTGCTTCAGCGGCAGCCATTTGACCGCTTTGACGTCGTCCATCAAATCGCGGATCGGCCGGCCGTCGGCACGCATCAGCCAGAACTGAACGATCTTGACCTTGCCATCGGAAGGGTAGGCGATCGAGCCGAGAAAGTCGTGGACGGTCACGGCGTAGCCGGTTTCCTCGAGAACTTCCCGCTTGGCGGCGTCGCGCGGATGCTCGCGCGCATTGAGCTTGCCCTTGGGCAGGACCCAAGCCTTCTCTCGGCGCATCCGAACTATCGCGATGCGTGGTCTGACAGCGCCGCGCAGGACGATTCCGCCGGCCGCCATGATCGCCGCACGGCTCTTTGCCGAATCAGCCATGCGCAATCGTATGCCGGACGAACGCCTGACGGGCAAGCCGGGAAATACGAGGCGGGTGACTTGGGGAAGCGGTCGCCTCTAGCCGACGGTGATCACGATCTTTCCGAAATGCTGGTTGGCATTCATAACCTTGAGAGCTTCGGCGACGTCGGCAAGCTTGTAGCTCTTGTAAATCGGCAGCGTCAGCTTGCCGGCCTCGACTGCTGCCCACAAGTCGGCGCGCAGCAGCCGGTTGATCTCGCGAACCTCGTCGAGCGTCCGGGTGCGGAAGGTGACGCCGATGTAGTCGATGCGCTTCATCGCATGCATGTCGAAGTTGAAATCGCCGTGCATGCCCCCAAGCCGCCCGACATTGACGATGCGTCCGAGGATCGAGGCGGCTTCGAGATTCTGGTTGGCGACACCGCCGGAGACGAGATCGACGATGAGGTCGACACCCTTGCCGCCGGTCGCCTTCTTGACCTCGTCCGGCCACTTCGGGTTGCCGGAATCGATTGCGAGATCGCAACCGCATTCGCCGAGGCGGCTGCGCCGCTGCGCATTGGTCGATGTGCCCATGACCAATGAGGCGCCCATCAGCTTGCCGATCTGCATCCCCATCAGGCCAACGCCGGAGCTTGCACCCTGGATCAGCAGCGTTTCGCCGCGCTTGAGCCGGCCGGCTGTGACGACAGCATTGTGCATGGTCTGAAGCGCGACCGGAAAGCACGCCGCCTGTTCGTAAGTCATGTTGTTGCCGGGAATGCGGTTGACCCGCCCAGCATCGGTCACAGCGTATTCCGCCAACCCGCCGGGCGCCGAGCCCATGACGCGATCGCCGGCCTTGATGCCTTGCACCTCGGCGCCGACCGCCTCGACTTCACCAGAACATTCCAGCCCGATCCGGGCCCCAAGGCCGCCGACGCTGCCATGCTGGATGCCCGACGCCACGAGGAGATCGGCACGGTTGAGGCTCGATGCACGCACTCGGATCAAGATTTCGTTGGCCTTCGGCGCGGGCTTCGGCACGTCGCGAACCTCGATGCCCTTCTCGCCGAGAACTGCAGCTTTCACGATCTCTCCTCCCTTGTCCGCGGCTTCATGCGATGTCGCGGAGGATATACTGTGGCGTCGATCTTGAGAACGACGCGTGGCCGAGGGAGCGCCGGATGACGTCCTATGTCTTGGCGATCGACCAGGGCACGACATCGACGCGGGCTATTCTGTTTCGTGCCGACACATCGATCGCCGCGCGCGCCCAGCGCGAGTTCCCGCAGCATTTCCCTGCCGACGGCGAGGTCGAGCACGACGCCGAAGATCTGTGGACGACGACGCTGGCGACCTGCCAAGCGGCGCTGCACCAAGCCGGCGCGACGGCGAAAGATATCGCCGCCATCGGCATCACCAATCAGCGCGAGACCACGCTCGTGTGGCATCGATCGAGCGGCCGGGTCCTGCATCGGGCGATCGTCTGGCAGGATCGCCGCACCGCACCGCTGTGCGAGCGGCTGCGCGCACAGGGCCATGAAACATCTGTCGCGAGCAAGACCGGGCTGCTGCTTGACCCGTATTTTTCCGCTACCAAGGTGGCATGGTTGCTCGATAACGTTGAAGGCGCCCGCGAGCTTGCCACGCGGGGCGACCTCGCATTCGGCACCGTCGACAGCTACCTGCTGTGGCGACTTACCGGCGGCAAGGTCCACGCCACCGATGCGACCAATGCCTCGCGCACGCTGTTATTCAACATCCATGACGGATGCTGGGACGACGCGCTGCTAGGCTTGTTTGGCGTGCCCAAGGCGATGCTGCCGGAGGTGCGCGATTCATCCGGCGCGTTCGGCCTGACCGATCCGCAATGGTTCGGGGCTCCAATTCCGATTTGTGGTGTGGCTGGCGACCAGCAGGCCGCCCTGGTCGGCCAGGCCTGCTTTGCACCCGGCATGATCAAGGCGACCTATGGCACCGGATGCTTCGCGCTGCTCAATACCGGTCCGATGCCGGTCGTCTCCAAGAACAAGCTGCTGACGACCATCGCCTATCAGCTTGGCGGCGAGCGCAGCTATGCGCTCGAAGGCTCGATATTCATCGCCGGGGCCGCGGTGCAGTGGCTGCGCGACGGCTTGGGCATTGTACAAACGGCGCCGGAGATCGATGCGCTGGCGCCGGCAGCCGATTCCGCGCAGGAGGTCATTCTCGTGCCGGCCTTCGTCGGCCTCGGCGCGCCCTATTGGCGGCCGGACGTGCGTGGCGCACTGTTCGGCCTGACGCGTGCGACCGGCCGGCGCGAACTCGCGCGAGCGGCCCTTGAGAGCGTTTGCTTTCAGACTGCCGATTTGTTGGGTGCGATGCGTGCCGACTGGCAAGCCGGTGCGAGCAAATTGAAAGTCCTGCGGGTCGACGGTGGCATGGCTGGTTCCGACTGGACCATGCAGCGGCTTGCCGACCTGCTCGACTGTACCGTCGATCGGCCGCAAATCAGGGAAACGACAGCACTTGGGGCGGCCTATCTCGCTGGCCTGCATGCCGGATTCTTTCCGGAGCCCGACCGCTTTGCCGACCGTTGGCGCCTGGAGCGCCGCTTCACCGCCGCCATGGATGGGGCGACGCGCGACCGCAAACTCGCCGCCTGGGCATTGGCCGTGCAACGACTGCTGACGTGATCTCGGCCGGCGAGATGTGGTACCATGCACGCTTATGAATCAAACCGTGCGCCCCCGTATCGCCGCCTCGGCCTGCCCGCATGACTGTCCGTCGACCTGCGCGCTCGAAGTGGAAGTCTTCGACAAGCACACGATCGGGCGCGTGC
>Ga0335081_10010573_pt1 | contig 14922 bp, 10 predicted proteins | sample Lox_Sample_35_FD_206713 | JGI IMG/M metagenome (GOLD analysis project Ga0335081, IMG submission 206713) | Soil microbial communities from Loxahatchee National Wildlife Refuge, Florida, United States - Lox_Sample_3.5 | ecosystem: Environmental > Terrestrial > Soil > Wetlands | place: USA...
GCGCCATTGGTGGCCGCTCCCGGCGCAGGCCGCTTCCAGGGCGCCAGGTCGCGCACGTTGCCGTGCAGAATGAACATCGAAGTGACGCCCGAATAATACTTCTCGGACAACTCGCGACCCCAGGCGGGGAGCGCTTCTAGTTGAGCGGTAGTGGATGCCATGATCGATGGTACACGTCAATTGCGCATGCGCGTGCGGGTCTCGGACGGCTGCTCGAAATCCGCGGTGGCCAGGGGCGAAAGTTCGAAGATCGATTCCACTTCGCGAACGGTCTCCTCGGTCTGCTCCACGTCTTTCACCAGGCTGTCGAGGTGATCGCTGATCTGCTGCGGATCCTGCATGGTGACGGATTGGTCGCGGATCAACTGCAGGACGTCTTCGATGGCCGCGCATTGTGCGTCGATCACCTGGCAGTTCTCCCGGACTTTACCGTACTTATCGATGCGCTTTTTCAGGATCTCGACGCGCTTGCGATTGATCTCCTGCACCTTGGGCGGGTCGGCCTCCAGGTTCTTCTCCAACTGTGCGCATTCGCGCTTGATCTGGTCGGGATTCGTGACGCGCAGATACTCCCGGTGCTGGAATGCCGAGTTGAGCAGGCGGATGTACGACTGGGACAGCCCCTCGAGCTTGGATTCCATCTGATCGACGAACATCTGGGAGGTGGAGGTCAGACGGGTATAATTCTGGCGAATCCCGCGGCAGATGACATCGAGGTTGCCGTAGCGCGCGCGCATCTCCGGCGGCAATTCGTAAAACATCGCACTCAGGCTGCGCTCCCGCTGGCGCTTGTCCTCGTCGAACTTCCAGGAGCGCACCAGGCGCTGGAACCGCTTGTTGTTGGGGACCGTGCTCAGGTACATCATTTCAAAGCCCGCCGCCAGCAACAGGGGCAGCCCGCTCCCCAACACGGCAGCGAAGGCGACCGCCCCGATCAGCGCAATCTTGTTATATTGCCAGCCGAAAGCCTCTTTGAGGTAATTGATACCGTCCTGGTTGTCCTCAGCCATTTATACACTCACTCGGACCTGGCCCTGGCCAGGCGCGCGGCGCAGACAGGCTAGCACGTGCTGCTGCAAATCGCGAAACTCGGTTCTCTGCTTCACCGAGGGGTCGCGCGGCCTTCCAAAGGGCACGGGGACATCCTCAATTATTGTACCGGGACGGGAGCAAAGGACAAAGATCCGGTCCGCCAAATATAGGGCTTCATCCACATCATGCGTCACGAACAGGATGGTGCTGGCGGACTCGTCCCAGATTTTGAGCAGCAGTTCCTGCATGTCGCTGCGGGTCTGGGCGTCCAGCGCGCCGAAGGGCTCGTCCATGAGAATTACGCCAGGCCGGAGAGCCAGCGTGCGCGCGATGGCGACGCGCTGCTGCATGCCTCCGGACAGCGTGTCGGGGTACGACTTCTCGAAGCCTGCCAATCCCACCTGCTCGATCAGTTTGGCGACGGTTTGATCGCGTTCGGCCTGAGGCACGCCGTTGATCTTGAGCCCGTAACCCACGTTTTCGGCGACGGTCAACCAGGGAAAGGACGTGTATTTCTGGAAGACCATGCCGCGGTCGCGGCCAGGGCGTGTGACGGGCTGCCCCTTCACCAGAACCTCGCCGGTGTCGGGGTGGTCGAGCCCCGCGATCAGTCGCAGGATCGTCGATTTGCCGCACCCCGACGGCCCCAGCAGGACGCGAAATTCGCCGACATCGCGCCCGTCCGGGCTGTACTGGTCCTCCACATCGAAATTGATGTCGTGGATTGCCTGAATGCGCTCCCCCGTGGGAGACACGAAACTCCGCGAGACGTTACGCAGCGAGATGCGAGTCTGGCGATTAGCCACGAGCCACCTCGATGTGGCGCAGACACTCTTGTCTGCCGCGCCCCGGCTCATCGGGGCGCCTTTGGGGTCCCCGGCCAAAAAGCATCGGCATGAGTGGTGGCACGGCAGCCTCGAAGACCCCTTCGCCAGCATTGAACTGGATGGCAGACCAACGGGCGCCGAGACGAGTCTCGGCGCGGCAGGCGGGAGTGCCTGCGCCCCATCGCGGCCCGAAGAACCGTAGGGTTTTCATGAAGTTCGGTGGGCCGGCGGGGCCCATAGGTACAGGCACGAGTGCCCGCGCCCCGTCGCGCCCCACTATTCCCCGGCCCCGCGAGCGAAGCGAACTACCTAACCCCGCGAGCGAAGCGAGCCTGGATCCCCAACCCCTAACCCCCAACCCCCAACCCCTGCTACTTGGCATGCGCGTGTGCCTTTACCGTGGCGGCGGCCACCGCGGGTTGATTGGTCTGCACCACTGCTCTCCGCCACGGAAACAGCCAGTGCTCCGTCAAGGTCAGCAGGTAGCGGAAAAAGAATGCCGCCAGGCCGATCGCCACGATCCCGGCATAGACGCGGTCGAAGTCCAAGACCTTGCGCGCGGCCTCTACCATGTATCCCACTCCCTTGCGCGCATTCACGATCTCGGCCAGAATCACGTACGTCCAGCCCAGATCGTAGAGGATCCGAAACGACCCGAAGATCGCCGGGAATGACGCCCGAAACATCAGCCAGAGCACCTGGCGCCGATTGGCGCCCAACGTGAACGCGGTCTCGATCAGAGCGTTATCCACGCGGTTGGCCTCTTCCACCACTACCGCCAGCAGGTAGAAGAACATCCCGAACCAGAGGAACGCGATCTTGCTTTTCTCTTCGATGCCCAACAGCCCGATGAACGCCGGCATGAACGCGGTGATGGGCATCGAGCGCATCGGCGCCGCCACCGGGTTCACCAGGTCGTGCAGCCACTTGAAGCCGCCCATCAGCAGGCCCAGCGGAATCGCCACCAGCGCCGACCAGAAAAACGCCTGGGCAATCCGCCACCAGCTCTGAAAGACGTTGGCGGCGAGATCGTACTCGGTCCACAGGCGAAAGAAGGCCCCCACCACACCCACCGGCTGCGGCACCGAGAACGGCGGGAGAATCTTCAACTGGGGCAGCGTCAGCAGGTACCAGATGAGGATCACCAGCGCCCAGCTCGCGATCGCCAGGACCACGCGCGTGCGCGGAGAGACCTCCTTGCGGATTTCGAGGAGCGGTTGGATGCTCACGATTTCGCCGGGTTCGGGTAAACCTTGATATCGGTGCGCCGGTTCTTCTCGCGGCCTTCCGGCGTATCGTTGCCGGCCACCGGCTGATCGGGCCCGTTCCCCGCGGTGCGCATGCGCTCCGGCGGAAAATGATACTTCTCGACCAGGTAATTCTTCACGGCGTCGGCGCGTTCCTTGGATAGAGTCATGTTCAGCTCGCGCGAGCCGGTGGAGTCGGTGTTGCCATTGATGTCCACCACGGTATTCTCGTAAGCCCGCATGAACTCGCCGATTTCGTCCACCACCGCACGCGAATCCAGCCCCATCTTCGACGAATTGGCGTCGAAATAGATGGCGCGGCGCTGGGTCGCGATGGGAACGGCTGTCTTCGCCGGCTCCTTATAGGTGATAGGAGCTTCGGTGGAGGCCGCGGAGAATTTGCCGTTCAACGCTTCGATGTAGCGGCGGTCCACGCTCGATTCGGCGTCGGAAACCCGCTTGATGAGCCGCAATTCGCGGTACATCTCCTGCGCCATCTTGAAAATGTTGGCGTAGTCGGAATCCGCCCCGGGCTTGCCGAAGAACGACTGGTTGTCGGCATAGTCGGCCAGCTTCACGCCCTGCAGCATGGTCTTCGCCAGGTCCTCGGGAATATTGAAGTCCTTGATCGTTCCGATCAAGGTATAGGCTCGGGCCGGCTTGTCCTGAATGAACTGCACGCCTTCCAGCCAGCCCTGAATGAACTTCACCAGGGTCTGGGGATTATCCGCGGCGAAGCGGTCGCTGGCCACCAGGATGTCGGCGATCAGCTTATTGGCCACGCGCGTGTCGTAGATCTTCTTGGCGCCCGCACGCTTGGTCACCGCGTCGCTCATATCGGGGTCCCAGGCGACCGCCGCGTCCACCTTCTGCTGCGCGAACAGCGTCGCCGGCTCGATGCCGTCCTTGGTGTGAACGGCCTTGTTGAAGATCTCGTTGCGCTGTTCGGTGGAGAGGCCCGACTCCTTGAGGCCGTTCCAGATCAGGAAATGCGAAGGCGTGTACGGAGCGAAGGCCATGGTCTTTCCGGCCAGGTCCTCGATGCTGTTGATCCCCTGGCGCCCGATCACGCCATCGGCGCCGCGCGACCAATCCACCATGTAAACCGCGTGGGCGTTCACACCCTTGTCCTGAAACTGGCCGAAGTCCTTGGCCCACACGTCGGCCGTGGTCAGCATGATGTCCACGTTGTTGCTGGCCAACGCAGCGGCGCCTTCCGTCCAGTCGTCGATGATCTTGAAGCTGACTTTGAGTCCTTTATCGGCGTAAATGGACCCCGCCTGGGTGTCCAACCCGCCGTTGGCCACCAGTCCTGCAACGCATCCCACCCAGATGTTCACGCGGACGCGCACATCGTTCGATCCCTTCGAGGAGGCAAGGGGTTGGGTGGGGTCTATCTTGGCATCGGACGGTCCGGATTTGGGCAGCTTGGAGCTCAAACTGCCGAGATCGAGATAGCCGTACTTGTTCAGGCCCACGGCTATCAGGCCGACACCCAACAGGAAAATGAGGATTTTACCGCCCTTTTCGATTCTTACAGCCATGGCCGCATCCCTCTTAACAAAGCTACGTAGTTTTCTGGGCTTCTGTTCCGCCTATGGTTTTCTGAGGGGGTCCAGGCGCCGCCTGGGGGGAGAGCAGCCCCATTTCAGCCTTGAACTGTTTTACCAGTTCGTTGGCCTGCATCTGCTGGGCTTCTTCCTCGATCTTGATCTTCTGCTGGTCCACGTTGCCGAGGGCCATCTCCATGCGCGCCTCGTTGACCGCCGTTTCCTCTTCGATCTTGTGGACCATCTCGTCATGGGTGGCGTTGATGCCGGCCACCTGGAACGATTCCATGGAATCCGCCACCCTTTTCTGCCATTGCGCCCGCCGGTAGTCGCGGATGGCGTTCATGGCCTCCTGGGTCTTGCGCTCCTTCTCGATCATGAAGGCCTTCTTCACGGCAAGGGCCTTGTCGAAGGCGGCGCGGGCGGTGGTGAGCTGGCCCTGGTTGCGGGCAAGAGCGCCGCGGGCCTGTTCCAGTTGCATGGCGAAGCTGCCCGCGAGGTCGTCGCGGCCGCCCTGGATCGAGGCCTTCACCTTCGCGGTCAGGTCGTTGACCATCACCTTGTAGCGGGCTTCTTCCTTCTCGAGAAGCGTCACGTTGGCTTTGACCATCGCGATGCTCTCGTTCATGCGAGGCACCTGGTCGTTCATATCCCGGATATTCTGCTCCAGAATCAACTCCGGATTCTCGCCTATCGAAATAAAAAAACCGAAGAACGAACGGAACATGCGGGACAATCGTCTCCACATACAGACAGCTTCCTTTCCGCGGCTACTTCACCGAAGTGTTCGAGGGAGCCGGCGCAGCCGCGGAACCGGCGGTCGTGATCGGATTCACGGTAACGAAATAGGATACGGCGTCCGAGATTTTTTGTTCCTCTTCCTGCTTCTTGATCCGCCAGGCGAAGAACCGCTCCTTTTCCTTCGAGATAGCGTCGTTGTTCGCCTCGATGCGCGCGCGGTACTCGGCCGTGACGCGGTCCATTTCGGCCTGAATCTGCTGGTTTTCCTGTGTCTTGCGGGCCTCGAGGTCGCCCACGGCCTTTTCCTGGACGCGTTCGAATGTATCCAGCGCGCGGTCGCGCCGGACAGCGTCCTGGATCACATCTTCGAGCGGAGCGCCCGCAGCTTCCAAGGCTACCAGAACCGAACTGCGCTTCACTTCCTTGGGAAGGTTTCGTATGTGCTCACTGCGCAGCATCTCACCGACTTTCAGGATGGTGAATCCGTGCGCGGGTGGGTGAATCTCGGCTGCATCGTAGATCTCGTTGAACGAGGTGAGGTTGGCCGGTGTCGAAGCGAACTGGGAGGCCGGGACCACGGCGGTGCTGGCGGCGATATCGGCGATGGCCTGAGCAGCGTTAACGGGTGGGGGCGATTCCGCGGAAGGATCGCCGGCCTCCGCGGACTCCTGGGGGCGCGGGTCCACGGAAACGAAGAGGTTATACCACTTCTTGCTCATCGACTCTCACTGGCAAGTGTATGGCAACTGGAGGGTTAAGGTCAAGGCGGGGGTCTGTCGGTACCATTCGGGCCCTCTTCTGCAGCGGACTTTGGGCTGGTTAACGATAGGCCTCCGACGGTAACGAATGTGGTGACCTGTGATGACCTCGCCGGTTTCATCGAATAGGACACGATAGTTGCCTACGCGGAGCCGCCGCAGGCCTTCGAATTCGCCGGTGAGGGTTTTCACTTGTCCGGCACCCGTGGTGGCCGAAAGCGCCAGCGCAGCAGCGAGAGCATCCGCAGAGACCAGTGCAGTCTCTAGGCCACTTCGGAGCTGCAGAAGTCGTTATGGCATCAACTCCGCGGTCAGCGTGGCGCCGCCCATGGCCGCCATTACGATGGAGGACTTCACCGCCTGGCGGGTGTCTTTCGCGATCCAAAGGGTCGACTGGTCGTTGCCCCCATCGGCCGAGCTGATCTCGACCTTGAAGGCTTCGAACTTGCCGGCGGGGACGATCACCGTCTCCACACCCGTGACCTTGAGTTGCATCAGCTTGGCCTTCTGCTTCTGCAAATCGAAATTGCGGAAGGTCGCCGAGTAGCCATCGGCCAGCGGCAGGCATCCGATCACCTGCTGCGCGCCCGCCGCGTCGGCGAAGAGTTCGCCTCCCACCTCTGCCGAGACCGGCCGGTCTTGTCCGTTCATGTTCATATTGCCGGTAGCTTTTCCGCCCGCGAAATCTACCGTCACGCTCATCGGGCCCTGCTTGATGCTCCGCTTGCGCACCACCAGGCTGCCCTTTTCGAGCGTCGTCGAATCGACTGCCGGGCCCATCGGCGTCTCCATGGTGTCTGTGGCGGTCCAGGCGCCGTTTTCTTCCTGGATCGTGGTGGAGAGCTTGAGCGCCATCTCCTGAGGCCCCATCGCGATCTTCGCCTGGTAACGGTAGGTGCCCGGTTTGAGGTCGGTCGAAGGCTTGGGCGATCCCACCGCGGCGGCATCCACCTTCTTGGTCAACGTGACCGTCTTGGGATCGACCATCAGTTCGCCGAGGCGGGCCGTCACTTCCGGCGTGCCGCCTTCCTGGTAACGGCCGTCCAGGTACTTGGCCAGGAACTTTTCCGCCGCCATGAACATCGCCATATTGTTCACCGGGCGGGCGAAGCCATGGCCTTCATCGGGCGCCAGCATATACTCCACGGGAAACCCGCGGTCGCGGAGGGCCACCACGATCTGCTCGGCTTCCCGCCGGTTGACGCGCGGATCGTTAGCCCCCTGCACCACCAGCAGCGGCGTCTTGATCTTGTCCGCGGAATGCAGCGGCGACCGCTCCTCCATCCAGGCTTTGCCTGCCGGCGTGCCCGGGTCGGCCATGCGCGCGTACATCAGTTTGCGCGCCGACTCCCAGTACGGAGGAATGGCGTCCAGCAAGGTAAGCAGGTTGGATGGGCCGACAATGTCCACCGCGGCGCGATACACATCCGGCGTGAACGCAACTCCCGCGAGCGTGGTATACCCGCCATACGATCCGCCCAGTATCCCGATGCGCTTGGCGTCCGCCGTGCCCTCGCCGATCAGGTATTTGACGCCCCAAGTGACATCGTCCTGCATCTTCCGGCCCCACTCGCCATTGCCGGCGTTGAGGAACTTCTTGCCGTAGCCGGTGGACCCCCGGAAGTTGGGCATCAGCACCGCATACCCGCGGTTGGCGAAGAACTGCGCCAGCGGGTTGAAACCCCACCCGTCGCGGGCCCACGGTCCGCCGTGTGGGATCACCAGGGTCGGCAAACCTTTTTCCGGCACGCCCCTGGGCAGCGTGAGATACGCCGGAATCTCCAGCCCATCGGATGACTTGTAGCGGATAATCTTCATGGAAGCGAGCGAGGCGCGCGGCAGCTTCTCGCGGATCTTGTACTGCAGCGTGAGGGTGTGAGCTTTACGATCGAACAGGTAGGTTTCCCCGGGTTCGGTATCGCTCGAGGCGGTCACCAGCCAAAGCTGTTCGTCGCGGGTCCGGGAATTGACGCCCAGTTCTTTACCGGGCAGTTTGCCGGCGAGCCACTTGAACTCCGCCTCGAAGCCTTTGTCGCGGAAGTAACGGCGGATGTGGTCTTCGGTGTAGTTGGTCTGCGCCAGTTCTTCGCTCACGTCGGAAAACACCGCGCCGCCAAAGTCCACGCGCTTGAGCGGGTCCGATTCCACAGCTTCGAGCTTGCCCGTTTCCGGATCGAGGAGCGCCAGCCCAGTGAGGTCCACGTCTCCCTTGTTGGTGACGAGGTAGACCCGTTTGGCGTCCTTGTGGAAGCGGAGCGGATCGCAGGTTTCGAAAACGTTGCAGGAATACACCTTGTGAAGAGCGTCGGAGTCCACTCGCAGAATTTCCTGGTCGCCGTTATCGGCGGTGCGGAAGGCCATCCGCAACTGGCCCTTTTCATCGAAAATCCAGGCGGCCACCCGTTCCGTATTCTTGCGCAACAGCGTCTTCTCGCCGGTCGAGATCTTGAGCTTGTACAGATCGTGCCAGGCTTTGTCGCGGTCGTTGATGCCGATGTAGGCGATGTCGGGGTCGTTTTTGGGCACCGAATACAGTTGCACCACGACGCCTTTGAGCCCGGTCAGGTCGCGCGAAGGCGGCGCCTCCGCTCCAGCCGCGGGCGCGGCTGCCGGATCGACCGCATAGACATTGAAGTTCTCGTCGCCATCGTTGTCTTTCACGTAGGCGACGAATTTGCCGTCGCGGGTCCAAAGATAGGCCGGGATCGGGCGCTTGGCTTCGGTGGTGAGCAGGCGTGCGGCGCTGAAGGGCTCGTTCACCTTCTTCACCCAGATGTTGCGCGTGTCTTTCCATGGCTTGAGGAAAGCCAGGTACTTGCCATCCGGCGAAAGCTGAGCGCCGGCAATCTCCGGGTTGCCGAACAGCAGTTCGCGATCGATTAACGGCGGAAGCCCGTTCGACGGGGACTTCTCCTGCGCCGCCAAGGCCAATGACAGCAAAGGAAGCAGGATTAGAATTCCAGTATGGTGCATGATTGTTTCTCTCCGGTTTCTGTTAAAATCTTCGACCTTTTCGCAGGCGGTTGCAACGCCGTGGCGGAAGGTGTGGCTTAGGTTCTCATGGTTCCAGCTTCGTAGTCCAAAGATTGGCGGTCTTTTCCGCTTCCGCAATCACGATCTTATCGCGTGCCACCGCCAGCCCGATCTCGCCCGAGTCCAGCACCGCCAGCGAGCGGCCCGCCTGGTGAAAATGTGCCATGGGAAACGGCTCACCGCGCAGTTGCTTGCTGAGCGGGTCCAGATGTTGTCCCCAGATGCAGCGGAACGAGTCCCGGCTGGAGATGAAATAAATCGCGTTGTCGTCAGGCGACCAGCGCACCAGGTCCACGCCTTTCAGCCCCAGGGGCTGCCAGTTCGCACCGAGCGGCCTAGACGGGTCGAAGGGCGTGATCACGACACCCACGTCCGCTTCCTGCGCAATCGCCCAGTGTCCGTCATGCGAAATGTGCGCCTGGAACACGTTGTGGGTGCGCTTGAGGAATGAAGAAGTTCGGTTTGCAGCCAGATCAATCCGATCCACCCCAATGGGGCGTGCCGTGCCCATCACCAGCAACCCTTTTCCATCCGGCATCCAGTCCCAGATAATGACTCCTTTTTCGCCGACCTTTTGGGCGCTTCCTCCGGCCGCCGGGATCCTGTAAAAACTGGAACTGCCCATCGGATTGCCGGAGGCGTAGGCGACCTGGGTTCCATCCGCGCTAATCACCGGACGAATGTCGAATTCGCGGGATGCCGTGAGCGCCCGTTTGGAGCGCGCAGGCAGGTCCATGATCCAGATGTGGGAGCCACTCCCCTGGTCGGCGGAGTAAGTGAGCTTGGTACCGTCGGCCGAGATCGAAGGGTACGCTTCACGGGCGGCGTCGTGAGTCAGACGTTGCGGATCTCCCGTGACCTTGCCCTGAACGGCATCGAACGGCAGACTCCAGAGGTCCAGATCCGTCTCTTCGTTGGAAACCACCATCGTTCCATCCGCGGCGACGGAGGGCTTCGTCGCCAGCCCGGTTCCGGAGGTGACCTGCTCGATGCGGTCCAGCCGCCACGGTCCCCGCCGAAGGCGGGCCTGCCATAGGTTAGTGCGGCCGCGTAGCGCGAATTCGCCGAGGACGCGATCGCCCGAAAGCCAGGCATCCAGGCTGACTTGCCGGATTTCGGACGGCAGCGATGCAAGGTCGAGTAACACCCTTTCGGCGGCTCCGCCATTTCTGGGGATCACCCATAGGCCCGGCTGGGTCCCGGCTTCCCGAAGGCCGGCAAACAAGATGTTCCGGCCGTCCGGAGACCAGACCGGCATCTGCACGTAAGAGAATTCCGGCGCCAGTTGGTTCCGTTGCGCGCCTGGGGTAACGATGTTGACGGTGTATGCCCGGCGGACGGTGGGGCTCGGATTGTCAAACAGAATCTCGGTGCCATCGGGAGAGAATCGGGGCCGTCCGCCGCCGGACGCTATCCGCCGAGGCTCGCCGCCGCCCAGCGAGGAGACGATGTAGATGCCCCCGCCATCGCGCGTGGACCGAAACGCGATCTGTGTTCCATCGGGTGAAAACGCGGGCTGATCCTCGTCCTCGGGATCGTGAGTAATGCGGATTGGCTCGCCGCCGCGGTACTGCACCCAGATGTCGAGATTGCCTTCGCCGGCACGATCGGACGCGTAGGCAATCAGCTTTCCATCAGGCGCGATCGCCGGATCCGTGGTGAGACCGCCGTCGAACGTGAGTTGCTCGAGGGACAACGGAGGTCGTGTCAGCCCATGACCGGAACGCCACCACAGCCAGCCGCCGCCTGCCAGCAGAACGAACAACGCGGCCGCCGCCGCAATCGTCAACCGCGACGCCGCTTTGGGGGGCGAGGCGGCGTGGAGGCGCGAGACCGTGAGAGAATCCCCTTCGCTTTTTAGTTCCTCCAGGGTGAGTTTCAAATCGAGCATGCTCTGGAAACGGCGATTCGGATCTTTCCGAAGACAACGCAGAATGGCCCGCTGGAGTTCCACCGGGGTATCGGGCGCGAACTGTTCGATCGGCGGCGGATCTTTGGTAATGACGGCGGCCAGCGTGGCGGCTGGTGTTTCCGCGGAAAATGCGCGCCGCCCCGTGCACATTTCGTAGAGGAGAGCGCCGAGCGAAAAGACATCCGTGCGCCCATCGACGGCCCGCCCTTCGGCCTGCTCCGGCGACATGTAGGGGACGCTGCCCACCACCAGGCCCTCTTCCGTCCGCTGCTGCAGCGTGCGAGTCGGCTCCTCCTGTCCCACCGGACCCTGTTCCGCCAGTTTCGCCAGCCCGAAATCCAGCACCTTGACCCGGCCTTCCTCGGTCACCATAACGTTGGAAGGCTTGATGTCGCGATGAACGATGCCGGATGCGTGGGCAGCCGAGAGCGCGTCGGCGATCTGCAAACCGTAGTCGATCGCCTCGCGGTAGCCCAGCGGTTTGCGGCGGACGATCTCCTCGAGCGTCTTGCCCGGTACGAATTCCATCACCAGGAAGTCCGATTGGCCTTCACTGGCGATGTCGTATACCGTGACAATATTCGGGTGATTGAGCGCGGAGGCGGTGCGCGCCTCCTGGAAAAATCGCTGTTTGCGGATCGGATCCGAAACGCGGTCCGGCGCCAGCAGTTTGATCGCGACGATCCTGCCCAGTCGGGTATCACGGGCCTTATAAACGACCCCCATCCCACCCTCGCCCAACTTCTCGAGGACCCGGTAGTGCCCAGCGACCTGCCCGTCCAATTCACCCGCCTCCCCATTACGATTTGGACAGCGTCTGACCGAGTGTACTACGGCCCACGCCAACCCGGTGACGGACTCGGGGAAATTATATATCGAGGATTTTCAGGTCTTTAATGGAACCGGGCGCCGAATCGCCGCGGCGGGCATGTCAACTTGGAGTTTGGGACAAGTTGTCCCAGGAGGCAGGAGGTAACTTTCCTGTTTTCAGAAAGCCATGGGACAACTTGTCCCGTCTGGCCCGCGAGAGAACATGACCTTGAATCCCGAAGTAGAACAATATGTAGAGATTGGAACACGAATTGGAAGGGGACAGGCCTTCGGTATGCTGGCCCAACAGTCTCTGACCGCATCGGTGGAATGCCTGCGCCAGATCCACGATTCGGAAGAGTACAAGTCTCTCGGCCTGACGTGGGAGGAGTTCTGCGAGAAGTATGCCGGCATGTCCAAAAGGAATGCGGACCGGCTCATCGCCTACCTCGAGGAGTTCGGCGCGGCGTACTTCCGCCTCTCCGAGATCGTCCGGGTTTCGCCGGAGACCTACCGGCAGATCGCGCCCAAGATGGACGGCGAAGTGATCGAGATCGAGGGTGAAAAGGTGGTGATCGCTCCCGAGAACCTGCCGCGAATCCGCACCGCCATACTGCGGCTGCGAAGCGAGCTGCAGAACGCCCGGAAACCTCAAATGCGCTCGCTCTGCGACATTTCCGGGGCGGACCGGTTGATGAATCAGGCTGTCGGCGAGATTACGCGCCAAAGCGACATCTACCTGGAGGGCCATCAAAAGGCCGCGCTGATCGGGATCGCCGATTACGCCATCCGGCGGCTTACGAAAGTCCGCGATCGCCTGAAAGAATAGGTGTGGCCAAGCGGCGCGGAAACTCATGTCGGCACTTTTGCTGACGAGGGGCCGCGTGGGAAGCGAACGCCGGAGAGGGCCCGACAAGAGTCCCGATGAGTCGGGGCGCGCCACTGCGGTGCAGACGCGAAAACTGCCCTGCAGGGGAGCGATGATGGAGGGAGCGCCACCATGACCCGATACCTCGCCGCATGTTTCGGGCCGCCCTTCTGCCGGCTATGGAAGCGGATCTGCGCGGCAGGCCGCGAGCATGGCGCGGGAGTTCTACGTCGCTCCCGACGGCTCCGGCGATCCCGGCAGCCTGGAGCGGCCCTTTCGGACATTGGCTCACTCGCGAGATGCAGTGCGGACGGTCAGGATGGACCGTCGACCACGGCATGTTCATGATCGACGGGCCGAGGGCATCCCGACGAGGTCGTACGTGTCGAATGCCGCGGGGATAGCGGGAATAGCCGGTTGCAACCGTCGAGGCTTGCGGCAAGCGAGATTCAAGAAACTCCAGTCGCTCCGCTCAACCCGCGCTTCGGGCGAAGCTCAAATCTCCCAGAGCTTGGTGGCCGACCGGTAGAACGAGACCGAACCATCCTCGCTGATCTTCAGCACCGGCCCGAAACGGGAGGCGTGGACCGCCGCAGTGGTGCGCCCGCCCTCCTGAGCGGTGACGTGCTCGCCGGCGTTTCGCAAGATCGCACCGAAAGCCAGCAGGCGCCCGGCCCGATCCATCACAATCCCCCCATCCACGCGCGCGATGCTCTGCAGCACACTCAACTCGAGGTGCAGGACGTTCTTCCCCCTCAGCAGGTAGTGGATCTGCCCCTTGTTGGTGCCCAGCGCATCGTCGTTCTCCAGCAGGTCGGGAAGCGCTACCAGGTCGCGCGCCGCAGCGGAGTGGTCGAGAATCACGAAGAGGCCGCCGCGGCGGTGTTCGGCGAGATTCAGCGCGGCGGTAAACAGCCTTTCGGCCAGGGCAACATCGCCCACCGCCCGCTGGAACTCGCGATACTTCTCGACGATATCGGTGAGATGCCAGCGTCCCTCCAGGAAGTTGAACACCTGCACACCGCCGGCAAACACCTTGATCTCGCCGTTGGGCGTCAGCACCAGGCAGATGTGTCCGCCCTCCAGAGTGGCCAGGCTGTGAGCATAGTATCGCGCCGCACTGGGCGCCGGCAGGGGCGCCGGATCGTGCGCCCGCGCGTATTCCTGCATGTCCACCAGGTCCACCAGCCTGCCGTCGCCATCCACCAGGAAGACGGTCTTCAACCCGTCGCAAAGCCGGTGAAAACTCTTGATGGCAATCAGCGAACTGGTGTACTGCAGGGCCCCCGCGGGCGCGTCCGGGTCGGCATGGAAAGGGTCGGACTCCCTGCCCGTCAGAAGGACGCCGGTCGAGATCCGCCGGTTCTCATAGGTGAGCAGCGAACTCTCGCGCAGCACCTCGATGGCGCTGGCCACGACGTCGCGATGGTCGGGCACCTCGTCCTCGTTCAGATACGGCGTGTGATCGAGAAACGCCGAGATATAGCGGTCCTCCGGGAGTCCTTGGAACAGGGCAAACGCCGTACTCGAAGACGTCGCGGAGAAGATGCTGCGGTAGCGGACGGAGTGCACCGACCCAATGGCACCGAGCATCCGCATCTGGTCTTCGGAAAACGGGCGGCCGCCCGAAGATTCAAGATGATAGTGAATGCCCATCCACTCCAGGTGGACTCCGCCATCGGTGCGGCCGACCACCAGCAGTCTCGGCTTCGGCTCGCAACTCCCGCACGGCGCCAGGATGGTCTCGGGGAAAAAGTAACGCACGCCGCGTTCGAAGAAACCGCGGTACAGCGCATGGACCACCTCCACGGTCTCAGGCATCCGCGCTCTTCCGCAGCGCCCGCAGATCGATTCCCAGGGCCTGACATTTCTTGTAAAGGTGGCTGCGCTCGAGCCCCAGTGATTTGGCCGTATCCGTCATGCGTTGATTGTGACGCTTCAACTCGCCCAGGATCTGGTCCCGCTCGAATGCCTCGGTGCGTTGCGCCAGCGGCCCGGCCGCCGCAGAAGCCGGATTCTCCGGCGCCTGGCTGTTTCCCGGCGGCAGCGCCAACTGGACGGTGGCGCGGTCCACAGGCCCGTCCGCCAACAGCATCAGCCGTTCCACCATGTTCCGTAGTTCCCGCACATTGCCGGGCCATGGA
>Ga0335081_10010574_pt1 | contig 14922 bp, 17 predicted proteins | sample Lox_Sample_35_FD_206713 | JGI IMG/M metagenome (GOLD analysis project Ga0335081, IMG submission 206713) | Soil microbial communities from Loxahatchee National Wildlife Refuge, Florida, United States - Lox_Sample_3.5 | ecosystem: Environmental > Terrestrial > Soil > Wetlands | place: USA...
CCTATTATTCCCGGAAGGGACAAAATTATGTCAGCGGCAGGATTGTCGATCTAAAAGTTGGCAATACCGAAGTTGTCGCAAACATGATTCAGAAAATAACGGGCGGCGATATGTATCACATTGAATCCGTCACAGCCTATCCCAAAGACTATACGGAAGCTACGGAAGTAGCCAAGAATGAACTGCGTGCCAAAGCCAGGCCGAAGCTGACGGAACAAGTTGAAAACATGGGGGCATATGATGTGATTTTTTTGGGATATCCGAATTGGTGGGGAACGATGCCCATGCCTGTGTACACTTTCTTGGAAAGCTATGACTTTTCCGGAAAAACAATTGTTCCCTTTTGCACCCACGAGGGAAGCGGAATGGGCCATAGTGAACAGGATATTGCCAAAGCATGTCCCAAAGCTACCGTGCTAAAGGGAATCGCTATTCACGGAACCAAGGTAAGCTCTGCGGTTTCAAGTGTGTCGAGTTGGATTGATGAACTGAGTATTTCCTGATTTTGACAGCAGAGAGGAGCAAGGAGATCGCAATGAACAATGTTATCGTCGTCATCGGTGCCGGCTCGATCAGTCAGGCAATTGCGCGGAGGGTCAGCGCAGGCAAGCACGTCCTGCTGGCTGATCTGCGCCAAGATAACGTCGATGCGGCCGCGAAAATCTCAGTGACGCTGGGTTCGAGGTGAGCACCGCTATCGTCGACGTCTCCTCGCGCAAGTCGGTCCACGCGCTCGTTGAGACAGCCACGTCAATCGGCACCATAACCGGCGTCATCCATGCAGCCGGTATCTCCCCCACCCAGGCATCGCCGGCCACGATCCTCAAGGTCGATCTGTATGGTACCGCGCTCGTGCTCGAGGAATTCGGCAACGTCATCGCGCGCGGCGGAGCGGGCGTCGTTATCGCCTCGCAATCGGGGCACCGCCTCCCGGCGCTGATGCCCGAGCAAAACAAGGCACTGGCGACTACGCCCGCTGACGAGTTGCTCGCTCTTCCGATGCTCCAGCCGGACCAAGTGACGGACCCCCTCTACGCCTACCAGCTCTCCAAACGCGGGAACTCGTTGCGGGTGATGGTCGAGGCGGTGCGGTGGGGCAATCGGGGGCGCGGGTCATCACAATCAGCCCCGGCATAATCTTCACGCCTCTTGCCAAGGACGAGCTGACCGGGTCGGACGGCGCGTTCATCACTGGCAGCGACTTCCTCATGGACGGCGGAGTAACGACTGCCTACTGGTTCGGAGAACTCGCTCCGAAGTGATCGAAAGACGCGCGTTTCTGGCCAAAGCCGGACGTAAGTGAGGTGATCAGTCTTAGCGCGCTGATCACTATGCGTCGGTTCGGTGATGCAAGGTGTCCGGCACCAGAAAACACGGTGGTGGGCATAACCATTCGCTCCAGCGGACGGCCCTAACGGACCGCCGCGGAGCTGAAACATTCACGTACAAGATACAACCAGCATTCTTCAATGATTTATTGTCAACACCACTGCAATAAAGTAGGTGCACCTCCCCGAAATCTTAATTTTGGTAGAGATGAAAATCTATTATGATTATAAAGGGAAACTGACCATGACCCACTACTGCTCACTCGGAAACCAGCCCCACATGGAGATCAGGAATCCCGGTGAGAACAATATGACGTTCGTCTTATCTAAAAAAGCCCAGGGCCTTATCTCGTTAAACCGGATGCACATGCACGCGCTTATCATCGCTGTTGACGGCAAGGATAGCATCACACAAACCTGGACGCTCTACGATAAAGGTGGGAAGAAAAATGACGTTGTGATGAAATTAACGCGCATCAAAATGTGACCGGGTCGTCATGCTCGCAGGGAATATGTGCCAGAAAAAATATGACAGCGCATGCTGACATCAGAAGTCTTTATGTGGGCTCGAGATAGGTGCTTGATACATATATTATAACTGTATATTCAGTCCCAGTCAGCGATGAGAGACTTTATATATTAACCCGTGCTTGTTGCAGCAGACAGGTCAGAAGAATCCATTCCACACCTGGAACTCTGCACCATTTACCTTGTCCGTTTCACCAAAATATAGTATGCTCATTTTATTAGCGAAGTTCGGGCAAAGCGACACTTTATACAAAAATGGAATTAAGAATATCTCCTTGTCAGGAGGCATCCATGCAAAAAGAGATCGTTCTGTTCCTTTCAACAACACCATACAGCTTTGAAAACACCCATACGATCCTGAAACTGGCCGATGCGGCCCTCAAGAAAGGGCAGAAAGTGCGGCTGATCGCCTCGAATGACGGGGTCTTCTCGATCGTTAAGGGCCAGGTCCCCCAGTCCCTCTCGGCGCTTGAAGAACTCGTGGGAAGAGGGCTCCGGGTAGACATCTGAACGGGCTGCATGCAAACCCGCGGTCTAGCGGGCGAGGACTCAGTTGGAGGCGGTAACATGAGCAATTTGAAAGGCCTCTTCAACGTTATCAAAGAGGATCCGATCTTTCTCAATTTCGGTATTTAGGGAGGACCCAATGCAAAGCATCAGCATCATTCTCAGAAAGCCGCCCTACGGCACTGTCGATGCTTCAGAAGCGATTCGGCATACCCTCGGTGCGCTCACGGAAGAGCTTCCTGTTCAGCTCTTTCTTTTGGACGGGGGCATATACGCGGCTCGCAACAACCAGGATACGGGCACAACCGGATACCTAAGTGTGGAGGACGGCATCCGCGACTGCCTCGACATGGGTGCTGCGGTCTTTGTGGATCGTCAGTCGATGGAAACGGCGGGCATCAAAGTGTCGGACCTCATCGACGGCGTCACGGTCTCGGGTCAAAGAGAAATTGCAGCCGTAATAAAGGGGTCGGGAACCACAATGATATTCTGATCCAGCGGGATTACAACAGGGGGTAACCGTGATAGTGATGATCAAAAGTGCACCTGACACACCAGAGGCAAAACGCGGCATTACGTTGGCAGAAGACCTCGCCGCTGACCTCATCCTTATCCAAAATGCCGTAAACCTCGTCCGTCAGGTTCACGTCGGCAGCATCCTCGACGCGGTGTATGCTCTGGATGAAGACCTGCGCATGCGGGGTGTGGGACCCGATGCTGACATCGGTGCCATCAGAAGGATCGATTACGATACGCTGGTGGATTTGATTACGAAAGCAGATAAGGTGCACGGCGCATTCTAGCAAAATTTCTCCGGGAGGATCATATGTCGAAGATCGTTGTGTTAGGGGGATCATTCGGGGGATTGACGGTAGCTTTAGAACTCAAGCGATTGCTCAACAAAAAAGCGGATGTGACCGTCGTGAGCGACGACGAACGGTTCGTGTTCCTTCCATCGCTGCCGTGGCTCGTTATGGGCTGGCGTAGACCGGAGAACATCACGCTCAATGTGAGTGAGATTTTGAAGCCTAAGGGGATTGAGTTTGTTCACGATGCTGCAAAACAGATTGATGCCGATTTATCGAAGGTCATAACGTCCAAAGGGAAAGAGCTTTCCTATGATCATCTGGTAATATCAACCGGTCCCTATCTCTCCTTTGACGAAATCCCCGGCCTCGGGCCGGATAAAGGATATACGGTCTGTACCTTCACCCTCGACCATGCGATCAAAACCGGAGAAAAATGGAAGAGCGTTCTCGAGAATCCCGGTCCTATAGTCCTCGGCTCATCTCAGATGGTCTCCTGTTTCGGCCCCTCCTACGAGCTTGCATTCGAGATGGACGCCGAACTTCGCCGCCGCAAAATGCGCCACAAAGTACCCATCCTTTATCTCACATCAGAACCCTATCTCGGTCACATGGGCGTAGGTGGTCTCGGTAAATCTAGGTTCTTTATGGAGAACGAGTTCGCTGAAAAGGATATCAAGCCTCTCGTTAACCAGGCTATAAAAGAAGTAGCTCCCGGAGAGATCCGGATGAAGGATGGGAATAAAATTCCGTTCAAGCTTGCCATGATCGCCCCGCCGTTCAAAGGCGTACCTGCAGTTATGCCGCTCGGCAATCCGAGAGGGTTCATCCCTGTGGACAAAAACTACCGGCACACAAAACACAAGAACATATTCGCCATCGGTGTCGCTATTGCGATCGCGCCTCCGGAGGCAACGCCGGTGCCGACAGGCGTTCCGAAAACAGGGTACATGACGGTTAAGATGGCGAAGATGGCTGCGGCGACTATTGCGTCAGACGTTACCGGGAAGACCCCGCCCATCGCGGACGATTTCGGCGTTATCTGTCTTATGGATATGGGTAATACGGCAGCACTAATGAAGGCATATCCGGTGCTCCCTCCGAGGCAAAGTTCCTATATGAAGAAAGCTATCTGGGCGAAATGGATGAAACTCGGATTCGAAAAGTATTTCTTATGGAAGATGAAAAGGGGGCTGAGCAATCTACCATGAATAATGAGATACTGGATTACTATGCAGAGTATCGTAATGAGTGTTCCACGAAAACTAAACCAGTAAAAAGTAATCATCTGGGGATTGCAAGTTATAAACAGTATTCCTGACCTTTGTCACAAAATTGATAATGCAACCTTATAGTTGATGATGTACAAGCTACTCTTTTGATGAAGTGCAGGATTCTGTTTGTAATATAATAGATATATTATGAGATATCCTACCCTGTAACCTACTAATACAAACGCGCTAAATATTGTTACTATATTGCAACCGTTGTGTTATACGGGAGGCATGAATACCTCCCCCTTGAACCCTCATAAGGCATCAAAAGAGCAGCTATTAGCCCTGGCCGAGAAAGTTCCGGGAGCCTGGATCGGTATAAAGATCGCCACCTTGCTCCTTGTTCTGGAAGGGCAGCGACCAGGTTGGATATCCAACGTCTTGGGCCAGACCCGAATAAACGTAAACCGCTGGACACGGGCGGTGAATAAAGACGGGGTCGAAGCCCTAATTCCGAAGAAACAGTCTGGACGTCCAGCCAGAATGACGCCGAAAATTGAGGCTCAGTTGGAACTCCACCTGGAGGAATCACCCCAGAAGTTCGGTTTGAACCGTGTCCGCTGGGACGGCCCGACGCTGGCAACCCATTTACAGCGTCAATTTGGAATAAAGCTGAAAGTTCGTCAGGCACAGTATTGGATGCATCGACTTGGGTACCGGCTGAAGCGAGCCAGTCATGTTTATCTCCAGGCAAAAGCCGAGGACGCGAAGAAGTTTGCCAAGGACCTAAAAAAAACTCAAAACTCTGGGGCCTAAAGAAACTGTTGTTTTTCAGGACGAAAGTGGCTTCACCCTGCATCCCCGGCTTGGCCGAGGTTGGGCGCTCATTGGAAAGAGACTGAAGGTTCCGACAACCAGCCAACATCAGAAACGCTTGAATGTTTCTGGCTGGGTTGCTCCTCTTCTGTGTCGGACAGGAGTGATTCAAACGGAGCGCGGTAACCGAGAAGGTTTCCTCAAGTGTTGCAGCACCTTTACAGCAAGCTTCGCGGTTATACAATCTGGTTGTATGTTGATCGAGCACGTTAGCATAAAGGGCGATCCGATTCGGGACTTTCTGAAAACACATAAACGACTTCGCCTTGTATATTTGCCACCTATCAGCCTGCCTTGAACATGCAGTAGCGGATATGGCGTCAGATTGGGTATGAATCAACCACCAATCGGTGGTTCGATAATCTTGATGCAGTCTGGGCTACGATCCAAAGAACTCTGGGCTCGTGGTCAAAGCGAAAGATCAAACAACTTTGTAACATGACTTAGTGCGTTTGTATTCGATCACCAAAATAAGCGAGTGAATAGCCAACCGATAGGGAAGCGGGTTACCGACCACTTTGTTGACCGGCTGAGGAGTGCCTCATGCAGCATATTCCCATGGAACTTTTGTTCTCTTACCACGTATGTAATTAAAAAGTTAGTAAACAGGTATATGCGGGTTCTCTTTGAACGATTTTGACATCATAAAACGTGTTCAAAAACAGCGATGTTGAGTTATATTCTCTCTTGGTGGAGAAATATCACAGGCGCCTTTTGAACTTTATCTATCGGCTAGTCTCCGATGAAAGAATTGTGGAAGACATCAGTCAGGAAGTATTCATAAGCATATATAAGTCGATTATGAACTACGACCTTGAGCGCGGCACGCCATTCTCTACATGCCTGTTTATCAATGGGAGAAACCGCTGTATAAGTAAACTGAGATAAATTCGCGGTAGATCATCCATTTCTATCGACGAATGTTGATGATATCGCGGTTCAAAAGCGGTCACCGGAAGAAGAGGCTGCCGACCATGAACGGCTGCAGGCGATACATACCGCTCTTGAGCAGCTCTCGGAGCCCTATCTATAAGAGCGCTATTATGCAAAGTTTACGCGGATACCTGCCACCCGAATGCTGAAGTATATACCAGCAAATACCTAATCGAAAACGTCGACATAAATATAATCAAAAGTTCTTTATAATTCTCAGCAGCTATATCTGTTGATAATGGCAGAGTGTACCGATTGACAAAACCTATTCACCTGGGTACTATGGGTATTGAAATAGATGGTCACCCTATGTCCAGCATTATACAAAAAATCCTTATCTATCCGCTCAGTCTCTACGGTCGCGAAGCCATCCGCGCACTCTCTCGAAATAAGATGCGAAGCGCTCTGTCGGCCATCGGAATCACCATCGGCATTGCCGCTGTAGTTTGCGTGGTGGCTATTGGCACAGCAGGTTCGCAGCGTGCCGAACAGCAGCTTCAAAACCTTGGGGATAACCTTGTATGGGTAGAGGCTGGCTCTCGCAACGTGAACGGGGTTCGGTCCGGCAGCCACGGGATGACCACACTTACCATGGACGATGTTGAGGCAATCCTTCATGAAGTACCGTTCATTAAAAGTGTTACTCCCAATGTAGACGGTACTGTACTCATTGCCAGCGGGAAGCTCAATTGGACGACGCATTATCGAGGCGTCACCCCTGACTTTTTTGAAATCAAGCGCTGGGAATTGGCGGAGGGTGAACGATTTACGAGTGAAGACGTAAAGCGAGTGTCGAATGTGGTTATAATCGGCCAAACCGTACGTCAACAGCTCTTTGGAGCCGAGGAACAGCCCGTTGGACGGCAAGCACGCATCAATCAGCAGGTGTACAAAGTGATCGGCGTGCTGGCGCCGAAAGGCCAGTCAACTACCGGTCAGGACCAGGATGACACCATTATAATGCCCTATACTACGGTACAGAAGAGGCTGCGGGGGAAAGGCTACTCGTGGCTAGACGACATTTTGTGTTCAGCGGAGTCCCTGGAGGCTGTCAAGCCCGCTGCCAACCGGATCACCGAACTGCTCCGCCAGCGGCATCATATACGGCCGGGTAGTGACAATGATTTCAATATCCGAAATCCTGAGGATGTGATCAAAGCCCAGATCGCTGCAAACCATACGCTTGCGCTTTTTCTCACCAGCGTCGCCTCCATCTCCCTCTTAGTTGGCGGCATCGGGATCATGAACGTAATGCTCGTATCAGTGACTGAGCGTACGAGGGAAATTGGTTTGCGCATGGCGGTTGGTGCCAAGACAGGGGCAATACAGATTCAGTTTCTCGGCGAGGCTGTGATTCTGAGCTTATTTGGCGGTATTCTTGGAGCTTTTGTCGGCGTAGCTGGCTCTTTCATCATGGGATACATCTTAGGATGGTCCACATCCATTCCTATAAAAGCTCTCATCGTCGCTCCGATATTCGCCATCGGGGTGGGCGTTTTCTTCGGCTTTTATCCAGCATGGAGGGCTACACAGCTTGACCCGATTGCCGCCCTGCGTCGTGAGTGAGAATTGCCAGGCCGTGTACTTCAGTCCCGTTTGTCGCATTCGAGCGTTGGCGGCGAGCTGCAGTTACTTAAGTCAATTTGTAGGTTTCAACTGGAATTTTTTGCCCTCGTCACAATACTGGCATTGCAACCTTGTAGTTGAGGTTTAGTTTCATATAATATTAGCTAAGGTGCAACAGTCATTTTGCATCATAGCATTTCGTGATCAAGTTTTCTCTCAGCATCTTCTGAAACATACATGCGCTCTAGAACGGATGGGTGTGAAAAATACAACCTTTTTTTCGCATAAAGCTTCCTTGCCGCGAAACCAAGCATTTCGAACACGGGGATACACGACCCCATATCAATTACTCTTCATTAATCATCCTTGTCATCGCATCAGTTGCTTCGTATGTAAATTGCCATGTCAAAGTTGAAATAACCCGAGGGTGGTGTATTTATCCCAAATGGGTTGTTGACCGACTTTGTTGTGTCAGCTGGATACAGCCTTCAATATTTTTAATTTACAAATACTTGCATCTTTGATAAAGTCACGGTGGTACGTTCAATTACTGGTTATCTTGAAGTTGAACGACGGTTAACTGAGGCGGTTGAGCAACACGGAGCCAGGCAAAGTGAACTTGCGCGGCACCTAGTTGTTCACTATTCGACAATCAGTCGATGGCTTCGTGAATATGGAAAACGCACGGAGAAAGACTTGACCCTAAAAATTCTATTGCTGGTCAACGTGAGGTTGTTCGGACGAAACAACGAGGGGTGTGCTAGGCATGGTGGCTAGGCGGCCGCTGGGGCGGCAGTTCGGGTGGCTCTGGGCGGCGTATGCGATCAGCGCGTCCGGCACGTGGTTCGCGTTCGGTGCGTTGCCCTTGATCGCGATTCTCGTGCTGCACTCCGGACCGACCGAGGTGTCGGTGCTGGCGGCTGCGGGGCTAGCGGTGGGGGCGGTAGTAGCGGTGCCGCTCGGCCTGTGGGTGGAGTTCCGCCGAAAGCGGCCGGTGATGGTTGCGATGGACCTGACCCGGTTCGCAGCGTTGATGAGCGTCCCGGCCGCGTTCGCGCTCGGCTGGCTCAGTTTCGTCCAGCTCATGGTCGTGTCGGTCATCGTCGCCGCAGCCAATATCGCCTTCAAGGCGGCCAGCGGCGCATATCTGAAAGCGCTCGTGCGACCGGAGGACCTGATCGTCGCGAATGGACGGTTCGAGTCCACGACCTGGACCGCCACCGCGCTCGGACCACCGCTCGGTGGGGTCGCGATCGGGCTGTTCGGCCCCGTGACTACCGTGGTGGCCGATGCGGTCAGTTACCTGCTCTCGGCAGTAGGGATCCGCGCGATCGGGGGGAGGGAGCCACGCCCGGTGCGAACCGATGCGCCACGGCTCCGAGCCGGCGACCTGCTCGACGGGTGGCGGTACATCCTGGCCCACCCAGCGCTGCGCCCGCTATTCTTCAACACGATCCTGGTCAACGGCCTGATCATGGCGACCTCGCCGCTGCTCGCCGTCCTCATGCTCGGCCGCCTCGGGTTCGCACCTTGGCAGTACGGCCTCGCGTTCGGAGCGCCCTGCGTCGGCGGCCTCATCGGCTCACTACTGGTCCACCGACTCGTTGCACGGTTCGGTAGGCACAAAGTCATGCTCACAGCCGGGGCACTACGCGCATGCTGGCCGCTCGGGTTGGCCTTCATCCACCCCGGCGCTGACGGGCTCATGCTCGTCATCGCTGTCGAGCTTGGTCTGATCACCTGCATTGGCGTATTCAACCCGGTGTTCTCGACCTACCAGCTCGATCAAATCGCGACGGACCGAGTCGCCCGCACCCTGTCCGCGTGGTCGGTCACGAACAACGCTACCATCGCAGCCATGACCGCCGTGTGGGGCCTGCTGGCCAGCATCACCGGCCCCCGTACCGCGATCGCGATCGCCGGTGTCCTCATGCTGGCCACACCGCTTCTGCTTCCCCGTCACGACTACGTACCACAGCCCGTAGCAACACGTGACACACAACAACTCGCCACTGACCTCTGAAGTCAGACTGCGGCTGGTCCGCCGATGCGCCCCGCGTCCCATGGTCCACTTCGCCGCCGAAACAGGTGTGTCCCGACAGTGGGTACACCGCTATCGCGACGGAAGCGACCAAGCACTGCTGGATCGCTCCTCGGCATCCAGACACCGCCCAACCCGGACGATACAACCCACCATCGGCCGTATCATCGATCTGCGGAAACGACACCGATGGTCGGCGCGCACCATCGCCTCGCACCTCACCGACGAGGAACACCAATCAGCACGGCCAAAGTCACTCTACACCTCAAGGCCAACGGCCTCAACCGGCTGCGTCATCTCGACCCCGTAACAGGCAAACCGAACCGCCAGCCCAGACCAGGCAAGATCACCGCCGACTACCCCGGCCACATGATCCACCGCGACGTCAAGAAAGTCGGAGGTATCCCCGATGGCGGTAGTTAGCGTATTCACGGCAGGGACTCGTCACAAGCCAGTGCCGCCACGGTCACCAAAGCCAAATCCACTCGGGCCGGATACATCTACTTTACTCGGCCATCGAAGGGTTCAGCCGACTAGCCTACACCGAGCCGCACGACGACGAGACCACCGCGACCAGTGAAGGAAGTTATCGACTTTGATAAGCTAAAGGAAGCATTCATTGCCGAAGCACGCAAAGACATCGAGATCAGCCAGAGTGAGGCCTAACCATAACTTCAAGCCGACGTCCTCGGCTCCGCTGCACTTCGGCGCGGCCGCGGTTTAAGCTCAGCGTTCCTGTGCAATTTCCATGTAGTATTCTTCATCGAGTTTTAGTTAACACAACTGCCAGATAGCAGGTGAATTCGAGTTTCATATAATATTAGCGAAGGTATAGAATCCATTTGTATCACTTCATTTTGCGATAAAGATTCCTGTCAGCAACTACATCCTAAACTTGTTTTAGTTGTAATCAATTGAAACATTAAAATTTCATCTCGTATTCTTGTTTTTTACGCCTGCTGCTTTACTTATCATTTCATGCAATACTTTTACATACTCTGTATATTATCGATGACGATACCGCTCTCATTGAACTTCGGCACCATGGAATCAACCTTGACATGGAACGCGAAGCTACTTGCCGTTGTTGCCTCGTAATGGTTGTTGCTTTGCTTAAAGACGTTACTAACAACAACCTCTGATAGCCGGATGAAATCGTTCTTCAGCTGCTCGTGAGTAATGGCTATGATATTGGTTACGCTTTTGTCATTTCTGCATGTAAACAAAACCATTTCTCTCCTTTTTATATGTTATAATTAACTAAGCGAAAGAAATCTATTTGCAAGGAGGCACATCATGGCAAGCGTTTTAAATATGAAAGAAAATAAAGGATTTTGCGATGAAGTCTATACCAAGCTGGTAGACATGAAGGAAGAAATTATTAAACTAAAGGATCGGTCAGTCGCGAAAAGTCCGGGGAAAGACATCGAAGGCGGGATGTTCGGACGGCACCTGAGTGAACTCGCGGACCAGATCGACTGGAAGATCCAGATATTGTCGCATTCCTGCCCGGTTGATTGGAAAGGCTCTGCGGATTATGCAGAGACGGCGCAAGTGAATACGACAGAAAAATTCGGAGACATTGAATTTTCTCCTGGGTATGTCGGCGGGTAGTTAGAGGAATAAAAAAAAGGCCCCGGAAAATATATCCTTGGGGCCTTTTTCGCAAGGTGGGACCTATGTGCAACAAAGACATGCCTAGCACTCACGCCTGAGTAGAGGCTTTCAAAAATTAGGTTTCATCTCGACCGAAGAGTGATCTTTCTTTATTCAGCCGCAGAAAACTCCAGACTCCTACCTGGAGATGCAGCGGCTCGTCCGAAGGACGCCGGGCCCGCTCGTAACATTAAAGATGCCCCCGGCTCCGGCCGGGGGAAGCATTACTCAGAAATGTTAAGATTGCTCGCTTCGCTCGAAATGACAGAAACGTACACGACGGCAAGAAATTCTCATATTGCTCAGAAGTCCCTAAACTGCTCAGGATGCACAAGAAGCGCTTGCGAGCATTTCAAGATATCGGGTATGTAGCGGATTGATAATAAAGCTATGAACGAAAGAGATATTAAAAGGAAATATTCTTGAAGTAATCTAAATAGTTTCTTCAGGATGATAGCAAGATTCTATTAGTATTAATGATATCATGCAGAAGATACTCCCTGTACTCTTGGAGTTTATATTCTTTGTAATAATCTCATTTTCAACTTGAAGTTTTCATTACATCTACCCCGAAAATACCCCATCGCGACATACCCCATCGCGATCATTGACACGATTATCTGTTAAGCCTATATTTGTAAATAAGCATGGTTATTGATGTAGCGTATTCATTGCTTCATCAGATAACATCGGATTTGGCATATTATGCGTATCCGCTTAATTACTATACACAGCGTCAAATGTAATTGCTTAACCCCCCCCATATTTGGCCTGATAACAATTTATTCGCCCTAACGACATGCGCAACTATTTATGACGCTGATTATAGTAGACTCCTGAGTAAAATGATAAGGAAAGAATCAATAGATATGGTCCTTAACGGCGACCGCTTTATAACTACGCTGGATATCAAGGCAAGCGGCCTGACAATATGGGCTGCGCCTTTTACTGGCGGATTTGATTGCACCATTCCCGAAGGAACAATACTTGTAGCCAAGCATGATCAAGTCAAAGGAGTCAACGACGACGCAATGCCCTACAAAGTGGTTCACGGTGCCTTGGATGTTGCGGTGGGTCAAAGGGGGTATTTATGAGACTGGTTAGGCTGAGAGCGCCTGGAGGCTTGGAAAATCTCAAATTGGTCGAAGAAGATCCCCCTAAACCAAGGCCGGGTGAATTGCTGGTAAGGATCCGGGCCAGTTCGTTGAATTTCCATGACGATATGGTGGTGCTGGGGAAAATACCGTGCGCCAACGGCCGCATTCCGATGACCGATGGCGCTGGAGAAGTGATTGCGGTCGGGGACGATGTCGATGAGTTCAAGGTCGCAGATACCGTCGTCAGCTCGTTTTGGCCCTATTGGCTGGGAGGCGAAATGACGCCCGCTACCAAGCGGGATATACCGGGAGATAGTGTTGACGGCTTTGCCCGCGAGTACGTGTGCATGCCGGCGCACGCCTTCACGAAGGCACCGGCATGCTATACGCCTGTGGAGGCGGCAACGCTCACCACTGCGGGAGTCACCGCCTGGAGAGGCTTGGTGGTGTGCGGCCAAGTGAAGCCCGGTGATACGGTACTAATCCTTGGCACCGGTGGGGTATCGCTATTCGCGCTGCAATTCGCGAAAGCGGCGGGCGCCCGAGTAATCGCTACGTCTTCCTCCGAGGAGAAGTTGGAAAAGCTCAAGCGTCTCGGGGCCGACACCGTCATTAATTACAAGGCTGTGCCGGACTGGGGCCAGAAGGCAAAGGATTTGACGGACGGACGCGGTGTCGATCATGTGATTGAGGTCGGCGGACCCGGCACGTTGACGCAGTCGATAACAGCCTGCAGGACGGGCGGGCATATCGCCCTAATCGGCGTCTTGACTGGTTTTGTAGGAGAAGTGTCAATCCCTGCACTGTTTTCGAATCAGATTCGTATCAGCGGGATCTCCATTGGCAGCAGAGCAGATCAAGGGGACATGATTCGGGCGATAACGGCCAATCGTTTGAAGCCCGTTATCGATCGCTGTTTTTTGCTGCAGGAAATCGTCGCTGCCTTCAAGTATTACGAATCCCAAAAGAACTTTGGCAAGGTTTGCCTCGAACTTTAAGATCTTGATGGTATCAATCTCTAGATAACCCTTGGAAGAGACTCAGAAGAGCATTTGTACAATTTCCCGTTGCTTCCTAAAAAGCGGACATTTTCACTTTGCCTTGACAATCCAATCAACTTCTTTGACAATTCCCGGAATCAAGCATATATTCGTCTATAATATTGGAACCAATGTGGCATAATCATCGCCAACTCGCTAGCTCCGTGAATCCGGTATTACTCGGGGGCTAGTCATTTCCTCGCTAAAAAGGATAATAGGAAACGCATAAATGAAACAGTTGGAAATTTGCAAGGTTTTCACTTTGATGGAACCTGGCCCCGTTGTCCTTGTTACGACTAATGACGGGAAGAAGGACAATATCATGACGATTTCATGGACTATGGTTTTGGATTTCACTCCGCGCTTTGCGATAGTTACTGGAGAATGGAATCATTCTTTTGCGGCTCTTCATAAGACAAAGGAGTGTGTTATTGCAATCCCCACGGTTGACATGCTTAATAAAGTCGTTGGAATAGGAACTTGTTCCGGTACCGATACAGACAAATTTGCAAAATTCAAACTTACTCCCGTAAAAGGTAAAATAGTAAGAGCGTCATTGATAAAAGAATGTTTCGCTAATATCGAGTGTAAAGTCGTCGATATTGTTAAAAAACACAACATTATCGTTCTTGAAGCCGTTATTGCATACATTGACACCTCGCGCAAAGAAAAAAGAACTGTTCACGCTGTCGGTGATGGTACATTTATCATAGATGGGCAAAAACTATCCCGAAAAAGAATGATGGCATCTAAACTCCCACATGGCATCTAATTTTCAGGGTCAAGTCCCTATCGAGTGGGTAAAAATGAGATAGTCAACTCACAGAAACCGCTCTGCGACAGTGTTTTATGCATATAATGGCATGTAAAAAAGTGGTGCAAACGGAGTCGGAATAGAAAAGACTTTTTAGCTCAATGCACGCTTTTATTTGTCAATCTTAAAGGCACCATCGAGTTCGTATTGATGCCTAATTATGCGGGTATCGCTGAACATATTCAGATTATTGTACCGGCCAAATCTGAAATCTTTGGCTATTTTCACGAAAAGTACCCACTCGATAAGGACTTGAGCCAATTTTCATTTAGTATTCTGATAATCATATAAAGGGCACCTCCGAGCATATCGGAATCTAATGATTGTGCTATGCTTTTGGGAAAGATCCCCATCTTACCCAGGAGGTGCTTTATGAGATTGTACTTAGGAGTCGATCTACATTCAAGTAATAGTTATTTGGGAATCATCGATGAAACCGGCAAGAGAGTATTCAAGAGAAAATTGCCGAATGATCCCGAGATGATTCTCGCTGCTCTTTCGCCGTACAAGAATGAT
>Ga0335081_10010576_pt1 | contig 14921 bp, 8 predicted proteins | sample Lox_Sample_35_FD_206713 | JGI IMG/M metagenome (GOLD analysis project Ga0335081, IMG submission 206713) | Soil microbial communities from Loxahatchee National Wildlife Refuge, Florida, United States - Lox_Sample_3.5 | ecosystem: Environmental > Terrestrial > Soil > Wetlands | place: USA: Florida...
TTCAGAAAGTTCGCGCCGGACGCGGCGCCGCGAAGAGCCGGACGGAGGATAGGGCAACGCTGGAGAGCGACCCGAGCGCCGATCCGGAGGCCGGGATGGTTGGGGAGCGAGAACGCTCCCCGCCTCCTGCCTTTTCTTCCAGCCATCCTGGCACCAAAGCGTAAACCTTTGGGGTCTGGGGCAGAGCCCCAGAACTTGCACATCATCTCCCCACCTGCGCGCAGCCCCCAAGACCGCCCCCCGCTTGGGCGGGATAGGATATATGGCTTACCTACACACCCGAGTATCCCTACCCCACCCGGATCCGTGAACCCGCAACGTGAACTACACCATCTGGAGGCAAAACTGCGAAGCCAGCGGGAAAATATCGTGAAAGAATCGGGGGAAAAGATCGTGGCGCGTTACACCGAGAGGGAACCGTGCAAGGCCAACCATCTCTGCCCTGTTTCCGCCACGGGCATCCCACCGATTGTCGAATGGCTCACTGCGGTCTTTGTGCTCCAGGTCGCTTTGCTTTCGCTGCCTGTCTCCATGGATAACTTTTGATGAACCCAACCTGGTGGTTGTGCTTGCTTCTGGCGCTCTCTTGCTTCTTCTACTCCCAGCGCATGACCATCCGCATTTGCGTGCCGCACAATTACCCGGGCGACGGCATCAGCACTCAGTTCGTCGAGGAGCCGGTGGTGGAGAATTGCGAGGCCTACGGCAATGCCTATCTCGGGATTCACCTGGGCACTGGCGCCCTGCGTGGCAAGGTGCGCTCTAACCGCGCGCACGATAACGGGCAGGATGGCCTGTTCCTTGTGCGGCGAGTCCAACACTCGCTCTATGGAGGCTAACGAGTCATGGAACAACGGGAGAGATGGAATCTCCATCGGGCATAAGGACACCGATAACGTGTTTATCAAAAACGTCGTTAAAGGAAACGCCCACGCTTGGTATCTACTTTCGTGACTAGAATGAAGTCAATGTCGATTACCTCGACAACTTCGAAACTTCGAAGAGAATGTCATTGATGACAACGGCCGCCCCCGGCGCTCGCGGTTACGGGGTTCGCATTGAGGGAGTCACGCACAATCTCAAGTTTGTCTCCGACACGATTCGCTCAAGTGCCGAGGGAGCCATGGCCCTCCAGGGTGTCGGAAGTCCAAAGCCGACTTTGTCACCTGCAATGGCAATACGTTCTCCGGCAGTCTAGAGCAGGCGATCGTCGACGAGTCGAAGGGAGGTCATAACCAGTTAGTCCAGCCGGCTGGCACCTGGCAGTTGGTCCGCTGAGACCCCCAAAAGGCCCCGTGTTCCCGCTGCGATCGTTTTTGCAACCGTTCTGCCGGTTTGCTATGATTAGGGTAGTTTTATCGTACTATCGACCAGCGTCGAGTGAGAGGCTCTCTCTGAACCGCGCAACGAGACCCCGAGCCAAAGGCCACCGGCTAAGAGTGTCGGTATGTCTAGCTGTCTCAGGGGCGATTCTTACCAGTTGCTTGCACACGAGGGATGGGGCAATAGCCCACAAGGTTATCGTGCTGGGGATCGATGGCCTCGACCCCCAGCTCCTGCGTCGGTACATGCAGGATGGGCGCATGCCCAACTTCCAGCAGCTGGAGCGTGACGGCAGTTTCCGTGAACTCGGTAGCAGTATTCCGCCGCAGAGCCCGGTGGCCTGGTCGAACGTCATTACCGGCATGAATCCCGGCGGTCATGGCATCTTTGACTTCATCCACCGTGACCCCAAGACGATGCAGCCGGATTTTTCCATGGCTCGCGTGGAAGCTCCTCGACATACCCTCAACCTGGGCAATTGGTCTCTACCTCTCTCCAGTGGAAAGGCGACGCTACTGAGGCATGGAAAGGCCTTCTGGCAAATCCTCGACGAACATGGAATCGCCGCCACAGTCGTTCATATCCCGGTGAATTTCCCTCCTGCCGAATCGCGGGAGCAGACCCTGGCAGGCATGGGCACGCCCGACATGCAGGGCACCTACGGGACCTTTTCCTTCTACACTAGCGATCCACTGGAGGAGCCTGGCGAGCGAAGCGGCGGCCGCGTTTACGCAGTGGAGCCGCAGGACTATCGGGTTTCCGCCAAACTGTTCGGTCCTCCCAACACCTTCCGGAAAGGAGCCCCGCTGGCTTCCGTCGATTTTACGGTACGGCTCGATCCGACTGCGCCGGTAGCGAGAATCTCGATTCAAGACCAGGAGATTGTGCTTCGCGAAGGAGAATGGAGTGATTGGGTTCAGGTGAAGTTCTCACTCGTTCCTTGGCTGGAGAGCGCCACCGGCATATGCAGAATCTACCTGAAGCAGATCAGTCCTTTCTTCAAGCTCTACGTCTCGCCGATTAATCTCGATCCTTCCCAACCGCCGCTGCCCCTTTCCACACCCTCCAACTACGTTCACGACCTGTGGCAGCACGTTGGCTTCTTCTACACTCAAGGGATCGCCGAGGACACCAAGGCGCTTTCCGACAACGTTCTTGACGACGGAGAGTACCTGGAGCAGGCGCGCATGGTGCTGGCGGAGCAATTGAGATTCTTCGATGTGGAGTTGGCTCGGTTCCATGGCGGCCTCCTTTTTGTCTATTTCTCGAGCCTCGATCTGAACGCTCACATGTTCTGGCGCACGTTCGACCGGGACCATCCGGCGTATGATTCCGAAGTGGCCACGAAATACGGCGGTGTGCTGGAGGACATGTACGCGCAGATGGACCGGATGCTGGGTAGGGCCTTGGCCAAGCTGGATGGAGAGACGACGCTTATCGTCTTGTCCGACCACGGATTCGCTCCCTTCGAGCGCTCGTTCAACTTGAATACTTGGCTGCTCCAAAACAGTTACATCGCCCTGAACCCTGACCGGGAAGGCCCGGCAGGGGACCTCTTTCAAGATGTTGATTGGACCCGCACGCGGGCCTATGGTTTGGGTCTTAACGGTTTGTATCTCAATCGGCGGGGCCGAGAGCGCTACGGCACGGTGGCCCCTGGCGCCGAGGCTGAAACTCTCGAGAACGAGATCCGCACCAAGCTGCTGGCGGTGCGTGATCCCGTCACTGGCCTCGCGCCGATTACTCGCATCGACAAGGCTGAGGAAGTCTACGACGGCCCTTACGTCGGCAGCGCCCCGGATTTAGTGGTAGGCTACAACCGCCGCTATCGAGCGGGATGGGAAACGGTCCTGGGGCAGTTTACTTCTGGCATTATCTCGCCTAACACCGAGCCGTGGAGCGGGGACCATTGCATCGACTACACCTTGGTTCCGGGCGTGTTGCTGAGCAACAAGCGAATCGAGCTGCCGTCGCCCTCGCTCATTGACATAGCGCCCACAATCCTGGCCGAATTTGGAATCGCCGTACCAAAGAACATGGTGGGACAGTCGGTGTTCCGATCCAGGCAGTCAACGCGAGCATCGAGGTGACGAGGCCGCACCGGCGCTTTGATTTTGAATCAAGCCTAATGGTTATCGGACGAGGGCGGATGGAATCGGTGACCTCGGGCTGACTTTTGCGTCGCGCTCAGTCCGTGCAAGCGAGCCATTTGCCGTCAGTGTTTCGACTTACTTCCGGCGCTGTGAGGGTTAGCACAACATCGCAGAAAGGGGACCGGCCATGCGTCTCGACCACCTTGACCAAGGGTCGCGGGCGGCTGCTGGTTGGCTTGGGCTCATCGGGTTATTGCTGCTCTCCGGCAGTACGCTCTGCGGACAGGAATTGAACGGGGTGATCTACGGCAAAGTGACGGATGCCCAGGGACATCCCCAACAGGTGATGGTGCATTTGCTTGCGGAAGGCGACCAGCCGGCAGGCGATATGTTCACAGACGCCGAAGGGCAATATGCCTTCCGCGAGCTTCCGGCCGGCCAGTACTGGGTGGTTGTGGAAGCCGACGGCTTCCGGCCCTCGCGCCAACCCGTCAGGCTCGAAGCCCTGATCAATCCCAAGATGCAGGCCAATCTGACGCTCGAGCCCACTTCAAACGACCCCGCCCCGCCGAGCCCAATCATCGCCGGGAGCACGTCCAGCCACACCGTCGACGCCCGAAAGCCGGGGCCCTACTTCGATCCGCGGGCAGTACGCGAATTCGAGAAGGGCAACGCCAGTCGAAAGAAAGGTGACTTGAAGGGTGCAATCACGCATTACGAAAAAGCCCTCCGCATCGATCCGCTGCTCTATCCCGCCCTCAACAACCTGGGAGTCGCCTACGACCGTCAGGGGGCCCGGCCTCAAGCGGAGAAGGTTCTGCTGAGAGCGATCGAGATCAATTCCGGCGATGGCGAATCTTACGTCAACCTCGGTCACGTGCTTTACGACGAAGGGCGCTACACCGAAGCTAGGGTCCGGCTGGAAGAAGGACTGAAGCGCTCCCCTGGTTCCGCCACCGGCCACTTCTTTCTTGGATCTACAGAACTCAAACTCGGCGACCTTGGACAGGCCGAATCAAACCTGAAGCAGGCTTGCCTTCTGGACCCTAAGGGCATACCAGCGGCCCATCTGCAGCTCGCGAATGTCTATTTGCGGGCGCGTCAAATGGCGGCCGCGGGCACCGAGCTAGAGGACTACCTACGCGCGAATCCAGACGATCCGCAAGCGCCCGCAATCCGCAGGCTTCTCGCCAGCGTCAAGGCATCACAGAAGAACTGAGGATAACAATCATCCCAGCGAGCCCCCCGGAGGTCAGACCGGGGGTGAGTCGCCATTTCACGTCAGAGGTGGGGAATCGCTGTGGTGGGTTGCAGTACCCTTGGGGAGGGCGGTAGCCGCACCCTGCACTCCAAGAGCGGTGCAGGCAGAAAAAAGAGGCCGGGATTTCTCCCGGCCTCGGTTGGTTAACCAGTGGTTCACGTCGAAATCAGAAAATGAACTTCGCCGCGAACTGCAACTCGCGTGGGAAGAACGTCTGAACGGACTGGCCAAAATTGGCGCTGCTCGCACCTGTCATGTTGGCGACAGGCATTTGCAGGTTCGTGCGGTTGAAGATGTTGAATCCCTCCACTCGGAGCTCGAGCTTCCGCGCCTCTCCGAAGGGGACATCCTTGAAGAGGGACAGGTCGACATCCTGGAAACTTGGCCCACGGAAGGTGTTCCGCCCCAGATTGCCATCATAGGGTCCGGGCCAGTTGGAGCAGGTGCGATTCGGCGACACGCTGCACGCGAGGAACATTGACGCATTCAGGTTGTTCGAGTGATCCGGCTCGAACACTGTCCGGTCGTTGCTGTAGTGGTTGCCAAAGGACGGCTGGTTGGGGCGATCATTGCGGATATCATCGCCGTTGAAGTCGCAAGCGCTCGGACCCCCCGCTGAACTGGACGGGCTGCAGTAGGGAGTCCAGGGGAACCCGCCTCGAAGGGTGATGATGTTGTTCACCTGCCAGCCGCCGAAGACCTTTCCGACTGCCCCTGGCTGGTTCTTCAAAAATGGGATCTCCCACACCAAGCTGTTGCTGAACCTGTGCCGGACGTCGAAGACCGAGTTGCCATAGTCGAGGTTCAGGTGGTTGTTGTCCATGGAAAAGCCCTCGGCAGCGCCGTTGGAAGTGGTAGCGCCGCTATGCCACGTGGAACGTGTGTCGAGCGAGTGCGACCACACGTAGTTCGTATGCAGTTCCACGCCATGGGACATCCGCTTGTCCATTACGACCTGAAGCCCATCATAGTTAGAGTTAACGTTGTCTTCCCAAGTGCGGAGCCTCCCATAAAGGCAGTTCACGCGGTCGGGGGTGGCGCACCCGGCGGGTCCGTCGACGACGTGCCCCGGATCGCGGCCGCCGAAAATGCGATTGATATCTTCGGAGCGGTAAAGCTTGTGCCCGAACGTTCCTACCCAGGAGGTTTTGAGTACAAAGCCGCCTGCGAACTCGTGCTCAAGGCTCAGGTGACTACCGTAAACGTAGGGATCGCGGAAGCCGGGAAACGCGATGCCCGTCAGATAAGCGGCATTCTGGTTGTAAGGATTCCAGCCCTGGATGTTGCCGGCGAAGGCGTTGTCCGTTGCTCCCGCCGGTCCCGCTCCGACGTTAGAAGGCGCCCCGCTAAAGCTGGGAGCGGCGGCTCCGTTTAAGGGCCCGAAGATACAGGCATCATTAAGGTTCGGACCAGTCACGTTAGTGCCGCTCGAGCAGCCGCTCTCGTCGAACGAGTAAAACGGCGGATTCCAGCGGGAGTTCGACAAGGGGTTGTAGATCTCGCCTTGGTAGGAGACGCCAAAACCGCCCCTTACCGCGGTCTTGCCATCACCCTTGACGTCCCACGCGAATCCCAGGCGCGGCCCGAAATTGTTGTGGTCCCCCGTAGTGAGGGCTCCAGTCTTCTTGGCGAAGCCGCCGTCGCAGGATTGGCCGTCGAAGCCCGTGCCGCCCGAAACGTCGACATAGCAGTTAACTGCCCCTAGTCCCCCGCTCGGCAGAATAAGCTGCGTGACTTGGCCGTATTTCTCAGTGTGGCGACTGTAGAGATCGTAACGCAGACCAAGGTCTACGGTAAGACGCGGAGTTGCTTTCCAATCGTCGTTGACAAACGCACCATACTCCCAGTTGCGCCAGGCACGGATGTTGCTGGCGAGATGCGCCGCGCCGGTGGACTGGCCGGTGGCGGGGTTGATTTGTCCGGGGTCCACGCCGGCGGCCACAAACTCCACCAACGGGACCGCCATCGAGATGGCATCGTAGAATTCGTACGAGGGGCGGCCGACGTTGAACTCGCTGTTCTCGTAGTTCCTCTGGATATTGCCGCCGAACTTGATGTCGTGTTTCCCGTGGCTCATCGTCACCATATCCGAGTAGTGAAAGACCTCTTCGTGGAAAATCTGCGGGTAACCGGAGTAGTTCCCGAACTGCACTTCCCCGGAGTCCAGGGAAATTACCGGTACGCCTGAGTTATTCGAACCAACGTCGCCCACATTGCGGTTCCAGCCCGCCCGCATTTCATTGATGACGGTGGGGCTCATAGTATGGTCCCAACTCAGGGCAAACTGCGGTTCGTCGTTCACAATCGGGCTAGCGAAACCGCGAACCCCCACGTCAGCGGCAGGGTTGCCACCATTGACTCCAGGCGAGTAATGGGGGTCTGAGAAACGGTCGAAGAAGTAGCGCCCGAAAATTTTGTCCTTTTCCCCTTGGTAGTCAATCCGCGCCGACCACTGGTTCCCGTTGTAGAACTGGCCTCGCGCGTACTCCTGAAAGGCCGCATCGACGCTGCCGATGGCGGGCATGCTTTGGTTGGCAGGATCAAGCAGTGCCTTACCGAGTCCGGTGTTTGGATCGAGGCCGTAGGACTGGACGCAACTCGCGTCCAGCGCCGTACAACCAAAATCGCTGTCCTGGGTGATATAGGTGGACAGGGTGTCGAAATTCGAAGTCGGCGTCGGCCCGGGGAAGCTCTTGTAAAGGAGGGCGGCCACCGAATTTGGGGCCGCACCCTCAATGAGGTTGCGGAGTTGGGGCGTCTCGACGCGGAGGCTCTCCGGGGTGGAGACCCGCGTCCTTTCACCCTCGTAGGAACCGAAGAAGAAGATCTTGTTCTTCTTGATCGGGCCGCCGATAGTGCCGCCAAACTGGTTCATCTTGAAGGGATTGCGGTCTGGTCCCTCGAAGAACTCGCGAGCATCGAACTTTTCGTTGCGCACGAATTCGTAGGCATCGCCGTGGTAAGTGTTGGTTCCGGACTTGCCTACCACCTGGGTCACCGCGCCGACCGTGCTGCCGTACTCCGCCGAAATTGCCTCAGTGTCGACACGGAATTCCTGAACCGTATCGACCGAGGGCTGGGTGTTGCTGCCACCGCTCAAGCCCTTGTCCGGAATTCCATCCATGTAATAGCCGTTCATGTTCGTACGAGCGCCGTTGACAACATTGGTGAAACCGCGGTTGCCGGGCTCGGTGATCAGATTGGTGGTATCAACCGCACCGGGAGCGAGCATGATCAACTGAAAAACGTTCCGGCCGTTCAGAGGCAGGTTCTCGACCTCGCGGGAGGTAACCAGCTCTGACATGCGGATGTCCTCGGTGTTAACGGCCGATGTCTGCCCCTCAACCGTCACCGTTTGGGTGGTTGCACCGACCTCGAGCTTGAAATCCACAGCTTGCGTCGCACCGACTGTCAGCTCAACGTGGGAGTTCAAAAGGGTCTTGAATCCCGCCGCCTCGGCCCGCAGCGTGTAGAAGCCGGGCAAGAGGGCGGAGATTGTGTAGAGACCCGCGCTATTTGTCAGCCGAGAAACCGCGACGCCGGTGTTGTCGTTGGTGGCTGTGACCGTGGCCCGCGGGATGACACCGCCAGTCGGGTCCGTAACGACCCCGGTGAAGGTGCCAGTCGCGACCTGCGCGTGCGCAGCCGGCAGGCAGATGAAGATGCAGAACGCCAGCAGAAGAGAGAAACGACAGACGTACCTTCTTAATTCAGCCATATATCCCCCTTGAGTTCGTCAGCGTCAACACAGCGCCGCTGCGAGCAGAACAGGCCGTCCTGAGATGGCGGGGCCGACGTGGCCTTACACAACACCGCCCACCCGTGACACAAAGACGGGCACGGATTAAGATGTTAATCCGGAGAGTGCAGACCCGACCGCCTCGACGCGCGTTATGGATACACCCACTTGACCATCGAAGTCAAGCAGAATTCTTGGAGAAAAAAAACCGATTGGTCTGATAAGAGATTTCGATAGATGCCGGAGATTCTACTCCAGGGGGACCGAGGCAAAAGCTGATGCGTATTGCCGGCAGAGTTCGCCGCTGAGTGCGCACACCTTCCGGTAGCGATCATGCGCCCTACGCGCTTGGCCTAGCTTGAGGTACTGAAATGCCAGATTCAGGTAAGCGGCGGCATACTCCGGGTTAAGCTTAACCGCTTCCTCGTAAGCTTGAACGGCTTGTGCGGGCTCGCCTGTGTTGGCATACGCGATTCCCAGGTAGTTGTACGCAATGGCGTCGTGAAATCCCAAGTCGATACCCCTTTGGATTTCGGCCAAGGCTTCCTTGTACTCTCTGAGCTCCGCCAGGACCGCTCCATAATCAGCATGGCCCTCGGCAAACTGCGGGTGGCTCTCAACCACTTGGACCAGCTCCGATCGAGCCTCGTTCAGCCGATGCTGGCGCCAACGAACCTTGGCGAGCGCCAGTCGTGCCAGGAAATTCCGCGGGTTCAGGCGAAGCGCTAGCTCAAAGCTGGTGGCTGCTGAATCGTCCTGGCCCTGGAGGAGACAGGCTCGACCCAGCCCTAGGGCGGCCTGATCGAAGGCCGGATTAAGGGAGAGGGTCTGGCGAAACTCGTCACGAGCGGATTCCGGCTTTCCCCAAGCCAAGTAATTCTCACCCCTCTCGAAGTGCACAACGTAGAGCATGGGTTCCTCTTGCTGAAGCTGGTTGAGGATTTGATCGGTTTCGCTGTATTTTCCGAGTCGGCTCAAGTCGGCCGCCCGCAAGATCCGGTTCATGGTGCCAATCTTGTCCTTGGGGTCCGCCGCCTGCCCACGTGCCTTGCCGTCGTCTCGGTAGGCCAGGTAACCCAAGGATTTCAGCTTCTCCAGCGTTCCTGGGTCGGCGGGCTTGGCCGAGGTGGGCCTCTCGCGGGCCGTGTCCTGCTTCACGAATTCGGCAAGCCGGTTGTGCAGCGCTGAGGTTATCGGCGAATGTGCGGCGATAATATTCGAGCGCTCGCCTGGATCCGCGTGCAGATCGTATAGTTCGGGCCGCGGCGCTTCGATGTACTCGTAATCGTCGGTCACGACGCCGCGCAGTTCGTGCCAGCCGAAAGAGTCTCGCGGGTAATAGGACTCTGCGTAAGCAACCTCGCTCGGGAGAGATCCCACCGGTTTGCCGGCGGCAATGGCCGCCGATGCTGTCAGGCCCGTAAGGTCAGTTAGGTCCGTCAATAGAGATCGCCCCTTGAAGCCCAGGGATTCTGCCGGAGTCAATCGGCATACCCCGGCCACCGTGCTCGCGATGTCGATCGTCGAGACCGGCTGAGAAGAAACGCGTCCCTTCGCCGACTGGTGCGGAAGCTTGAGGACCAAGGGCACTTGCAGCGTTGCATTGTAGATGAAAAAGCCGTGTTCCGCCTCGCCGTGCTCCCCCAACGACTCGCCATGATCGCTGGTGAGCACAATGAGGGTGTTATCGTAGCGCCCTGTCTCCCGCAGCCGGGTTAGGACTTCTCCCACTTGGGCATCGTCAAACGCGATAGCGCCATCGTACGGGCGATCCGAATACCGGGCACGGTAGGGCTCCGGCGAGCGATAGGGGCTGTGGGCGTCGTAGAGGTGCAGCCATACGAAGAACGGCCCACCAAGGTGGCGATCGAGCCAACTCAGCAAGCGGCCCACGGTGCGATCGCCGCGTCGCTCGACGAGGAACAGTTGCTCGGAATGTCCCACCTCGGCACCCATGTCGTCGTCGTAGACCTCAAAACCGCGGTCGAGGCCCCACATCGAGTTCAAGGCAAATGAACTCACAAACGCAGCCGTGTGGTATCCGTTGCGGCGAAGCACCTCAGCGAGAGTGGGAATGTCACTTGGCAACCCGGTGGAAGTGAAGTCTCGAACCCCATTTTGCATGGGGTAGGTGCCGGTTAGAATCACGGCGTGCGAGGGAAGGGTGATCGGCACTTGCGTGTAAGCATTGGCGAAACGCACGCCCTCGGCGGCCAGCCGATCAATGTTGGGTGTGTGAATCCGCGAATACCCATAGCAAGCGAGATGGTCCGCCCGCACTGTGTCCAGGGTAATGAGTAAAACCGAAGGGCGAGCCGAATTCCGGTCAGAGGCAGCCCGAGTATCGCCGCTGGCCATCGGCCCTAAGATCGCCGCTGCGGCCAACACGACTAGCAGCGAGCCGCGCACGTCACGTGGGTCACGCATTATCGCACGTTCTCGCCGGGCCATGACCTGTCCCCACGCCGCAAGTTGAGCCACTCTTCTTTCGTAGTACAAGCTCCCGGGTTCTTCTCTGGCCGCGAAGGTTCCTATTGCTCCTCACTCGTCACTCGTAACTCGTAACCTGTCAAAGATTCTTGGCGCGGCTGAATTCACGTTCGGCATCCGCGGCCCGTCCCAAGGCCTGGTAGGCGCGGCCTAAATTGTAATGGGCTTTCTTCGAGTCGGGCGCAAGCTGCACTGCTCGCTCCAGGGCACGGGCCGCGTCCTCGGCGTGCCCTTGATAGAGGTACACCTCACCCAAGGCTTCCGGAGCCGGAGCGTAATCCGGGTTGATGGTGGCAGCGCGTTGAAACGCCTGCACGGCGTCATCGACGTGCTTCTGCTTCAGCAACGTGGCGCCCAGATCGTAGGCGGCGGAGAAGTTGGTCGCATCCAACTCGAGTGCGTGCTGGAAAGAGGCGATGGCTTGGTCGAGATCTCCCATCTGCACTCGTGTCAACCCAAGGTAATAGGCGGCGAGCGCAAACTTTGGGTCGAGATCGAGTGTCGACTGGAAACTCTCGGAAGCGCGAGGGAAATCCTTCAGCCGGTAATAGTCGATCGCCATGAGATAGCGAATGGGCATCAACCTAGGCTCGGTCTTTTGTGCCTCGTCCAGTTTACGCAGGGACTCCTGGTAGCGGCCGTGCTGGCCGTCCTCCATGGCTTCCGCGAACAACTCGTAGACCTGCACTCGGTCCTTGGGATCAGCCAAAGCCTTGCCGCCGGCGGTCGAGAAATGGCCTTCTCCGACCGCTGCGTAACCCAGGGACCGCAGTCGCTCCAGCAGGGCCGGGTCCGTCGGTTCTTTCTCGGCCACATTTCCCGTCCTGGGCGTAAAGCGGCGGATCAAGACGTCCAGCCGGCCGCGCATCGCACTGGCCAGGATCTTGCGGGAATTCAATAGGTTCCTAAGCTCATGAGGATCGCTGCGGGTGTCGTAGAGCTCCGGCCGAGGCGCGTCGATATACTTGATGCCTTGCGACTGTTGCCCACGCAACGGACTCCAACCGAAATGAAGCAAGGGCAGGTAGGTCTCGGAGTAAAGGAGAGAGACCCCGGCCGGACGCGATTGACCTTGAATCTCGCGGAGAAGGCTTCGACCCTGCACGCTGGTGGGGATGGCGATTCCCAACGCTTCGAGGAGCGTAGGCATCACGTCCACCAGGGAAGCCTCGCTCTCGATCACTCGCGGCTGAGTACCGGGAATCTTGATCAGGAGGGGCACGTGCAGCGTGGAGTTATAGACAAAAAACCCGTGCGTCTTCTCGCCGTGCTCCCCCAACCCTTCGCCATGGTCGGCCATGAGAGCGATGATGCTGTTCTGATCGAGGCCGGTCTCGCGCAGATAGGTCGTCAACCTGCCCACCTGCGCATCCGCGAAGGCAATTTCACCGTCATAGGGGCTGGCCCGATAGCGGGAGAGGAAAGGTTCCGGCGGCGCGTAGGGATAATGCGCGTCGTAGAGATGGACCCACACAAAAACGGGGCGTCGCAGTCCCTGCTTCAGCCAGTTCAGGCCCTCATCCATCACTTGGTTCCCAGGACGCTTCATCTGGTCGAGTTTGGTTTCGTCGAGACGGCTGAAGTCGAAGTGGTCGAAATAAGTGTCGAAGCCCTGGTTGAGTCCGAAGCGCGAATCGAGCACCGCGCTACCGAGGAAGGCCGCCGTGCTGTAGCCATGGTCCCGCAGGACCTGGGCCAGAGTGACGGCGCCGGCCGGTAGCTTGTTGCCGCTGAAATCATGCATCCCGGTAGCCATGGGGAAGCTGCCGGTAAAGATCACCGTGTGCGAGGGCAGCGTAATGGGGACCGCAGTATAAGCCTGGGCAAACCGCGAGCCTTCGCGAGCGAGGGCGTCGATATTCGGCGTCTGGACGTGAGAGTTTCCATAGCAAGCGAGGTGATCGGCGCGTAGCGTGTCAATCGTGATGAGGATAACGGTGGGCTTGGGGCTCGACTGCGCCCCGTGCCCCGCACCGTTTTCGCGAGCCAGCAGCAAGGTCAGGGCGGCTAGGGCCAGCACTGTTACTGCCAGAAGCGTTCGCGGGCTTCTTGGCTTCCGAGTGTCCGGGATTCCGGCCGGCGCGTTGATACGTCCCTCCAAGGATTCTCGGTTCAAGCGTATATTCTACCTGACCCGACGCATGGTAGGCAGGTTGATTGACGGCAGTCCCCAGCAACGGACAACTGACAGCGGACGACGCACGCTCAGGGCAACGGACCCTTGACTTCCTCGAGTTCGGCTGCAAACATCTTCATGTGGGGGTCTTTTCCAATCGGCGGATCATTCCACCTCTGGTGGTAGCGACTTTGGTTGCTGTAGCGCAGCCTCACTCTCATCCCCTCCTGGCCCTTGAGGCCCAGGATTCCGAACAGACCCTGGGAGATCAAATCGCTGAGCGCATCACGCTCGGTCACACCGACCAGGCGCTGGACGAGGCGCGAGGAGCGGTGGAGCAGTTCCCCAATTCCTCCCGGCTTCGGCAGCTCCTCGGCGTGGCCCTGTTCCGGAAGGGACTGAACGACGAGGCGCGCCAAACGCTTCGTCGCGCCATCGAACTTGATCCGAGCATTCCGGAGAATTACTATAATCTGGCGCTGGTGGATCTCAGCGAGCGTCGATACGATGCGGCTGCCGCCTCCCTGGAGGGGTCTCTCCGCTGTCACCCGCCTTACGAGGCGCAGGTTCGCTTGTTGCTGGGTCGCGCCTATCAGAACCTGAATCGGACCGGGCCGGCTATCGACCAATTCCGGCAAGCGTTGGCACTCGATCCGCGATTGCCTCTGGCTCATTACCACCTAGGTTTTGCCTACCACAGCCAGGGAAATCAGGGCGCCGCCCTTGAGGAATTCGAGAGAGAGATCAAGATCACCCCTGCCTTTTACGATTCTTACTGGCTGGCGGGAAATATCCTGCTGGACCGAGGAGACCTCGAACGCGCCGAGGAATCTTTCCGCCGCGGCATTCGCCTTCAGCCCGAATCGGTCCCGGCCCACTATGGCTTGGCACGAGTCCTGCTCGCGCGCAAGGAACTGCCTGCGGCGGAGACCGAACTCCTGAAGGCTCTCGAGTTGAATCCAAACGATGTCGAAGCGCACTATACTCTAGCGCGGACCTACCAACAGATGGGAAAGTCGGAGGCGGCGCAGCGGGAATTCGAGACGGTGGCAGCTCTTCATGAGCGCCAGCGCCGCGCTCTTCCAGGAATCGCGGCGCGGCCCTACCCTAACTGATGCTGAACCTTCGAGAAGACAGTCATGGCGGCCGGAAGGCGACCTGCGCGGTTGTTCTGCTGGTGAGTATTCCGGCGGCGCTGGCGCTCGCGTTGGCCCGCGCTCCGGTGGGCGGTGCTGCCAGCCAGGTTGGTGAGCCCCGGCGATCTCAGGCTCTCGCGAGACGCCCCCCTGGTCCATCGGCCTCTCCCGATCAATTCGTGGAGGTCGCTCGGAAGGCTGGCATCGATTTCACCCTCACCAGCGGTGGCGCCGAGAAACGCTACATTATCGAAGCCAAGGGTGGCGGCGGGGTCGCTTGGATCGACTTCAACAACGATGGTTACCCCGACTTGTTCCTGGTAAACGGATCCACGTTCGAGGAGTGGAGGCGAGGGACCAGTCCGCGCTTGAGACTCTATCGCAACAACCGCGACGGCACGTTTACGGACGTCTCGCGAGGCTCGGGCCTCGACCGGACGGGCTGGGGTATGGGAGTTTGCGTCGGAGACTACGATAATGATGGCTACGACGACCTTTACGTGACCTATTACGGTGGAAACGTTCTGTACCACAACAACGGCAACGGGACTTTTGAAGACGTCACGGACAAGGCCGGAGTGCGCGGCCACGGTTGGGGCATGGGTTGTGCCTTCGGCGACATCGATAACGACGGCCGTCTCGACCTGTATGTTGCTAATTACCTCGACGTCGACATTAACCACCTCGGTGAGCCGGGCAGCGCGCCCAACTGTACATATCGCGGCTTCGCTACCTTCTGCGGGCCTCGAGGCCTCCCCGGCAG
>Ga0335081_10010579_pt1 | contig 14917 bp, 13 predicted proteins | sample Lox_Sample_35_FD_206713 | JGI IMG/M metagenome (GOLD analysis project Ga0335081, IMG submission 206713) | Soil microbial communities from Loxahatchee National Wildlife Refuge, Florida, United States - Lox_Sample_3.5 | ecosystem: Environmental > Terrestrial > Soil > Wetlands | place: USA...
TTTTTGTGGCGGACCATATTATCCGCCCTGCGGTCATAGGGAAACGCGTTCAATTGGGTTTTTTCTGGGTGCTCCTGGGCGGGCTTGGCGGGCTCGAAGCGTTCGGATTGCTTGGAGTTTTTATAGGCCCTGTCATTTTGGTGCTGGCCCAAGCGCTTTGGCATGATGCCGTAGACGGAGCAGCTTGATGCTACGCGAAACGTGGGAAGAATAAGGCGCCGAACACGAAAATTTAGACGGTTGCTTCGGCAGAACGAAAAATACACTTAATTAGGATAGGCGAGTTATGGCTTCGGATAAAACAGTACGTCGTATAGCGTGCATGTCTGCCAGCAACGGTAAACGATACGAATCCACTTAAAGGCCAGGGCCCGCAGCGCTACCTGATGAGAACTGCCCCCGGGCTCGTTGCTCACCGGAATAAGCGCCGGCCCAAAACGAATTGATGATTGTCTGGCCCGCATATTCGATAAATGTCTGGCGAGAAACGTCGGACACGGCCCGCACCAATGGACCTAACTCCTCTTGCTACTAGGTTCCGTGGCGGGCGCAATGTTGGTATATTTCTGTAGCTCGTCCATCGCGCCAACGGTGGTCGGCCACTTGCCATGCATCTACCCTAGGTAGCCCACCCTCCATCGAGACCATGTAGGACATCTGTAAAGCTATGTGAGCTGCAGCACACGGAGCTTGCTCAAACCCACGCCGCTCTTAACTGCGAATGAAAAGCTTGCAGACGTTGCAGCGCAGGTCGGTTTTGCAGACCAAAGCCACTTCACCACGATGTTCCGGATGGCAACATCGATGACCCCGAGAAGTTATCGGATGGCGATGTCGGTCGAGTCAATGGCAGTCAAGGTATACGCTGCGGGCTAGCTGCTGATTTGCACAACTGCGGTGGCATCGTCGCGCTCGTGGCGCCAGGTACTGCCGACACGGACATGCGGGCATGAGGCAGGCTTCGCGATCCCTACGCAGCAGATGCCGTGGTTGCCCCGATCAAAGGTCATCGGCAGCCTGGCTCAGGTGAATAGTGGCACGCCGCTAAGTTTCACCGGGCGCGTGCTGCCTCGCTCGGAATTCGGGTGGCGTTGAGGAAGTCCTCGAACGCAAGATTCTGCAACAGTGCGCAAGTGTCCACAAGAACCCGCGCCCAAGAGAGTGATAAATTGAGTCCATGTTGCAAAGTCGACATACATTCCTCACAACGCGCTAACGAAGGGACCATCGATGACAACCGCGACTGAAACCAAGACGCAAGAGCTCAAGCAAACCGCGGCGACGGCGATAAGCACACCTTTTCGCACCCGACTGCGTGCGTGCCGCAGCTTCCTGCTCACGCCGGGCTCGCGTCCGGAACGTTTTCCTAGCGCCCGCGCGGGCGACGGGATCATGATCGATCTCGAATCCAACGTCGCTCCGGCGGAGAAGGGCAAAGCGCGCGAGGCCGCTCTCGCCTACCTGCGCCAGGCGGCCGAACCGAATTTCGTGCGCATCCTGCGCATCAACAGCCCGCGTACGGTGGAAGGACTTCGGGACCTGCTGGCGCTCCACGAATCCGGCGCGCACCCCGAAGCGATCGTCATCCCGAAATGCGAGTCCGCCGATGAGATCGGAGTAGTGGCTGACGTCCTCGAGGGTTCACAGTCGACGATCGGCGTCATTCCGATGATCGAGCTCGCGCGGGCGGTGTTCGTTGCCCATCACATCGCGAACGCGCACGAGCGCGTGTGCGGTCTGTTCCTCGGCGGCGGTGATCTCGCGGCCGACATCGGCGCCGAAGGCTCCTGGGAGAACCTGCTCTTCGCGCGCTCGCGCGTCGTCGCGGCCGCGGCGACGACCGGCATCGCCGCCATCGACGTCCCCTACTTCAAGGCCGACGAGGCGGGCCTCAGACTCGAGGCGACTGCGAGCCGCAAGCTGGGTATGACGGGCAAGGCGGCTTTACGCGCCGAACAGCTTGCCGCGATCAACACCATCTTCACGCCTTCGTCAGATGCTGTGACGCACGCACGATCCGTCATGGCTGCCCGAGCCGCAGCCGGCACGGGCACGCCCGTCCTGAACGGCCATGTCGTAGAACCGGCAATGGTCCGCGAGGCCGAGCGCGTGCTCGCGATCGCGGACAGGCTAGGCAAAAACTAAAGGAGATTCCCATGCACATGCTTTTCGATGCTCTTCGTCATCATCCCGAGATCGCGCTGTTCCTGACGCTCGCGATCGGCTACTGGTTTGGAGCCCTGAAGTTCGGCTCGTTCAGCCTCGGCGTGGTCCCGAGCGTCCTAATCGCCGGGCTGCTCATTGGGCAGCTCGGCATCAAGCTGCCCGGCGTCCTGGAGCAAACCTTCTTCCTGAGTTTCTTGTTCGCCGTCGGCTACAGCGTCGGCCCGCAGTTTTTTGCATCAATGAAAAAGGAAGCGCTGCCGCAGATCGGGTTCACGCTGATAGTATGCGCGATCGGGTTCATCACGGCATGGGCAGCCGCGAAGCTAATGGGATACGGGCCCGGGCTCGCCGCCGGGCTGGTGGCGGGCGGCTTAACCAACTCGGGGACGCTCGGCGTCGCGGCAACCAATATCACCCAGGTGGGCCTGGATACGCAGAGAGCCGCAGCGGAGGCGGGCCTCATAGGGATCGCTTACGCCGTGACCTTGCCGTTCAGTGGAATCCTCACCGCATGGTTCCTCGCCTCCGCCGCGCCGACGATCCTGCGAGTCGATCTCCCGACGGTTTCCAAGGAACTCGAAGCCAAGATGGGGATCCACGGCGGGACGGCGGGCGAACAGGCGTATCAGCCGGTCGTCGCGCGCGCCTACCGGGTCGCCAACGCCGATTTCGTCGGCCGTACACCGCGCGAGCTGGACGCCGCTTTGCAGGGCGCGGTCGTCACGCGCTTCCGGCAAGGGGCCAAGATCGTCGACGCCGATGTGCAGGCAGCCATCCCGCAGGACGCCACGCTCGTCCTCTCGGGATCGCCTCATGCCCACTTCGTCGCAAAGGAGACGATCGGGCCGGAAGTGGAGGATAACGAGCTGCTCGCGTATCCGGCCGAGGAGCTGGACATCGTTGTTACGAACAAGAAGGCCGTAGGCCGGACGCTGCACGACCTGGAGCAGCACGAGCTCGGGCATTACGGCCGTCGGCTGTTCCTCATGCATGTGACGCGTGGCGGCCACCCGATCCCGGCAACCCAGGACCTCAAGATCGAACGCTGGGACGTGCTGACGATTCTGGGGGCGAGGAAATACGTCGATGATCTCGCGAAAACGCTCGGCGAGGCCGACCGCTCATCATCGAAATCGGACGTCGCGTTCATGGGCGTCGGCATCGTGATCGGCAGCCTCGTGGGCCTCCTCACCATCCATGTCGGCGGCATTCCGCTGGGCCTCAGCACGGGCGTCGGGACGCTGCTCGCCGGGCTCATCTGCGGCTACCTGCGCGCCAAATATCGCACGTTCGGAGGCATCCCCGCACCGGCGCTCTGGGTGTTCAACAACGTCGGCCTCAGTGGTTTCATTGCCGGGATAGGCCTCAACGCGGCGCCCGGCCTGGTCACTGGCCTCCAGGCGTACGGCATCAGCCTCGTCCTCTCCGGGATCATTGTCTCTTTCGTGCCGTTGATCGTCGGTATTTTCCTCGGGAAATACGTGTTCAAATTTCATCCAACGTTGTTGCTTGGCGCCGTCGCCGGCGCGCGAACGTTCACTCCGGCGCTCGGCGCTCTGCAGCAAGCGGCCCAGAGCACGCTGCCCGCGATCGGCTACACGCTCCCCTATGCGCTGGCCCGCATCATTCTCGCAATCTTCGGTATTGTCATCCTGGTCGTCATGAAATGAGTGCTACCCCCATGAATGCCACAGCCGACTTCTATACCGTGCAGCCGAAGGACGCACCCCCCGAGATGGAGGAAGTGAGAAAGCTGCTGGCTGCCAACGATCTGGAGCTGGATGATCAGATCGAGGTGTTCGTGGTGTGCCGTCAGAAAGGACACATCGTCGCCTGCGCGGGTCTCGACCACTATACGATCAAGTGCGTGGCTGTTGCCGAAGATGCTCGGGGCGAATCACTCAGCCTCGCGCTCGGCAGTGAAGTCGTCAGCCTCGCAGCCGAAAGAGGACAGTACCACCTCTTTCTGTACTCTGCACCCCACAATCTGCCGTTCTTCCGTGGCTGGGGGTTCTATCCGCTGGTCGAAGTTCCGCAGCGGGTTGTTCTCATGGAGAACAGTCCCGTGGCGATTGAAAAATACTGCGAGAGTCTGCGCGTGCAGCGCCGGCCGGGGAAGACCATCGGCGGCATCGTCCTCAACGCCAACCCATTCACCCTCGGCCATCGCTATCTCGTCGCGCAGGCTGCTCGCGCTTGCGATTGGCTCCACGTGTTCGTGGTGAAGGAGGACGCATCGTCGTTTTCCTATGCCGATCGCTTCGCACTCGTCGCCGCGGGCGTGAAGGGCATAGACAACCTGACGCTGTACCCCGGCTCGGACTACATCATCTCGCGCGCCACCTTCCCCGGCTATTTTCTCAAGGATAAGGGCCTCATTGAGAGCAGCTGGGCTGCCGTCGATCTGCTGCTGTTCCGCGATTACATAGCACCGGCGCTCGGCATTACACGCCGCTACGTCGGCAGCGAGCCGTTCGACCCAGTCACGAAGAGCTACAACGCGCAGATGAAGGATTGGTTGCAGCAGGCGCCGTCCGGCCAGCCGCCAATCACCGTCGTCGAAATACCGCGGGCGTCGATCGGCGGCGTTCCAATTTCAGCGACCGAGGTGAGAAGGCTTCTGGCGGAGCGCGATTTCGGAAGGATCGCAGCGCTCGTCCCCGCGACGACACTGCAGTTTCTCGAGAGTTTATTACCAGTCAACAACACCATTCAATGAAAGGAAAACGTCGATGAAAGTCATCAAGGAAGCGATCGCCGGCACCGTGGAATCCAGCGACCTGCTGGTCAAGGTTGCGCCTAGCGGCAAAGGGACTCGCGACATTGTGATCAGGAGCGAGGTAATGAAGCAGTTCGGCAAGCAGATCAAGAAAGTCGTCACCGACACGCTGGACAAGTTATCGGTCAGCGACGGGTCGATCGTGATCGAAGACAAGGGGGCGCTCGATTGCGTGATTCGGGCGCGGGTTCAGGCGGCGGTGCTGCGCGGTTGCGGCTCCCAGGAACTTGATTGGGGGAGGCTGTCATGAAATTACGTCGCAGCATGCTCTTCGTCCCGGGCGACAACGCGGCGATGTTGAGCACCTCATTCGTGTACAAGCCGGATTCGGTCATGTTCGATCTCGAAGACGCGGTTTCACTGCGCGAGAAGGATTCCGCGCGGCTCATGGTGTATCAGGCGCTGCAACACCCGGCCTATGCCGACATCGAGACTGTCGTACGCATTAATGAGCTCAATACAGAGTACGGACTGAAAGATCTGGAGGCTGCGGTCAGAGGCGGCGTGGATATCGTGCGCCTGCCCAAGACCGAGACCGCCCAGGAGATTCATGAGCTGGAGACGCACATCGCGCGGATCGAGAAGGCATGCGGGCGTCCCGTCGGCGATACGAAGCTCATGGCCGCTATCGAGTCCGCCATCGGCGTGGTGAACGCCGTATCAATCGCGACCGCCTCCCCGCGCATGGTTGCCATCGCCATAGCCGGTTTCGACTACTTGGTCGATATGCACACTCGGCGGAGTACCGGCTGGGAACCGGAGCTGTTCTACGCGCGCGCGGCAGTGCTGCACGCCGCCCGCGCCGCGCACATCGATGCCTTCGACGTGGTCTACGGCAACGTGACCGACGACGAAGGTTTCCTGCGCGAGGTGCAGATCGCTAAGCAGCTCGGGTTCAACGGCAAATCGCTGATCCACCCGAAGCAGATCGACCTCCTGCACAAGGCCTACGCGCCGACCGAAGCGGAAGTGAGCCACGCGAAACGCGTGCTTGCGGCGGCTGAGGAAGCCCACCGTAAAGGGCTGGGGGTGGTGTCGCTCGACGGCAAGATGGTGGACCCGCCGGTGATCCACGAGGCGGAAATGGCGCTGCAGCTCGCAGAGGCCGTGTAAAACAGACGATGAAAGGACAACAGATCATGAAGAACTCTCTCGAACAACTCACGAAACAGGACCCCGCGCTTGAGCAGTTTGCGGGACAGAACGCGCACACGCCCTATCTCGCCGGCGCCGACAGCAAATTGCACCGCAAGGTCTGCAAATCGCTCGAGGAAGCAATCGAGCGCTCCGGGCTCAAGGACGGGATGACCATCTCGTTCCACCACGGCTTTCGCGAAGGCGACAAGGTGGTCCTCCAAGTGGTCAATACTCTCGCCAGGATGGGCTTCAAGAACCTGACGCTCGCCTCGAGCTCACTCGCCAGTTGCCACGACCCGCTCGTCGAGCACATCAAGAGCGGCGTCATCACACAGATCTACACCTCGGGCCTGCGCGGAAAGCTCGCCGAGGCGGTTTCGAACGGATTGATGCAGCGCCCCGTGCAGGTTCACTCGCACGGCGGCCGCGTCCACCTGTTGCAGACCGGCGAGGTCAAGATCGATGTCGCCTTCCTCGGCGTCGCGTGCTGCGACGAATTCGGCAACGCCAACGCCTCGAACGGCAAGGTGAATTGCGGCTCGCTCGGCTACGCCAAGGTAGATGCGGATTTCGCCCGCCAGGTCGTGCTGCTGACCGTTGAAATCGTGGAATTTCCAAACCACCCGGCCAGCATCTCGCAGGATCGCGTCGACTGGATCGTCAAGGTAGACGAGGTGGGCGATCCCAAGAAGATCAGCGTCGGCGCGGCACGCGTCACCAACAATCCCCGCGAGCTGATGATCGCGCGCCGCGCGGCGGACGTGATCGAGTACTCCGGCTACTTCGTGGACGGCTTCTCCATCCAGACCGGCTCGGGGGCGTCTTCCACGGCTGCGACCCGGTTCCTGGAAGATCGCATGAAACGCAAGGGCATCACGGCGAGCTTCGCGCTGGGCGGCATCACCGGCGGGATCACCGATCTGCACAAGAAAGGGCTGATTAAGGCCGTCGTCGATGTGCAGTCGTTCGACCACGACGCCGCGGAATCGCTGCGCACCTCGCCCGCCCACCTTGAGATCTCGGCAAACGAGTACGCAAATCCCACCTCGAAAGCCGCCTACGTCGATCGCGTGGATGTGGTCATCCTTAGCGCGCTGGAAATCGACCTCGACTTCAACGTGAACGTGATCACCGGCTCCGACGGCGTTATGCGCGGGGCATCGGGCGGACATTGCGACGTCGCTGCGGCGGCCAACCTGACGATGGTCGTGGCCCCGCTTGTACGGAGCCGCATTCCCACGGTGGTGCGTCGTGTGACGACGCTGCTCACGCCGGGCGAATCGGTGGATGTGCTGGTGACCGACCAAGGCATTGCCGTGAACCCCAAGCGTCCGGAAATCGAGAAGCGCTTGCGCGAAGCGCGCCTGCCGGTCATGACGATCCAGGAGCTGCACGAGAAGGCGGTGGCGCTCACCGGCGAGCCCGAGCCAATTGAGTTCGAGGAGCGCGTCGTCGGTGTCATCCGCTATCGCGACGGCAGCGTGATCGACGTGGTGCGGCAGGTGAAAAACTGATTATGCATGTGTCGGTCGAAACGGTTCCTGAGACCAAGGTCAGCCTCGACCAAATGCTGACTGCGAGAGAGCGGCGGGCCGCTCGTCAGGCCGCTGCTTTGGCGCGATTCGACAAACCGCTGGTTTCGATGACCGTCGTGATGCCGGGCCCGGTGAAGGATGGGTGGTTGCCACGCCAGGTGCTGGCCGAAGCGCTTCAGGAGCTGGGGGCCGTATCCAACGAGCGGGGCTGGCGCGTACTGTCGCGCGAAATCTGGTGGCAGGAAACCGGCCCGGAAGCGCTCTATGTCATGGATGTGGACGCGCGGATCGTCAAGTCGGCGACCGTCGAGCTCGAAGACCATCACCCTCTGGGACGCCTTTGGGATCTCGACGTCATCGCTCCCGGACAGGGGCGACTGTCGCGTCAGGAACTAGGATTTCCAGTGCGGCGTTGCCTGGTATGCGAGCAGCCGGCCCATGCCTGCGGCCGCTCGCGCCGGCACCCGCTGCAAGAGTTATTGAACACTATACGGAAGATCGTGAATGAATATGATCAGCGTACAAACTCATAATACGGCGTTCCTCTCGCCGTCGCCGGCAGTTTACGCGGCGACGACCTTGAGTCTGATCGCCGACTATGCCGACCAGGCGCTGTTGTCAGAACTGATGCTCACGCCGAAGCCCGGACTCGTGGACCGTCGCAATTGCGGCGCCCACCACGACATGGACTTTCGCACGTTCCTCGCCAGCGCTCGCGCCATTGCGCCCTGGTGGCGTCGCTTCGTGGAAAAGGGCCATGCCACAGCGTGGACGCCTGCGCGCGCCTTGCTACCGCTCGTGCGGCCCATCGGCGTGCTGTGCGAGCAAGCCATGTTCCAGGCGACCCATGGTGTCAACACGCACAAGGGAGCCGTCTTTTCGCTCGGCCTGCTCTGCGCCGGCGCCGGCCGTCTGCTCGCGCAAGGCATCGCGTTGAGCCGCGAGCGCATCTGCGCGCAAGTGGCGAGCATGTGCGCCGGACTCGTCGAGCGCGAGCTGAATTCCACTGAAGAGCCGCGTACGGCTGGTGAACGCGTCTTCCGGCGCTACGGGCTGAGCGGCGCCCGGGGCGAAGCAGCCTCGGGGTATGCGCTGGTACGCGAGGTCGCGCTGCCGCTGTACGACCGCTTGCGGCGCGGGGGCTGGGGTGACGAGGTGGCGCTCCTCCAGGTGCTGTTGCATCTGCTCGCGGTCAACACCGATACCAACGTCGTGTCCCGCGGCGGTCTTGCCGGGCTCGAGTATGTGCGCGAGTACGCCAGGTTGCTGCTGCGCGAAGGCGGTGTGCTCGCGGCCGATGGCGAAGAAAGGATGGCAGCGTTCGACGATGCCCTGATCGCGCGCCGTCTCAGCCCTGGCGGGAGCGCAGACCTGCTGGGGGTTACCTGGTTCCTAGCTCAGTTTCCCGGAGCGCATGAAGGCATGGAGGCACGATGATCCGTCCGCCGCACCACACGCTCTATCAGGTCTCGACCTCCATCGCGCTCGTCGAGGGTATCTACCAGGCCGCGGTACGCGTAGGCACCCTGCGCCAACACGGCGATCTTGGCCTGGGCACCTTCGAGAATCTCGACGGCGAGATGATCGTCGTCGACGGCCGTTTCTACCAGGTGCGCTCCGACGGCTCGGTGCGCCAATGCGGCGATGATGCGCTGAGCCCGTTCGCCGTGGTCACACGCTTTGCACCGGATGAAACGGTGACGTTGCCGCAATGCCCGGATCTTGCCCATCTCACACGCCGGTTCGACGCGCTGCGGGCTTCGGAGAACTTCATCTTCGCGCTCCGCGTGGACGGGCACTTCGACTACGTGCACACGCGCGCGATGTGCCGGACCGCGGAAGGGGTGCCGCTCGTCCAGGCGGCGGCGGTGCAGCCCGAGTTCGAGTATCGCAACGTGTCGGGGACGCTCGTCGGGTTCTGGACGCCGGAGTATGTAAAGACCCTCAACGTGCCCGGCTACCACCTGCACTTCGTGTCGGACGACCGTACGAGCGGGGGCCATCTACTGCAGTGCCGCGCGACCAACCTGCGGCTGCAGATCCAGCGCGAGGGTGATTACCACATAGCGTTGCCGGAAACCGAGGATTTTCTGAAGGCCGACCTGCGCCGGGACCCGAGCGCGGACCTTGCCAAAGCTGAAGGAGAAAAGAAATGAGCATGCAAACAGGCGCCGAGCTGCTGGTGAAGAGCCTCGAGGCGCAAGGCGTCGAATATGTGTTCGGGATTCCCGGCGCGAAGATCGACAAGGTTTTCGACACGCTCCTCGACTCGAGGATCAAGACGGTGGTCTGCCGCCACGAGCAGAACGCGGCTTTCATCGCCGGCGGCATCGGGCGCATGACCGGCAACGCGGGCGTGACGCTGGTCACCTCGGGGCCGGGATGTTCCAACCTGGTCACCGGCCTTGCCACTGCCAATTCGGAGGGCGATCCGGTGGTCGCTATCGGCGGTGCCGTACCGCTCGCTCACCGCCTGAAGCAGGTCCATCAGAGCATGGATACCGTTAGCATGTTCCGGCCGATCACGAAGTTCAGCGCCGAAATCGATGCCCCGCAGGCGGTGTCGGAAGTCGTGGCGAACGCGTTTCGCGCCGCGGAGTCGGGCCGCCCCGGCGCGGCCTTCATCAGCGCTCCGCAAGACATCATGATGGGTGCGGCGGACGGCGCGGTGCTGACGCCTGTGGCGCCGGAACAACTCGGCCCCGCCCCGGCGGAGGCGATCACTGCCGCCGCCACCCTGGTGAGCGGCGCACAGCGGCCCGTCCTGCTGCTCGGCTTGCTCGCGAGCCAGCCGCTCGCCGCAGAAGCCGTGCGCGCTTTCCTCGCGAAGACGAAATTGCCGGTGGTTTGCACGTATCAGGGCGCTGGCGTCGTGCCGCGCGAGCTCTTCGGCTACTTCGGGGGGCGGGTGGGCCTGTTCCACAATCAGCCGGCCGACAAGCTCCTTGACGCCGCCGACGTGGTGGTGAGCGTGGGGTTTGATCCCGTCGAGTACGACCCGAGCCTGTGGAACAGGGGACGCAAGCGCCCAATCGTGCATATCGATCCGGTGGGCGCCGACGTCGACAAGGACTATCGGCCGCAGCTCGAGCTGACAGGCAACATCGCGCCGACGCTGCGCGCCCTCGCCGCCCGGGTCGAACGGAAAACCGTCTCGGCGGACGCACAGCTCCTTGCCGAGATTTGCCGCGAGCGTGCGCAACTCGGTGCGCGCACGGCCGACCTGAACGGCGCTCCCGTTCACCCGCTGCGTCTGGTGTACGAGCTGCAGCGCGTGCTAAGCGACGACATGACGCTGTGCCTGGACATGGGGTCGTTCCACATCTGGCTGGCCCGCTATTTGTACAGTTTTCGCGCTCGACAGGTGCTGATCAGCAACGGGCAGCAGACCCTGGGTGTGGGGCTGCCCTGGGGCATCGCCGCGTGCCTGGTTCGCCCGCGCGACAAGGTCATCTCCATCTCTGGCGACGGCGGCTTCCTCTTCTCGGCAACCGAGCTCGAGACGGCGGTGCGGCTCAAATGCAACCTCGTGCACCTGGTGTGGACCGACGGCGCCTACGACATGGTGCGCTTCCAAGAGGTGGCGAAGTACGGCCGCGCTTCCGCCGTCGACTTCGGGCCTGTAGACATAGTGCCGTTCGCCGAGTCATTCGGCGCTCGCGGGCTGCGCATCAATACCCCGGACGAGATCGCTCCGACGCTCCAGCGCGCCCTCGCGATGCAGGGACCGGTAATCGTCGGTATCCCGGTCGACTATCGGGACAACCACCAACTCATGGAAATGGTCCATCCCGGCGTGCTCAATTAAGGCACGGCCGGTCTTGGCTGCCGATGGATCGCATCACCACACCCTTCGACCCTTTGCCGACTACGGCGCACCAAGGATAGCCTGCATGAGCACGATCACCACCAAAGACGGTGCGCAGACCTACTACAACGACTGGGGTAAAGGACAGCCGATCGTCTTCAGCCACAGAATGACACCCCGGCAGGCGTGCCGGTCGCGGACAACCAGAATTCCTACAAAGCCGGGCCGCGCGGGCTTTTCGGCTTGGGATTTCCTTTTCGCCGTGGGCACGGCCATCGGGTGTCTCAGCATCTATTGAGTAGTGACCTATGGTCTCGCTCGATTTGTCGACAAAGACAGCGATTTTTTGGGAGGAATGTGGGCTGTTATTGCGACCGTTTTCCTGGTCAGGGAAAATCTGTGCTGGAGCCTACTGGCGGGAAGCGAGCGACTGATCGTAACTGGCGTTAGTTTCGCGCACTGCTTGCGGTATCTCTGGATCTTTCCCTCTACCCCTGTGGGCATCGCGGTGTTGCTGGTGATTGTGGTACGGTGGTGATGACGCCATTGGACGGGCGCGAAGGCATCTACCGCGCGCACGCTGATTGGCGTTGGTTTCTCGATGTGCTCAGTGGAGTGTGGGCGCGCTTCAACTCGGCCGTAAAGGTGCTTTAAAATGCCATCACAGGAACACGATTCCATGAGGTCGATCGTAAATCCGGTGTACCGGGTCGCCATCTGCATCGCAGTGGTTACCGCGAACGTTGCCGTGCTCTATGCACTGCCCCTTAGCGATCGGCCGTTAACCGCGACTCTCATCTTTCTGTTTGTTGTTTTAATTGTCTCCTCCGTCTGGCGTTTTCGTTACGCGGTCTTCGTCTCACTCCTTGCAGCCCTCGGGTTCGCTTGGTCGATCCCGCCGCCAAGCACCTTCAAATTCAGTGATTCGCGAGACCTCTTTGTGCTCGCTGCATTCCTCGTCATCGGTATTATTACGAGCCATCTCGCAGATCGTGCGCGCAGAGAGGCTCTCAACGCTAACCGGCGCCGTGCCGAAGCCCTAGCTGCACAGCGGCGGTTCGCGGACCTGGTCAATTCTGTCGAGGAGCGATGGCGAGCGGCCTTCGAGAGCAATCCCACGATGTACTTTATCATGGATGCGGCGGAGAAGGTCGTATCGGTGAACGCCTTCGGCGCCGAGCAATTGGGTTACGGGGCGAACCAATTCATCGGTCATGGGATGCTGGCGACTATCGGGGACCACAAGCGGGCGGAGCAAGCGCTAAGGCGAAGCGAGGCTTATCTGTCCGAAGCGCAGAGCCTGACCCACACGGGCATTTGGGCTTACAATCCTGCCGCCGGGAAAACGACGCACGGGTCCGAGGAAATGTTCCAAATCTATGGAATAAATCCTCAACGAGGAATGCCCCAGATGGTGAAGAGTCTTCTCAAATCGAGCACCCAGAGGACGACGACGGACATCGCAAACTGTTCGAGCAGGCATGCCGCGAGAAGGCTGACTTTGCGTAGGATTACAGGATCGTGCTGCCTGATAGAACGATAAAGCACATCCATGCGATCAGGAATAGCTCCGAGCCTCGCGCCGGTGCTGCAGGAATGAGCATGCGTGCGCTTCGCCCGTATGGGCTCGCTGTTCTCGCGATCGCGGTCGCCCTCGGCCTCGCGCTCGCCGGCGGGCACCTCGGGCTTGGAAACCTCGAAATACCGCTCTTCCTCATCGCAATCGCCGTCACTATTTGGTACGGCGGGGCCGGGCAGGGCGTAGCCGCCGTTGTCGCGGGGGCCCTCTGCCTCGACTATTTCTTCACTCCGCCGCTATACTCGTTTGAGGTCGATCCCAAGGATCTCGTACCCCACGTCGGCGTGTTCGTCGTCTTCGCGCTGGTCGTCGGCTGGTTCGCCGCTCGGCGCCGGCGCATCGAGCGCGAACTGCGCCGCGCGCTCGACCAGCTTCAAGAAGAAGTCGCAGTCCGCATGCGCCAAGCAAGCCTCCTCGATCTCACCCACGACACGATCTTCGTGCGCGACATGAACGACACGATCACCTACTGGAACCGCGGCGCGGAGGAGGTCCTCGGATGGACTGCAGAGCAAGCCGTCGGCAAGCGCGCCCCTGAACTTCTGCGGACGGTCTCTTCCCGTCCCATCGAGGAGATCCGCGCAGAGCTCCTGCGCACCGGGCGATGGGCGGGGGAGCTCACCAAGACTAGGGCGGACGGTGCACAGGTCGTCCTCTCGACCCGGTGGTCGCTGCAGCGCGATGCGGACGGACAGCCGCTTGCGATCCTGGAAACGCACAATGACATCACCGAGAGGAAGCGCCGGGAGGACGATATCCGCAAGCTCAACGCGCAACTCGAACGGCGAGCCCTTGAGCTCGAAGCGAGCAACAAAGAGCTCGAGGCTTTCACGTACTCCGTGTCGCACGACCTGCGCGCGCCGCTGCGTCATGTCGCGGCATATGCCGAGCTTCTTCAGAAGACCGCGTCCTCGGACCTCGACGAGCGGAGCCGGCGCTACGTGACCAACCTTCTGGAATCGGCAAAGAAGATGGGCGCGCTGATCGACGACCTCCTGGCATTCTCGCGCATCGGTCGGGCCGAGACGCGCATGACGCTGGTGAGCCTCGGGGACCTGCTGCGCGAGGTGTTACACGACATAGAGCGGGAGACGGAGGGGCTCGACATCACGTGGAAGGTCGGGGCGCCGCTGCCGAGCGTGCACGGTGACCGCTCGATGCTGAAGCTCGTGCTGTTTAATCTGGTGTCCAACGCGGTAAAGTTCACCCGCACGCGCCCGCATGCCGCGATCGAGATCGGGTGCCGCGATGGCGCAAGTGAAGACGTGGTGGTGTTCGTCCGCGACAACGGCGTCGGCTTCGACATGAAATACGCGAGCAAGCTGTTTGGCGTGTTCCAGCGCCTGCACCTGCCTGAAGACTTCGAAGGGACCGGCATCGGGCTCGCGACGGTGCAGCGCATCGTCGCCCGACACGGTGGCCGGGTATGGGCCGAAGGCGTCGTGGACAGTGGGGCCACGTTCTATTTCTCAGTGCCAAAACCATGAGGAGATAAACATGAACGGACTAGGACGGATTCTGCTGGTCGAGGATGATCCCAAGGACATCGACATCACGCTCACTGCGCTCGAGGAATACAACCTGGCGAACGAGGTGGTGGTGGTGCGCGACGGAGCGGAGGCCCTCGATTACCTCCACGCGAAGGGCAACTACAGGTCGCGCGCCAAGGAGAACCCTGCCGTGCTGCTGCTCGATCTGAAGCTGCCGAAAATCGACGGCCTCGAAGTCCTGCAGCAGATCCGGTCCGACGAGAGGCTGAAGCTCATTCCCGTCGTGGTGCTCACCTCCTCCCAGGAAGAAAGGGACATGGTGGCGAGTTACAGGCTCGGCGTTAACGCCTATGTGGTGAAGCCGGTCGACTTCCACGAGTTCGTCAACGCCATTAAGGAACTGGGCGTGTTCTGGGCCGTGAT
>Ga0335081_10010580_pt1 | contig 14917 bp, 12 predicted proteins | sample Lox_Sample_35_FD_206713 | JGI IMG/M metagenome (GOLD analysis project Ga0335081, IMG submission 206713) | Soil microbial communities from Loxahatchee National Wildlife Refuge, Florida, United States - Lox_Sample_3.5 | ecosystem: Environmental > Terrestrial > Soil > Wetlands | place: USA...
GGAATCGAATCGTTTCTTGTGAGTGGAATCGTGACGCAGATTCTTAAGCACACATTCGGTCGTCAACGTCCAAGCACTGCCACGCAGAGCGGGGGACGGTGGAACGGTGCATACCTCCTCTTGAACCAGGGGTCTGGAAAGCGCGGCAGCTATGCACAGTTCGACGCTTTTCCTTCGGGCCACACAGCGACGATCTTTGCTGCCGCGACAACCCTTGCCGAGGTGTATCACAATTCACCTTGGGTTTCCTATATCTCCTATGCGGTTGCCTCCAACGTGGCCATTAGTCGGGTGATGGAGCGTACGCACTGGCTAAGTGACTGCTTTGTCGGAGGATTGATTGGCTACTTCAGCACACAGGTTGTGCTTCATTTCAATCATTTGAATAATCCGATCGCGCTACGTCCTGTGTACGACGGTGAGTCCACAGGCCTTGCTCTCAATGTCTCCTTTTAGCATCGCTGCGACAATGGTACGAATGAGCCATCGCTCTTATCGATTCATTCTATTCCTCGCTGTTGTTCCCTCGATACTTATGGGCAGATCCATCGCAGGAGATTCGTCTCAGACAGAATCGGCTTCGGTCTCCGATTCACTGAGATGGTATACGTTTATCCAGAACATTCCTCGCGATTGGTCACAATGGGCGCAAACATCGTTCCAAAAGGACAAGATTGCAGACTGGGCCCTCGTCGCAGGCTCGACAACTGCCTTGTTTCTAACGGACAACAAAACATATACTCCGTCAAAACACTTCTTCCAAAGTTCCAGCGAGGCCCGGAACCTGAGTAACCTTGCTGCACAAATGGGAGACGGTAGCACGCAGTTTGCCATTGCCGGTGCACTCGCAACGTACGGACTGGTATTCAACGACCACAAAGCAGTTCGGACGGGAAGCGAAATTGTGGAAGTCGTGCTCGGCGCAGGAGCGGTTGTTCAGCTTTTGAAACACGTGACCGGTCGGGAAAGTCCTTTCACAAGGTCATCGCCAACGGGTGTCTGGAAATTCTTTCCCGATCAGATCCAGTACCTCAAGCACGTGCCTGCCTATGATGCATTTCCATCAGGTCACATTTGTACGTCCGTAGGCACGCTTGTCGTCGTGGCGGAGAATTATCCTGATGTGAAGTGGATACGGCCGGTAGGGTACTTGTTTTGCACGTACATTGCAGTGGGGATGGTGAACAATGGGATTCACTGGTATAGTGATTATCCGCTGGGAATACTTCTGGGATACTCGTTTGGTATGATCGCGTCACATCAGGAACTGTTCAGTGTCTTGACCCAGAAGACACAGAATCCTCTCGACGTTTCACTAGCGCCGATCGTCGACCGGCAGGGGATCGGCTTGGCACTCCACGCAACATTTTGATGCCGCCAGTGCCACTGCCGTTCAAGCAAACGAAAGCTTGATATTGACGATCTCAGGGGTGTTCCCGGTTCGCACGGGCGGACCCCACGTTCCGACGCCACAGGACACATAGATGTGCGTGTTTCCCTTCTTCTTGTATCCCCAGCTCACCTCGAAGATTTTCTGCGAGATGTAATTGAACGGCCACAATTGGCCGTGATGCGTGTGGCCTGAAAGTTGCAGGTCGACACCCTCACGTTCTGCTTCCTCCAGGTGAAACGGTTGGTGATCCAGAAGAATGACGGGCAATTGCGTGTCGACCCCTTTCATTAACTCACGGAGATCTTTTCGTCGTTCGCCCGCAAACTGGCGTATGCTCAAATCCTCGCGGCCGACAACCGTGCATATGTCGTCGATCCTGATGGAGTTGTCTCTTAAGACCGTTATACCGTGGTCGACCAAATAGCGGCACGCTGCTTCCTCACCGCCGATGTACTCGTGGTTGCCGGTGACTGCAAGCACGCCGTATTTTGACCGAATCGTCCTCAATGTCTCCCCAAGATTTTCTTTGATCACCGGACCGATGTCTTCATCGAACACATCACCCGGAAGGAGCACAAGATCGGCGTTCAATCCGTTGACCAGGGAAACTATGTTCTTGAGTCTGGATTTTCCGATGATGGTGCCGAGGTGAATATCCGACACAGCAACAATCGTAAACGTCTTTCTGCCGGGCACTGATTTGCCGATGAATAGATCGAGCGTTCGAATGCGAGGACGAAGCGCATTTATATGACCGAGAATGACAGTGATAAAGATGACGGAGACCACGACGATGGCTACTGCGTCTTTTGTTTGAGCAGGGTGATAGGTGAAATACGGTGGAAACCAGTGGACGACGTGATTTGACAGACGCAGAAGATCCAACCCTAAAGCGATGATCAGGAAATACGTCATTGCGGCAAGCCAGAAAGAACCGATCCAAACGACAACTGAACTAAACCACGTAAGGCGGATTCGTTCCAGAATTCTTCCAAGAATGAAGGCCGCTGCAAGCACGAGTACGACAGCCAGACAATATTCCCGCAAAACGGGATGGAATGAAAGAAGCTCCCATCCCCGGATGATGATGTAGAAGTTGATGAGAGAATAGACCGAGATTGCGACCGTGAAAAAGATCGCAAAGCTGATTTTTCGCATACTGTCCCGTGAATTCTACAGAATTATTGGGGCTCATAATAAGGGATTCTCGAGAGAACAGCAATCCGTTCGAGAATTCGCGTCCGCCCCGATCTTTGCCGAAACCACCCAAATTGCCGCTCAAACCGATTGTTCAACCAAGGGGAAGGTTGCAGAAAGTCGTGGTCATCATACTTCTCCAGCGCATACCATCGTGGGACAGTATTTTTTGGATGGCTTCAGAAACAAAGTGATTTTGCGGTGGACTGACCTGCACCCTGTTGCACAGTATGAAAATCGCGGGATCACGGCTCTATTTCCGATCCTGAACTTCTTTCAGGCACCTAGACTCTGACTCAGTAATTCTCATTCTTTGGAAGTCTTTCCAAGACCTGCAAAAACAAGGACAAGGTGATCACCGAAAAGAAGAAGAATAGGATGAATTCGATGATTCTTTGCCTTTATGTTCCGGTAATCGTAAACTTTTGCGATGTGGCATATTCCTTGAGGAAACTTATGAGAGGGTCGTATATCGACACCGACCAAGGCGCACATTAACCCCCCGGTTGACCGCAACAGAAATCGGGGCTTTCGTCCGACCCAATGTGGAAGAACAGAGAGGAGGAATGGAGCATGGACCAGAGTTGGGATTTGATTCGACAGAAGGTGTGTCGGAAATGTATCGATGGCGATGGCAAGGGCGGATGTCGTCTAGCGATTGATGACTCGTGCGGACTGGACAAATTCTTCCCGGAAATCGTCCAGACCGTATTGAACGTCCATTCTGATTCATATCAGGACTATGTCGATGCGTTGCGCGCAAACATCTGCAGCAGTTGCGAGCACCAGTTTGCCGACGGCGTGTGTAAGAAACGTGATACGCTCGAATGTGCCCTTGATCGCTATTTCCCTATCGTCATTGAAGTCATCGAATCCGTAAAATTATCCGCAGTGGGAACGGAGCACGGACCGGCGTAGTCTCGCGCCAGAATTCCCTGTCGTCAACTGGAACCGGGCATCGCGAGTCCTTTTCCAGCCAGATTCTTCTGCATCCCATACATCCAGACAAAGCCTGATCGTTCACCAGTGGCCGGTGTGTGACGATACAAGGATGCTCTCGCATATGGTTATGACCGTGAAAAAATGGAATCACGTCTTCGGGCCGGTTCCTTCGAGGAGGCTGGGTCTCTCCCTCGGAGTCGATGTAATCCCCAAGAAGGTTTGCACGCTCGATTGTGTTTACTGCGAGGTCGGCACTACGGACAAACGGGCCCTCCGCAGACGCGAATACCTCCCTGCGGAAGCAATCCTTGAAGAAATCGAAAGCGCCATTTCCAGCCACACCAACCTTGACTATATCACCTTCTCCGGATCGGGGGAACCTACACTGAATTCGAAGTTGGGTGAAATCATCCGGTCTGTAAAGCAAATCACCTCCGTTCCCACAGCTGTCATTACGAACGCCACTCTATTCTCTCTTGAGGATGTTCGTTATGACCTTACCGCAGCAAATGTCGTTCTCCCTTCCCTCGATGCCGTCACACAAGAGGTGTTTGAGAAAATAAACCGTCCCCACCCGCAGCTGCGTGTTGAAACAATCATAGATGGCCTGATAGAATTTCGAGCGGAGTACAAAGGCCAGATTTGGCTTGAAATCATGTTCGCAAAAGGTTACAACGATTGCGACGCCGAGGTCCAGAAAATGCAGAAGATCGTTGCGAACATTCGACCCGACAAAATCCAGCTGAACACAGTCATCCGGCCGCCTTCGCTCAGCGGAGTTGAACGGATATCGCAGTCCCGTCTTACAGAAATCCAGACTCTGTTCGGCAGCCGGTGTGAGATTATTGGATCGTACGACAAGCACAGTGCACCGTGCACAAACAGGAGTAATCCGGCGGAGATTCTGGCTTTGTTGGAACGGAGAGCAATGACACTTCCGGGACTCGCCGATTCACAGGGTGCAAGCCGCGAAAGCGTGCTTGAGACACTGAAGGCACTGAAAGAAGCGGGATTGATTGTTTCGTTTGTTCATCTTAGTGAAGAGCATTTCCGCGCAACGGAGGCCGATAAAGGAGAGAAACATCGGAAATAAATCGGTCGTGGTATGTCAGTGTAGTGTTCAAACATTGAAGCGTACGAAGACAATATCTCCATCCTCCGTCAGGTACTCCTTCCCAACTGTGTGAAGCAGACCTTTCTCTCTCAGAAGTTGTTCCGACCCGCATCGATCAAAATCGGCGTACTTCATGACTTCAGCCCTGATGAAGCCTTTTTCAAAGTCGCTGTGTATGATGCCTGCTGATTCCTGGACGGTGCTTCCGTTCTTCACCGTCCATGCGTGGACTTCCTTGGGGCCGACGGTGAAGAATGTGACAAGGTCGAGGAGTTCGTAACCCGCTCGGATCACTTTGTTCAAACCGGATTCGTTCAATCCCAGCCCCTGGAGAAACCCTGGTTGTTCTTCGCGGGGGAGCTCAGCAACTTCTGCTTCCACGGCTGCGCTGATGACGATCACTTTGGCATCTTCCCTTGCCGCTATTGCCCGAACTCGCTGGACGTGCGCCGTTTCAGTGTGAACCTCATCTTCCCGAACATTGCAGACGTACAAGACCGGCTTGTTTGTAAGCAAATGCGCATCGTACAGCCAGTTCCTCTCCTCATCGTCCGAGATTGAAAAGTAATGCGCCAGCTTGCCGGATGACAGTTCGCTTCCCAATCGACGGAAAAGTTCCACTTCTGCTTTTGCAAGCTTCTCTCCGCCTTTAGCCCTTCGCTCTGCGTCCGTCTGTTTTCGCTCGACAGTCTCCAGATCCTTGAGAATCAATTCCGTTTCAACAACCTCTATGTCCCTCGCAGGATCAACCGAACCATCCACGTGGACTACGTTTGGATCTTCGAAACATCGCACGACGTGTGCAATCGCGTCAACATTCCGAATGTGTGAGAGGAATTGATTCCCGAGACCCTCCCCCTTGCTCGCACCCTTCACAAGGCCGGCAATATCGAGGAATTCCAAAGTCGTCGGGATCGTCTTCGCTGGGTTGACGATTTCTGCAAGCCTTTCAACTCGTGCGTCCGGTACAACCACGACGCCAACGTTCGGATCGATGGTGCAAAAAGGATAGTTGGACGCTTCCGCTCTCGAGGCCGTTATTGCATTGAAGAGTGTGGACTTTCCGACGTTCGGCAGGCCTACAATTCCGCAGGTAAATCCCATAAATCCTTTCTCGAAATTCGGCAAAAGATATGCTTTGAATAGTTGTATTCCAATTTTACATTCACACAATAATTGATGAAAAAAAGGTAATCTGGAGGATTCTTATTGCATAATCATACAAAATTATGTATAATTATTCAAAAGGAGATTGAAGAGAGAGATTGAAAGACCAGATTAAAGCTTCAGTTCTTGGCGGGTCCGGCTACTCCGGCTTAGAGCTTCTCAAAATACTTTTCAGCCATCCGCGGGTTCAGATCGACAAGGTCTTCGCGAACAGCTCTGCAGGAAAAATGCTGCACGAAATCCAACCCTGGTTTAGGAATCGATTGGATGTTCGCTTGGAACAGTTTTCGATTGACTTGGTGTGCTCAAGCGACGTCGTCTTTGTCGCCCTTCCGTCCGGAGAAGCGATGAACATCGTGCCACAACTCCTGGATCTCGGCAAGAAGGTCGTCGATTTCGGCGGAGACTTTCGACTCAAAGACGTCTCTCTCTACGAAACATTCTACAACCGCACGCACTCAGCAGGAGACACGCTTCCGCGGGCCGTGTACGGCTTGCCCGAATGGAACCGAACCAGGATTGAGTCCGCTTCACTTATTGCCAATCCGGGCTGCTATCCGACCAGCGTTATTCTTCCACTCGCTCCATTGGTCAAAGACGGTCTCGTCAGCAGCAAGGGAATCACAGCGAATTCGCTCTCCGGAGTGTCCGGCGCAGGCCGAAGCTCATCGGCCGAATTGTCATTCGTCGAAGTCAACGAAACAGTCAAGGCTTACAAGGTGGGGAATCACCAGCATATCCCCGAAATCAAGACTACACTTGAGGAAATCTCGGGCTCATCGGTATCGATAACTTTTGTGCCGCATCTCATCCCCATTTCGAGGGGAATTTACTCCAGTATGTATGCATCAATCACCAACAACATTACGACAGCAGACCTCATCCACAGCTACCAGAAGTACTATTCGTCCGCACCGTTCGTCCGTGTTTTGGACACTGCCGTGCCGGAGATCAAGAACGTGCTCTATTCAAACTACATCGATATCGGATTCCGGCTTTACCCGGAGAACAACCAGATTATCGTATTTTCAGTTATCGACAACCTCGTCAAAGGTGCTGCAGGACAGGCAGTGCAAAACATGAATTTACTCTTGGGATACGATGAAACGGAGGGACTATTATGACGGTTGAACAATCATTGAATGAGTGTACCGGCGGCGTGACGGCGCCCGCTGGGTTTTCTGCGGGTGGAAGGTACGCCGGCATTCGCAAGGCGAAGAAAGACATTGCTCTTCTTCAGTCACGGACGCCCGCGGCTGTTGCCGGGGTGTTCACACAAAACAAGACGCAAGCTGCCTGCATTCTCGTCGACAAGTTGCAGATCCAGAATTCTCCGACCTGCTCGGCCGTTGTGATCAACAGCGGCAACGCAAATGCGTGTACGGGCGAGCGCGGACTCAACGACGCCTGGACGATGATTGACACCACGGCATCCACACTCCATGTCACAAGGGACCAGGTCCTCGTTTCGTCGACCGGCGTTATCGGCCAGTACCTCCCCATGGACAAAGTGATCCCCGGTATCCAACAACTGGCGGGCGAACTCAGCCCCACGGGAAACCGAAATGCCGCCGAAGCAATTATGACGACCGATACTTATCCGAAAGAAACGGCCGTACAATTCTCCCTTGGTTCTTCCATGATCACCATTGGGGGCATGGCAAAGGGCTCGGGGATGATAGCACCCAACATGGCCACCATGTTAGCGTTCGTGACGACCGATGCCGTTATCGCGCAGCCGCTTCTGGCGAAGGCTTTGCGGTACGCGAACAGCAAATCATTCAACCGCATTACCGTTGATGGCGACACGAGTACCAACGACATGGTGCTTATTCTCGCGAACGGCGAGGCGAAGAATAAACCGATCAAAGACCATACAGAGGAATATCAATTGTTCGTTGCTGCGCTTGAATACGTCCTCGTCAAGCTGGCAAAAATGATCGCCCGGGACGGCGAAGGAGCAACAAAACTGGTCGAAATCCTGGTTACCGGTGCAAACTCCGAGGATGATGCGGTCCTGGCGGCAAAAGCTGTTGCCAATTCGAACCTTGTCAAGACGGCGATTCACGGATCCGACGCAAACTGGGGCAGGATTCTCGCCGCGGTGGGTTATTCCGGAATTGATTTCAATCCCGACCTGGTGGAGATATCGTTCGACGATGTGCCCGTTCTCAAAAAGGACTATGAAATCGTTTTGGACGAGGAGAAGGCGAAAGCCGCCCTCTCAAAGGATTCCGTTGTCGTCACGATCGATCTAAATCAAGGCTCGGCGAACGCCAGGGTCTGGACTTGCGACCTGACGAAGGAATACGTCCACATCAACGCGAGTTACCGCACATGATCGACGCGACCACCAAGGAAGAAGTCCTGATTGAGGCGCTTCCGTACATCCAGACATACGAGGGAAAAACCTTCGTGATCAAATACGGCGGTGCCGCGATGACCGATGAGCTCCTCAAGCAATCTTTCGCGCAGGATGTAACGATTCTGCGCAAGATCGGCATCAACATCGTCATCGTCCACGGCGGCGGAAAGGAAACGACCGACACGGCTTCAAAACTTGGCCTGGAAACACGCTTCGTACACGGTCATCGGTATACGGACGAGGAGATGATGAAAGTCGTCCTGATGGTCCTTGCCGGCAAACTCAACAAGGAAATTGTCAACCTAATCAACAGATACGGCGGCAACGGTATCGGTTTGTGCGGGGTCGACAACAACCTTCTCCGTGCGAAGAAACTTACGAACGGAGCGGGCGATCTGGGCCTCGTTGGGGAGGTAACATCGGTCAACTCCGCATTCATCAACCTCCTCCTCAACGAAAGAACGATGCCGGTCGTTTCCCCGATCGGAGTGGGCTCCGGCGGCGAGTTGTATAATATCAATGCGGATCTGGCAGCCGGGTCGATCGCATCTGCATTGAAGGCGGAAAAACTTGTGTACCTGAGCGACATCGAAGGTATTCTTGTCAATCGAAAACTCATATCGACATTGTCACGTGCCCAGGCCGAAGAGTACATCAATTCCGGCGCGATATTCGGAGGCATGATACCAAAAGTACAGTCTGCGTTCAGCACATTGAGCTCCGGAGTCAACAAGGTTCACATCATCGACGGCCGCCTGAAACACTCGTTACTTCTGGAGATTTTCACTGATGAGGGGATCGGCACGCAGATGGTCCACGAAGAACCAAAAGAGCAGATGAGGCCGACGAATGGTGATGTTCAGTAGGCAATCGGGTTCACACTTCTTCGTTCAGCAAATACTATGAACAAAGTGAATCGGCAAATCGCTATCAAACAGATCATTTCGGAACAGGCAATTGGATCGCAGGAGGAACTGTGTGCTGCCCTCCACAAGAGCGGATTTGAGATAACGCAGGCCACCCTTTCCAGGGACTTGAAGGAACTGGGCGTTGTCCGCGCCAACACGACCGAAGGGTTGCGGTATGTCCTCAATCCCCTTAATGAGGAGCGGAGGCTCCAATCCTTCATCGGTTACGAGGTGGAACAGATTTCCGCCAACGAATCGATTGCCGTCGTAAAGACACTGCCGGGCAGAGCCCAGGGTGTCGCGGAGATCATCGACAGTCTCCACCATCCGCTTATTCTGGGCACGCTTGCAGGCGACAACACCATCTTTGTCACGCCGACTTCGGTTGCAAAGATGGGTGAGCTGCTCACGCTGTTGCGGAATCTTACGACGGAAGCTAAAAAGGTTGCGTGAGGCGGTACACGAGTCTGTTCTCACAGCATTTCACGGCTGTACAAAAACACGAATCAGACGAAGGAGAATACTATCTTGAAGAATCAACGAATTGCAGTTGCCTACTCCGGTGGCCTCGACACATCAGTGATTGTGAAGTGGCTTCAGGAGAAATATGAAGCTGACATCGTCACCGTGACGGGGAACCTGGGACAAAAGAAGGAGTTGAGCGGGATCGCAGACAAAGCGTACAAAATGGGAGCGAAGAAGGTCTATATTCAGGATCTCAGGAAAGAGTTCATCGATGATTATTTGTGGCGTGTGCTGAAAGCCGGCGCGCTCTACGAACACACCTATCCCATGGCAACTTCGATTGGCCGACCTCTCCTTGCAAAAGCACTCGTCGAAGTGGCACGACGAGAGCGATGCACCGCTATCGCACACGGATGCACGGGAAAGGGCAACGATCAGGTACGGTTTGAAGTGGCAATCGCCGCTCTTGCTCCTGAGATCAAAGTCATTGCACCCCTCCGTGAATGGGAGTTCCGGTCGCGCGAGCAGGAAATCGCCTACTGCGAAAAGCACGGTATCCCCGTTTCGATCACCAGGGCGAACCCCTACTCGATCGATGAGAACATCTGGGGCACAAGCATTGAGTGCGGTGTTCTGGAGGATCCGATGGTCGAGCCGCCGGCCGACGTCTATCAACGAACCGTATCGCCGTCGGAAGCCCCGGACAAGGCAACGACCATCAGCATGGAGTTCTCCCAGGGAATTCCTGTGGGATTGAACGGGAACCGCACCGAAGGTATTGATCTGCTCGAACAGTTGAATGAAATTGGAGGCGCGAATGGAGTCGGAAGACTCGATCTCGTCGAGAACCGGCTCATCGGGATCAAGTCCCGTGAAATCTACGAAGCGCCTGCTGCGACGATCCTTCATTTTGCCCACCGCGAGCTTGAGCGACTGACGCTGGATAAAGAGGTCTCGCATTATAAGGCGAAGATCGCACACGATTACGCCGACCTTATTTACAACGGCCTTTGGTTCACACCATTAAAGAAGTCCCTTGATGCGTTCGTGGATGAAACCCAAAAGACGGTGAACGGTCTGGTAAAAGTGAAACTCTACAAAGGGAACGTTAGCATCGCAGGCAGAACATCACCGAACTCTCTGTATGACACGAAGCTGGCGACGTACACGGAAGAAGATAAATTCGACCACAAGGCCAGCGTCGGTTTCATCACCATTTACGGCCTTCCCGTCAAGACGTATTATCGGGTCAACAAAAACGGTCTCCTGCGAAAACCGAAGATTGCTCGCAGACAAAAGGTGTAATTCACAGACCAGCCTTCGGTTCAAACCGGCCGGTGATGGTTCCATCGCCGGCTTTTTTATTTCAGACGGGCCTTGAATCTTTTGGTTTTTCTTGGAAGATTGGCATCAACGAATTCATCCGAGGCGAAGCTTCTGTCACTCATGAGATTACGTTTCATCCCTGCCTTCGCGATGTTGGCCTGCACCGCTTCATTCAGTCAACAGCGACCCGATTCCCTTTTCCTGAGAGTCGTCATCCCTCAGCAGGACACGGTCGTCGTGCCATACGCACACTATCGGATTGCTGCCAGCACTCTTCCCTCCGCCCAGGCGTTCATAAATGGTCAGCCAACAAAAGTGTATGCGAGCGGCGCATTCGTCGGTTTCATCCCGTTGTTGTACGGATCGAATTCGGTGAATTTGGCGGTGCGAAGCAACGGTGGAGACTCTCTCTGCAAGCAGTACATTATTTTCCGAACAGTGCCGCCACGGACATCGTCGCACGACACACTGACAATCGACACTGTCATGATGGAACCATCTGGGGATGAGTGGCTTGGCAAGGACGATTTTGTTGAAGTAAAGTTCAAAGGAAGTCCGGGCTATCGCGCGTCATTTGACATTGAAGACGTTGAATCGGGCATACCGATGAGGGAATTGAATCCGAAGGAAGCCGGTGGGTTGGGTGGCATTTATGTGGGCAGATACAAGATAAGAGACAGTGACATTTCCAGAGGCCACCCGATCAGGTTCAGGTTGAAAAAGAGTTTTTGGTCGAATGAGAAGGCGATCTCAAAAGGAAAGATCTGGATCATGCCTGATTCCCTTCCCCGTGTCGCCGAAGTCACGGGGAAACGACCGTATCTCAATGCGAGCGTTGGTACTGACCGCCTCGGCGGCGCAAAGCTCGGTTCACTGCAACCTGGCGTGCTCGTCGAAATTGCAGGGAAAGATGGAGATCAATATCGCATCCGTCTGTCTCCATTAATGCAAGGGTGGCTCCCTGAGGAATTTGCAGAGCTTCTTCCGTTTGATACCCCGCTGCCTCGATCGCTGACGGGCTCTATTACCGCCAAAGGAGATGATTCCATCGACATTGTAACGGTTGCGCTCAGTCGACGGCTCCCGTTTTTGAGCGACCAGGAAGTGAACCCGAACACGATTGTCGTGGATATTTTCGGAGCGACGTCCAATACGAATTGGATCACGCAACAACTGTCGGCACAGGGGATCGAAAGCGTCAAGTGGAATCAGGTTGCATCCGACCAATTTCGACTTACGATTGCGCTCAAAGAGCACCAACAATGGGGATACGACATCGGGTATGACTACGGCTCAACACTCCGCATCAAGATCCGACGCCCGCCGACATTTGCTTCAAGAGACTCGGTCCTCGCGGGAATGACCATCGCCGTGGATGCCGGACACGGCGGGGACAACAACGGCGCGCTTGGGGCCACCGGTGCACTTGAGAAAGACATTACGCTTAGTATTGCGAAGCATCTTCAGGACACGTTGGCTCGGCACGGGGCGCGCGTGGTACTCACGCGACAGAGTGATATTGAGGTGGGTTCTGCAGATCGGATTGAAAAAGCCATATCTTCCGGGGCGTGGATCCTCGTCAGCATTCACTGTAATTCTGTCGGCGAAAGTGCCGACCCTCTCCTGATCCAGGGAACAAGTACCTACTATCGGTACATCGGATTTAGATCGCTGGCTTCCATCATGTACGATAAGATGCTTGAGTTGGGTCTTGGGCAGTTTGGGATGACGGGAGGATTCAACTTTTCCCTGAATGCGCCAACACAGTTCCCAAATGTTCTTGTGGAGACTGCCTTTCTTTCGAATCCTGACGATGAAATGCTGCTCATCGACGACGGATTTCGCTGTCGAATTGCGCATCAGATTACACGGGGATTGGAGGATTTCGTCAGAACCTATGGGGTGGCTCGCCAGTAGTCTTTGAAGATTTTCCTTCTACCTCCTTGTTCACCATCCTTTCTCGCTTCCCGATGGAGTTTCCTTCGCCAGCCCCACATAAGACTTACTACTTTTTCCTTTTTTCCATATCTTCAAAGCGAAGGCGGGTCGCACTAAATTGCAAATCTGTCATTTTCTAAATCGGAATTACCCATGCCGCACGAAACCTTATGGGGTGGACGGTTCAAAGAACCGCTCGCTGAAATCGCACTAACGTTCTCATCTTCGATCGATATCGACAAGCAGCTTTACGAAGAGGATATCGCCGGGAGTATTGCCCACGCTGAAATGCTTGCGGCCACAAAAGTCATTTCATTTTCCGATGCACGCAGAATACGCACGGCTCTGAAAAACATCAAGAAAGAGATCGACACGGGCAAGTTTCAGCTCGACCGCGATTATGAAGATATTCACACAGCCGTGGAGCAGCGCCTCATCCAGAAGCTGGGTCCACTCGGCGGCAAACTCCATACAGGCCGCAGCAGGAACGACCAGATCGCACTGGATGAGCGCCTGTATCTGCGCAAAGCGATCCGGGAGCTCAGCAAGCTCATTGTCCAGCTTCAGCGCGTACTGCTCTATAAAGCGGAAAAGTATTTCGGCGTCTTGATGCCCGGATACACGCACGTGCAACGGGCGCAACCGGTCATGTTGTCGCACCATTTGCTGGCATATTCGTCCATGCTCGAGCGGGACTTCGAGCGCCTGCAAGACTGCCGCAAGCGCGTTAACAAATCTCCCCTTGGCGCCGCCGCATTTGCCGGAACATCCTTCCCCATTGACCGAGTACTCGTGGCGAAAAAACTCGGCTTCGACGGAATTGTGGAGAATAGCATCGATGCGGTGAGCGATCGCGATTACCTCGTCGAGTTTGCCTCCGCGTGCAGCATTATTATGACCCACCTGAGTCGATTCGCCGAAGAGCTCGTGTACTGGTCTTCGAAGGAGTTCGGATTTGTCCACATCAGCGATGCGTATTCGACGGGAAGCAGCATCATGCCGCAGAAAAAAAATCCGGACCTTGCGGAACTAGTGAGAGGGAAATCCGGGAGAGTTTTCGGTGGATTGATGAATCTGTTGACGATTATGAAGGGACTTCCGCTGGCGTACAACCGGGATATGCAGGAAGACAAGGTTCCTCTCTTCGATATGGTCACCACGACCAGGCAATGCCTTTTCATCTTCTCTCACCTCCTTGTCCATACGACCTTCGACAAGGAGCGACTTGCCGAGGAGCTACGAACGGATTATCTTGCTGCAACGGACATGGCGGATTACCTGGTTCGCAAGGGGATCCCGTTCCGACAGGCACACGAAATTACGGGCAAGGTCGTCGCCCATTGCATCACCCACAAAATGTACTTTGGCAACCTTGATCTGGAGACGTTGAAGGAATTCTCGCCCGCCTTCGAACCGGACATCTTCGACCACATACTTCCGCAAGCGAGCGTCGAACAGAAGCAGTCAGCGGGCAGCACCAACCCGCACGAAGTAAAACGCCAGGTAGTTCATTGGACGAGGGTATTGAAGACCAGGAAGGTCTGAATAGACCAGGCGACGAGTCCATCCCGATGCAGGATTCGTCGCCTGTCGGCTTCCTACCACACGTACCGTATCGTGTAACTCACCGTTTTCTCCTCATCCTTCTTCAGCTTGACAGGAAAATCGATCGTTGTTTGATCCACCTTCTTCCACTCCGTATTGTGCTTCACGATTTCCCAATCGCTCCAGCGCCACGGGTGTTCATAGACCTGAACTTCCACCGGCTCGGGCTTGTGATTCCGTAGCGTGATCTCGAACGATTCTTCGATGATATGGCCGGAAACGATGGTCTTGAAGCTGGTCTGCTTGCGCTCACCAACGATGTCGAATGCATTGCCGAGGTACAATCGCACTTCTTCATCCTTCGGCGTGTGGTCGATCTCATCCTCACCGATGAACTGCTCTTTCCCTTCATCATCCTTCTTGTAGACCCGGACTTTTCCCTTCGGGAGCGGAATGCCAAGTCCCGCCTCCTCCTGATTCTTGAAGTCCACATACACACCGACCTTTTTGTTCGACTGTTGACCGAAGCTCTCCTGTGATCGGTACGAGTAGTTATT
>Ga0335081_10010581_pt1 | contig 14916 bp, 14 predicted proteins | sample Lox_Sample_35_FD_206713 | JGI IMG/M metagenome (GOLD analysis project Ga0335081, IMG submission 206713) | Soil microbial communities from Loxahatchee National Wildlife Refuge, Florida, United States - Lox_Sample_3.5 | ecosystem: Environmental > Terrestrial > Soil > Wetlands | place: USA...
CAATAAAAAGCCTTGAATTACGTCATCCATTTATTTCAGAAGGCTTAGACATTGCACCACGATCAATTGCTCACGGAAAAATTCGCAGTCCGAGGGAGTGACTATCCCGGTTTTGCAGAGGTCCGTATTACGCTTGATTTTTTGAAGCAGGCTCGAACAATTTGCGCAGAGGAAATGCGGCTCATCGACGTCACCATCACCAAAGAGGGGATCCCTTTCCCGAAAACCCTTTCGGGAACGCGGAAAGCGGTCGATTTCACGGCGCAGGTCTTGGGTTTCACAAGCACACCTGTCCATCATGGCAACCTCGCCCGAACCCAAAAAGAGACGCGCAGGATTTCGCGTTTCGTTCCCCGAAGGCTTTTGCTTCTCCTTGCCAGGAGGCGCATTTCCGGTGTCGGTCGATGCGTTCTGGAGAGCGCCAGGTTCGGTTCGATAATCATCGCCGGCAGTGGACTCTATCCTTTGGCTCTCGCCCATTATTTGCGTCTCAATGGACGAAGCTCTGTCGTACTTGCACCAGGCTACGGCACTGGGACGGAAATCATTCAAAATTATCTCTTGCGGCCAGCGGCTGATTCGCTGATCGGCTGGATCTTGAAGGATCAGAGAAGCCTCGAGAAGGCCGGCGCCGTCATTTTGTTTGGAGAGGACGATTTCACTTTGGATATTGATGCGCTGCGTGCGTTGGATAATATGCCACCGGTTTTTTTAACTCGCCATAATGGGAGGGGAACATATAGCATCGCTGCGGCTGATATAGGCGCCCTCTCGCGGCATAAGGCATCCGAAATCACCAAGGTGTGCCCCCGCATCTCAATCGTGATTGTGAGCTTCAATCAGGCGGCCTTCCTCGAGTCAGCTATCCTTTCGGTGATCGGTCAGAATTATCCCGATCTTGATTTGATCATCGTCGATGGTGGTTCAACAGACGGCTCGATCGATATTATCGAGCGCTACAGGCCTTCCTTCAGCCATGTTGTCATAGAGCCAGACCAGGGCCAGTCAGACGCCCTCAACAAGGGTTTTGCCCTCGCAACTGGCGAAGTCCTCAACTGGCTGTGTAGTGACGACATATACGAACCAGGCGCCCTGCAACAGGTTGCAAGAGCCTATATGTCAACGCGTGCGGATTTGATTGTTGGAGGCTGTGCGCGATTCGACGAGACGCACTCAGATGAACTCTTTCGGCATCACACGGCACTTGTCGTCGGACGCAAGCTGCGTTTCGACGCCGAAGATGTGCTCCGTTACACGCGGTCTTGGCTCAAGGGTAATTACTTTTATCAGCCAGAAGTCTTTTTCTCCCGGAGAATCTGGGACGCCGCCGGCGCGCATTTTAAGCGGCATCTCTACTATCTGATGGATTACGATCTATGGCTTCGCATGGCTTTGGCTGGAGCCAGTGTCTATCATGTACCCGCCTGTCTCGGAGGCAGCCGCGTCCATCCCGAACAGAAGACCGCGAATCACATCGAGGTCCACCAAGCCCGTCAGATCATGGCGGAGTATCAGGATCTCTTTTGCACGCTCAACGCAGCCTCAAAGTTCAACGAAGCGTCCTCGCATAAATTAAACGTTGTCCAACGTTACCAAGAACGCTCAGAATTGATGGCCGCGAATGATCTTGAAACGAGATGGCCTCCAACGGCGGAGCCGATGCAAGAGACGCAAACGCTCGGCGCCGAATAGGAACCTCACGGAGACGCCAATCCGAACTATGACACTTCCTCTTGGCGCGTGGGGCGGATCTATTCGTTGAGTTGGAAAAATGACATAGAAGAGGCCTGCAGCTCAGAAATATGGTGCCGCTTATGGAATTTCCGCGTCTGCCCCTCAGATTTATCACCAAAGTCAGGCCGATCTTTCGCAAGCGAGATTCGGGCGAGCAATCCGATGCCGACTTCTGTCGAGCAGCTTTTGCCGTTGAAGCGGAGAAACTTTCGAACTTGTATGAGTCGCTTGCCCTTCGTGTGGCGGCCTTGGAGGCGAACCTTCTCCTCTCGGCTAAGCAACAGGCCAAGCGGAAAGCGGAAAATACCGAACCGATGCCCAAGCCCGATTCTTTCGATGATTTTGCGCCAGAAGGAAGCAAGTTGCGGATGGGTTGGTTTCGAATTTTACGCCATATGCTGCCAAATAAGGTCCGCTGCCTTTTGTTCGAACACGATCATTTTCAGCAACTGCAGATGGAGGTGACCCGGCTGCAGGATCAACTCGTTCGAGAACGGGTAAAGAAACGGAGGGCTAGCTGATCCCGGCGAGGCTACCGTCAAGATGAATGCGCCGGAGTTTCCGAAAGTGATTTACGAAGCGACTGCGGACTCGAAAATCGTTGTCGTCAATGTCGGCGCCCAAGATCTCGTTTCGGGAGAGCACATGTACGGGCCATTGCAAGGCGGCGAGCCAACGTCCATCATTGGTTTTTGTATCACCTGACACCAGACTTACACCCGCCGCGCGGACCCAGGCATAATCATGCTGAACTGTTCGTTGGAGCTGGCGACTCGGCACACTTTCATGTCACTCAATTTGGTCCTGCCTTATCTACACAGTTCGTGGAGTTGCCACCGATGTACAAGACGGTTTCAACTCATGACCTGCAAACGACTCGTCTCGATGACATTTCTGAGATCGTTCGTACCGATTTACCAGGATCAGCCGTTGTTGGCAGATATAAATACGCTTCTGCAGGACGCTGGCTTTGAGCTGATCGATCTCGTCAACGCTGGTATAACCGCTATCAAGTGCTGTCGGGATACTGGGCGACTGGCTCCCGCCTTTTATAGGCAGAAGGAATTTATTTTAAATCGGCGGACTTGCTGGCAAAGCAAGGCGCGCAAAAACTCCTAAAGGCGGCTTACATCGCTCACGTCAACCATGCTATGTATGATTTTGCTGCGCATTTCCTTGCGGAGCATGACAAAGCTACGGGAAGCTCCACGCTATCTGTATATTCAACCGATCATGCTTGATGGCTTGACCAGGTTTTTGGTGGAACTGCATTTCTGGAGACCACGGAAATTCCCATACTAATTGAGATCGCACCAGGGGAACTGATCGATCGGATCACCATCCTGGAGATAAAGCTTGAGCAAATTCGTGACGAGGCAAAACTCGCCAACATTCGCCATGAATATGAGCTTTCCACGGACGCGCGGCAGAAGGAAATTCCCCAAACCCCCCAACTTGACCGCTTGACCGCGGAACTCAAGGCGGTCAACGCCAAACTATGGCAGATCGAGGATCAGATCCGTGCTGAGGAACGCGCGAATTCCTTTGGCGAAACGTTCATAGCCCTGGCACGATCCGTCTACCGTACAAACGATCAGCGCGCTGCGATCAAGCGGAAGATCAATGATTTGTTGCGGAGCGAGATCGTCGAAGAGAAGAGCTATGAATCCTATTGAATAGGCCGGAGGGGAGATCAGGCATTTGCTCTCGAATGAGGGAGCTTGGGTGCTTCAAAGCGCGCCATGAGGCTGCTAACTTTGAGCGATGACAGACATCCCCATTTGAAGTTCCTCCGCGACGCGCTTGTTGTGATCAAATAACCAACTTGGATCGAGCGGCAGTCGGTCAACGATATGTTTTTGCCCGAAGGCGACAAGTTCAGGCCGCCATCCATAGCGCTCCGCCGTGCAGATCAGGGATCTTGCGGCGTCAACGTAACAGTGCTTTTCCAGTAGCATCTCAGTGATCAGGCCAAAGTAATGATCGAAACGAAGGGGTATCCTCGAATCATAAATATTGATCGCCGCCGCTATCCCATCCGTGCATGTTGTCTCGATACAGGCCGCTATATGGCGAGGATCTTCCTCGGTCAATTCGAGGATTTGGCGATCCTTGATTCCAAAATAGTCGAAGTCATGCGCGAAAGAGGCGAAGACCGAGGTTGAGGCGGAGAGAAGCTGGATCATGGGCAAGGGTCTCGCGGCGGTAGAGGACGCAACAACGCTGCCGCCGCTTCCCGCGCCAACGAACAGGCTGCAATAACGGGTGAGGTATGCCATCTCTCGCAAAGATACCGACCCGGCGAAAATCGATCGTGTATCGTCCATCACCATCGGCAAATGGGTCGAGAAGAGTACCCGTGCCTCGGGAAGCCTTTCATAAAGACGGCGGGCCACTTCCTGCGCAAGGGCAGGCGTTACGAAGGATTGACGACTCTTTGAGGAGCACTCGAACAAGATGTTACAGCCTGACTCCTTCAGGCCGTGCTTATGAACGAAGGTCTCCGTCCTTTCGATCTCGTCTTCCGTGAGGTGGATCACATTCTCGATTGGCACGGTGATCGGACGGCCATAGCTGCGCAGAATGCTTGGCCTCACCGTACCGTCAAAGTTGCGGAAATTATTTGGCCAAATCTGCGATAAGAGGATGTGATCGAACTCGCGCCGGACATAACGGGCCAAGACCTCGCGCTCGAACACACGCCACATCATCTCGTGGTATTCCCATCCAGGAATTGGGATAGTCCAGATTTCATCTACGTGCGGGTTATTCACGAGCAGCCCGGCGCATTGGCTCGATATCGCCCAGACAATATGGGCTCCCGGATGATCCGCCCGCAGTTGTCGCGCCAGAATTGTTGCGTAGAGGCAATCGCCGTTAGCCCCCAATTGGCCAAGTAATATCCGCTCCACCCCTCTGCCTTCCTAATTCCGGGCCGCCGGAAGCATCTCGGTGGCAAAGGACTCGATAAGTTCATCCACAATTTCACCAAGCTGCCGCATCGGCCGGCGCCCGACGGCCTTCACGAGCGCTCCGATGTCGGCTTGAAATTCGGGTCCCGGATCCGAACGCGGGAGAGTTTCGGTAATATGATCGCGAACGTCGAGGCCGTCCCGGGCAAACAGTTCTTCAACGGCCTGGCGGCCGTGCCAGGTCTTTCCAGAAGCCAGGATCACCTCCGGCAGCCGGCACCGCTCCGCAACGTCGGCCACAATGTCCATGAGTTCCTCCGCCGCACTCCAATCGATCCAAAAGTCAAGCGTCTTCACGCTCGTGCGAAACGAACGGTCGATCTTTGCCCGGCTGATCGCCCGGCCAATCACTGGTAGGAAATAGCCGCGCGGCCGGCGTGGCGATTCATGATTGAACAGCACGAGGTTGGTCGCTGCAATATGGTGTCTTGCTCGATATTGGCAGATGAGATCGCGCGCCGCCATTTTCCCGATGCTGTAAAGGCATGTCGCGCGCGCCGGCGTTGCTTCATCGATTTTGCCGGAAAGTGGTGAAGGGAAGATCTTTGCCGATCCCGCATAGAGGACGCGCATGGCCGGTGCTCTGAGGCGCGCGTGTTCGAGAAGAACGTGCAGCGACAAGACATTCACCGCCATCATCTCGTGCCAGACCTCCTCATATTCAAATCCGGACGCACCATGCACGGCCGCGAAATGAAAGGCGTTATTTGGCTCGGACCGGCGCAGGAGAGCCGCGAGGGCATCTGGATCGCGCAGATCGACTCTTTCATAGGTGAAACCACGCGAGGGTCCGACATAATGGCTGGTTTCACCGCGCCCGCAGCCGATCACATCATGGCCGCGCCGAAGCAGCGCCTCTGCGAGATAGCTTCCGTCCTGGCCATTGACCCCTATCACCAGCGATCGCGGCATGAAGGAAGCCTAAGCCAAGAGGAGGTCATCTATTCTGCCTTGCGCCGCCGCAAGGCAGGATTCATAATTATCGCGGGACACCACCTCGATGTGTGGCAATGGAAAGATCATCTTCGTTCCCGCGAGAATCGTCTCGCGCTCCCGCTCAAGGAACTCCCGTTTGAAGTGCCACGGCAGAACGAGGTAATAATCGGGCTTGGCCTTGCGGGACTCTTCCTCCGAAACGATCGGAATGTTCGTCCCGAGGGTCTTCGACCCGGCTTTTTGCGGATTCCTATCCGCCGCGCAATCGACAAGGACTCTGTTGATGCCATACCATTGCAGGAGGACATTGCCCTTGGTCGATGCCCCATAGATGTGAATGCGCTCTCCCCGCGCCCGCGCGTTGAAAAGGAGGCTATTCAATTCATCCTTAAGCCGTCCGATGCGGGCCTGGAATTCCTTATAAGGCCGGTCCGTGTCGAGCTCCATTTCAAACTCGCGGATGCGCAACCTGTGCATGAATGCGCGGTCCGCGGCGCTTCCATATTGATTGTTTGAGGCGCGGCATGCGTAACAGCGGATGCTGCCGCCGTTGATGTCGCTGATTCCGACCTTGAAGATGCGCATATCGACTCGCGTTGCGATCGATTCCAGCACCGCGAGACTGTAATATTCCAAATGTTCGTGACAAATCGTGTCAAAAGAATTCTGCAGCAGCATCAGCGGCAGGTAGGAGATCTCGAAAACCCAGATGCCGTCCTTGTTCAGCAAGCGGGAAACATTCGACGCAAATTCGACGGGAGATTCGAGATCATAAAACATCGCGATCGACGTCACGACGTCGAGCTTGCCTTGGGGAATGACGGCCAAGGCGCGTTCGGACGGAAATACGGTGTTGATCAGCGTCACCTTGTCGCCAATCTCGAGGGCAATATCGGAAGGGTCCACCCCATAGAGCGTCGAACCCGGCGGATAAAACGACAAGAGCGTGCCATCATTGCAGCCGATGTCGAGGGCAAGTGGAGATGGTATTGACAGAAGCTGCAACGTCTCTTCGACGATCCCGCGAAGGTGGTGGCGCATCGTTGCATTGGTCCCCGAACGATACCAGTAATTCGCATAAAGAATTTCCGGCGGAAACGAATGGGCGAGTTGAAGCAGCCCGCAGCCGTTCTCATTGCGAGCCACATCGCATCTGACAAGTTCGGTCGGAAGCTTCCGCATCGGCGGCATGATCACGCCCGGCTTGACAAACGAGCCTTGCAGATATTGCGCGCCAAGATCAATCACAGGGGTTAAAGCCGAAGACCCGCAAATGCGGCAAGTCTGACGATAGCGTGGATGCATGAAAACCTATCCTCGGAGCGGCAACGCAATCAACGCCAAATGGTGAGCCAATATCGTGGCATCACAACGAGATGGCTTATTGCCGAGCGTGACGACACGGTCCGTTCTTTAACGAAATATCTTGTTTGCGTAACCAGCACAAGCTGGAGGCGATAGGAGGTCACGAGTCGACGTTACTTCACAATCTTTGCTCAGCCGTGTCGTTGTCCCGGAGTGGATGATTGGTAGCCTGAAAGCTTCGCCAACTTGTGATGACAAGTCCTAAAAGCGTCGCAAACCACGCGGCAACCGAGATCCACAACATTCCGAGCGAAAGCGCACGCAAGGGTGGAAAATCAGCCGCCAGCGAGAAACGAAGGCTGGCGAGCGAATACATCCCAAGCGGGAATACGATGCCCCAAAGCATCGGTGTATATGTCAACGGAATGCGGCGGACGCCGTGCTTCCATATTTCAAAGAGTAGTAACAGCGGAATCCACCAAGTGGCCCATGCCCATAAAATGAATGTCACGCCTTCAATGAAAGGCCGGATGGTACGTAGTGACGGCACGCCACTGTCGCTGAGCAAAAGAGTCGAGCCCGCATTGGTGCTGATTGCGGCCGCTCCCATGACAATCCAGAGGAGAGGCGTTAAATCATCGGGGGCATTGCGATAAAAAAAGAGATGATAGACCAACAGCGCCACAAGGCTACCATAGAGTGCAATGCCGACGCCCCACAACATGTTGATGAGCACAAAAACGGCGTGATCGAGGTTTCCTACAGCAGGGGCGACGAGTGCACCCAGAATAACGAGGGATTCGGTGCCAACAATCGCGAGCAACCAATCACCGTGGAGGATGTCTGCGCCTTGTGTACTGCTGCGGAAAGCACGCACTCCGAAGCTGAAGTATATGAGGACACACCAAGTGAAAAGCGCCAATAACCAAAGATCCAAAGGCACGCCCGCCACTCCGCGCAGATAGATGCCCGCGCCTACAACGTCGTTCGAGGCAACAAGAGTGAAGAACGAAAATACCTGTCGCGGATTTGTGAGATCCAACCATACCGCCGCAGGAAATCGAAAGGAGCGCAATACTGTGAGCATTGCCAACCATCCGTAAGCGGCAACATTCCCATGGAACAGAAGACCGGATAAAGTATGATAAGTTTCGACGAACAGGGCATTTGAAATAATTCCTGTTGCCATCACGAAGGCGAAGCAACCAGGATGAAGCGCTTCACTTTGGCCCAGGAGCCATACAGCCAACCGACGCGGCAGCGCGCGCAAGTTCGAAGACGTGCTGCGCTTAGAGAGCGGCATAATTCAAGGCATCAGCTGCACATTGCGACCTGCTTTTTGCCGAATATACAGCGAGGAGGACGTCTAGGTGAAAGGCGATCTGTCAAGCGAGCCTATATACGAAGTTCTGTTTCACGCCGCCTGCTGCTTTGGCCGCACTTCTGCGGTGTAATCGTCGATCATCGCGCGGGAAATGACGCCAGGCGTGAACTTATAGGGCCCCGCTTCTGAAACCGGAGTGACCTCGGCCCCAGTCCCGCAAATGAAACATTCCTCGAACCCCCCGAGCTCCTCCGGCATGATCCGGCGCTCGATCACCTCGATGCCGCGCCGTTTCGCGAGATCGATCACTGTGCGCCTGGTGATGCCGTCGAGAAAGCAATCGGCGATTGGAGTGTGGATCACTCCGTTCGAGGTAAAGAAGATGTTGGCCCCGGTACATTCAGCGACCCGCCCTAACCAATCAAGCATCATGGCATCGGCGTAGCCGCGCCGCTCGGCGCGATGCTTGGAAATGGTGCAGATCATATAGAGGCCGGCGGCCTTGGCACGGCACGGCGCGGTCTGTGGATCAGGACGGCGGTAGTCGGCGATATCGAGCCTGATGCCCTTCATCTTCTGTTCGACATCGAACATGCTCGGCCAGTCCCAGACGGCGATGGCGACATTGATCGTCGAGTTCTGTGCTGCGACCGCCATCATCTCGCTGCCGCGCCACGCGACCGGACGCACATAGCAATTTCGCAGGTTGTTTTTGTCGACGACGAGCTGCTTTGCCCTGTCCAATTCCGCCACGGAATAGGGGATTTCGAAATCAAGCACTTCCGCCGAGGTTCTGAACCGCTCTGAGTGCTCGGTCGACTTGAAGATGCGGCCGTCATAGGCGCGCTCACCCTCGAAAACGCAAGAGGCATAATGAAGCCCATGGGAGAGAACATGGAGCTTGGCCTCCCTCCAGGCGACGAGATTGCCGTTCATCCAAATGAAGCCGTCGCGCTGGTCGAAGGGCATAACGGGCATCGGTCACTCCTGGGCTTAAGCCATGCGCACTTTTACATAAAAAGGGCCTGGACTCCACTCGTGTCTTGGGTCGCATGATTTGGTGCAAAGCTTGCCACTTTCACGAAGATCATGCTTTAGGTTTGGCTTGTGTTCCCAAATGCGCCTGTCATAGTGAACCAAATATAGCGAAGGGAGAAGAACACTAACGGTCGGGAAAACCGCAAACAAACGCGGATTTGACATATAAGGATCTTCCTGAAATATGTCAATAATACTGACATAAAGGCTGCTCGCGTGGATGTGATAGCTCGAAGCCAGGACGCCGCCCGAAACCTCCCGCAAAGGCCGCTTGGCCCGGCTCCGCCCGAAGCAGGCGGCGGCGCGCCAATGTATGATCTCATAGAGCTGATGTTTTTCGCCTATCGCGACTTTGTTGGCGATGCGGATCATCTGCTCGCCGCCCTTGGCTTCGGCCGCGCCCATCACCGTGTCTTACATTTTGTCTGCCGCCGGCCGGGGCTCACGATCGCCGAATTGCTTGATATTCTGAAGATCACCAAGCAAAGTCTCAATCGCGTCCTGAAGGAGTTGCTTGATCAAGACTATGTCGAGGCACGCCGGGGCATGCGCGACCGCCGCCATCGCCACCTGTTTCCAACACCGCGCGGAAACGCGCTTGCGTTGGAAGTCGCGGCCCTGCAATCGAAACGCTTCGCAAGGGTGTTTGCCGCCCTGCCCGAAGGCGCGCGCGCGCAGGCAATCGCATTTCTCCTCGCGATGGTGGATGAAGACGGGCGGAACAAGGTCGCCGCAATGACGGGCGCGCGCCCGGCCACCTCCGGCGGCAATCCAGGATCGCAACGGTGAGCCAGCTCTCGAATGGATCGCCGCATGGGGGCGCCGCGCTTGCCACAGTACCGGCCGATGATGCCGCGCATCTTCTGATCGTCGACGACGACCGGCGCATTCGCGCACTCTTGTCCCGTGTTCTAAGCGAAGAGGGCTACCGCGTCACGGCTGCCGCCGATGCCGAAGAAGCCATGGCTCGACTTAAGAGTCTTTCTTTCGATCTGATCGTTCTTGATGTGATGATGCCGGGCGAGGATGGTTTCGCCTTCGCCGCGCGGTTGCGGGCGAGCGGCACAGACCTTGCCCGCGTTCCCATTCTGATGCTGACCGCGCGCAGCGATGCGGAAGACCGGGTGCGCGGCTTGGAGAGAGGCGCCGACGATTATCTCGGCAAACCTTGCGAGCCGCGCGAGCTGACTTTGCGGATCGCCTCGATCCTGCGCCGCGCACCGCCCCGCGCGGTCACGGCACCACCGGCCTTCGTGCGCTTTGGGGAGTTCAGCTTCGATCTTGGCCGCGGCGAACTGCGCCAACGCGACGAGATCGTGAGGCTGACTGACCGCGAACGCGAAATGCTGCGGCTGCTGGCCGAAAACGCCGGTGCAACGGTGGCGCGCGAGACCCTCGCCGGGTCCGGGATGGCCGCCAATGAGCGGACGGTCGACGTGCAGGTCAACCGGCTACGGCGTAAGATTGAGCGTGATCCGGCCAATCCGCTGTATTTGCAAACCGCGCGGGGGGCCGGCTATCGCTTGCTTATCGACCGCTGAATCATAAACAAGGGGGCCGCGCCTTGAGCCTTTCCCTCCCCCTCTCGAACGAGCAATCGCGCTCCTGGTGGCGGGCGCTTTGGCGTAAGCTCGCTGTGCTCCTGCCCAAGGGCCTCTACGCCCGTGCGCTCCTCATTGTCATCGCGCCGATGGTGATCCTTCAATGCGTGCTCACGTATGTTTTCATGGAGCGGCATTGGCAGAGGGTTACGATGCGGCTTTCGAATGCATTGACGCATGAGATCGCCGCGATTGTGGATCTTCACCAAATCTATCCGGGACGGGAGAATGACGATACCCTGGTGCGGATCGCCCAGCAGCGCCTCGATATCGACATAGAATTCCTGCCCAAGGGCGAACTGCCTCCGGCTTTGCCCAAGCCTTTTTTTTCGATCGTTGATGCTGCTCTGTCCAATGAGATCCAACGTCAGCTCGGTAAGCCCTTCTGGCTCGACACGGTCGGGCGGTCGAACTTCATCGAGATCAGAATTGCGCTCGATGACGCAATCCTGCGAGTCGTTGCCTTGCGCAACGCAGCCTATGCCTCGAATTCCCACATCTTCATTTTGTGGATGGTCGGCACTTCCTTCGTTTTGATCGTGATGGCGATCGTCTTCCTCGGCAATCAGATCAAGCCGATCCTTTTGCTCGCCGGGGCGGCGGAAGCATTCGGCAAGGGCCGTGATCTTGAGTTCCATCCGCGCGGCGCCCGCGAGGTCCGGCAGGCGGGCTATGCCTTCATCGAAATGAAGCGGCGGATCGAGCGGGCCTTCGAGCAGCGAACGACGATGCTGAACGGCGTCAGTCATGACCTTCGCACCATACTTACACGATTCAAGCTTTCGCTCGCCTTGATGACGGAAACCGACGAGAGCCGGGATCTGCAAAAAGACATCCTCGAAATGCAGCGCATGCTCGAGGCCTATCTTGCCTTCGCGCGGGGCGATGCGGGAGAGAGCGCCGCCGAAATCGACTTTGAGGATTTTTTAGAGGATCTGCGGCTCGATGCGGAACGGGCGGGTTTTGACGCCAATATGACTTTCGAAGGTAATCCGATCGTCACCCTGCGCCCGAATGCCTTCAAGCGATGTATTGCTAATCTCATCGGCAATGCGCACAATCATGCCAAGCACATTTCCATCCAGGCGGTGCGCGATCAGCGCTTCCTGACCCTCCATGTCGATGACGACGGCCCCGGCATTCCACCGGAGAAGCGCGATGATGTCTTCCGGCCGTTTTTCCGTCTCGACAGCGCCCGCAACCAGGACGAAGGCGGCACCGGGCTCGGACTTGCGATCGCCCGCGACATCGCCCGTTCGCATGGCGGCGATATCAGCCTTGGTGAAAGCCCAGACGGAGGCTTGCGCGCGACAGTCCGGGTGCCAGTGTGATCATTGGGCCTGAAACCTTTAAGTTCTGCCGAAGTCCGATAGCTCTCCAGTCCGCTGACGACTTGCTTTTGGCAACACGGAACCCATGATCACAAAGGAGCGCCGGGTTCAACTCTCCCCGGTCTCGGATTACGAAAAGGCTTTAACGAATTCTCGACAATCACAAGTCAGCTGACCGAGCGCAAAATCTGGCTCGGCCAATTCCACGCAGGGCGTACCAACCTTGCCTGTTCGCCTAGGGATGATCTCTTGCGCGCTTCAGCGTTAGCCCGCCGAAAGCCTTCGAATCAAAGCCATGGCCGCGGCAGGCGCTTTCGGCTTAAATCCGTTGATGAAATAGATGAAAACGTCCCGCGATTTCGGCGGCCGTTTTTCGGGACCGGCGACCGGTGGGAGGCCGTCTAGAACGTCACCCTGAAGCCAGGCGGACGCCCGCTTCGCCCAGAGGTCCAGCCCTTGCGCCGGATAGCCGCTTTCCACATCTTCTGACGCACGTTGCAGCCGGAGATAAACGAAAGATGAGGTGACATCGGGAATTTGTGGAAATGCTTCTTTGTCTGTGAGCACCACGCCAGTTCCATGGGCACGTAGAAGCTCAATGAACTCGGCAGTCCGGAAACTATCGTGCCGCACCTCGACGACGTTGCGAATTTCGCGGCCTTCGATGCTTTTCGGCAGCAGCTTCAGGAAGTCTTCAAAATCAGAGGGCTCAAAGCGCTTCGTTGGCGGGAACTGCCAATTGACCGGACCAAGCTTTTCCTTGAGACCCATGACGCCGCTCGCAAAAAAGCGCTCGATCGAAGACCCAGCCTCGGCGAGGACACGCCGGTTGGTCGCAAATCTCGGCCCTTTCGCCGCGAACACGAAGCCTTCGGGCGTCTCCTCGCGCCAGCGGGCAAAACTCTCCGCCTTCTGCGTGCCGTAATAGGTTCCGTTAATCTCGATCGAGGTCAGACGCCGGCTCGCATATTCGAGCTCGCGTTTTTGGGCAAGACCCTTGGGGTAAAAAGTCCCGCGCCACGGGTCGAAGGTCCACCCGCCGATGCCAACCCGGATCGTCCCTGTCATTGGCCCGGCGCTCCTGATCCTGGGTCTCGCTAATTCAAATCCCGCAAATGGCGGTAGACAATGACACGGGAGACGAAGCCGGTAACGATCGCAACCCCCGCCGCGATGAGGGCAATCGCGCCATAGATATTCGGCCCGAGCGAAAAATCGCCAAACATGGCCTCCATCTGTTCGCCACCGGGCGTTGTCCGCAACCAGGAGGCAATCATTGCCGAGGCAAGGAAGGCAACAATCGCAAGGCCGCCGCCGATGGCCCCGCCACGCAGGCCGAGACGAAAAAAATGTTGCTGGAACTGGCGCGAAATATAACTGTCCTCGGCGCCGACGAAATGCAAAACCTCAATGATCTCGCGGTTGCCCGCCATTGTGCCCTGGGTCGCGAAGCCGACCGCCAAGATCATCGCGGAGAGGACGAGCGCGAAGATCACCGCCGCAGCGAAAACAACGCTCTTTGCCATGATAGCGAGACGCTCGAGCCAAAAGCGATGATCGTCGATGCTTGAGCCTGGAATGGCGTCGGCAAGCTTCTTGCGCAAGACTTCGATGTCCAAACGTTCCTCTTTGTCGAGACCAACGACAATGAGGCGCGGCACCGGCAATTCGGAAAGATCAAGGCCTGTGCCGAGCCAAGGCTGTAAAAGTTGCTCGGCTTGCGCCTTGCTGTAAGCGCGCACCGACGCGACACCCGGTGTTTTACCCGCTAGATCGGCGGCCCTTGCTGTGTCGGCGTCGAGATCGCGGCCGGGAGTCGGGCGGATTTGGATTGTCATCTCGCGCGCGACCTCATCCTGCCAGCCGCGCGAGGCGTCGCTGATGAGGATTGCCGCCCCGGCTGTGAGCGAGGCCAGAAAAGTCATGATCGCGACAACGGTGACCAGCGCGCGTCCGGCGATCGAGGCTGCTGGCACGAGCGCCATGTCGCGCTTGATCCCTCGCCCGAGACTGCGTCTAAGGGTCCCGCTGATTGTGCCGCTTCTGTCCAAATGCCGGACGCTCCCTGCCGCCGCTTGCACCCGCCGAATCGCGCCGGAGAAAAGACTCATCGTGCGCCTCAATCGTAGATATGAAGGCGCCCGTCGCCAAGGACCAGCCGGCGCGCTCCGTCAAATTGATCCATCAAGGCAAGGTCGTGGGTCGCGATCACAACCGAGGTTCCCGATTTGTGGAGCTCAGTGAAGAGCCGCAGCAGCCGGCGCGCTAAGCTTGGATCGACATTGCCGGTCGGCTCGTCGGCAAGCAGAAGCTCCGGCCGTACGATGAGCGCACGGGCAATTGCCGCGCGCTGCTTTTCGCCACCAGAAAGAACGGGAGGGAGGATATGCATTCGCTCGCCCAGACCGACCCAATGCAAAAGCTCCGTCACTTCCGCCCGGTAGCTTGATTCCTCCTTGCCGCGCACGCGCAGGGGGAGCGCGATGTTCTCATAGGTTGTCAAATGATCGAGGAGCCGGAAATCCTGAAATACGACTCCGATTCGCCGCCTAAGACTCGTGATTGCCGCTTTGTCGAGCGTCAAGGCATCGCTGCCGAAGAGTGTGATCGTGCCGCGCGTCGGCCGCAACGACAAAAGGATAAGCCGCAGCAGCGTGGTTTTCCCAGCGCCCGAA
>Ga0335081_10010582_pt1 | contig 14916 bp, 11 predicted proteins | sample Lox_Sample_35_FD_206713 | JGI IMG/M metagenome (GOLD analysis project Ga0335081, IMG submission 206713) | Soil microbial communities from Loxahatchee National Wildlife Refuge, Florida, United States - Lox_Sample_3.5 | ecosystem: Environmental > Terrestrial > Soil > Wetlands | place: USA...
GCCGCGAGCCAGGCATCCGCCGCGCTCTCCGGCGCGAGATGCTGATCGAGGATGGCGGCCATCATCTCGCTCTCCCCGCGCGTGGTGAACTTGAGGTTCGCCAGCAGGCGGGCGATGTTCGGGCACGCAGCGGTATAGCCTCGGCGCACGGTGGTGTAGACCGCCGCGCCGCCGAAGTTCGGGCCGAACACGGCATCGCCCCCCGATAGATAGCGCAGATTGAAATGCATGTTCATGGGATGCGGATCCCACGCGAGGAATACGATCGGCGCGTGCGCGCGCACCGCGCGCTCGACCTCCGCGAGCATGCCCTGCTCGCTCGATTCGACGAGCTTGAAGTCCCCCAGTGCGAACAGGTTCTCCTTGATCATCTCCAGCACGTGCCGATTGCCGTCGTTGCCGGGCTCGATGCCGTAGATCGAGTTCTTCAGCTGCGGCCCGAAGCGGTGGATGTCGCCGAACTCCTTCAGTCCCGCCGCGTAGGTGTAGTCGGGCACGGCGAGCGTGTAGCGCGCGCCGGTGAGATTGGCATCGAGGACCTGGACCGAGCCGTCGGCGACGTACGGCCGGCGATCCCCCTCCTGCGAGGGCATCCAGTTGCCCAGGAACACATCGATGTCGCGATTCTTCATCGAGGCGAAGGTCACCGGCACGGAGAGCACGGTCACCTGCGGTGCGTAGCCCAGGCGGCGTACCACGAGGCTGAAGAGCGCGGTGGTGGAGGTCACATCCGTCCAGCCAACATCCGACAGACGAACCGTGCGGCAGGCGGGCGGCTCCTGGGCCAGGGCCTGCGCCGGGATCAGGGCGAGGCTCAGCGCGGCGGCAGCCAGAAGGATTCGCATGTAGCAGCCTCTTGACCCCGCCCGGGGGCCGCCTCCATCATCTGAGCCGATCTTGAATAGCCGTTTAATGCACCGTGTGTCAAGCGGCTGAACACGGTCTAAGTACCTGACGCGCCGAAGGCAATCCGAGCCTTCCACCTGGCCACGGAGGGCGTCGGAGCCGGCTCGCGAGGATGTAGGCGGAGCTGTGAATTGAACAGGCAATCAACCATCTCCCAGCTGCGAGAGGAGCCCGAGGAGCAGCGACGCCGCCAGCTCATCGAGGTGACCATCGACAGTCTCGCCGAAGTGGGCTTCGTCGGCAGCACCCTCGCGCAGATTGCCAGCCGCGCGGGCGTGTCGGCGGGCCTGGTGGCCCATTATTTCGATGACAAGGACGGCTTGCTCGAGGCCGCCTTCCGCACGCTCGCCCGGCGGATCGCGCAGCAGTCGCGCGTGCGGCGCGCCCTCACCGCCACGCCCCGGGGGCGCATCCAGGCCGTCATCGATGCGAACCTCGCGCCCGAGGAGTTCGACAAGCGCACCGGCACGGCCTGGCTTGCCTTCTGGGGCCAGGTCCTGCACGTGCCGGCGCTGCGGCGCGTGCAGGCCGCCTATCAGCGACGCATGCTCTCCAATCTGCGGCACGCGCTGCGCAGACTGCTGCCGGCCGATGAGGCGGCGCGCCTTGCGGCGATGATCGCCGCGATGATCGATGGCGTGTGGCTGCGGGCGGCCCTGTCCGGCTGGCAGGAGGCCGACAGCGAGAGCGCGCGCGCATTGCTCACGGCATTCGTCGATGGACGCCTCAAGGGTGCGAGCCCAGCAGGCGCCGCGGCCGAGCTTGCTCCGGCGCGCCCGGCCACCAGCTTCGTCACCGTGAACCCCGCAACGGGCGAGAGGCTCGCGGAGCTCGCGGTCGACGGCCCCGCGCAGGTGGATGCCGCCGTGGCGCGCGCCGAGGAGGCCCAGCGCGGCTGGGCGGCGCTGACCGGTGCGGAGCGCGGCAGGATCCTGCGGCGTGCGGCGGAGCTGCTGCGCGCGCGTAACGGCGAGCTCGCGCAGCTCGAGACGCGCGACACCGGCAAGCCGATTCAGGAGACGCAGGTCGTCGATGTGCTCTCCGGCGCCGACTGCTTCGAGTACTACGCCGGGATCGCGGCGAGCCTCACGGGCGATCACGTGGACTTAGGTCCGCAGGCATTTGGCTACACGCGGCGCGAGCCGCTCGGGGTCGTCGCCGGCATCGGTGCGTGGAACTATCCCTTGCAGATCGCCTGCTGGAAGAGCGCACCGGCGCTCGCGTGCGGCAACGCCATGATCTTCAAGCCCGCCGAGCTCACCCCGCTTACGGCGCCGAAGCTCATGGAGGTGCTAACCGAGGCGGGCCTGCCCCCTGGCGTGTTCCAGGTCGTGCAGGGATTTGCCGACACGGGGCGGCTCCTCACCCGCCATCCGCGCATCCGCAAGATCTCGCTCACCGGCGAGGTCGGCACGGGCAAGGCGGTGATGGCCGATGCGGCCGCGACCTTGAAGCACGTGACGCTCGAGCTCGGCGGCAAGTCGCCGCTGATCGTGTTCGAGGATGCGAACCTCGACAACGCCGTCTCGGGGGCGATGCTCGGCAACTTCTACTCCGCGGGCGAGGTCTGCTCGAACGGTACGCGGGTCTTCGTCCAGCGGCGCATCAAGGCCGCGTTCTTGGAGCGGCTCACGCGGCGCATCGGCGCGCTGCGCGTCGGCGATCCGCTCGATCCGGCGACCCAGATCGGGGCGCTGATCTCCGAAGGACACCTGCAGAAGGTGCTCGCCTACATCGCCCGCGGCAAGGCGGAGGGCGCGCGGCTTGCGGCCGGCGGACAGCGCCTCGTGGGCGGAGACCTGGCGCGCGGCTGCTTCGTCTCACCCACGGTGTTCGATGAGTGCCGCGACGAGATGACGATCGTGCGCGAGGAGATCTTCGGCCCAGTGATGACCGTGCTCGAGTTCACGGACGAGGCGGAGGTGATCGCGCGGGCCAACGCGACCGACTTCGGCCTCGCGGCGGGCGTGTTCACCACCGATCTGTCGCGGGCCCACCGCGTCATCGCGCGCCTCGAGGCCGGCACCTGCTGGATCAATCACTACAACGTGACGCCGATCGAGCTGCCGTTCGGCGGCGTGAAGATGTCCGGCCTCGGGCGCGAGAACGGACACGCGGCGATCGAGCACTACACTCAATTGAAGAGCGTGTACGTCGCCTTGGGCGACGTGGATGCCCCGTACTGAGTGCATCCTGCGATGGCCGAGGAGAGCTTCGACTACGTGATCGTCGGCGCGGGCTCGGCGGGATGCGTGCTCGCGAACCGACTGACGGAGGAGGGCGCGCACACGGTGCTGCTGCTCGAGTACGGCGGCTCCGACCGCTCCCCCGTCATTCAAATGCCGGCGGCACTGTCGATCCCGATGAACATGCCGCGCTACAACTGGGGGTACGAGACCGAGCCCGAGCCGCACCTGGGCGGGCGCCGACTGCACACCCCGCGCGGCAAGGTGCTCGGCGGCTCCTCCTCGATCAACGGCCTGGTGTATGTGCGCGGCAACGCGCTTGACTACGAGGGCTGGCAGTCGCAGGGCGCGAGCGGCTGGGGCTACCACGACGTGCTGCCGTATTTCCGGCGCGCCGAGCGGTGCGCTGCCGGCGGGGATGCCTACCGCGGCGCGGACGGTCCGCTTGCCACGCGCAGCGGGGATCTCGCCAATCCGCTGTACGGCGCCTGGCTCGCGGCCGGGCGCGAGGCAGGCTATCCCTCGAGTCAGGATCTCAACGGCTTTCAGCAGGAGGGCTTCGGACGGCTCGACATGACCGTCGGCGGCGGCCGGCGCTACAGCGCCGCGCGCGCCTATCTGCAGCCGGCGCTGGGCCGGCGCGCACTCGAGGTCCGCACGCACGCGCTCGCCACGCGGGTGATCTTCGAGGGACGCCGCGCCGTGGGCGTGCGCTACCGGCGCGGCGGCGCCGAGCGGCTCGCGCGGGCGCGGCGCGAGGTGATCCTTGCGTGCGGCGCGATCAACTCACCGCAGCTGCTGAAGCTCTCGGGCGTGGGACCCGGCGCCGAACTCGCCGAGCACGGGATCGCGGTCGTGTGCGCGCGCGAGGGCGTCGGGGAGAACCTCCAGGACCATCTGGAGTTCTACTTTCAGGTCGCGTGCCGCGCGCCGATCACGCTCTACGGGCACACGAGCCCGCTTGCCAAGGCGCTCGTCGGCCTGCGCTGGCTCGCGCGCAAGGACGGCCTCGGCGCGAGCAATCACTTCGAGACCGGCGGCTTCATCAGGAGCCGCGCCGGCGTGCCCTATCCTGACGTGCAGTTCCACTTCCTGCCGATGGCGGTGAGCTACGATGGCTCCTCGCTCGCCCGCGAGCACGGCTTTCAGGCGCACGTCGGGCCGATGCGCTCGAAGAGCCGCGGCTGGGTGCGGCTCGCCTCGGCCGATCCGACCGCCGCGCCTCGCATCCGCTTCAACTACATGTCGCACCCGGACGATTGGCTCGAGATGCGGGCCTGCGTGCACCTGACGCGGGAGATCTTCGCGCAGCCGGCGTTTGCCCCCTATCGGGGGCGTGAGATTCAGCCGGGCGGGCAGGTGACGAGCGATGCGGCGATCGATGCCTTCATCCGCGAGCGTGTCGAGACGGCCTACCACCCCTCCTGCACCTGCCGCATGGGCGGCCCCACGGATGCGCTCGCGGTCGTCGACCCCGAGACGCGCGTGATCGGCGTCGAGGCACTGCGCCTGGTCGATGCCTCGATCATGCCGACGATCACCAACGGCAACCTCAACGCCCCGACGATCATGCTGGCCGAGAAGGCGGCCGACCACATCCGCGGCCGGCGCCCGCTGCCACGCGCCGACGCCCCTTACTACATCGCGCCGAACTGGCAGAGCGCGCAGCGCTAGAGACACTCGCCTGCGGCCGGGCGGCGCCCTGTTATTATATTGTTGTGTCGATATTTACCGCAGGCCGGCGCTTGAGGTAGCCTCGAGTCCCGCATCGGAGATGCCCACGTGCAGACAGACCTGTTGATCGGTGGCAAGCTCGTCCGCGGCGAGGGTGTCGCGGATAGCGTGCTCGATGCCGCGACCGGGGCGCAGCTTGCGAGCGTGCCGGCGGCGAGCCTCGAGCAGGTGAACCGTGCCGTCGAGCACGCGGAGCGCGCCTTCCCGGCCTGGGCCCGCTTGGTGCCGCAGGAGCGTGCGGCGAGGCTCCTCGAGATCGCCGCGCGCCTCACCGCCGAGGCCGCCGCGTACGCCGAGCTCGAGTCGCGCAATACGGGCAAGCCGCATCCTGCGGCACTCAACGACGAGCTGCCGGCGATCGCGGATGTGTTCCGGTTCTTTGCCGGCGCGGCGCGCACGCAGCACGCCCCCGCCGCGGGTGAGTACCTGCCCGGGCACACGAGCCTCGTGCGCCGCGATCCGCTCGGCGTCGTGGCCTCGATCGCGCCCTGGAACTATCCGCTCATGATGGCGGCATGGAAGATCGCGCCGGCGATCGCCGCGGGCAACACCGTCGTGCTCAAGCCCTCCGAGCTAACCCCCCTGACCGCGCTCAAGCTGGGGGAGCTGCTTGCGGAGGTCCTGCCGCCCGGTGTCGTCAACATCGTGTGCGGTCGCGGTGAGCCGGTGGGCGCGCGGCTCGCCGCCCACCCGCGCGTGCGCATGGTGTCGCTCACCGGCGATGTGGCGACGGGGCAGAAGGTGCTGGCTGCCGCGGCGCTGAACCTGAAGCGCACCCATCTCGAGCTCGGCGGCAAGGCCCCCGTGATCGTGCTCGACGATGCCGATATCGCAGCCGTGGTCGCGGGTGTCCGGACCTTTGGCTTCTACAATGCCGGCCAGGACTGCACGGCGGCGTGCCGCATCTATGCCGGCGCCAGGATCTACGAGCCCCTGGTGGCGCAGCTCACCGGTGCCGTGCGCACCATCAAGGTCGGGCTGCCGCGCGAGCCCGGCACGGAGATGGGGCCTCTGGTCTCGCATGCGCAGCGCGAGCGCGTCGCGGGATTCGTCGCACGTGCCGCCGCCGAGCGCCACATCGAGGTCACCACCGGCGGCAAGCCGTGCCCGGGCAACGGCTTCTTCTACGAGCCGACCGTCATCGCCGGCGCGCGCCAGGGCGATGAGATCGTCCAGCGCGAGGTGTTCGGCCCGGTCGTCTCCGTCACCGCCTTCGACTCGCTCGAGCAGGTGCTCGAGTGGGCGAATGACTCCGAGTACGGACTGTCGGCGTCGGTGTGGACCGCTGACCTCGGGCGGGCGATGCAGATCGCATCCCAACTGCAGTACGGCGTCACCTGGATCAACACGCACTTTGCCTTCACGACCGAGATGCCCCATGGGGGCCTGAAGCGCTCCGGCTATGGCAAGGATCTGTCGGTGTATGCGCTCGAGGACTACACGGTGCCGCGCCACGTGATGATCAAGCTCGAGCGGTGAGTACGGGGCGCACACGACTCACGTACGGCGGCGTCGCGATACTCGCGGCGCTGCTCGCGGGCGCCTGTGGCTCGGGGTCGGGCTCGGACGGGCAGGAGGAGAAGATTCTGCACGTGTACAACTGGGCCGACTATATCGGACGCAACACGATCGCCGAGTTCGAGCGTGCGACGGGAATCGAGGTCGTCTACGACACCTACGATGCGGACGAGACGCTCGAGGCGAAGATGATGGCCGGCGACTCCGGCTACGACATCGTGAGCACCTCGACCGATTTCTTCGGCCGCCAGATCAAGGCCGGCATCTATCAGACCCTCGACCGCAGCAAGCTGCCGAACTGGCGCAACCTCGATCCGCGCATCCTCGCCATCGAGGCGCACGAGGATCCCGGCAACCTCCATGCGATGCCGTATCTGCGGCACGTCAACGGCTTCGCCTACAACATCGACCTGGTGAGGGCGCGGCTGCCGGCGGCGCCCGTCGACAGCCTGGACATGCTCTTCAAGCCGGAGGTCATCAAGCATTTCGCCGATTGCGGCGTGAGCTTTCTCGATTCCCCCGAGGATGTGCTGCAGCTCGCGCTCAACTATCTGCGCCTCGATCCGAACAGCACGCGAGCGGAGGACTACCAGCGAGCCGAGCGGCTGCTGCTTGCGGTGCGGCCCTATATCCGGGCGTTCGACTCGAGCGAGTACATGAACGGACTCGCCAACCGCGAGTTCTGCATCTCCATGTCATGGTCGGGCGACTACGCCGCCTCGCGCGCCCGTGCGCGGGAGGCGGGCATTGACGTGCCCCTCGCGTTCACCGTACCGAAGGAGGGCGCCAACGCCTCCTTCGATGCGCTGCTGATCCCGAGCGGGGCGCCGCACCCGCAGGCCGCGCACGCGTTTCTGAACTTCATGCTCGAGCCCCGGGTGATCGCCGAGGTCACCAACGAGATCCACTACGCGAACGATAACCGCGCGGCGGATGCCTTCGTCGATCCGAAGATTCTCGCAGACCCTACCATCTATCCGACGCCGGAGATCGAGGCACGGCTGTATCAGTCGGCCGAGGCGGCGCCGGCGCTCGAGCGCTTGAGGACGCGGACCTGGACCCGCATCAAGACCGCGCTCTAGCGTCCTGCCGCGACTGCATCCAAGGACACTCACCTCATGCCCCATCTCACGATGACTTCCGCCACGGAGCTGTCGGTCGAGCTCGAGGACGGGAGGCGCTTCGCGCTGCACCCGATCTGGCTGCGCGAACGCTGCCAGGATGCTGCGAGCCTTGACCGGCGCACCGGCCAGCGCCTGAGCGATCCCTCCGACATCGATCTGGGGCTGACCGTCACCGCGGTAGCGCCCGCACGGGCCGGAGGCTTTCGGGTGCTCTTCAGCGACGGTCACGAGTCGGAGTTCCGGACCCACGAGCTGCTCGCGGAGGCTGCGCTCGCCCCCGGTGCCGAGGAGATCCCGCCGCTGCGGCTGTGGGATGGGTCGCTCGAGCCGCTGCCGCGCGCGCGCTGGTCGCCGGCCCCGAGCGCGCGCGAGCTGGGCGAGTGGCTGCAGGCGTTTCTGGAGCTGGGCTTCCTCATCCTCACCGGCGTGCCGGCCGAGCCGCGAGCCGTGCTGCGCGTTGCGGCGACCTTTGGCTTCACCCGCGAGACCAACTTTGGCGCGCTGTTCGATGTGCGCTCGACCGCAGCGGCGAGCGATCTCGCCTACACCTCACTGCCGCTCGACCCGCACACCGACAACCCCTACCGCACGCCGGTACCCGGGGTGCAGCTGCTGCATTGTCTGGTGAACGCAACCTCCGGCGGGCTGTCGACGCTGGTCGATGGCTTTGCGGCAGCCACGGCGCTCAAGGCGCGCGACCCGGATGCCTTCGCCTTGCTTGCAAGAACGCCGGTGCGGTTCCGCTATCGCGATGAGAGCACCGAGCTGGTCGCCTGTGCACCGCCGATCGAGCTCGACGTGACCGGGGCCCTGAAGTGCGTGCATTTCAGCCCGCGGCTCGATTTCGTGCCGCTGCAGCCGCCCGAGGCGCTTGCCCGCTACTACGCGGCGCGGCGCAGCTTCGATCACCTGCTGCGCTCGGCGGATTACGAGGTGCGCTTCCGGCTCGATGAGGGCGAGCTCCTCATGATGGATAATCGGCGCCTGCTGCACGGGCGCACGGGCTTCGATCCGCGCGAGGGCGCGAGGCACCTGCAGGGCTGTTACATCGACATCGACGGGCCGCGCAGCCGCTACCGCGTGCTGCGGCGGGCCGGCGCGGTGCACGGGGAGTGACCATGGGCGAGACGGTGAGCTTCCGCCGCATGCAGGACGGCACGCGCGAGGACTATCTGCTGCTCGATGCCTCGGAGCGCCGCTACGCGCTCGGCCTGGGCGATCGGGTACTCACCGCCCTGCGGGCCCTCGATCACTCGCTCGAGGGCTATCCGGTCAGCCGGCTGACGCATTGCCTGCAGGCGGCGAGCCGCGCGCGTGCCGACGGCGCCGACGAGGAACTCGTGGCGGCGGCGCTGATCCACGACATCGGCGATGAGCTTGCGCCCTACAACCACGCCGAGATCGCCGCCGGCATCCTACGCCCCTACGTGCGGCCGGAGGTGACCTGGGTGGTGGAGCAACACGGACTGGTGCAGACCTACTACTACGTGCACCACCTGGGGGGCGACCGCAACGCGCGCGACCGACTCAAGCCTCATCCGTGGTACGGGACTTGCCTGGCGTTCTGCGAGCGCTGGGATCAGTGCTCGTTCGATCCGGACTACCCGACGCAGCCGCTCGAGAGCTTCGAGCCGCTGCTGCGCGGCCTGTTCGCGCGCCCCCCGCACGATCCGCGCTACACGGGGGCCGCCTGAGGCCCGCAATGGATGAGCCAGCATGATTGCGCACACGACACTTCCGGTCAGCGACTACCGCAAATCGAAGACCTTCTACCGCAAGGCACTCAAGCCGCTCGGCTATCGCAACAACATGGAATACGGGGAGGCCGGCGGCTTCAACGACGGCAAGAACACGGATTTCTGGATCACCCGGCAACGCCGGGTCGTGCCCACCCACCTCGCCTTCGAGGCGAAGAGCGCCGCGCAGGTGAAGGCGTTTCACAAGGCGGCGCTTGCGGCGGGGGCGAAGGACAACGGCGGTCCGGGCTATCGGGACTACTGGCCAGGCTACTACGCCGCGTTCGTCTACGATCCGGACGGCCATAACATCGAGGCCGTGTGGTACGACTACAGCAAGGCGAGCTGAGGTCGCAGCACGCGCCCGAGTCGCTCACTCGGTGACGAGCCGCATCTCGGCGAGCTTGCGCTGCTCGGCACGCCGCATGAGGTAGCCGCCCCCGATGACGCACGCGCCGACCACCGCGATGATGACCGTGGCGAGCGCATTCACATCCGGGCTCACGCCAAGCTTGATCTTGGAGTAGATGACCATCGGCAGAGTGCTGGCGCCGGGGCCCGCCACGAAGCTCGAGATCACGAGGTCATCGAGCGAGAGGGTGAGGCTCAGGAGCCAGCTCGAGAGCAGCGCCGGGGCGATGATCGGCAAGGTCACATCGATGAACGCCTGCGCCGGCGTCGCGCCGAGATCCATCGCGGCCTCCTCGAGCGAGCGGTCCGCTGCCTGCAGTCGCGACTGCACGGTGATCGTGACGTACGCTGCGCAGAAGGCGACATGTGACAGGACGATCGTCACGAAGCCGCGGTGCGGCCAGCCGATCAGCTGCAGCATCGATACGAACAGCAGCAGCTGCGTGATTCCGGTGATGATCTCCGGCATGACGAGCGGTGCATTCACCATGCCGGTGAGCAGCAAGCGGCCCGGAAACCGCGCCCAGCGCACGAGCGAGATGGCCGCGAGCGTGCCGAGCACGAGCGCGACCGTCGAGGCGGTGACCGCCACCTCGAGCGACAGCAGCGCGGCCCGCAGGAGCTGCCGGTTGTGCAGCAGCGCCGCGTACCACGTCGTCGAGAAGCCGCCCCACACGTTGAGCAGCGGCGAGGCGTTGAAGGAGTAGACGATCAGGGCGAGGATCGGCAGATACAGCAGCGCGATGCCGATGCACAGCACCGAGAGCGTGAGCGGTGAGCGGTGCTCCTGCATGGCGGCAGCTCTCTAGGCCTCCAGCTGGCGCACGTTGTAGTACTGGTAGATGGCGATCGGGCCAACCAGCAGCACCAGGAAGGCGATCGCCACGGCGGAGGCGACCGGCCAGTCGTGGTTGCTGAAGAACTCATCCCACAGCACCCGCCCGATCATCAGGTTGTTCGGCCCGCCCAGCAGCGAGGGAATCACGAATTCCCCGACGGCGGGAATGAACACCAGCATCGATCCGGCGATGACTCCCGGGATCGACAGCGGCACGGTGACATCGAGGAAGACTCGCCACGGCGGGCTGCCCAGATCGGCCGCGGCCTCGAGCAGTGTGGGATCGAGCTTCTCGAGCGTGGCAAACAGCGGCAACACCATGAAGGGCAGGTACGAGTACACGATGCCGATGTACATCGCGAGGCTGGTCCGCATGATGTGCAGCGGCTGGTGGATGAGCCCGAGCTTGAGGAGGGCCGTATTGAGGAGCCCGGTGTCGCCGATGATGCTTTCGAGCGCGTACACGCGCAGCAGAAATGACGTCCAGAACGGCAGGATGATGATGATGAGCAGAATGCCCTGTACCGACCTCGCGGCGCGGGCGATCGCATACGCCATCGGAAATCCAAGCGCGAGGCAGATGAGGGTCGAGAACAGCGCCGTCTTCAGCGAATACAGGTACGCGAGCCCGTAGATCTCATCGGTGAGCAGGAACTTGTAGTTCGCAAGACTCAGCGTGAGCTGCAGGTGGTGCTCGGGAGTGCGAGTCAGAATGTCGGTGAAGGGCGGCACGCGCGCGGCGGTCTCCGCAAAGCTGATCTTGAGCGCGAATGCGAACGGAACGAGGAAGAAGATCGTGAGGAACGCGAGCGGCGGCAGGATGAGCAGCCAGCGCGCGCCTTGCCTCGAGGCTCGGCTCATCGGCGGGGCAGCAGCGATGCGATGCAGGCGTGGAACGCCGCAAGCGGCGCGCTCGAGGGCAGCGCCACGGCGGCATCGGCGCCGCCCGCGGCCAGTCCCGCCTGAATGGATTCGGCGAGCTCGATCTGCTGCTGCAGCTCGCCCGCGGCCTCGCGGCGGCGATGTGCGGGCGGGCTCGCCCTGGCTCTGGCGGGCGCGTACGCGTAGCACCGCAGGCGGCAGCGGCCCGCTGCCACCGGCAGGATCTGCAAAATCGTGGCCCGGTGCGCGCTCACGATGAGGAGTTGGTTGGGCGGCAGGAAGCGGCCGTGCTCGGGGGAGCGCTCCAGCCACTGCTCCACCAGCACCTTCCAGTCCGCCTGCACCTCGAGCTCCTGCACCTCCGCCGGCGCAAGCCCGCGCGGCAGCGCTCGCTCGGCAGGCACGTCCGGATGCGCGGCCGGCCCGGCATCTGGATCGCGCACGAAAATCAGCGGCTCGCTCAAGCGCAGCGCCAGCGGCGCAAGTGCCAGGGTCGTCGCCTCATCCGCGCGGCGGCCGTCGAGCCGGTAGCGCAGATGGTGAATGGCGCAGTGGAGCTCGCCCGGGAGGTGTCCGCGCCGCTCGCTCACGAGCGCATGCGGACGCTGGGGACAGGCGTTGCGGAAGGCGTGCAGCCGCCCGTGCTCATCGCGCACCACCAGCACGCGCGCTGCCGCAAGATCCACGGCCAGGAAATCCCCCGCCCTGGCCACCTCCGCCTCGTGGCCCACGAGCTGCCAGGCCGGCCGGATGAGCCGCTCGCGCTCGGCGGCGAACAGCGCCGCATCGGCGTAGGCCGACGCCGGCAGGCGCACGGCGTCCGCGGCCCTCGGGGGAGCGGTGGCACCAAACTCGCCCGGGAACACCGAGCGCAGATAGGCGAGCGAGCGAGCGCGGGCCGCGGCCCGATCGATATCCGACTCGTTCTGAAAGGCGATCGTCTGCCACAGGACCTCGAGCACGCCGATGAGCCCGAGCGCGATGGCATCGCTGTCGAGATGGGTGGCTCCGCTTTGCACGATGACCCGACCGATGAGGTCGTGCACCAGAGCGGCGAACTCCTCGTCCTTCTTGCCGCAGATCTCGTGATACTCCTGGCGCGAGCTCGCCTCGCCCCAGAACGAGTACCACACGGAGACCTTGCGGGGACTTGCGATCTCCGGGTCGAAGTACAGCTCCACCAGGTGCTCGAGCGCACGCACCGGCTCATCGCGCAGCCGTCCCACCGGGACCATGACACGCTCCTCGAACTCGGTGGCCAGATAGGCGAGCGAGGCGACCAGCATCGCGTCCTTGGAGTCGAAGTAGAAGCGCACGATGCCGGGGGACATCTGCGCGAGCGCCACGACCTTCTCGACGGTCGTGCGCGAGGGCCCGTGCCGGTGCAGCGCCGCGATGCAGGCATCGATGAGCCGCTGGCGCTGGCGCTTGCGGGACGCGCGCTCGGGGGCCGCTGCGCCGGTGCGCCCCCTGGCAGGCTCGCGCGGCACGGCTTTCAGCAGAACCGGGCCGGCGGGCGCGCGAGGCGCGCCTCCGGAATCCGCTCGCGCAGCAGGTCGTGGAACTCGAGCATGCAGTTCTCCAGGCGCGACAGCGGCCCCGGCTCGTACGAGCACGAGGCGAGTCCGCGCTGCACGCGCTCGCACAGGAACTGGTCCTCGCGCTGCACCTGGCGATTGATGCGGGCGGCGAGATAGCGCGTGGCGCGCATCTCGCGCCGCGCGTCTGGGTGCGCGAACGAGCCCCCGCGGATCACGCACTTGCCCGGACCGCGCGGCAGCACCTGGAAGAAGTCCATCTGGTCGGGGAATACATCGATGCCGAGGTTCGGCAGCATGCTGTAGAAGCTCCAGCGCCTGCGGTGCGCCTCCGGCAGATCCTGCGCGACCCGTGGCGCAAGCTGCTGGTACAGACGCTCGCTCCAGCGAGGCGAGGGCTGCTCGCGCAGCCAGCTGATCCCGCGGGCCACGCCGCGCGGCAGGTTGAGCTGATCGTCGTAGTCGGGCGTGAACAGGCGCGTGAGGCCAGGGTGCCCGATCGGTACGTGGTAGGACTCCAGATAGTTGTCCATCGCGATCTTCCAGTCGCAGTCCCACGCCTCCTGATACAGCTCCCCGAGCGGGCGCATCTCGGCGAAGCGGTGCGGGGCGAACTCCGGCAGCACCCCGGCCCACACCTCGGCAAGCGGCGGCGGCTCCCCGGCAATGCACACGAACACGAAGCCGAACATGACCTGCGAGCGCACGCTCTTCAGGCCGAGCTCCCCACGCTCGAGCCCCGGAAAGGTCTCAGGCTTGGGCACGGCGCGCAACTCCCCGCTGAGGCGGTAGCTCCAGCCGTGGTAGGGACAGGTGATCGCGCCGGAGCAGTTGCCGTGCCCCTCGAGGAGCCGCGCGCCGCGATGCCGGCAGGTGTTGTGCAGGGCGCGGATCTCGCCCTGCGAGCCCTTGAGCACGATCACGCTGTCGGCTCCGAGGTCGAGCGTCACGTAGTCGCCCGGATGCTCGAGCGAGCTCACGTGACAGACGATCTGCCAGCTCGGCTTCACGATGCGCTCGTACTCGAGGCGGGTCATCTCGGGGTGCGAATAGGTCCAGGCGGGCAGGGCCCGCGGCAGGGCGAGGCTCGCCGGCGGCGGCGCAGTCAGGGCTTGGGGGTTCATCACGCCTCCCGGGGCGGTGTCAAAGGATCTATATGATCGTTTAATTTTACCTCAAAAAATTATATGGTCATATAGACTACCGCTCGAACCTTTGGTACCGTGGGCGCACGGGCACTGCGATTGCTTCCTTCATTCCGGGGCGTTGAGCCATGCCGCGAACCCTCACCAAGAGTCACGAGCATTACCGGCGGGCGCTCACGCGGCTGCCCCTCGGCGTCGCCTCCAACTTCCGCTTCTGGGGCGAGGAGCGCACGATCTACGTCAAGTACGGACGCGGCGCGCGCCTCGTCGATCTCGACGACAACGTGTACGTCGACTACCGCATGGGCTACGGGCCCGCGATCCTCGGTTACGCCGACCCGCGCGTGGATCAGGCCGCGCGCGAGGGGATGGAGGTGGGCGGCGTATTCGCGCTCTCCACCGAGCGCGAGTACCGGGTAGCGGAGCGCATCGCGCGCATGGTTCCGGCCGCCGAGCTCGTGCGCTTCTCCAATTCCGGCACCGAGGCCGTCATGGCGGCGCTGCGCGTGGCACGCGCCTTCACCGGCAAGGATCACTACGTGATCCTCGAGGGCAGCTACCACGGCCTGTTCGATGCGGCCATGTGGTACACGCCGATGGACAAATGGGGGCAGGTCGGGGAGCCGGAAGTCTACCCGTACAGCCAGGGTGTGCCGCTCGCGACACGCGCCTTCGCGCACTTCGTGCAGGCGAACGATGCGAATCAGCTCGAGGATGTGCTCAAGCGCCATGCGGGCTCGATCGCCTGCCTGCTGATCGAGCCGATCATGGGCAACTGCCTGGGCATCGCGGCCGATCCGGCCTACGTGCGCGCCGCGCGCGAGCTGTGCGACCGCTACGGCGTGCTCATGGTGATCGATGAGGTGAAGACGGGGTTTCGCGTGGCCCGGGGCGGTGT
>Ga0335081_10010583_pt1 | contig 14915 bp, 14 predicted proteins | sample Lox_Sample_35_FD_206713 | JGI IMG/M metagenome (GOLD analysis project Ga0335081, IMG submission 206713) | Soil microbial communities from Loxahatchee National Wildlife Refuge, Florida, United States - Lox_Sample_3.5 | ecosystem: Environmental > Terrestrial > Soil > Wetlands | place: USA...
CGAACGGCGCCGGCCACTTCGTCAAGATGGTGCACAACGGGATCGAATACGCGGTCATGGCGGCCTACGCCGAGGGCCTCAACATCCTGCACGGCGCCGCCGTCGGCAAGCGCCAGGGCGAGGTCGACGCCGAGACCACGCCGCTGCGCCATCCCGAGCGCTACCGCTACGACATCGACGCCGCGCGCGTGGCCGAGGTGTGGCGCCGCGGCAGCGTGATCGGCTCCTGGCTGCTCGACCTTACCGCGAGCGCGCTGCGCGCCGATCCCGCGCTGGCCAAATTCGGCGGCCGCGTCTCGGACTCGGGCGAAGGGCGCTGGACCGTGCAGGCCGCGGTCGACGAAGGCGTTCCGGCGCCGGTGATCAGCGCCGCGCTGTTCGCGCGCTTCGCCTCGCGCGGCCACAGCGAGTACGCCGACAAGCTGCTGTCGGCGATGCGCTACGAGTTCGGCGGCCACCTCGAGAAGCCCGGCTCCGGGGGCGCGAACAAGTGACGCGTGGCGCAGGCGACGAACTGGTCGTCCTGTTCGACGTCGACAACACCCTGCTCGACAACGACCGCGTCCAGCGGGATCTGCGCGCGCACCTCGCGCGCCGGTTCGGCGCGAAGGCGCGCGACCGCTACTGGGACATCCTCGAGCAGCTGCGCGAAGAGCTCGGCTACGTCGACTACCTGGGCGCGCTGGAGCGCTACCGGCTCGAGCGCCTGCACGACCCGCGCGTGCTGTCTCTGTCGTGCTGGCTGGTGGACTATCCCTTCGCCGAACGTCTGTATCCGGCGGCGTTGGACGTTCTGCGAAATGTGCGCCGGCGCGCGCGCACGGTGATCCTGTCCGACGGCGACGCCGTGTTCCAGCCGCGCAAGGTGATGCGTTCGGGACTGTGGGACGCGGTTGGCGCACAGGTGCTGATCTACGTCCACAAGGAGCAGATGCTGGCCGACGTCGAACGCCTGTTCCCCGCCCGGCGCTACGTGATGGTGGACGACAAGCTGCGCATCCTGTCGTCGATCAAGGCCGCATGGCGCGAGCGCGTCACCACCGTGTTCGTCCGCCAGGGGCACTACGCCAACGACGCCGGAACGACGGCGCGCTATCCCGCGGCTGACGTAAGCATCGGCCGCATCGGCGAGCTGCTGCGCGCGGACCTGTCGCGTTTTTCTTGATTTGAAGCAATGAATGCCGCGCGTCGTGGGCTAACCTGAGCGGGTGCATCCGCGCAACCGCCTTTTCGTCGCCCTCGCGCTCGTCTACGGCCTCGCCGGCGGGCTGCTGGCGCTTGCGCGCCTTGCCGCCCCCCAGCTGGTGCCGGGGGACGCCGTGCGCGCGCACGCGCACCTCATGCTTCTCGGCCTGGTGCTGATGTCGATCTATGGCATCGGCCTGCACGTGCTGCCACGCTTCGGCGGCTACGCCTTGCGCTCGGAGCGCCTGGCGTGGGTCCAGTTCTGGCTCGCCAACGTCGGCCTGCCGCTGATGGTCGCGGGCTGGCTCGCGAGCTTGCGCTGGATGGTGCTTCTGGGCGGCACGCTCAGCGTCGCGGCGATGCTCGCATTCGGCATCAATGTCGTGTTCACGGTCCGCTTCGTGCCGCCGGCGGAGGCCGAGTGAGCGAGTACCGCGGCTGCGAGTTGCCCGAGGACCTCTGGTACGACCTCGACTACTGCTGGGTCAAGCCCGAGCCCGACGGCAATTTTCGCATCGGCGTCACCGACCCGGCGCAGACCATGGCGGGGCGCGTGCAGCACGCGACCTTCCGTCCGGTAGGCTCGCGCCGCGCGAAGAAGAAACCCGTCGCGCGCCTCGAGTCGGGCAAGTGGGCGGGCGGCGTCCCGGCGCCGTTCGAAGGCACCATCGTCGCAGTCAACGAGCGCGTCGCCGCGGAACCCGGTCTGATCAACATTGCGCCCTACACCGACGCCTGGCTGGTGCTCATGAAGCCGGACGACCCGCAAGCCGCGCTCGCTTCGCTCGCGCGCGGAGAGGACGCGCAGGCCGGCTTGCGCGCCTGGGTCGACCGCTACGACCTCGAGTGCATGCGCTGCGCAGAATGAGAACGCGCGTCGAGCTGCTCGTTTCCGAATGGTGTGTGACGTGCCCGGCGGCGGAGGCCGTCTGGCGCACGGTCGCCACGGAGAAGGACATCGACTACGCGGTGCTCGACCTCGCGCAGCCCGAGGGCAAGCGCCTGGCGCGCGGGCTTCGCATCCGAAGCATCCCCGCGCTGGTGATCGACGGCGAACTGAAGGCGGTCGGCGTGCTGCCGCTCGCCGACGCGCGCAAGATGGTGGCGGAGGCACCCGACCGGCCCGCTCGCGCGGCGCGCCACGTCGGCCTGCTCCTCGGGCGCGACGAGCGCCTGTTCGCGCTTTCCGCACTCGCATGGCTGCTCGCCGCGGGGGCGACGCTGCTCGTCTCCGGCTCGATGCTCGCGCCCGCGCCGATGCACTTTTTCGGCGGCTTCGTGCTGTGCCTAATCTATGCCCTGGGCGCGCATATGCTGCCGCGCTTCACCGGCCGCCCGATCCGGATCGGCGCCTGGTCGCTTGCGCAGCTCGTCGCGGCCGACACCGGCGTCGCGCTCTTCGCGGTCGGCGCGCTGTTCGCCGGCGGCGCGCTGCTGTGGACGTCGCTGCTCGTGTTCACGCTGCGGCTGTGGCCGGTGCTGCGGCCTTTCGGCAGCACGTGAAGCCGGTCGCCGGCAGCGCGGTGTTCTTTCCGGCTGCGGCAGCCTACGCAATGCTGGTCTTGCCCGCCTCTGTCTACTCGATGGCGGGGAGAATCGAGGCGCTACCCGGCCTATCGTTCCCTGAAAGCCATGCGCATGAGATGCTCTTTGGGTTTGCGCTTGCAGCGGTGGCCGGCAATCAGCTCAGTCCACGCAGTGCGCCGCGCGCCGCGGGTCTGCTCGGCCTGTGGGCGCTGGCGCGGTCGATTTTCGTGATGGCCCCGCAGAGCATGGCTGCGGCGGGCGCGAACGCCGCCTTCGCGGCACTGCTTGTCGCGGAGATCGTGCCGCGCCTGCTCGGCGCCGCGAAGAAATGGCGCAATCGGGCGCTGCCGCTCGTGCTGATCGAGATCTGCGTCGCTTGCGCCGCATATCCCCTCGCCCCGGGCACCGCGCTCGTAGTCGGAGTTCTGCTCTTCGCGCTACTGATGCTGTTCATGGGCGGGCGGATCATAGCGCCGGCGGTCGCCGGCCAGTTCTATCGTCAGGGCGCGAAGCTCGACGCGCGGATTCAGCCGCGGATCGAGGCCGGCCTGATCATCGGCATGACGATCGCCGTTGCTTCGGCGCTACCCGGTAACAGCCGGCTTGTCTACCTCACCGCGGCCTCGACGATCGTCTCAGGGCTTCTCGCCGCGGCGCGCCTGCTGCGCTGGCGGACGTGGGCGCTGCGCGCAAGGCCGGACCTGCTGTGCCTTGCCGCCGGCTACGGCTGGGTCGCGCTCGGCCTGGCGCTCTACGGCGCCGCGCTCGTCCTCGGCCGCGACCAGACCGCCGCGATGCACGTCATCGTGGTCGGCGGAATCGGCACCCTCACGTTGAACGTGATGGCCATGACTGCGCTCCTGAAGGCACGGCGCGACCCCGCCCGCGCCCGCCTGCCCGTCTGGGGAACCGTATTCATCGCGATCTCGACGCTCGCCAGGGTGCTCGCGGGGATCGGCGCGTTCCGGTACCAGGCGCTGCTCGACATCGCCGCGCTGTGCTGGAGCGCGGCCTTCGGAATGCTGCTCGCGCTACTGATCCGGCTCACGGTTGCGGCTCACAGCCGCTGAAGCTTGCGCGCCGCGCCGGCGTAGAGCACCTCGCGCATCGCGCCTGCGGCGCGGGCGTGGAACGCCACCGCCTCGGGGTCGAAATCGCGCATCGCCACGGGCGTGTGCGCGAAATGGCCATAGCGGTCGGTCCCGCGCACCAGCGCGGCGCAGTCCCAGGCGCCGACCACCTGCCTGGTATCGGGCGGCATGAAATGCATCGACACGCCGATCCTGCGGTCGGGCGACAGGTTCGGCCCCGAGCCGTGCGCGAGGCAGTAGTTGTGCAGCGACATCTCGCCCGCGCGCAGCGGCATGCTGGCGGCGCGTGCCTCGTCCAGTCCCCGAATCGCCTGCCCCCGGGTCAGCATGTTGTCGGCGTCATAGGTGTCCTCGTGCGCGAGCGTCTCCGCGTTGTGCGTGCCCGGCATCACTTTCATGCAACCGGCCTCGACGCTCGCCGCCGAAATGGCGAACCACGCCGTCACCACGTTGCGGCTCGACAATCCCCAGTAGGTGTTGTCCTGGTGCCAGGAGACGAAGCTCTTCGAGCCCGCGTCCTTGATCCAGAAGATGGTGCTCCAGCACAGGATGTCGGGGCCGATCAGCTGCTCGATCGGGTCCAGCACGCGCGGATCGCGGATAAGGTCGTCCAGCCACTTGAAGAGCAGAAAAGCGCGGCTGCGCTGGCCGGGCTCGAGCCTGCCGCCCTGCGTCGCCTCGAAGGCCTCGAGCTTGGCGCGCAGGCCGGCCGCCTCGGCCGCCGGCATCACCGGAACTGGACAGACATAGCCGTCGCGGCGGTACTGGTCGATCTGCTGGTCGGTGAGCGGCATGTCGGCCTCCCAGGCTATCAATATTTGAAGAATCCGCGCCCGGTCTTGCGCCCGAGGTAGCCCGCCTCGACCATCTCCACCAGCAGGGGGGCGGGGCGGTACTTCGGGTCCTTGAAGCCCTCGTAAAGGACCTGCATCACCGCCAGCTCGACGTCCAGGCCCACCAGGTCGCACAGGGCTAGGGGCCCGATCGGATGGTTGGCGCCGAGCTTCATCGCCTGGTCGATCTGCTCCGCGCTCGCGAGGCCCTCGGCCAGGGCGAAGATCGCCTCGTTGATCATCGGGCAGAGCATGCGGTTGACCACGAAGCCGGGGGAGTTTCGCACCTGCACCGGCGACTTGCCGATTTTCTTGGTCAGCGCCTCGACTGCGGCGTAGGTCTCATCCGAGGTCTGCAAGCCGCGAATCAGCTCGACCAGCGCCATCACCGGCACCGGGTTGAAGAAGTGCATCCCGATCACCCTGTCGGGGCGCTTGGTCGCCGCCGCGAGGCGCGTGATCGAGATCGACGAGGTGTTCGACGCGATCACCGCGCCGGCCGGCGCGAGCTCGTCGAGCTGCGCGAAGATCTTGAGCTTGAGCGGCAGGTTCTCGGTCGCGGCCTCGATCACCAGGGCGCAGTCCTTGATCGCGCCGAGCTCGGTCGTGCTGCGGATGCGCGCGAGCGCCGCCGCCTTTTGCGCGCCGCTCAGCTTGTCCTTGTTCACCAGCCGGTCGAGGCTGCCCGAGATCGCCGCCGTGGCGCGCTCGAGCTGCGCCTGCGCGACGTCGGTCATCACCACCTCGATCCCGGCCAGCGCCAGGGCCTGGCTGATGCCATGGCCCATGGTGCCCGCGCCGACCACGCCGATTTTGCTCGATTCCATGATCCCTTCCTTTGCGTATGCGTTGCGTTACGCGGCCTCGAGCTTGGCGACCGCGACCGCGAGCCATTTGACGCCTTGGCCGCCGAAATTCACCTGCACGCGCGCGTCGCTGCCCTGGCCTTCGGCGTCGACGATGACGCCGGAGCCGAACTTCGGGTGTTGCACGTTCTGCCCGACGCGAAAGCCGCCTGCCGCGACGGTACCGGCGAAGCCCGGCGCCTTCTTCCTCGGCGCGCTCCAGGCCTGCGCCACCGAGGCGAGCGCCTGGCGCGCGCGCTGGGCGGCGAAGCGCGGCGTGAGCCATTTCGTCAGGCCCTCGGGAATCTCGTCCAGGAAGCGCGAAGGCAGGTTGTAGCGCGTCTGCCCGTGCAGCATGCGGGTCTGCGCGAAGGACAGGTAAAGGCGCCTTCTCGCGCGCGTGATCGCGACGTAGGCCAGGCGCCGCTCCTCCTCCAGGCCGTCGCGTTCCACCACGCTCTGCTCGTGCGGAAACAGGCCCTCTTCCAGTCCGGTCAGGAATACCGCCTCGAACTCGAGCCCCTTGGCCGAGTGCACCGTCATCATCTGCAGCGCGTCCTGTCCCTCGCCCGCCTGGTGCTCGCCCGCCTCGAGCGCGGCGTGGGTCAGAAACGCGGTCAGCGGGTCGGTTTCCTCGCCCGATTCGACCGCGCGCTCCTCCGCGGTGAACGCGGCCGCCGCGTTCACCAGTTCCTCCAGGTTCTCGATCCGGTCGGCGCCGTCGCGCTCGTTCCTGTAGTGCTCGATCAGGCCGCTCCTCGCCACCACGTGCTCGACCGCCTCCGGCAGCGGCAACCCGGCGGTTTCGCGCCGCAGGTCCTCGATCAGGCTGCGGAAGGCGCCCGCCTTGCCCTCGATCGCGGCGTAGAGCGACGTCGCGTTCGTCTTCGCCGCGTCCTGGATCTGCTCCAGCGTGCGCGCGCCGAGACCGCGCGGCGGGAAGTTGAACACCCGCAGGAAGGCGTTGTCGTCGTCGCTCGAGGCGATCAGCCGCAGGTAGGCCAGCGCATGCTTTACCTCGGCGCGCTCGAAAAAGCGCAAGCCCCCGTAGACGCGGTAGGGGATGCCGGCCGAGAACAGGGCGTGCTCGAGCACGCGCGACTGCGCGTTGGAGCGGTACAACACCGCCAGGTCGGCGCGGCGCGCACCGTCGTTCACCAGCGCCTGCGCTTCTTCGGCGATCCAGCGCGCCTCGAGGGCGTCGGTCTCGGCCTCGAACACGCGCAGCGGCTCGCCCTCCCCCGCGGCGGTCCACAGGTTCTTGCCCAGGCGCTTGCGGTTGTTGGCGATCAGCGCGTTGGCGGCGTCGAGGATGTTGCCGTGCGAGCGGTAGTTCTGCTCCAGGCGGATCACGTTCTGCACCCGGAAGTCGCGCTCGAAGTCGGCCATGTTGCCGACGTTGGCGCCGCGAAAGGCGTAAATCGACTGGTCGTCGTCGCCGACCGCGAACACCGCGGCCTGGCGTCCGGCGAGCAGCTTGAGCCAGCGGTACTGCAGCTTGTTGGTGTCCTGGAACTCGTCCACCAGGATGTGGCGAAAGCGCGCCTGGTAGTGCTCGCGCAGCAGCTCGTTGCGCGCCAGCAGCTCGTAGCTGCGCAGCAGCAGCTCGGCGAAATCCACCACGCCTTCGCGCTGGCACTGCTCGTCGTAGGCCGCGTACAGATCGGCGAAGCGGCGCGTGGTCTCGTCGCTAAGCGCGACGTCCCGCGCGCGCAGCCCCTCTTCCTTCCTCGCGTTGATGAAGTACTGCAGCTCGCGCGGCGCGAAGCGGTCCTCGTCGACGTCGAGCGCCTTCACCAGCCGCTTGAGCGCGCCGAGCTGGTCCTGCGAGTCCAGGATCTGGAATGTCTGCGGCAGACCCGCATCGCGGTGGTGCGCGCGCAGCATGCGGTTGCACAGCCCGTGGAAGGTGCCGATCCACATCCCGCGCGGGTTCACCGGCAGCATGGCCGACAGGCGCGTGAGCATCTCGCGCGCGGCCTTGTTGGTGAACGTGACCGCGAGCACTCCGCCCGGGGTCACGCGGGCGTTCTTGATCAGCCAGGCCAGACGCGTAGTCAGCACGCGCGTCTTGCCGCTGCCCGCGCCGGCCAGGATCAGCGCGTGCTCGTCGCCGAGCGTGACCGCCGCGAGCTGTTCGGGATTGAGATGTTCGAGATGCAGCGACAAGGCAGGCGCATTATAGGCCGCGCGCTAGAGCGAGACCTTCGGCTCGGCCACGCCCAGCTTGCCGCGCAGCCTGCCGGCGAGCGCCTCGGCCTCGGCCTTCGACGGCAGCTGGGTGATGCGCACCCGGTACACGCGCTTGCCGTGCGACATGCCCGGGTAGATCCGGGCCGGGTAACCGGCGGCGCGCAAGGCGCCGTACAGGTCCAGCGCCTCGCCCTGCGTGCGGGTGCTGGCGAGCGTGAGCTTCCACTTGCCGCCGCGCAGCGCGGCGCCGGCGCCCTTCTCGATCTCGGTCTCGGCCGCCCACTTCGCGAGCTGCTCCGGGCTGACCTGGCCCACCGGCAGCGACTTGCCATGCTCGCGCTGGTAGAACTCGAGCGGCCGATCCATCGTCAGCGCGTTCTCGTTCTCGGGCTTGACCTCGATCTTGCCCTCGATCAGGCAGACGATCTGCTTGTCCTCGGTCGAGCGGCCCCACAGGTCGGTACCGCGGATTCCGGCCGTGACCGTGTTCAGGGTGATGCTGACTTCGCGCCGGCGCGCCTTGGCAAGCGCTTCGGTGGTGAAGCGGAATGCGCCCTCGAGCACGTGCAGCGCGGCGCTGAACAGGCCGCCCCGATCGGGCTGCATCGCGGTGATCGCAAGCGTGGCGTTCGCCCCCAGCTTGACGCGGCTGCCCTCGGCGAGCTTGACCAGCAGGCGCGAGTCCGCTCCGGTGCTGACCTGGTCGCCCGCGACCAGCGTCATACCGGGCGCGAGCGGCGTGCGCACGCCGTCATGCTCGACCCAGGCCGGCATCTGCACGCCCTCGACCACCGCCGCCGGCGCGGCCAGCGACTGCGCCGCCCCCAGGGCCAGGCCGGCGCCGAACAAGACTGCGTGAATGCGCTTCATCGGAACTCCCGTTTGCCCGTCTCGAGCGGGATATACGTCCCGCGCGCGCAGGGCGGATGCGGCGAAAAGCTATAATTCGCGGCTTGCCGCCAACAAAGTCACAAATGCAGGAACGCTACGATCCGCACAGCGTGGAGCGCGAGGCCCAGGATTACTGGCAGAGCCGCGGCTCTTTCCGCGTCGTCGAGGATCCCGCGCGGCCCAAGTTCTACTGCCTTTCCATGTTCCCATATCCCTCGGGAAAGCTGCACATGGGGCACGTCAGGAACTATACCATCGGCGACGTTCTCACCCGCCACTACCGGATGCGCGGCATGAACGTGCTGCAGCCGATGGGCTGGGACGCGTTCGGCCTGCCGGCCGAGAACGCCGCGATGGCGAACAAGCTCCCTCCCGCGAAGTGGACCTACGACAACATCGCGTACATGAAGAAGCAGCTGAAGAGCCTCGGCTTCGCACTCGACTGGCAGCGCGAGCTCGCCACCTGCCGGCCCGAGTACTACAAGTGGAACCAGTGGTTCTTCACCCGGCTGTTCAGGAAGGGCCTCGCCTACAAGAAGACCGGCGTGGTCAACTGGGACCCGGTCGACCAGACCGTGCTCGCCAACGAGCAGGTGATCGACGGCCGCGGCTGGCGCACCGGCGCGCCGGTCGAAAAGCGCGAGATCCCGATGTACTTCCTGCGCATCACGGCCTACGCCGAGGAGCTGCTCGCCGCGCTCGACGGGCTGCCGGGCTGGCCCGAGCAGGTCAAGCTGATGCAGAAGAACTGGATCGGCCGCTCCGAGGGCGTGCGGGTCGGTTTCGAATACGAGCTCGAGGGCGAAAAGCGCGTGCTGTGGGTGTTCACCACCCGCGCCGACACGCTGATGGGCGCCACCTTCTGCGCCGTGGCCGCCGAACATCCCATCGCAACTTTTGCTGCCAAATCCGATTCGGAACTTGCGAAATTCGTAGAGGAATGCAAGCAAGGCGCGGTCATGGAAGCCGATCTCGCGCAGCTCGAGAAGAAGGGCATGCCGACCGGCCTGACCTGCACCCACCCGCTCTCGGGCGAGAAGATCCCGGTCTGGGTCGCGAACTACGTCCTGATGGGCTACGGCGAGGGCGCGGTGATGGCGGTGCCGGCGCACGACGAGCGCGACTACGCGTTCGCGCTCAAGTACCGCCTGCCGATCAAGCCCGTGATCCGCCACCCGCTCGGCGACACGGTGCCCGAGCCCTGGCAGCCGCAGTACGCCGATTACGGTACTTGCATCAACTCCGGCAAGTACGACGGCCTGCGGTACGAGGCTGCGGTCGACGCCATCGCCGCCGATCTGGAGGCGAAGAAGCTGGGCGAGAAGCAGGTGCAGTGGCGGCTGAGGGACTGGGGCATCTCGCGCCAGCGCTACTGGGGCTGCCCGATCCCGATCGTGCACTGCCCGGACTGCGGCGACGTGCCGGTCGACGACCAGGATCTGCCGGTGGCGCTGCCCGAGGACCTGGTGCCAGACGGCAGCGGCAACCCGCTCAACAAGATGCCCGCCTTCCTCGACACGACTTGCCCGTCGTGCGGCAAGCCGGCCAGGCGCGAAACCGACACCATGGACACCTTCGTCGACTCGTCCTGGTACTTCGCGCGCTACGCCTGCCCCGACAACGAGCGCGCGATGGTGGATGAGCGCGCGCGCTACTGGATGCCGGTCGACCAGTACATCGGCGGCATCGAGCACGCGATCCTGCACCTGCTGTACTCGAGGTTCTTCATGCGCGCGATGCGCGACGAGGGCCTGATCGAGGTCGACGAGCCGTTCACCAACCTGCTCACCCAGGGCATGGTGCTGGCCGAGACCTACTACCGCGACACGCCGCAGGGACGCCGCGAGTGGGTCAATCCCTCCGAGGTCGCCGTCAGCCGCGACGCGAAAGGCAAGATCGTCTCGGCCAGGCGCGCTAGCGACGGCGCCGAGGTCTCGTTCGCGGGCATCGGCACCATGTCGAAGTCGAAGAACAACGGCGTCGACCCGCAGGCGCTGATCGAGAAGTACGGCGCGGACACGGCGCGCTTTTTCATCATCTTCGCCTCGCCGCCGACCAACACGCTGGAGTGGTCCGACGAGGGCGTCGAGGGCTCGCACCGGTTCCTCAAGCGCCTGTGGGCCTACGGCGCGAAGCTCGGCGCCGCGGCGCCCGCGCCGGCCGACGCGGCCGCCGACAAGGCCGCCCGCTTCGAGGTGCACTCGGTGCTGCGGCAGGCGAACTACGATCTTGCCAAGCACCAGTTCAACACCGTGGCCTCGGCCGCGATGAAGATCCTGAACGCGCTCGAGAAGCTGCCCGGACGCAGCCCGGCCGCCGAGGAGGGCCTGTCGGTCCTGCTGCGCATGCTGTCGCCGATCACGCCGCACATCTGCCATCACCTGTGGCGCGCGCTAGGCCTGGGCGAGGACGTGATGCAGGCCGCCTGGCCCGAGCCCGACCCCGCCGCGCTCGAGCAGGACGAGATCGAGCACGTGGTGCAAGTCAACGGCAAGGTGCGTGGCACGGTACGGGTTCCGGCCGGACTGAATGACGAGGAAACGGCGGCACTGGCCATTAAAGCGGTGGGGAAATACATTGAAGGAAAGCCGGTGCGAAAGCGGATCGTTGTTCCTGGCCGTCTGGTGAATATCGTCGTCTGATGCGGACATTGATCGCGCTCGCCGCGCTCTGCCTCGCCAGCTGCGGCTTCCAACTGCGCGGCGCGGCGAAGCTGCCATTCGACACCGTGTATGTCGGGGCCGCCGGCGGCGGCATCGCGCTCGACCTCAAGCGCAACATCCAGGCCGGAACCAACGTCAAGGTCGTCGACGACCCGAAAAAGGCCGAGGCGTTGCTTCAGTTCACGCAGGAGCAGCGCCAGAAAGATATCCTTTCGCTCGATGCGGCGGGTCGGGTGAATTCATTCAAGCTGCGCTATACCGTCAGCTTCCGCGTCGTCGACAGCAAAGGGGGCGACTTCGTGCCCCCAAGCACGATCGTGCTGACGCGCGACATCCTGTTCAACAACGCCGAGGTGCTGGCCGAGGAGTCCGAGGAGCAGCTGCTGTACCGCGACATGCAAAGGGACATGGTGCAGCAGATCATGCGCCGGCTCGCCGCCGCCAAGCGGCCGGCGAAGGCCTGAGTCCGGATGGCGCTGCGCGCCGAGCAACTGCAGGCGCAGCTTGCAAAATCGCTCGCCCCGCTGTATGTCGTGCACGGCGACGAGCCTTTGCTCGCGCTCGAGGCGGCCGACGCGGTGCGCGCCGCGGCGCGCCGGGCGGGCTATCGCGAGCGCGAAGTGTTCTTCGCCGAGCGGGGCTTCGACTGGAGCGAGCTGCTGCACGCGGGCGCGAGCCTTTCGCTGTTCGGCGACAAGAAGCTCGTCGAGCTCAGGATCCCGAGCGGCAAGCCGGGCGCGCAGGGCGCGCAGGCGATCGGCGCGTACTGCAAGCGCGTGGGCACCGACATCCTGACGCTCGTCACCCTGCCGCGCCTTGAGCGCGCGGCGCAGTCGTCGGAGTGGTTCGGCGCGCTAAGCGCGGCGGGCGTGGTGGTGGACGTGTTCCCGATCGAGCGCGCGCGCCTGCCGACGTGGATCGGCGAGCGCCTCGCGCGCCAGGGCCAGCGCGCGCCGCGCGATGTGCTCGAGTTCCTCGCCGACCGCGTCGAGGGCAACCTGCTCGCCGCGTTCCAGGAGGTGCAGAAGCTCGCCCTGCTCGCACCCGGGGGCGAGCTTGCGCTGGACGACGTGCGCGAGGTGGTGGCGAACGTCGCGCGCTACGACGCCTACGACGCCTCGGCCGCGCTGCTCGCGGGCGACATCGCGCGCTACGTGCGGGTGATCGACGGGCTGCGCGGCGAGGGCGAGGCGCCGACCTTCGTGCTGTGGGCGATCGCCGAGGACCTGCGCGCGCTCGCGCGCGTGCAGGCGGGCGCGGCCGCGGGCCGGCCGCTGGATGCGCTGCTGCGCGAGAACCGGGTCTGGGGACCGCGCCAGGCCTCGGTCAGGGCCGCCGTGCGCCGGCTTCCGGCCGCCGCGATCGAGCGCGCGCTGGCGCAGGCGGCGCTCATCGATCGCGCGATCAAGGGCGTGGCCCGGCTCGAGGCGTGGGATGAGTTCCTCAAGCTGGGGTTAAAATTGGCCCATGGATCAGAAGCTTGACGGCAGGACGGTGGACGTCCGCCAATACGTGCGGGAGCTCGGCCGCGCCGCGCGCGGCGCCTCGCACGAGCTCGCACGCGCGGCGACCGAGACCAAGAACCGGGCGTTGCGCGCCATGGCGGCCGAGATCCGCAATGGCGCGGCAAACCTGCTCGAGGCCAACCGGGCCGACGCCGAGCAGGCGCAACGCGACGGCCGCGACGCCGCCTTCATCGACCGCCTGACCCTCACCCGCGCCTCGGTCGAGCAGATGGCCGAGGGGATCGAGCAGGTCGCGGCGCTGCCCGACCCGGTCGGAGAGATCAGCGACCGGGTCACGCGCCCGAGCGGGATCGAGGTCGGGCGCATGCGAGTCCCGCTCGGCGTGATCGGCATCATCTACGAGTCGCGCCCGAACGTCACCGCGGACGCGGCGGCGCTGTGCGTCAAGGCGGGCAACGCCTGCATCCTGCGCGGCGGCTCGGAAGCGCTGCACTCCAACCAGGCGATCGCGGCCTGCGTGCGCGCGGGCCTGAAGTCTGCCGGGCTGCCCGAGGCCGCGGTGCAGGTGGTGCGGATCGCCGATCGCGCGGCGGTAGGCGAGCTGATCACCCTGACCGAATATGTGGACATTATCGTGCCGCGCGGCGGCAAGGAGCTTATCGCGCGCCTGATGCGCGAATCGCGCGTGCCGATGATCAAGCACCTCGACGGCGTGTGCCACGTCTACGTCGACGAACGCGCCGACCCGGACATGGCGTTGCGCATTGTCGACAATGCCAAGACCCAGCGCTACGGCACCTGCAACACCATGGAGACTTTGCTGGTGGCCGAGGGCATCGCGCCGAAGATCCTGCCGCGCATCGCCGAGATCTTCCGCGCCAAGTCGGTCGAAATGCGCGGCGACGAGGCCACCCGCCGCCTGGTGCCGGACGCCAAACCCGCGAGCGAGCAGGACTACTACACCGAGTGGCTCGCGCCGGTGGCGTCGATCCGGGTGGTGCGCGACATCGACCAGGCCATGGCGCACATCGCCAAGTACGGCTCGCAGCATACCGACGCGATCGTCACCGACGACCGCGCGCGCGCCGAGCGCTTCCTGCGCGAAGTCGATTCGAGCTCGGTTCTGGTCAACGCCTCGACCCGCTTCGCCGACGGCTACGAGTTCGGCCTCGGCGCCGAGATCGGAATCTCCACCGACAAGCTGCACGCCCGCGGCCCGGTCGGCCTGGAAGGCCTCACCACCCGGAAGTTCGTCGTAATGGGGCACGGCGAAGTGCGTCAGTGAAAGCGCCGATCGGCATCTTCGGCGGCACCTTCGACCCGGTTCACAACGCCCACCTGCGCATCGCGCGGCTCGCGCTCGACGCGCTCGGGCTCGCGCGCCTGCTGTGGATCCCGACCGGTGCGCCGCGCTATCGCCCCGCGCCGGTCGCCCCGGCCGAGCACCGGCTTGCGATGCTCGAGCTCGCGCTCGCGGGCGAGCCGCGCTGCGCGATCGACGCGCGCGAGCTCGCGCCGCAGGCCTCGGGCTATACGGTCGACACGCTCGCCGCGCTGCGGGCCGAGCTGGGGCCCGAAGCGCCCCTGGTGCTGCTGATCGGAAGCGACCAGTACGAGAAGCTGGCCGGCTGGCACCGCTGGCGCGAGCTGTTCGGACTGGCGCGCATCGCGGTCGTGGCGCGCCCCGGCTGGGCACCCGAAGCGGGCGCCGAGGTACGCGCCGCCGGGCCGGTGCTGCGCGTGGAGATGGCGCCGCTCGACGTCTCCTCGACCGAGATCCGCGCCCGCGTCGCGCGCGGCGAGGACGTCTCGGGTATGCTGCCGCCCCCCGTGCTGGACTACATCTCAACGCACCGACTGTATCGCTGATGGATATCCGCAAGAAGCAGCGCACGGTGGTGGACGCGCTGGAAGACATCAAGGCGCGCGACATCCTGGTGTTCAACACCGCGCGCCTGCCGTCCATGTTCGAGCGCGTAGTCATCGCCAGCGGCGACTCGACGCGCCAGGTCAAGGCGCTCGCCGACCGAGTGCAGGAGAAGATCCGCGAGCAGGGCGGCCGCGTCTACGGCGTCGAGGGCGAAGCCAACGCCGAGTGGGTACTGGTCGATCTGGGCGACGTCGTAGTGCACCTGATGCACCCCGCGGTGCGCAGCTACTACAACCTGGAGGAGATCTGGGGCGGACAGGCGGTGCGGCTCAAGCAGGCCGCAGGCGGGCG
>Ga0335081_10010584_pt1 | contig 14914 bp, 12 predicted proteins | sample Lox_Sample_35_FD_206713 | JGI IMG/M metagenome (GOLD analysis project Ga0335081, IMG submission 206713) | Soil microbial communities from Loxahatchee National Wildlife Refuge, Florida, United States - Lox_Sample_3.5 | ecosystem: Environmental > Terrestrial > Soil > Wetlands | place: USA...
GGTCAGCGTAACGCTCTCGGCGAGTGACGGCGCCGGTTCCGGTGTCGCCGCCGGCTATCCAAAGTACTGCCTCGACGCTGCGAACACCTGTACCCCGAATCTTTCCTATGCCGCACCGGTCCAGGTGGCCTGCACCGGCGGCTCGAGCTGCACCCAGTATGTGCGCTATCAATCGGTTGACAAAGCCGGCAACAGCGAGAATGTGAAGAGCTCTGTCGTGAAACAGAACCCGCCGGATCTCCAGGCCCCGGCCACAACAGCATCCGCCTCAGGCTATACGTTCGGCGCCTGGACGGCCACAAGTCCGGTTACCGTTACGATGACGGCGAGTGACGGCGCCGGTTCCGGTGTCGCCCCCGGGTTCCCCAAATATTGCGTTGATGCAGCGAACACCTGCCTGCCTTCCGTGACATACGGACAACCCGTGAGCCTCACCTGCGCCGCTGGTTCGGCCTGCACCCAGTTCATCCGGTACCGGTCGGTTGATAACGCGGGCAATACGGAGCCTGTACAAAGCGCAGTCGTCAACCAGGACCTCCAGGCGCCGGTCGTGAGCGCGAATCCTGCGGGCGGCAATGTGGGCGCTTCAGGGGTGACGCTGACCTGCGCGGACAACGCCGGTTCCGGCTGCAACAAGATCTATTTCACCCTGGACGGCTCAACGCCGACCGCAAATTCGGCCGTGTATTCCGGCCCGATCCTTCTTTCGAAGACCACGACCATGAGTTTCTTTGCCGCAGACAATGCGGGCAACAGCGGAGCGGTCCATTCGGCGGTCTACACGGTTACGAACGTCATCACCGCGAACGCGGGGCCGAACGGCGCCGTGTCCTGTACGCCCGCGATCGTGGACTACAATGCGAACAGCCTTTGCACGATAACTGCGCAGCCCGGATATCACGTGGCAAGCGTGATGGTCGGGCCGACCGGAGGGACCTTGAGCCCGGTGGGCGCGGTCGCTTCCTATGCCCTGAACAACGTCACGACCGCCATGACCATAACCGCCGCCTTCGCTATCGACACGTTTGCGGTAACACCGACGGCAGGGACAGGAGGCAGGATCAGTCCCGAAACGGTCCAGACGGTGAACTACGGCGGCTCCTCGACCTTTGCGGCAACGCCGGACACGGGATATCACGTTGCCGCGATCACCGGCTGCAACGGGACGCTCGCGGGGACCAGCTTCACGACGGGAGCGATCGCCAGTAATTGCACGGTGACGGCGACCTTTGCAGCCGATACCTTTACGATCACAGCGGTCACGGGGGCCAACGGCCGCATCTCATGCAATCCGGCCACGGTGGCCTACCAGAAAGGCTCGGTCTGCACGATCACGCCGGATTCCGGGTACCATGCGTCCGTCACCGGCTGCAACGGGACCCTGTCCGGAGATACGTACCTTATTGCGGCCGTTGTCTCGGATTGCTCCGTGTTCGGGACCTTTGCGGAAGGCGCGCCCACGGCGCCGGCCGTGTCTTTCCCGCCGTCCTCGGGTGAAACCTCGACCGTGACACCCGTTCTTTCGATCAACGCAGCCACGGACCCCGACGGAGACGTGATCACCTACACGTATGAGGTCTACGCGGACGGCGGCCTGACATCGCTCGTGTCAAGCGGATCAACGACCAGCACGAGCTGGACGGTTCCCGTACCGCTCGCCGACAACACCCTGTATTTCTGGAGGGCGCAGGCCTCCGACGGCACGCTCAACAGTTCCTGGATGCCTACGGCTAATTTCTTCGTGAACACCGTGAACGACCCGCCGACAGGTCCGACGATCAGCTCGCCGATGAACAATGCCAACGTGGCCAGTCTGACACCCGCCCTGAGTGTAGCCAACGCCGCGGATGTGGACATGCACGATGTGCTGAGCTATGACTTCGACGTTGCCACGGACGGCGGCTTCACGAACATCGTGGCAAGCGGTGCCAACATCGCCCAGGGCAACGGCGGCACAACGTCCTGGACCGTGGCCCCCGCGCTCGCCGATCATACCCCCTATTACTGGAGAGCCCGGGCAACCGATAATAACGGAGGGGTCGGTCCCTGGACGATCGGATCGCTTTTTGTGGATACCGTCAACCTGCCGCCTACCGCTCCGACGCTGAACGCTCCCGCGGACACCGGTGAGGTTGCAACGTTCACTCCGACGCTTTCCATCAATAACGCGTCGGATCCCGACCGCCAGACGCTGATGTATACGTTCGAGATCGATACGGTCAATACCTTCGACAGCCCCGGCAAGCAGACCTCGGGCGCGGTCGCGGAGGGCTCCGCTGTTACCGGCTGGACGCCGGCGGCCCTCAGCGAGGATACCGTATACTACTGGAGAGCGAAGGCGAATGACGGTCTTGGGGACGGCCCCTGGATGAAAACGGCAAGCCTCTTCGTGAACACGGTGAACGAGCCGCCGAGCGTTCCAACGCTCAACAATCCCGCGGCCGGCGGATGGGTGACGGTCCTGGCCCCCACCCTCCAGCTCAACGCCTCCACGGATCCCGACAGGGACAGCCTTACCTATGAGTACGAGATCTTTTCCGACAGCGGCATCTCCACGATGGTGACTTCTACGTCCGGAGCGGGCAGCAGCTGGGTCGTCCCGATGAACCTCACGGACAACACGTGGTACTGGTGGCGCGCGCAGGCCAGGGACGAACACGGCCTGGCCAGCGGCTGGATGACGGCGGGCTCGTTCTTCGTGAACGACAAAGGGTACAACGATCCGCCTTCCATCGTCATAACGAAGCCGGCAGCCGTTGAACCCGCGACGAATGCCATGAGCTATACCGTGGCCTGGACGGCTGCCGACCCGGACAGCGACCCCGTTATAACGCTTTACTATGACACGACCGGCACGGGCTTCAACGGCACTCAGATTGCAACGGGGATGCACCTGTCCGACCCGCTGAGCAACTATGTCTGGGACATCTCCGGCCTTGCGAACGGGACCTATTACGTCTATGCAAAGATCGACGACGGAACCACCGCCGTATTCGCCTATGCGGCCGGCCCGCTCGTGATAAACAGGACGCCGCCCCTCATCATCACCGCCGCCGCGGAAGCGACGGGGAGCATCACGCCGTCGGGCACGATAACGGTGAACAAAGGAAGCAATCTCACCTTCACGATAACGCCGAATGCGGGATACACGGTCCGGAGCCTCCTTGTCGACGGCGCAAACAAAGGCACGGGAACGACCTATACCTTCACGAACATCACGGCGTCGCATACCATCAACGCCTATTTCAAGCTGATCACGTATACCATTCAGGCCACCGCGGGGGCGGGCGGCAGCATATCGCCTGCCGGCACCACCACCCTGAACATGGGAGCCGGCCAGACGTATACGATCACTCCGGCCGCGGGATACCATATCGCTGATCTCCTGGTCGACGGAGCATCGGTCGGCGCCGCGCCTTCCTATGTTTTCAGCAATGTGACTGCGAACCATACCATCTCGGCGGTATTCGGCACCAATACGCCGTATATCGTTACCGCCGCAACCGGGCCGAACGGCGCCATATCGCCGTCGGGTGCGGTCACGGTGTTTGGCGGCGCAAACCAGAAGTTCACGATGACTGCCGACGCCGGATACCGCGTTGCCGATGTGCTTGTTGACGGTAGTTCGGCGGGTCCGGTGACTTCCTACTCCTTTGCAAACGTCCAGGCAGCCCATACGATCAGCGCCTCCTTCACCCCGGATGTCTATACGGTAACCTCCACTGCCGACGTCAATGGCAGCATTGCTCCCTCAGGCACCCTGGTGCTGAGCAAGGGCGCAAGCCAGACCTACACGATCACGCCGGACCCGGGCTTCGACGTACGCAGCGTGCTCGTGGACGGCGCGAACGCAGGCGCGGTGACGATGTACACTTTCACCAACGTCGCGGCAAACCACACCATCAGCGCCTATTTCAAGGTGAAAACATTTACCATCACGGTCAGCGCGGGAGCAGGCGGCGCTGTTTCGCCGACCACGACCACCGTGAACATCGGCGCGAGCCAGACCTTCACGATCATCCCGACAGCGGGATATCATGTGGCCGATGTTCTGGTTGACGGAACATCGGTCGGTCCCGCAACAAGCTACACCTTCTCCAATGTAGCGGCCGACCATGTTCTTGCGGCCGTTTTCGCGGCGAACCAATCCTATACCATCTCGGCCGCGGCGGGAGCGAATGGGAGCATCTCTCCCTCCGGCGACACCTCCGTGCTGGGCGGTACGAACCTGATGTTCACGATCAGTCCGGCCGCGGGCTATCGCGTTCTCGATGTGAAGGTTGACGGAATCTCCGCCGGCGCCGTGACGGCTTACACCTTTGCAAATATTGCGGGCAACCATACCATATCAGCGACCTTCACGCAGATCCTTACCTACGCGATAACGGCCAGTGCAGGGCCAAACGGCAGCCTGTCGCCGTCGGGGACGACACCGGTAACAGAGTTGACCAATCTGACCTATACCGTAACGCCGGCCGCGGGCTATCGCGTGCTTGATGTTCAGGTCGACGGAGTCTCCACGGGCGCAAGAAGTTCCTACACGTTCTACAGCGTCCAGGCGAACCACAGCATCAGCGCAACGTTCACCCTGGACGTCTATACGATCACGGCGGCGGCGGATGCCAACGGAATTATTTCGCCGGCCGGCACGGTCACCCTGAGCAGCGGCGCCACGCAGACCTTTGCGATCACTCCGAATGCGGGGTATGCCGTGCAGAGCGTGCTCGTGGATGGCGCTAACAAGGGCGCGGTGACGACATTCTCCTTCACGAACATCGCTGCGAACCATACCATTACGGCGTATTTCAAGACCATAACCTATGCTCTCACCGCCACCTCGGGCGCCAACGGGACCGTTACGCCATTGGGGACCACGACGGTCAATGTCGGTGGAAGCCAGACGTATGCCATCGTCCCCTCAGCGGGATACCACATTGCCGATGTCCTGGTTGACGGTGCCTCCGTCGGCGCGGTGGCTTCTTATGTCTTTTCCTCCGTAGCCGACAACCATACCCTGGCGGCTACCTTTGCGCCCAATCCCGCCTATACCATCTCGGCTCCCGATGATCTTCAACTCGCGGGAATGCACGGCAGCATATCACCGGCAGGGGACGTATCCGTGCTGGGAGGCGCGAACCAGAAGTTCACCCTGACGCCGGACCCGGGTTATCGCGTAGCCGATGTGCAGGTTGACGGGGTCTCCATGGGAGCTGTTTCCTCGTACACATTCTCTAACGTCCAGTCAGCCCATACGATCAGCGTGACCTTTACGCCCGACGTTTACACCATCACCGCCGCTGCCGATGCAAATGGGAGCATCACGCCGTCGGGCGCGATAACCGTGAATACGGGAGACAGCGTAACGTTCACGATTACGCCGGACCCGGGATATGGAGTTCTGAGCGTCCTCGTCGACGGCGTCCAGAAGGGTTCGATAACCACCTTTACGTTTGACAACGTAACGACGAATCATTCCATCAACGCTTACTTCAGATGATCCCCTCTTTACTTTCGGGCATAAAGAAGGCCAGACGCATCTGTCTGGCCTTCTTTTTTTTGCTTTGCATGGCCGCATCGACGGGTGGCGATGCCGCCTTGACCTCACCGACAAGATCTTCTGCCTTATTCTGTTGAAGCTCAACAGCACACGTCGCCGGGATCTTGATTCTCAGGAAGTTGTCCCCGGGAGCAACCACACAGGACTCATCATTCTTATTGCCTCTGAACATCCGGGGAGCCGGCGCGAAATGTCTGCCATCCGGGCCGGCGCGCCACGGAGGGAGACAGGATCGTCAACGAACGCGGGCGATTCCGACAGGAAAGACCCTCAATTCTTCTTCAGATCTTCAAAATCCCGCCTCACCGTCTCAACCTGATCGCGATGCCCGACCCCGTCGCCATGCTCGATGAATCTGGCGAACGGGTCATTCAGCGTGGTCAACCTGCCTGATCGGTCACTGTTCGGATCGGCCTCCGCTCTTCTGTGCACAGGCGACCAACCCGTTAGAAGTGCCCCCACGCTCTATCACGGTACGACCATCGTTAATTCCCTGTTAGCGAGCGTCCCCTCTTTCCGTGCATTTTTATCCGTGCCCGAAAGACTAAATTCATCTTCGCCATCTCTTCGGCAATCTTCGTCAATTGCACCAAAATAGGCCCATTAGCCGTACTGCTCATTTATCACAACGTTAGTTGTATTGTTGCGGGCTGCGAAAGTATGCTCCACGGACAATATCACGCCACGGAACGAATACCCATTCATGGGCGTGTTAAAATATACTTAGAAATGTTAAAAGCAATTATTGGGGGCAACATTTATGGATGACATCAAACATATTCTCGTTGTGAGCAGAATGGTCAAGTACGATGCTAAGGCGATCCACTATGGTGCATCGCTTGCTAAAAAATATGGAGCCCAGCTGACGGTAATTCATGTGATCCACGATCCTTTCGGCATAGAAGGATGGAATCTACCTGTGCCGAACTTGGAGAAGGACTATCAGAATCTTCTCAGGAGAACCAGGAAGGAACTTGATACCATCATTGAAAAGGAACTGGCAGGGGGGATCGCCATCGACGTTATGCTCAAGGAAGGAGACCCCACGAAAGAGATATTGGAGGCGGTGAAAGAAAAGAAGATAGATCTTCTCGTTATGCTCGCCCACGAGGAAGGACACTTGGAACACTTTTTGTTCGGCAGGAGCAACCATGAGCTCATCTTAAAAATGCCGTGCTCCATTCTCTTCATCAAGAAGGAACCGCAGCCCGTTTACGAGCCGTGGGATAAGTAAAAAGGTTCTGTCTCCCGCAGGCAGCGAATGAAAGAGCACCTCCCGGCAGCTCCTACGGGTTTAGTGCGACTGCACCGGAGCATGTCCTGCGAGTACAATGCGAAAACTTCTGCGCTCATTCTTTTCAAGCCGAGGCACGTTCCCGTTTCAGTATTATCTCAACGCTCTATGCAGCTTTTTCGAGATCTGTGTCCATTGCTCTTACTGCTACTGCATCCTCGTCATAGTCCTCCTGCCGGGTCCTGTCAGGTAAACGCTTAATTCCCATTGCATCATAAATCAAGGTAAGAACTACCGAGACGACAAGGTTCACCGCTAAGGCATATACCCCGGCGTACGCCGGAATTGCAACATTGCCCACATGAAGCGTATAGATCGCTGACTTAAAGCCCAGTGTTGCAACCATTGCCGTTCCCGTTATCATGCCCGCAGCCCAGCCCGCGAGCAGCGCATGATGGTGAAGCCAGCGGGTAAAGAGACCGAAGATAATCGACGGGAAGGTCTCAACGATCCAGATGCCTCCGAGCAACTGCAAGACGATGGCGTATTGCAACGGCAACAAAATGACAAAGGCAAGCGCTCCGAGCTTAACGACCAGGGACACGAGCTTTGCCACTTTGGCCTCTTGCTTTGCGTTACGTCAGGCCGGATGTATTCACGATAGATGTTCCGCGTAAAGAGGTTGGCGGCTGCAATGGACATGATGGCTGCGGGCACGAGCGCCCCGATGACAATAGCGGCAAAACAGAACCCCGTGAACCACGGCGGAAACATCTTAAGAAACAGTTGGGGCACCGCATCGTTCGGTGTCAATGGATTGATGCCCGCTGCAAGGGCCATCAGTCCGAGAAGGGCTATCAACCCGAGAAGAAACGTATACGCAGGCAAAAGAGCCGCATTGCGCTTGATGGCGTGCCCGCTGGAAGAGCTGAGGATGCCCGTAATGGTATGCGGATACACAAAGGCCGCCAGCGCTGAACCGAAAGCGAGCGTTGCATATGCGCTATAACCGGCAGGCGGGAGAATAAGATGACCTGCGGTCGCTTTAGCGGCAAGCGCTCGATCGGCCAGCCTGAACACCTCTGCGTATCCGCCAAGCGCCGCTGGTATCACAGTTACCGCGGCGATGACCATAAGGTAGATCATTGAATCCTTGACCAGCGCTATGAGCGCCGGAGCGCGCAGGCCGCTCGTGTACGTATAGAAGGCAAGTATCACAAATGCAAGAATCAGCGGGAGATCATTCATTCACCCGGAGCCCATGACGCCCAGCGCCCTGATTACGACCTGAATCCCCATCAGTTGTAACGCTATGTACGGCATGGTCGCCAGTATCCCCGTAAACGTAACAGCCAGCGCCAGGCCGGGCGAACCGTAGCGCGCACGCACAAAATCAGCAGTGGTCACAAAGCCATGCTGTTTGGCCACCGCCCATAGACGGGGCATGGTGAGATACACAATGGGATATACGATGATCGTATAGGGCAGCGCGAAGAGACCCATGGCGCCTACACCGAAGACAAGCGCAGGAACCGCGATTACCGTATATGCCGTGTAGAAATCGCCACCGACAATGAACCACGTTATGAGAGTCCCGAACCGCCTGCCCGCAAGCCCCCATTCTTCAATGCGGTTGAGATCACCGCGTCTCCACTTCGCGGCAATAAATCCCAGTACGGTTACCAACAGGAAGAAAAAAACAAACACGCCTAGTTCAGTCCAGTTAAGCATGGCACTACATCCTTCGCGTCGCGAGGTAAACAACGCCGGTCAGAAGGGAGCTCACGATCACCCACGCGAACTGATGCCAGTAAAAGAATGGAAAGCCAAGAAGCACCGGATCGTTCTTTGCGTATAGCGGAGGCCACAATAGCCCGAGAAAAGGCACTAGGAAAAGCCAATTCCACGCCTTGCTTGAAGTTTTCTGTGTATTTTCTTTTATTGAATGATTTGTCGGCTGACTGTGAGTTGTTTCCGGTACGCTATCATCATGTGAGAATAACCGTCTCATGTTTACCTCCTTATTCAGCAAGGCAAACATCTACTATTCTCAGACCAAATGCTTACACTGGGGGGAGGGTATTCTCTTGGCAGATTTAAATGCCCACTCTCACGGTATTGCCTTGCGAGAGACCATCTTCCTCTAAGTCCTATTATACTTCTAAAACAGGTCCTTTATTGTCTTAATTAAACTCTTGAAGAAGCCATTGTAGTACAATGCAATGATGGAGAGGGCCAAGGACCATCCGCGACGCAGACATGCATTCCAAGCATGGAATAAGTATCGAGAGAACGCATCAATCTCTGTTCTGCGGCTCCGGTGTGTCGTGCATCCGCGGTTTTGCCTGTGTGCAGAGCGTATCATCGCCGGTCCCGTATAAAAACAGGGCGGCCACAAGACCGGCCAAAGTGTTCTTAAAAGGCATCAGGACTGATCCCAGTTATAAAATAAGATAGAAGCTCAGTCCGGTTCGTGTCCTGTTAATAAGAACAGGGGTCACAGCACATGCTGTAACTTGGGGGATTTGGTAGCGGGGGCCGGATTTGAACCGACGACCTTCGGGTTATCGGGCCGAGGCACGGCTAAACCTAAGCAACCGCGAAACTTCTCAACTCCCCTGTCTACTGCGCCAGCCTATCCTTTGTGCGCCACGTGCGTGATCTGGAGTTTGTGTCCGGTGATAAACGGCTTTCTCGCCGCTGTCCCCGCGTCTCACCTGCCGGCCGCCGGCATCATCGACCTTGAAGAACGATATTATAGTCTGGAGCCCTTCCGCCTGGGACGAGAGTTCCTCGGCTGTCGAGGCCATCTCCTCGGACGCTCCGGCGTTCTGCTGGATCACCTGGTTCAGGTGCTGGAACGCGACGCTAATCAGGTCGGCACCCGTGGTCTGTTCCTTGCTTGCCGCGCTGATTTCCTGCACCAGCTCCGCAGTCTTCTGGATGCTCGGCACGAGTTTCGCCAACATCTGGCCCGCCTGCTCCGCTACTTCGACGCTGGACGAGGATAGTTGAATGATCTCCGCCGCGGCGGTCTGGCTCCGCTCGGCGAGCTTTCTCACTTCAGAGGCCACTACAGCAAAGCCCTTGCCGTGTTCGCCTGCCCGGGCGGCCTCGATCGCGGCGTTCAGGGCCAGAAGATTCGTCTGGCGCGCAATCTCTTCAATGATTAAGATTTTTCCCGCAATCTCTTTCATGGCGCCCACGGTCTGCGAGACTGCTGTACCGCTCTCTATCGCCTTAGTGGCCGACTCGCGCGCGATCCTCTCGGTTTGTGCTGCGTTGTCCGAGTTCTGCTTGATCGTGGCGGTCATCTCTTCCATGGATGAGGACGCCTCCTCAACTGACGTCGCCTGCTCCGTCGTACCCTGGGACAGCTGCTGGCTGCCCGAGGACAGCTCCTGGCTGCCTGTGGCCACGTTGTCCGAGGCAGCCGTCACCTCCGTCACGACCGCGCGGAGTTTATCTACCATGCCTTTAAACGCATAGAGCATGCTGGTAGTGTCGTTTTCCTTTGTCGTGACCGTTACGGTAAAGTCGCCGTTTGCAACGGCGGTGACCGTTTTTTTTACGTAATCAGGCTCGCCTCCGAGGGACTTGAGGACGTGATTGGTTATGGACAGCACGAACACCGATATGCATAGGAGCCCTATCAGCCCGAGCCCCCCATAATAATATTGTTGCCTGCGTATGGCCGCGAAGGAAGCCGTAAGCGGTATGTTAATGCTGATGGCGCCGAGGACGGTCCCCTCTTTTACGTTATGACAGGAAAGACAGTTCTTTCCCATGAACTTTTCTTTTGCAATGTAGGGGAAGACGCCGCGGATTGCTTCTCCTTCGATGACCACCTTCGAGACGCCTTGTTCGATGACTTGTTTATCCAGGGCATCGCCGGCATACTCTCTCGCGTCTTTCTTCCCAAAATCCTTGTCGAGACTGTCGGATCTGATAACCCGCAGATCGACAAGGGTTCGCATCTGTTCCATGAACGGGGTTTTGAGCTCTTGATAGTTATTCGAATGCATCATCGTTGTGAGCGTATTCAGGATGGTATCACGATAACCGGAGAGCGTGGAATGTTCGACTTCGCTCAGGACGATGGATTCGGTATTATATCCGGTGATCAGGGTTGTGATTATGACGCCTACAGCAACAAGAAAAAGAATAGGGACCGAGAGCTTCCATTTGATGGAAATATTTCCGATCTTCATGGTGAACCCTTCTTCAGCCGCATTGATGGCTTATCTTGCTGACGATGCTTAATTATCCTGTTTTCAGAACAGAGGCTGATGAACATCAGCACAATTCTCCAATAGTTCATACTTACTTATCGGCATTTCATTGTAAATGTTTAATAAATGTGGGTAGATGCGTTATCGATTACAGGTTGGGAATTGAGGTGTTGCATTAGTTGGAAACTTCAACATCTTCAGGAAGGTTCTTGCACTGCATGTTTGCATCGTAATTCTTCGCTTCTGAGCGAGCCTGACCCTTATGCAGGAGGCCTTTAAATGGCGTCGACCTTTAGGTTCCCTCTGACGTCTCTTCGGCCCCCAGTCGCTCACGCCTTCCGGCCTTCAAGGTCCCTCATCACCTCGGCCCTGATAAAGTCGCGTATAAGGTTAACATCTTCCGCGCTTATCTTCGTAAATTTCATACCCATCCCGGGGACCGCATGCAACCCCCCGGCCTGCGCTGAACTGTAGAGGACGACACCGGTCGCCTCGATCTCATGGTTGCGGAGGAGCAGCGTGAGCGGTACAAGGTCGTTGACCGGCGCGGGTGCCGACGTACTCAGGTAGAGACCGCCTTCGGAAAGCGAGGTCACCTCTTCGATCCTGGTCTTCCCGCCGGCCTCTCCCGGGCCGATCCGAGCTTTGAGCGCGGTATTGATCCGTATTTTCTGCCGGGGTGTGGCTTCCGTGGCGGATTGGATTGCGCGGTAGAGGGCTTCCGGATCGACGGGTTTCATGAAATAAGCGGCACAGCCTGCCTTCGTGCAGGCTTCCTTGGACGCGGTGCTTGTGTCGGCGGTAGTAATTATTACCGGGATGAATCGGAGGCTCAAATTGTTCTTTATCTGTTTCAGAAGTTCGACGCCGCTCATCGTCGGGAGGACAGCATCCGTGATCACGACCGCGGGAGCAGAACTGGCTATCGCACTCAGAGCGTCTTCACCGGTTCGCACGCTCCGGACGGCATACCGGAGTTCCCTGAGCAGCATTGATACATAGAAAATAGAAGAGGCGCTGCTGTCGACAACCAGGATTGATCGTTTTTCCCGCTCCATGATTCGCCTCGCGTCATTCCAGAAACTCAGCCGGTCTGACGAAACGGATGAACATTGTGATTAGCACGTGTCATCCGGCAACCAGATCTATAACGGCATCAACGCGTTAGAAACCGCTCCACCTCGTTCGACCATACCCGGTATCCAGCGCTGCTGAGGTGTACTCCGTCGTCCTGCAGAAACTCGCTTCTGGGATTGCCCTCGGAATCGACAAAGCGGCTGTAGACATCGAGATACTCCGCGTGGAACTCACGCGTGATCTGCTCGAGTTCCCGGTTCGTCTGAACGATGACATTGTTGTTGATGCCGGGGATCTCAACGGGCAGGATGCTCTGGACCACGAGCCGTGATCTTTTATACCATGTGGTAAAGTTTCGCACGATCTCCCGGTAGGAAGAATTAATCTCGTACTGTCCCATTCCGATGTTGTTGATCCCGGTCATCAGGAAGATGTAATCCGGGTCCTGGACCCTCGACCGGATAGACTCTCTCCGATCAAGGAGGCCTTCGATCGGCTCGCCGGAGATTCCCAGATTGGTCACCTCATCGTGAGGAAACCGTGTCTGCCAGTCGAACCACTCGGTCAGCGAGTCGCCGATGAATACGATTTTTTTTGACATGGCCTTTTGGGAGAGATGGATGCCAGGTATCAGGAGACAGATGCAGGCAACAAGCAGGAGGAGACGTCTCGATGCCCTGGAGGGGATGATATTCTTCATATCCGCTCTCAGCTCGCCTCCGGACCTTTCTCCGGGAGCAGCAGGAGAATGACAAGGACGGGAAGAATGAGCGGATCCCATGGACGTCCCGCGATCGTCCGTCAGCAGTACTCCAGGCGTTACTCTGCCGTATTGGCACAGCAGAGATTAGGGCCTCTTCTTGCCGGTCATCGCGTGCTTCAGCATATTGATCGACGGCACGTTCTTGAGTCGCCCGGACTCGTCCCGGTAGGTCCGTCACAGAATGCCGGGCGTACCGCCCTCGAACGCGTCCTCGCCGTTGATCCAGACCGACGGGGAGCCCTTGATGTTCCTGCTGACCGCATCGTCGTAGTCTGTCGTATGCCACGCGACGTCGGCCTGTATGCCCAGCTCCGCGATCGCCTGGTCGATGTTCTGGCGGAGCTGGTGATAGGAGCCGCAGATCTCGGCCAGGTAAACGTCGATCTTTAACGACATACGCTGTCTGCGGGCTTAGCCTACGTGAATGATCGCGACAGGACAGGCGTCGGCCGCTTCCTGTACCTTGTCCTTGAGATTGTCAGGAAAGGAACCCACAGCGGGATCGTTGCCCACCTGGTACTTGGCCACCACCTGGCTCCAGCTGTCCACGGAGTTCTGTTCGAAGACTTCGGGGCACGTAGCCCAGCATGATTCACAGCTGATGCACTGATCACGGTCGATCGTTACCTTGACATTTGCCATTGGAACACCTCGCAGAGTTGGTTTATGTATTATGCGGGGAGCAGCGTACGGCTGACCCGCTATTTTTTCTCCAGCACATCCTCGGCCCAGGAAAGGGCCGCAGAGACCCTGGGGAACCCGATGGTGCTCGTGAGCAGCACGATCGCATGGCGGATCTCTTCGGGCTTCGCGCCGGCTGCCAGGGCCCTGCGGGCATGGGAGTGGACCGAGCCCTCCGAGTGCACGGCTGCGGCCGCGGCGAGCTGGACCAGTTCGGATACCTTTTTGTTCAGGGGTCCTGCTGCTTTTGCGGCCCGGCCAAGGTTTTCCAAGGCCTTTACGAGGCCTTTGTATTTGCTCCTGATCGTCGTGTACTGCTTCGGCAGTTTCGGCATCGAACCCTCCTTCAGCATGTGAAAGCCCGGGCAAGCCGCAGAACGCAGAGTTGTTCATCTTGGCCGGCGACGCGCTTATGTTCCAGTGTATGCGAACGGCAGGGAAGAGTCAAGTGGCAACGAACGTAAGGGTATTACCAAATAATTACTATTATAGCCGAGAAGGTTTCGTGGCCCGAGCACCCGAAAGGCATCTCAATAATTGACATGCCTTCCGCCGGTGTGATAGGCTTTACTCATGCAGGAACGTGTCCTCTATCTGCGCGAGGCGGTGACCGCCCTTGCGCAGCATATCGGCGTTCGAACATACCTCGACATCGACAAGATGGGCGAGGCCGCCCGGTTCATCGCCGATCAATTCCAGTCCTTCGGCTATCAGGTCACCCGGCAGCCCTTCGCGTTTCGCGGGAACACCTATCAGAACATCATCGCGGAGCTCGCGGGCGCAACTTCGCCCGGGGAAGTCCTGGTCATCGGGGCTCATTACGACACAGTGCGGACCACTCCCGGCGCCGATGACAATGCGAGCGGCGTGGCGGGCCTGCTCGCGCTGGCAAAGGCTCTCGCGGGAAAACGCCTGCCCAATACGATTCAATTCGTGGCGTTCGCTTTGGAGGAGTCGCCGGTCTATCGATCGCATAACATGGGGAGCCATCATTACGCCCAAAGTCTCAGCGCAGCCCGGGTGCCGGTCAAGGGGATGATCTGCCTCGAGATGATAGGATATTTCAATGACAGGCCGCGTTCCCAATCCTATCCCTTGCCGTTCTTCAGGCTGAAATATCCCTCCCGCGGCGACTATATCGCCCTGGTCGGGAATATGCGGTCGAAATCGTTCACGCAGGCAATCGCTTCTGGCTTCCGAGGCGCCGTCGACCTTCCGGCAGTCACCCTGAACGCGCCGCCTATCGTGTTCGGAATCGATTTTTCCGACCACTGGTCCTTCAACCGCTTCGGCTACAACGCTTTCATGGTCACGGACACGGCTTTTTACCGCAATCCCCATTATCATAAGCCTACGGACACGCCTGAAAC
>Ga0335081_10010585_pt1 | contig 14914 bp, 14 predicted proteins | sample Lox_Sample_35_FD_206713 | JGI IMG/M metagenome (GOLD analysis project Ga0335081, IMG submission 206713) | Soil microbial communities from Loxahatchee National Wildlife Refuge, Florida, United States - Lox_Sample_3.5 | ecosystem: Environmental > Terrestrial > Soil > Wetlands | place: USA...
CCTCCTCCGTTTGATCAAGGAGATCTACCAAGATTGGGTTATATCGGCATCAATCTTTTTGACCCGACGCTCCGTGGAGGCCGCGGTCTTGGGAGCTAAGATAGTCCTTCAAGAGGCGTTTGAGGAAGAAAGGTTTCCTCCGGTTACGTCGAAATAGTCATTTTTCCAATAATTGGTCAACTCTTTATTCAGAGCTTGATGGAAGAGCTTAGAGGAAAGCAATAGGCAAAAGCTGTTGGCAATGTTTACCGGAATGGCAGCATTCTGGTCATGGGGAGTGAGTAAGAATAATATCATCCGGGAGCTCTCAGATGAAGCAAGGTCACTGGACCATTTTTCCCATAAGACAAAACATTCTTATGGTAGAATGAAAACAGAACAGGATGAAGGTTCCGGATCAAAGCGTCTTTTCAGGAATCTGCAAAGGCGCTCAGACCGGGCAGAAAGGAGGTAGAATCTTGAAGACAACAGCCAGACATTTCAAAAGAATGCTAAGAGTAGGAGTGATCGCGGCGACTTTTGTGGCATGTGCCACCTTCGCCGGCCCCCTCGGCCTTCCACCGGTGCCGGACCCGGCCGACAATCCCATCACTCCTGAGAAGGTGAAGCTCGGTGACAAGCTGTTCAATGACAAGCGGTTCAGCACGACTGGGGAGGTCAGCTGTGCCAACTGTCACGATAAGGAAAAGGGCTTCACGGACGGCCTCCAAGTGTCAGAAGGGATTGACAAACTCAAGGGCACACGGAACGCTCCCACAGTCGTCAATGCGGCTTATCTCAAAACTCAGTTCTGGGATGGCCGGGAGCCCACTCTGGAATCCCAGTCCACCCAGCCTTTCCTTAACCCAGTGGAGATGGCCCTGCCGAGCCATGATCCCATCGTCAAGATCGTGCGTAAAGACCCTGAGTACATAGATCTTTTTAAGAAGGCTTTTGGCAAGACGGGAGACAAAGTCACCATGAAAGAGGTGACGCAGGCGATTGCAAGCTTTGAAAGGACGCTCCTCGCAGGCAACTCTCCGTTCGATCGCTATTTCTACGGAGGGGAAAAGATCGCCATGAGCCCTGCGGCAATCCGTGGGCTTGATGTTTTTATCAATCAGGGGCGGTGTGTCTCTTGCCACGTGATCGAGCAGACCCAGGCACTCTTCACAGACAACCGTTTTCATATGATCGGTTCTGGGGCGAAACAGATGCCTAAGAATCTGGATGATTTGGCGGCGGCCGTTGAGGAGGCAAAGAAGAAGGGAACTGATATCGCTGTGCTGAGCAACGAGAAAACTTCCTCCCTCGGCCGGTATGCCGTGACCCGCGATCTAACGGACATCGGCGCTTTTAAAACCCCGACCCTTCGAAACGTCGCCCTCACGGCCCCCTACCTGCACGACGGTAGCCTCAAGACTTTGGAGGAGGTTATCCAATTTTATAATAACGGCGGACGAGAGAAGGAGACTGACCCGGTGCCGGAGCTTCTCAGCGGCGGCATCCGTCCACTCAACCTGAGCAACGAGCAACAAGCTGATCTCGTGGAGTTCTTGAAGGCCCTGACAAGCCCCGAGTTCGACAAGAAATGAGGCACATCCCCATAAAATCGAAAAGGAGGTAGCAGCAATGAAGATGAACCGTCGTACATTTCTTAAAACCACGGGCGCAGTGGCAACGGCGAGTGCCTTACCTATAAGCCTGATCAAGGTGGCCCTTGGGGCCAAGAATCCTACGCAGGACTTTACCTTTGCATACATATCCGACGCCCACATCGAGCAGATCGAGGGGAGTAAATTCGTTCGTAACTGGGACATGGGCCTCATTCGAGCGGTCCAGGAGGCCAACTTGCTCACGCCCCGCCCTGACTTTTTCTTCTTCGGTGGCGATTTGGCTCAGCTGGGTAAGAAGGAAGAACTGGATCATGGCCTGGAGATGATCTCCAAATTGCGAGGGGAGGTCCACTATGTGATGGGAGAGCATGACTATTATCTGGATCTGGGGAAATACTGGGAGTCTAAAATCAGTCCTCTCTGGTACAGCTTTGATCACAAGGGGGTTCATTTTATTGTCCTAACCAGCATCCTTACCTACGACGAATGGACCTATCACAAGTGGGCAACCCCCATGGACCGGATGCTGGCCATGGCGCGCCTGGACAACCCGGAGGGTTCGCCTTTTCTTGTGGGAGAGAAGCAACGTGGGTGGTTGAAAAAAGATCTAGAGAAAGTTAACAAAAGCACCCCGATTATCCTCTGTTCCCATTCCCCTCTTCAGAAGATCTACAAGGGCTGGAACTTCTGGACGGACGATGCCGAGAGTGTGCAAACACTCCTTAAGCCTTTTGACAAGGTGACAGTGATCTATGGACACGTCCACCAGATCCAGTACAACCAGGTTGGGAATATTGGCTTCCACGCGGTGATGGCTACGGCATGGCCCTGGCCTTACCCTCAGTCCTACGCCCAGGCGGCCAGCCATCTCCCGAAGTTGACGGTTCCCATGAACCGAGCCGATCCCTTCTTCGAGAGGGATGCCACAGGCTGGCAATTCATCAACGTTCGGACAGGCAACGTGGAGATGGAGTATCAACTTCCTGATAACGAGAACAGGAGCGTCGCCTTCAACCCCAAAACAGGCAGTCCACAAGACAGTAGATATCAAAATGTGAACAAACGCATTCCACCTCAAAATCACTATTAGACCTGGAAGGAGGGTTCCGATGAGAGAGATCAGAAAGTATTTTGGAGTTCTGTTCATCATGTTGACGATAGCGACTGTGCTGGCAATGGCACTCCCGGCCCGTGCCGATGAGTTCACCAAGGAAGATGTGGACCGCTATACCAAAGAGTTCATGACGGTCGTGAATGAAGGCAGCAGGCTTTTCCACAGCTCTAGCCTTGGGAAAAACAAAGTCTCGTGTGACCAGTGTCATCCGAATGCGGCCAATACGCACCCTGAGACTTATCCTAAGTTCCAGAAGCAGATCGGAAGGGTCATAACCCTGTTCGAGATGGTCAATTGGTGCCTCCGAAACCCCCTGGAAGGAGAGCCATTGGCTGCGGATGACCCTAAAATGGTTGCGCTCTTGGCCTATATTTACTATGAGCGACGGGGTGTACCGCTGGCCCCTGGAAAACACTGAGTCGACGAATGCGTAGTAACTTTGCTCGTGGGTAAGAACTTGTTCCCATCGGAGAAAGAAAGGAACCTATGATGTAAGCTTCATTAAATCGAAAGGAGGGTCTTATGAAAGAACCAAAAAGGCTGACGACCAATGCAGGCGCACCTGTAACCGACAACCAGAACGTGATGACCGCTGGACCGCGCGGACCGATGCTCCTTCAGGATGTATGGTTTCTGGAGAAACTCGCCCAATTTGACCGGGAGGTGATCCCCGAACGCCGAATGCATGCCAAGGGCTCCGGCGCCTATGGTACCTTTACGGTTACACATGATGTGACCCGTTATACCAAGGCCAAAATCTTCTCCGAAGTGGGGAAGAAAACCGAAACTTTCACCCGTTTTTCCACGGTGGCGGGCGAGCGAGGCGCTGCAGACGCCGAGCGGGACATCCGGGGCTTTGCAACCAAGTTCTACACGGAGGAGGGAAACTGGGATCTTGTAGGCAACAACACTCCAGTTTTCTTCCTGCGTGATCCTCTCAAATTCCCCGACCTCAACCACGCCGTCAAGAGGGATCCCCGTACCAACATGCGCAGCGCCAAAAACAACTGGGACTTCTGGACATCACTGCCCGAAGCCCTGCACCAGGTCACCATCGTGATGAGCGACCGGGGCATTCCCGCCACCTACCGTCATATGCACGGATTCGGGAGCCACACATTCAGTCTTATCAACGCAAAAAAAGAGCGGTACTGGGTGAAGTTTCATTTGGCGACACAGCAGGGCATCAAGAATCTGACCGATGAAGAAGCCGAGGCACTCATCGGCAAGGACCGGGAAAGTCACCAGCGAGATCTGTACGAGAGCATCGAGCGGGGCGATTTCCCCAGATGGAAGATGTTCATTCAGGTCATGCCGGAGAAGGATGCGGCGAAATATCGCTACAATCCTTTTGACCTGACCAAGGTCTGGCCTCACGGAGATTATCCCCTGATCGAGGTGGGTGTTCTCGAACTGAATCGCAACCCGGCGAACTATTTTGCCGAGGTCGAGCAGTCCGCTTTCAACCCGGCGAACATTGTGCCTGGTATCGGTTTCTCACCTGACAAGATGCTCCAGGGACGGCTCTTTTCCTACGGCGATGCCCAGCGTTACCGGCTCGGCGTCAACCATCACCTGATTCCGGTCAATGCTCCGCGTTGCCCCGTCCACAGCTATCACCGTGACGGCGTCATGCGGGTTGACGGTAACCATGCGAGTACCCTTGGCTATGAGCCGAACAGCTATGGGGAGTGGCAGCAACAACCGGATTTTGCCGAACCGCCTCTCAGCCTCGAAGGTGCTGCCGATCACTGGAATCATCGGACGGATGAAGATTTCTACTCTCAGCCCGGGGCCCTCTTTCGTCTGATGAGCGCTGACAAGAAGCAGCTTCTCTTTGCCAACACTGCACGCGCTATCGGCGGCGCGCCGCGGGAGATTCAGATCCATCATATCGGCAACTGTATGAAGGCTGATCCAGCCTACGGTAAAGGGGTGGCCGATGCACTGGGTATCCGCGTGAGTGAGATACCTAAAGAGGGAAAGAGTCGTCCTCGTACTGAGGCTCGGACCTGACAAGAGAGGCGAGTCAAAGCCGCACAGGAGCGCATTGAATAGGAGAGCTACTTATATACATTTTTCAATGATAGACCAACCAGTTCACGAAGGGCTCAAGGCGGACCTGATAAACGGTGAGGCGATCTAGCCAGGTTGTTGAGACTGTGTAAAGGCCAAATTTCAGGCTTAGGGAGGCGCCAAAATGACAGGCTATGTTGGAAACATCGAAAAGCAAACATTGAAGAACGATTATTTTAGGCAGGTTTTGTTCACCGGCAAGAAGGCCCAACTGGTTGTGATGTGCCTTCAACGAGGAGAGGAAATTGGAAACGAGGTTCACCATGATGTAGACCAGTTTTTCAGGATTGAGCAAGGCGAGGCAAAATTCATCTTCAATGAAAAAGAGGAGCATGTTGTCCACGACGGCGAGGCGGTCATTGTCCCAGCAGGAACCTACCACAACGTGATAAACACTGGAAAGGGAAAGTTGAAGCTTTACACTATCTATTCACCGCCAAACCACCCTGACGGGACAGTGCACAAGACCAAGGCTGAGGCGGACAAGGCTGAAGAGGAGGGACCTCATACGCGCTAAGCTCGTGTGACCGGAGCTCCCAATTAGGCGATTTATAGAGTGGTCATCCAAAAACTTTGGCATCATTTCGCTAAAGGAGGTCAACATGAGGCGAGGCAAAACATTTTTAAAGTGGCTCTGGCTGTTTCTTGTTCTTCTTTTTCTTGTTCCGATCTCTGGCTTTGGGGCAAAGCAGGAGAAATCCTTGGTGGGTGAGGAAACGCTCTAATTTTCCCTTCCCTCCACGCATGATCGGCTGATCGGTTATCTCAATGATTATTACGGGAAATATCACCTAATCATGACCTTCTTCCCGGCAGCCTTTACCCCCATCTGAACGGGCGAGATGGAGGGTCATCAGAGGAATCTTTCCCTCTATGACCGCTTCAACGCCCGGGTTGCGGGCGTCAGTGTCGATGATGTGACAACGCTAAAATATTGGGCAAAGAGTCTGGATTTGACCTTTCCTCTCCTTTCCAATGTGACAGTGTCAAGTGCTGAAATATCTTGAGAAAGGAAGGTAATAAATATGAGAAACGTAAAGCTTATTTATTTCACAGAGATGCTCCTAGTGGTGACGTTTTTAACTGCTTCTGTGGAACGGACACAAAGCCAGCCCGGATCAAATGCACCAGTCATCACACATGCGTTTGCGGTAGAAAACATAAAGTATGGGGACATCTTAAAGGTTTATATTGAGGCAGAGGACCCAACCGGGGAAATGGTCAAGATTGCCACGGTGGTCGACCAGGCGGGTTACGGCCGCTATCCAGCCGATTGGGTGTATCTTAAACCAAAGGATCGCAATCATTTCAAAGGGTACCTTCAATGGAATACCTTTAGCTCGAAAACGTCGTTTGTATCCTGGGGGACACCCATTACCCTGACCGTCTCCATTTTTGATAAATCCGGAAACCAGAGCAACGCGGTCACTTTCCCCATTACTTTTGGATCAGGGGGTAAGCGGCCATCTTTATATCACCTGCCTTCTCCTTTCAATGACAAGGACATCAAAAAGCTGGGGTATATCGGTATTGAATTAATGGACCTTACGATTTGGCGTGACTGACGAGCATTGAAGCAAACGCAAACAGGCGACGACTTCGATCATGTTTTTTACTTCCTTGTTTTTCAATTTCCACTTTTCTATGCAACATTTCGTCTGAAATTGCCCGTTGACGTATTCTTAGTCCATGATTATTCTATTTTCGGAGTAATTTAAGAGGAAAAACGTGATGGCACAAAGAGGGAAACACAAGAAAACAAGGATCAGCCCAAAGCAAAGGGAACTTTATAACAGGCTGAAATATACCAGAGTAAAATCGTCAAAGAAATAAAGACTCAAGAAGAGCCTCTGTCCTGGATCTATCCATCCTAACTCAGAGGTAGCGGCTTGACCTCCGGGAAAGGGATATCTGTAATGAATCGCTTCACCGGATCACCAATAAGACCCCACTTCTGGTGCCCCAGGGTAATGTCCTCTTTTTCAGTCAGCAATCTTCAATCGATCAAACATAGAATGGCTGAGCATTAGTAAGTGTTGTCGGCGAAGAGCCTTCTCGGTTGTCGAAGAGCAAAGGGACCATTCCGTTTCCCTGGCCTTTTTCTCGCAATAAAAATGGTAGACAACTAAAATTTCATATAACAGGATGGCAAATATCCCTATGAACTCGTCATTTGACACCCCATTCCTGAACTGAAGACTGTCCACTCCTGGAATATGGTCAATTGGCTTCTGAATTTGTGACTTAAAGCTTCCAATAAATTTTCCTTGACAAAAGAAATCGCACGCGTTATATTGCGAATGATTCTCAATATCGAACCGCTCTCCAACCATGTCTCCTAAAACAAAACTTCAGTTTCTTGATTTCTTGAAAGAGCAAGGTCTGAAATGGACCTTCGGAAGGAAGGAAGTCCTTCGAGAAGCTCTTGCGGCGGAAGGCCATTTTGAGCCAGAGGAACTGGCCTATCGCCTTCGGAAAAGGGGAAGCCGGACGTCCAAGGCCACGGTTTATCGGACACTGCCTCTCCTGGTCAAGGCAGGGCTTATCAAAGAGGTCATCCATGGGGAAAGGCATCATCACTATGAGTACATCCACAACAAAAACGACCATGACCATTTGATCTGTTTGAAATGTGGCAAGATCCTTGAATTTGAAGACGACTCCTTGAGGCAGGCAAAAGAGAAAGTCTGCAGAAAGTTTGATTTTCAGCCCCAAAAGATCTTAGTTGAGATCTTTGGCTATTGCAGGACATGCCAATAGCTTTCTTTTTTAATCTTCAATTGCAACAGAAACTAAGATGAAGGTATCCAGGTTCTTAGCAGCCCTATTTTTATTGATCAGTATCTTTGGAGGTCTTGCCTTTACAGCATCCGAATATGTCGATTGCAAGAACTTTTATCCCGACGAATTCTTAGACTTTGCTTTGGAATGTCACTATCCGATTTTACCGATTTTTGCTCCATATTGGAACACTCATCCTTTGCTCCTTCACTCTTTCAAAATATTCTATTTCCAGAGAGATGACCTTCTCGCTACCTTCCTCCGCTGCTAACCTATTCTGTTTTCCTTTATCAGACTCAAACTCCGGTGTGGCGCGGCCATCGAAAATTCAGAGTGGTCATTTCATGATGTCGTAGGGAGGTGTTGGATACATGGATTTTATGAGACTGGCGAGATATCTAATAGCGTTCACGGCGTTGGCCATTAATGCCGTGAACCTTTGTTCATGCAATTCTACCCCCCGTGCAGATAACATGAGCCCATCCTCTAATTTCGAGCGACAAGGCAATCTCATCGTTATCTCTGAGGGTTCTCCCCTGCGCCAGCAATTGAAGTTTGAGACAGCGCAGTCGGAGAATGTCAAGCTCCAGCTGACCGCGCCAGCTGTCGTTGAGTCCAACCCAGACCGGTATGCAAAGATTTTTCCTCCTCTGGCGGGCCGCATTGCACGCCTGCATGTACGATTAGGGGATGCGGTTAGCCAGGGCCAATTGCTCGTCACCCTCGATTCTCCCGATTACATGGCCGCGCAAAGTGATTTCACCAAGGCCAAAAGCGCCCTTCAGCTGGCTACTCGTGCCTGGGAACGGCAGAAGGACCTCTTGGAACATAAGATCGTAGCTCAGAAGGAAGTCGAGCAGGCCCAAAAGGACCTGGAAGCAGCCCAAAGCGACCTGAAGAGCGCCAGGGCCCGGCTGGAGACCTTCGGGCTCGATCCGGAAAGGGGCAGGCTTGGTCAGCCCTTGGAAATTCATGCTCCCATCTCCGGCCGGGTGGTGGATCTTACCGCAACGCCCGGGGAGTATCGAAACGATACGAATACCCCGTTAATGATCATCGCCGATTTATCGACAGTCTGGCTCACGGCCAGCGTTCAGGAAAAGGATATTCGCCATCTCGCCAAAGGACAACAGGTGAATGCAGTTTCCGCTGCCTATCCCGGAGAGGTTTTGCGGGGGAGGGTGTTGTTTGTGGGAGACCTACTCGATCCGGAGACACGATCTATCAAGGTTCGCGTGGCTTTCCCAAACCCCGACGGCAGGTTTAAACCCGGAATGTTTGCGACCATGAATTTCGAAGGTTTCCCGGAGAAAATGGTGACCGTATCCGCCACCGCCGTGGTTCAAATCGGGGGTGGCTCCTTCGTTTTCGAACAGGTGAAGCCGTGGACCTTGACGCCGCGTGAGGTTGTGCCTGGTGAGCAAAGAGGAGAGAGAATAGTGATTAAACAGGGGCTTAACTCAGGTGCCACTATCCTCGCGAGGGAAGGAGTCCTATTCCAATGATCGAACGGCTGTTTTCCTTCTGTTTTCGCCGCCGGTGGCTGATTGTCGCCTTTTTCGGTATGGTTGCCGTCTATGGTTTCTATTCGTGGAAGCAACTGGCGATTGAGGCCTATCCGGACGTCTCCGATACGCAGGTCCAAGTCATCACGCAGTATCCCGGACACGCTGCCGAGGAGATGGAGCAACAGATCACGATCCCCCTTGAACGGGAACTGAGAGGAATTCCTGGGCTGCACGTCATGAGGTCCAGCAATACCTTTGGGTTATCTCTGATCACGCTGGTCTTTCGCGATGGAGTGGAGGACTACTGGGCGCGGCTGCGTGTTCAAGAACGGATCGGGAAGGTGGATCTGCCTCCCGGCGTGGAGGCGGTCCAGGATCCGCTCACCTCTGCCATCGGCGAGATTTACCGTTACACGCTCGAATCAAAGCTGCGGGATCAGCGCAGCTTGCGGGAGTTGCAGCAATGGGTAGTGATTCCCCATCTGAAGCAGGTCTTTGGCGTCATTGACGTCAGTAACTTTGGCGGCGAAACCACCCAATTCCAGGTCCTTTTAGACCCGGTTAAGCTCGCTAAATATAACCTTCCTCTCAAGCAGGTGACCGATGCGATTCAGGCCAACAATGCCAACGCCGGGGGAAGCATCATGGTGCACGGGCAGCAAGGATTCGTCGTCCGAGGCCTCGGGTTCATCCGCTCCCTGGAAGATTTGAGCCTCATTGTCATTACTCAAAAAGGGGGAACCCCGGTATTGCTAAAGGACCTGGGCCAGGTTCAGATGGGGGTGCTCGAGCGAAAAGGCATCCTCGGCAAAGACGAAAACGATGACTCAGTATCCGGGATCGTGCTTTTGCTACGCGGTCAGAACCCCTCTCGGGTCCTAGAGGGAGTCCATCGGAAAGTAGACGAGCTGAACCGCAAAATTCTTCCCCCTGACGTTAAGATCGTTCCCTATCTGGACCGCACCATATTGGTAAAGACGACGGTAGCCACGGTGGGCCGTACCCTGCTCGAAGGGATGGGCCTGGTCATGCTGATACTTATCCTCTTTCTTGGCAACTTGCGCGGTGCATTGCTCGTGGCCCTCACCATCCCCATTTCCTTACTTTCTGCATTCATCCTGATGCACTTGACCCACGTTCCCGCCAACCTCCTATCCCTCGGAGCAATTGATTTCGGAATTATCGTGGACGGGGCGGTTGTCATGACGGAGGTGATCTACCGCAGGCGGGAACAGACTCTCGACCAAGCACTTTCGGAAAGCTCCGCTCGTGACGCGACACTGGAAGTTGCCAAACCGATGTTCTTCGCCACTGTCATCATTATGACCGCCTACTTGCCGCTCTTCGCTTTCGAACGGGTGGAAAGGAAGCTCTTTACGCCGATGTCCTTCACCGTATGTTATGCGCTCACCGGGGCCCTCTTTTTCGCCATGGTCGCCATCCCTCCGCTCGCCCATTGGGTCTACCGCAAACCGGGCCGAATCTTTACCAATTCCGTCCTCGCCTGGCTAACGGCAAAGTACAGCGGCCTCCTCCAACGCATCATGGAGCGGCCCCGGAAGGTCTTGCTGCCCGGGATCGTAGTCGGGGGTCTCACAGTCGTCTTGGCGCTGCTGGTTGGCCGCGAATTTCTCCCCTACATCGATGAAGGGACGATCTGGCTGCAGGTACAGATGCCCCCCGGGATTTCCCTGGCCAAGGCCACGGAGATGTCCCGCGAATTGCGTAAAGCGGTGCGCGAATTTCCGGAAGTCACCTACATTGTCACGCAGCTGGGCCGAACCGATGACGGCACGGACCCGTGGACTCCTTCTCATATTGAATGCTGTGTGGGTTTAAAACCTTACCGGGAATGGGGCGGCGACAAGCAGGCGCTCATTCGACGAATGGATGCTCGGCTGGCCCGGCTACCGGGCATGAGCGTCGGGTTTTCCCAACCGATCATCGATATGGTCAATGACAAGATCGCTGGTGCTCACAGCGAGCTGGTCATAAAAATCTTTGGTGACGATCTTACCGAGGCCCGTCGTATCGCCGGAGAATTGACCAGTGTTCTGTCGAATATCAGGGGTGCGGCGGATGTGGCGATTCACCAGGAGCCGTCCCTCCCGCAATTACAGATCAAGGTCGATCGTGCAGCCGCTGCCCGCTTTGGAATCAATGTGGCAGATATCGCCGACCTGATCGAAACCGCCATCGGTGGCAAGGCGGTCTCCACTGTGTTCCTTGGCGAGCGCAGGTACAACATCAACGTGCGCTATCTCCAGTCGGCGCGCAATAGTCCTGAGGCGATAGGTAATCTTACCCTTACCTCCTCGACCGGGGCGAGGATCCCTCTTTCGCAGGTTGCCGAAGTGAAGCTCGCGAGCGGGGAGTCGACCATTACCCGAGAAATGAATCAACGCCACCTGACGGTGAAGGCCAACGTGCGCGGCCGGGACCTGGGATCCTTTCTGGGTGAAGCGCAAAAGGCCATCGCCGGAAAAATTAAATTTGACGCCACCCGTTACAGGATTGAGTGGGGCGGACAGTTCGAGAATCAACAGCGGGCGCAGGCGCGACTGGCCCTCATCATCCCGGGTGTGCTGGTCCTCATCTTCCTCCTCCTCTATGCGGGGTTTGGGCAGGTGCGCCAGGCAGGGCTCATCCTGATTACGGTGCCGCTGGCGATGGTAGGCGGCCTGGCTGCACTTCACCTCCGGGGGATGACCCTGAACGTGTCCAGCGCGGTCGGGTTCATCGCTCTCTTCGGTGTTGCAGTACAAAATGGTGTCATCATGGTGGCCAACCTGAATCGGTGCCGGCGCCTCGGAATGGACTTGAAGGAGGCCGTGATCTGCGGGGCCGGTCAGCGTCTTCGCCCTGTCCTGATGACCGCCAGTGTGGCCGCCTTTGGATTATTGCCCGCAGCCTTAACCCACTCTATCGGCAGCGACGTTCAGCGGCCGTTGGCCACGGTGGTCGTAGGGGGTCTGATCTCGGCCACGCTGTTCACCCTTGTCATCCTCCCAGCTGCTTATTTGGCGCTGGAGAGACGCTTCGAACCGTCAACCCATCCCATTTCCGAGAGGACAAAATGACTCGTTCAATTCTAACGATCGGATTATTGGCTGGTTTAGTGTTCTCGGGACTGCAGGCTTTGGCATCGGAAACAGCAGAACCCGCAGGCACAACCGGTCCATCCCACTCTCTTTCTTTGGATACCTTCCTGTCCGAGGTGGCCCAAAATAACCTGGAATACGCTGCCCAGCGCTACAATGTCTCCATCGCCCAGGCCCAGGTCGCCAAAGCCAAGGTTTATCCCAATCCAACACTTGGTATGGGTTCTTCTCTTTCGGAAAAAGACATGCCCTCCACCCTGAATCTGGGGATCACGCAAACCTTTCTGACGGCCGGGAAACGGCGTGCCGGCATCGAAGTGGCGCAAAAGAACTATCAGGTTGCTGGAGCAACTCTGGAAGACTTCTTCCGCAACCTGCGCGCAGCTTCTGCCAATGCTTTTATCGACGCCCTGGCTGCGGAATTGATTGTCGGGCAGAAGCGCCGTTCCTCTGAAGCCTTGGATAAACTCGTAGACGCCAATGAGAAGCGCTTCCGGGCCGGGGACTTGGCCGAAATCGATGTCACCCAGTCTCGCGTCGAAGCGCTTCAGTTTCATAGTGAATTGCTAGCCGCGGAATCCAATCGCCAAACGGCTGTCATTGCCCTATCGCAGTTCTTGGGACAACGGCGTAGTTCTGAGACATTCATTCCCGCCGGGCGACTGGACGTTCCGGCGAGAACTTTTGTGTTGAGCGAGCTGGTTGACGAGGCCCTTCAGAAGCGTGCCGACGTTGTAGCCGCCTTCCATTTCCGGGAGGCTGCCAGGGCTTCGGTCCAACTGGCCAAGGCCAACCGTTTTCCTGACGTAGACATCGGCCTCACCGGGCAAAGAACCGGAGAATCCACCAATAAGATCGCTCCTTCGCCTCAATTCTATTCGCTCGGTCTTTCTCTATCGATTCCCTTACCGATCTTGAATACCTTTCGAGCGGAACTGGATATGGCCCGATTCTCCAGCGAGCAGGCAGAAAAGAATTGGCAAGCCGCACGTTTGAAGGCAGAAGTTGAAATCCGTCAAGCCTACACCCGTTATCAATCGTCAATGGAGAGGGTGGCTAAATACAAAGGGGAGGTGCTCCGAGATGCGACGAGTGTCCTTGAAGCAAAACTCTATAGCTACCAGCGCGGTCACACCTCACTGCTGGAGGTCCTGAATGCCCAGCGGCAAGAAAACGATGTCTACCTGGCTTACTACGACACGCTGACTGAGTATGCTAAGGCTCTGGTTGCCTTGGAGCAGGCGGCGGGCATCTGGGATGTCCATTTTTGATTCAAAGCTTCTTGGATAGCTAATGATAAAACTACCGAAGGAAAGGGAAACGATCGGGTACCTCATTGTTACACAAGGATTGAAAGGAGGGATTGAGCGCGTTAGGAAATCCCAAGGTATTTTCGGCTATATTTTCGGGTTCCGTATTCATTCTTACCATATTGTCATTGGTCGGTGAGACAACCTTCCGCCGATTCGTTATCCGTCTATCTCTCCGTTCGATTAGGTATATAGCCGTCCGATAGTGTCTTCAGGAACGCCACGATGGCATCTTCTTCGTCAGAAGTCAACCCCAGATCACCCATTTCCTTCGTGTTCAAATTTAAGCGACTCTCAGGAGGGGGCCAACAATTATTGGCCAATGCTTGAACTTCTGTAAATCCCTCCGAGCATACAGGGAGTATGTCTCGGGTATTATAGAAATGGACAATGCTTTTCAAACTCTTGAAGAAACCGTTGTGCGTGTAAGCTTTCACAAAACCGGGACTCGGTCTCTTGTCGACATTCCTAAGCGTCGGTACCTTAAACTTTCCTAGGTTTTTCTTAGCATATTTCTCATAGTCTTTCCTCGTTTGGAGGTACCCGCCAAGCCCCTGGTCAACCCACGCTGAGCCGAGAGGATTGAGAGCAGGTTCGTTATAAAACGGGTTCTCGGGGTTACGAGGAACGCCCAGGTTGTCGTATGTGAAGTCTGTGAATAGAGATGTTTTACCCGAATCAACATGGCATCTTGCACATTTGGCTTTGTCGCTGAAGAGGTTTCCTCTGAAGAGGGTAAACCCCTTTTTTTCCTGCTTTGTTAGTGTAGCTCTCCCTGCAAGGTAGGCGTCAAATTTTGATGTAAAGGCGCTCACCTCCTGCGAAGCTTCATAGGCGCTAATGGCAAGGGCGATACAACGGAAAGCGGCGTCGGTATTTGCCGGGTTACACGAATTTTGGCCACATGTCTGGAGAAAAAGATTTGCATAGCTTCCCCCACATGCCTTTAATACAACGGCGGAGGGATCTGGCAGCGCTTGCTCAAGAGGGTTAAGGAAAGGCTCTTGAGCCTGGTCAGAAGCAGGGTTACCGAATTTCTCGCCTGCAGCCTTTCCGTCCCAGAAATTCCCCCCTATGAACATGCGGATGCCGCCTGATTTTCTCGAAGAATAAAGAATTGGGCTAAACGTGGCATAGGCGGCTGACGGTGGCTTACGGTTTCCAAACCTACCTGGAATCGAACCCTCGTAGACAGCCCCTCGTTGATTGATCGCCTGATCGGACCCGGTCCATCCTGCGTCCGGTCCGTGGCAGTCCACACAAGCCTGGTTGCCCTTTATCGATAGGCTCCGGTCGAAAAACAGACCCTTACCTAACTGTTTCTGAGCGGTCAGCCCTGCGGCAAAAGAAACGGCTGGTAACGCCAGCAGACAAACAAAAGACAAAATGCGCGTTCTTTGGACAGCCACTTCTGCTTTCATTCGCAGCG